>Ga0126376_10002619_pt1 | contig 10231 bp, 8 predicted proteins | sample PanSoiMetPlot_15_FD_92760 | JGI IMG/M metagenome (GOLD analysis project Ga0126376, IMG submission 92760) | Tropical forest soil microbial communities from Panama - MetaG Plot_15 | ecosystem: Environmental > Terrestrial > Soil > Tropical forest > Bulk soil | place: Panama | collected 2016-02-17 | reverse complement strand
TGCAACTCGGCCTCGTGATTGGTCCAAGACTGCGAGCTGCCATGCGGAAGTACGACGAGATGGCGGCGTCGAATAAACCGGCCGAGCCGAGCAGCGATGTCGCCTCACAATCGACGTTCGACCTGCAACGACTCGCAGCACTCAAACAGAAACTGATCGCCGACGTTGAAAGCAACGACTCGCCCGAGCAGAAGCGCGCCATCGCCGAACGCCTGGCTGACTTTCTCGAACGCGGTGATGACCTCGCCGTCTCACGCATTCGCGCCTACAAGCTCGCCGACGACTGGAACGAGCCGCGCCGTCTGGTACTGGAGATTTGTTTGCGTGCGACACGTTTGGGCTTGCTCGACTTTCAGTGGGACCTGCTTTGCCCGATGTGTCGCGGTCCGCAGGAAAGCGGAGTGTCTTTGAAAGACATTAAGACTGACGTTCACTGCGAGAGTTGCCAGATCGACTTCACCATTAACTTCGATCGCTACGTCGAACTGACGTTTCGTCCGAACCCGTCAGTCAGACGCGTAGAGACGCTGTCGTATTGTGTGGGCAGTCCTCACTGGACACCGCATGTTGTAGCGCAGCAACTCTTGTCCGCCGGCCATACGCGAGAGCTTACATTGCCGCTGGAGTCCGGCAACTATCGAATCCGCGCGCTGGAGCTGTCAGGATCTCAGGACTTGGTGGTTTCTCCAGAGGGCGAGAGCTCGGCGCAGGTAACAGTCTCGAATAACGGCTGGAGCCGGGACACATTGCACGTGCGCGAAAAGTTTTCCCTCACCTTGAAGAACGACACCGACGCCGAACAGCTCGTGATTCTCGAACGGCTCGAGTGGAGCGATCAGGCGACGACTGCTGCTGAAGTGACTGCACTGCAAATGTTCAGAGATCTCTTTGCGACGGAGGCGCTGCGACCCGGTGAACAGATCTCGGTGGGAACATTGACGGTGCTCTTTACCGATCTCCGCCATTCGACACAGCTCTATCGAGAGATCGGCGACGCGACTGCATTCGGTCGTGTGATGAGTCACTTCGACGTGGTGAGAAAAGCAATCGTCGAGCACGACGGTGCGATTGTAAAAACAATCGGCGATGCGGTGATGGCTGTGTTTCGCTCGTCCGCCGATGCGTTGCTGGCGATGCTGGAAGTGCAATGTGTGCTTGCCGAACCGACAGACGGCAGTCTGCCATTGCAACTGAAAGCAGGACTGAACACTGGTCCGTGCATCGCCGTGACGCTTAACGATCGACTCGACTATTTCGGTTCGACCGTGAACATGGCCGCACGTTTGGAAGGCCTGTCGTCGGGTAGCGACGTGATAATCTCACGTTCAGTTTACGAAGACGCGCGCGTGCGTGAGCTGATCGAATCGGACGATTTTGCGGCGGTGCCGTTTGATATGACTTTAAAAGGATTTGAGAACGAACGTTTTGAGCTGTGGAGGGTGAGTAGGCGGTAACTTCGAACTTGGTTCTTTGTACTTTGTACTTTGTAAGACCCCCTGCGAGATACAAACTGCCAAGCACAAAGTACCAAGAACAAAGCACAAATATGGCGCCCCTCTTAGCAGCTCACGAAGTATCAAAGATCTACCAGATGGGCAGTAACAGCGTTACCGCCCTCGACAACGTCTCGCTCGAGATCAACGAAAGCGAGTTTGTAGCCATTCAAGGCACGTCCGGCTCCGGCAAATCGACTTTACTCAACATGCTTGGCGGACTCGATCACCCGACTAAGGGTGAAGTGTTTTTTGCTTCGCGACCGTTGGGTCCGTTTAGCAAGCGAGAGATGGCGCGTTACCGGCGTTATTCCGTTGGCATGATCTTTCAGAACTTCAATCTCATTCCGACGATGACTGCGCGTGAGAACGTTTCTCTCGCACTCGCGTTCGGAGGTTTGCGTGGACCACAACGACGCGCGCGTTCACGCGAGTTGCTGGCGCGCGTCGGCCTTGCCGATCGTTTGGAACATAAGCCGTCGGAGCTTTCGGGTGGCGAACAACAACGAGTTGCCATCGCTCGCGCGCTGGCAAACAATCCGAAAGTTTTGCTCGCTGATGAGCCGACCGGAAATCTCGATTCGATTCGCGCGCATGAGCTGTTGGCACTCCTGCGCGATATGGTCAACCAGGATTCACTGACGATCCTGATGGTCACGCACGATCACGAGCTGGCCAACAGCTTTGCTGATCGAATTGTGTTCATGAGGGACGGAAGGATTGTGCTTTGAGCTTTGTACTTTGTTTCGATCCACGAAAGCACAAAGCACAAAGCACTAAGCACAAAGATCTATCTATCGGAGAATCTTATGTCACAGCCCGCTAGTCAAATGACGCTCGAGGCGCTTCGCTCGGTGCCGCTCTTCGCCTCGCTCGACGATGAAGCAGCCGGCGAATTGCGCGATCTGCTTTCCGACAAGACCGTGCCGCAGAACACGCGTCTCTTCAGACAGGGCGACAAGGGCGACGCGATGTACTTGATCGAAAGTGGCCGGGTACGAATCAGTATTCGCGACGACGACAAGCAGGAGCTGACTCTCGCCGAGCTTGCGCAGGGCGACTTCTTCGGCGAGATGGCGATCATCGACGGGCGACAGCGATCTGCTGACGCGGAAGTGATCGAAGACGCGCAACTCGCGATTCTCTCGCGCGAGGCCTTTCTGTCTTTTGTGCGCACTAATCCCGACGTTGCACTCAAGATGCTCAGCGCGTTGACTGACAGGTTACGGCGCACAGACGAGCTGCTCCGCTCGCGTGTCTCGCGTAACGTGAACGAAGAAGAAAAGGCGCGCTTGACACTTGCCGATCGAGCAGCGGACTTGATCGCGGAGTTTGGCGGTAGCTGGAAGTTTATCGGTGTCTCAATCGGACTGATAGTCTTCTGGATAATCTTCAACTCCATCATTCTAATCCGTGGCTTCGATCCGGCGCCGTATCAAATGTTGAACCTGGTGCTGGCGGTAATTGCGGGCATGCAGGCGCCGATCATCATGATGTCGCAGAACCGGCAGGGCGAGAAGGATCGCCTGCGCGCAGATCTCGATTACCAGGTGAACCTCAAGAACGAGCTCTCTTTGGCTGAAGTGTTACGTCGTTTGGATGTGCTCGAGAGTGAACGCCTCCCGAAACTGATTGAGGATTTAAAGACGCGAAATTGAAGTTTGTACTTTGTCCTTTGTACTTAGTGCTTTGTTCTTACGAGGCACCAAGAACAAAGTACAAAGACCAAAGCACCAATATGATCAAAGCCATCTTCTTCGACTTTAACGGCGTCATTATCGACGACGAGACTATTCAGATGAAGGCGTATCAGGAAGTGCTGGGCGGCCATGAGATCGCTCTGACTGAGGAATTATATTTCGGCGCCCTGGGCATGGACGACAAGACCTTTGTCCAGTCGATGTTTGCGCATGCGAAGAAACCTTTGACGGATCCGGTGTTGGAGAATGTGCTGGGTGCGAAGACCGATCTTCATAGGCAGATGATTGAGGATGAGTTGCCGCTGTTTCCGGGAGTGCTCACGTTTCTCAAGGCAGCGGCACGGGAGTTTGAGCTGGGGCTCGTGAGTATGGCTAACAAGGTGGAGGTCGGTTACGTGTTTGAGCGAGCGAACCTGGCGCCGCTGTTTTCCGTTGTCGTAACTGCTGAGGATGCGTCAGTGTGCAAGCCTGCGCCGGATTGTTATCTGGCGGGACTGTTGAAGCTGAATGAGAAGCGACAGCACGAGCGCAAGCTTCCGTTGCTGGCGTCTGAGTGCCTGGCGATTGAAGATTCGCCGCCCGGCATCCAATCAGCGCGCGCCGCGGGGATGCGGACGTTGGGTGTGGCTAATACCGTTTCTAATGAAGCATTGCGTGCCGCGGGGACTGAGGTGGTGACGAAGAGCTTAGCGGATTGGACTATCGATGCGGTGAGGCTGTTGTATTGATTATTAGTACTTTGTTCTTGGTACTCTGTCCTTTGTATTTGTATCAAAGCACAAAGCACCAAGTACAAAGTACCAAGAACAAAGTACATGAAATTTTTAGACATATTACATTTAGCCCTTCGCAATCTCCGCCAGGCAAAGCTGCGCGCGATACTGACGACGATGGGCGTTATCGTCGGCGTCGCAGTGATCGTCACGATGGTCTCCTTCGGTCTCGGTCTCCAAAGCAACATGCTCGCGCGTTTCAAAGCGCTCGATTTTTTCAACGAGATACAGGTGTTCGGTCAGGGGCTCAGCACTCTCGCGGGCCTCGATCGCCCCTCACGCGCACAGGACGGTGACAGACGCCGCCAACGCGCTAACAAGACGCCCACGCGCATTCTCGACGATACGGGTATAAAAGAAATCGCGGCCATCAACGGCGTTGCGTACGTTGAGCCCAGTGTGAACTTTGATGTGTTCGTGCGATCGAACGGCAAGTTGCTTAGCCAGTACGTTGGCGGCGCTAACATCCCCAACGCCTCAACTCGCTTCCAGCATTTCGCTGCCGGAAAAATGATCTTGTCACCGAGTGCTGATGAAGCCGTCGTCTCGGAACGCTTCGTGCGCGACTATGGTTACAAGACGCCTGCCGACGCTGTCGGCAAGACGCTCGAACTGCTCGCCCCGCCGTCTGAGAAGGGTAATGAAAAAGAGGAGCGTCCAAACTTCTTCGGCATTCCACTAGACGATCCTGGTCTGGACGAATCGAATCCCGACGTCGAAATCAAAACGTTTCGCATAGTAGGCGTACTAAGCGAAATCAAGGAGGGCATCGGACAGGGTGCCGCGCGCGGCTTAATGCCTAACGCAAACATCTACCTGCCGCTGCAAATGGCGCATGATTGGACCACTCAGCACCGTGGGCCGATGGGCCAGGTTGCGTTGGCACTGGCGCGTCGGGGCGGAAATCTCGCGGAAGGGCAGACAGAGGGTTACGACTTAGCCATTGTACGCGTGACCGATCCGGTGCGCTTGACCGAGGTGCGGCAGAAGATTACTGATCTTGGTTTTGGAAGCTTCTCGATCGTTGATGAGATCGAACAGATTCGCACAGTGTTTCTGATCATCGATTCTGTGCTGGGCCTGCTCGGCGGCATCTCGCTGCTCGTGGCGTCGTTTGGGATTGCGAACACGATGATCATGTCGATCCTCGAGCGCACGCGCGAGATCGGAATCATGAAGGCGATCGGTGCAGAGGATCGCGAGATTAAGTTGATCTTCTTCGTTGAGGCGGCGGTGATCGGTGTCGTTGGTGGGGTGATAGGGGTGCTGTTGGCATGGGGGATCGATGCCGTCGCGAATCGTCTCGCTTACCGGTTTATCTTGAAACCGCAGGGTGCATCGTTTATTGATTTCTTCGACTTACCGATCTATCTCACGGTGGGTGCGATCCTGTTCGCACTTATCGTTTCAATTCTCGCAGCACTCTATCCTGCTTCACGCGCCGCACGCATCGATCCCGTCCGCGCACTAAGACACGATTAGCCACAAAAAGGCGCAAAACTCACATAAAAGTTAGCCGCACGGACCCAAATATATTTAGCCCGCTCACCGGATATAGTTTTGTGTTTTTGTGACTTTTTGTGGCTAACCCGAGAGTGGCTTGCCGCAGCGGTTGCAGAATCGCGCAGACGCGTCCTTCTGTGCTGCCCCACATGATGGACAACTGCGCCCAACTTTCAAGTTCGCGCCGCACGACGAACAGAAATCAGATCCGGCAATGTTCGCGGCGCCGCAGGTTCCGCAGCGGCCCGGCAGTGGCGGCACGTAGCCGCCCGCTTTGCGCGCGATATGATCTTCGATTATCTTCCAGGTGTCTTCCGTAAGTCTGTATTGCCAGTAAGCACCGAGTGCCGCGAGTGCAAGCAGTGGTGGAAAGACGGCAACGCCGACCGCAGCAACGGCCGCTTTGTCGAACCACTTTTGCATGCCAATCTCCACGCGTGTGCCGCCGGTCTCTGGCGTGATCTTGATCGTGAGGGCTGAGGAGAGTCCGGTCAGATCTCTTAGAGTATTGGACTTTCGCGCCTGAAGAATGCTGGTATTCGAAACCTGAAACGCCTGCACTTCATAATCGCTGTCAAAAACATTTCGCAGTTCCGCATTGAGTTTCGGAACATCGGCTTCTACACCCGGATAGTATCTACTGTCCATCTATACTGGCCTCCACGCTATGTCGATATGAAAACTATACTGATTCTCATTTTACTTGTCTCGATTACGTCAACACCGACGTTAACGTTCGCACAGACTGCAATCGACGGATTCAGCCCGGAACGCGCCGCGGCAGAGCGTCGCTGGGAAGAACAGTTTCGCGCAGTGCCGAATCCAAAGTCGGCACGGGAACACTTGCGCCGGCTCACGATCGAGCCGCACATCGCCGGCACTAAAGAAGACTATGCCACCGCCGTCTATGTTCGCGATCAGCTACGCAGCTACGGATTGAATGCGGACCTGAAGGAATATCAGGTTTGGCTTAACTATCCAAAGACGCCGAGCGTGCTCGAGCTCATCACCTCGCGTCGCCAGCCTTTGAGCACTCGAGAAGCAGTCGTTCCGAGCGATCCTACTTCTTCAAACCCAAAGATCACGCCACTCTTCAACGGTTACAGTGCGAGCGGCGACGTTACGGCGCCAATCATCTATGCAAACTACGGCTTACCGCCCGACTATGACGAGCTGAAGAAGGCCGGAGTAGACGTCAAGGGCAAGATCGTGATCGTCCGTTATGGCAATTCATTCCGGGGTGTGAAAGCGAAGGTTGCCGAAGACCACGGCGCCATTGGCTGCATCATCTATTCCGATCCGGAAGACGATGGTTACATGCAGGGCGACGTATTCCCAAAAGGACCATGGCGTCCGGTTGCCTCGGGCCAACGCGGTTCGGTGCAGTTTCTGTTTGACTATCCCGGCGATCCACTGACGCCTGGCAAGCCGGCAATTGCCGGGACGCCGCGTTTGAAACCGGAAGATGCGACTGACCTCACGAAGATTCCCGTTCAACCAATCGCTTACGACGTAGCCAAAACAATCCTGTCGCAACTCAAAGGACCAGTCAGGCCGCGCGGATTTCAGGGAGGTTTGCCGTTCGCATATCACGTCGGTGGCACGAACGACGTGAAACTCCGTTTGAAGACTGACATGGACTATAAGCTGCGAACGATCTGGGACGTCGTCACTCGCATTGATGGAAACGAAGAGAAGGATCGATGGGTTGTTCTAGGCAACCACCGCGATGCGTGGGTGTTTGGCGCCGTCGATCCAAATAGTGGCACGTCGGCGATGTTGGAGCTGGGTCACGGGTTTGGTGAGTTGTTGAAACAGGGTTGGAAGCCACGTCGCACGATCATACTTTGCAGTTGGGACGCGGAAGAGTATGGACTGATTGGCTCAACCGAATGGGCTGAAGAGATGGCTGACGAGCTGAAGGAGAAGGCCGTCGCTTATCTGAATCTCGATGCGGCGGTTTCGGGTACGCAGTTTGGAGCGTCATCAGTGCCGTCGTTGTGGAAGTTAATACGTTCGGCGACGCGCGATGTGAAAGATCCAAAGACAGGCAAGAGCATTTACCAACAATGGCAGGATCATGCGCGTGAGAATCGTCCGGAAGACGAGCAGAACACAGGCGAAGCTCGCATTGCGCCACTGGGTTCAGGCTCAGACTACACACCGTTTCTTCAGCATCTCGGCGTCGCGTCGACTGACATGAGTTTCAACGGCGATTACGGCGTTTACCACTCTGCTTACGACTCGTTTTACTGGATGGACCACTTTGGCGATCCGGGATTTAAGTATCATGTAGCGGCGGCGCAAGTGTGGGGCACACTCGCGATGCGTCTGGCGGACACTGATGGTCTTCCGTTTGACTACACTGACTATGCGGCGCAGATTCGCGAGTTCTTCAACGAAGCGATGAAGCTCGCGCGTATCCGAAACCTGGCTGATTCGCTGGATGAAAAGTCGATGAATGCGGCGCTTGACGACTTTGCTAAAGAAGCGGAGCGAGTGGAGAAGCACCGGCAGGAGGCAATTCGAGATTCGGATCGCGCGAAGCTGACGAAGATTAATAACGCGTTGATTCAGGCGGAGCGGCAGTTCATCGATGAGCGTGGATTGCGCGGACGCGCATGGTACAAGCACCAGATCTACGCGCCCGGTTTCTATACCGGGTATGCCGCGCAGCCGCTAACGGACTTCCGGCAGGCGATCGATGATCGAAATTCGGCAAATGCGAAGGAAGGATTGGAGAGAATTGTTGAGGCAATCAAGCGCGTGACGAAGACGCTTAAATCTGTGTAATCCATTGGACAGGATTCACAAGATGTTTACAAGATGTACAGGATTTATCTTGTGTATCCGGCAAAATCATGTAAATCCTGTCTCGCTAATTCTTCTCTTTTTTCTTAGCCGCTTTTTTATCCACGACTTCCGGTGGGAGCTTATTCGCCGCTTCGAGGATCGATTGTGCGTTCTCGTTCAGCGTTTCGAAGCTCGCGATCTCAGCCTCACTCTTCGCCTCAGCACTGAGCGGCTTCAACTGCGGCATCATCGTGTTCACAGCCTGGGCCAGCTTGCGCAACGACTTCGGGATCAGTGGATTGCGCTCGTCACGTGCGCTGACGTCGTCGATATTTGTAATCGCCTCGTCGAGAATGCGCGCAATGTCTGACACCAGTTCCGCGCGCGACCCCTTCGGCAGGTCGCCCCAGAGTTCGGCTTCCTTCTTCGACTGCTTCGTATTCGCATTCACGGGGGCCGTACCGTTAATCACCATTAGCCTTCGTTCCGCGGCTTTGATGAACACGTCGATACGCTTGTCGAGAACCTGAGCGTCCTTAACGAGGTCGACTTCCTGTGGCGTGAGATGGTCGCGCTGCGGAGTCGCGGCTTGGGATACAAAGGCAGCAGACAACGCAATCGTAAGAATCAAGAGGATGCGGATGATCATGGCTGGTCACTCTTCGGAGTTGGAGTTGGGGTTTCTTTGGGTTTGTCGTTGCTCTTGTCGTTCGTCTTCTGCGGCTCGCGCACGACTGTGTGTCCGTAGAAGGAATTGAGCGCTTCTGTCCTTCCGTCGCGAGCGAAGTCTTCTACCTGTTTGATCCAGACAGCAAATTCCAGTGGCGTGATCCGACGCATCGCCGTCAATCGTGGGCCATCGGCACGTAGTGCCAGCTCGAGACGTTTATACAGGTCGCGCGTCTTGTTGCTGTCGCGCCTGAACGTGCTCAGAAACTGTAAAGCACTTTCGATCAGGGCGTGATACATGCCGACTTCCGCCGACGCTGCTTCATAAGCTGCGCGCGCCGTGTGTTGTTCGGCGCGAGTCAGATGTGCCTGGGCGAATTCAATCGTGAGCTTGAGTCGCTTTTGAGCGTCTTTCGACTGCTCGATCTCCGCGCGTTCTTCTTTGACGATCATCTTGAACGGCGGCGGTGCAGTAAGAGGCGTAGGTTGTGGTTGTGCTTGCGGCTCCTGTGCGGAAACGGCAGGAACATACGCGAACGCAAAAAGCAGCAATAGAGGTGCTGACCAAATGATCCGGCGCTGTAATTCGCGAGTCATGTGTGTGGCGTTCAGGGCTTTTTCTTTGCGCCTTCTTTAAGTTCAATCTGTCGCTTCAGGGTTGGCAGCCGCAGTTTTACTTTATCGATCTCGAGCTGGTTTGTTTTGGCGTCAGCGACCGAAAGAAATTTCTCGTACGACGCGAGTGCTGCGGGGTATTCTCCAAGGTAATCGTGCGACGTGGCAATAAAATAATGGGCCACCGAAACTTCCGGTTTGGCCGTTAAGATCCATTCATACTCGGGAATCGCTTCCTGGTAGCGTTTCGATTCATACAACGCGGTAGCAAGATTCGCGTGCGCAGCATAATTGTCGGGACTTGCTTTGACGACCTGTTTCAGGATGTTTGCTGCTTCGGCGAAGCGACGCGCCTGGACCAGCGCGGCTGCATAACCGAGCGCGTAGTCCGGCGCGTTCGGTTGAATCTCCGAGGCGCGCCGATAGAAGTCGAGTGCGCGCGCCGGATCGTCAGTGCGGTAAGAAGCACCCAGACGGCCGAGTAACATTGCGCTGCGTGGATTTTTCTCGAGAAGTTTTTCGAGTGCTTTGCGAGCGGTCGCGGGATCGGTGCTGTTGGCTGCTTCGATCTCTTCGGGAGTTCCAACTACACCTGCAGCGCTGTTAGGTGTTGTTTGCTGGACCTCGATGCCCGCAGATTTGGCGACTGCTGCCGCCTCTTCTGTTTTCCCTGACTGTTGGAGAG
>Ga0126376_10002618_pt1 | contig 10231 bp, 10 predicted proteins | sample PanSoiMetPlot_15_FD_92760 | JGI IMG/M metagenome (GOLD analysis project Ga0126376, IMG submission 92760) | Tropical forest soil microbial communities from Panama - MetaG Plot_15 | ecosystem: Environmental > Terrestrial > Soil > Tropical forest > Bulk soil | place: Panama | collected 2016-02-17 | reverse complement strand
TGAATCCCGACGCATGAACCTGAACGACGACGTCGTTTATCGCTGCATGCGGCTCGGGCCGCTCCACCAGCGCCATCCCGGCCGTTCCCGCAGCCTGGTCCGTTACCACGATCGCCTTCATGGTAATTCTCCTCGGTTATTTGTCTCTTTGCTGGATATGTTCAAGCGATAAAAAGCCCGTTCGACACCTAATGCCAGGGGCCATTAATGCCAGCGGCCATGGGTAGGTTCCGAAAGCGAAGGTGGAACAGCGTGACCTCGCTTCTCAAAGCTGCACCGCGAGGGCGCCGGCAAGGAAGCCAAGCTCAGCTTCATGGGACATGCGCTGATGGAGCACCGCAGCGGGCTCGTTGGTCGAGACGGCCGTGACGGAAGCGAACGGCATGGCCGAGCGCCAGGCCGCCCAGGCGATGATCGTGCGGCATTCGCCGGGCGCGCGGCGCCTCAGGCTCGGGGCCGACAAGGGCTACGATGCGCAGGCCTTTGTCGCCGATCTGCGGGACCTCAACGTGACGCCGCATATCGCGCAGAACGTGACCGGGCGGCGCTCGGCGATCGACGGCCGGACCAGCCGGCACCCCGGCTACGCCGTGAGCCAGCAGAAGCGAAAGCGTATCGAGGAGCCGTTTGGCTTGGGCAAGACGATTGGCGGCCTCGCCCGACCGATGCTGCGCGGAGCCAGAAAGCTGGCGTTCAAGTTCACGCTGACGATGGCGGGCTACAATCTGATCCGAATCCCGAAGTTCCTCGCCGCGATGGCGTAACCGCAGAAGAACCAGGCCTCACAACCCAACGGCCTCGCTTCGGGACGTCTGAGATGCTCAGACACGCCAGCCCAAGCCGATACAATCCCACGCCAGCACGAATTTCAGCAGCCTGCTAGGCTGGTTTAATAGGCCGGGATCATTTCGTCGGACACGCGGACGACGCCGGGCACGCCTTCGGCCAGGGAGACGAGGGCCTTGCGCTCCTCCTGTGAGCCGACCAGCCCCCATAGGTGAACCACGCCGCCGCTCACGATCACGTTGCGCGAGCCGAAATCCGTCCATGACTGGTCAGCCAACCGATTGAGCAGCTCCATGCGGATCGTGCGATCGGACGGATTTCCCGCGGCAGTGTCAGCGTGGGCCGAGGCGAGCGCCTGGATGAGATTGGACCGGCTGACGATACCGACCGCCTTGCCGTCGCGCAGGATCGGGATCCGCTTGATGCGGTGCTTTTCTAGCAATGTCGCGGTCTCTCCCAGCGGCGTGTCTTCCGACGCCGATATGACTTTGGTCGACATGATCTCGCCGACACGCCGGCCGTGTGATTTGGCGAATTCTTCCGCCAGGGTCGAACCCGGAGTGAGCGCCTCGAGCCACCAGGGACGGTGCTTCTCGGTGCCGATCTCCTCGCGATGCACGAGATCCGCTTCGCTGATCACGCCGATCACCGTCCCCTCGCTGTCCACCACCGGGAGCGCGCTGATGTCATGCTCGGCGAGAAGCTTGATCGCCTCGGCAACGTCGTCGTCGGGGCTTACAGTCATGACGTCGCGGACCATGACATCCATCGCTTTCATGCCGTCCTCCTGGCGGAGCGTCGCATTTCAAGTTGCCGTGCGATGCGCCTTCGCTTTGATCGACCGATGCGTTTTCAGAGAACGTTCATGAACAGGACGAACAGGCTCGCCGACAGCATGATCGCCATGGGCAGGGTCAGGACCCAGGCCATCAGCAGGTTGCGCACGGTTTCCCATTGCAGGCCCGATCCGTTGGCTGCCATGGTGCCGGCGACGCCCGACGACAGCACGTGCGTGGTGGACACCGGCAGGCCGAAGCCGTCGGCGGCCCCGATCGTTCCCATCGCCACGATCTCGGCGCATGCGCCTTGTGCGTAGGTCAGGTGGCTCTTGCCGATCTTCTCGCCGACGGTGACAACGATGCGCCGCCATCCGACCATGGTGCCGAGACCGAGCGCGACCGCGACGGCGATCTTGACCCACAGCGGGATGAACTTGGTCGAGTTGTCGAGCGCTTTCTTGTAGGCATTGAGCTTTGCGACCTCCTCCTTGTTGAGGTCGTTCTCCTTGTCCTTCATCAGAAAGCGGATGGCTTCCGACGCCAGGTACATGTCGTTGCGCGTATTGGCGACGGCGTCCGCCGGCACTTTGGCGAGCGAGCCATGCTCGTCGACCTGCCGTGAGATGTCGCGCACCAGCACGGCCAGCGAGGGATAGGTGCCCTCGTTGATCTTGCGGCGCGACACGAAAAGCGTCACGGCGGGACGCGGGTCGCCGATGATGCTGTGGCCTGCCGCCTTTTGCTCGATGAGGGCGGCCGCGGCGGCGGACGCCGTCCGGAAGTCCTCGAGCTGGGAGAGGGGCATGGCGCGATTGAGCGCGTAGGCGGTCGGCACAGTGCCGATCAGGATCAGCATGATCAGGCCCATGCCCTTCTGGCCGTCGTTGGAGCCGTGCGCGAACGATACGCCCGTGCAAGTGAGGATGAGGATGGCGCGGATCCACCATGGCGGCGGCGCCGCGCCCTTGGGGGCGGTATAGAGGTCGGGGTTGCGGACGATGAATTTCAGCACCAGCAGCAGGATGGCGGCCATGCAAAAACCGAACAGCGGCGACAGCAACAGCGAATAGCCGATCTCCGTCGCCTTGCTCCAATCGACGCCGGACGTCCCGTCCTGCCCGTGCATCAGCGCATTGGCTACGCCGACGCCGATGATCGAACCGATCAAGGTGTGCGAGCTCGACGACGGCAGGCCGAGATACCAGGTGCCGAGATTCCACACGATCGCGGCAATCAGCAGCGCGAACACCATGGCGAATCCGGCGCCGGTGCCGACCTGCAGGATCAGCTCCACCGGCAGCAGCGAGATGATGCCGAACGCGACCGCGCCGCTCGACAACAGGACGCCGAGAAAGTTGAAGCAGCCCGACCACACGACGGCGAAGTTGGCGGGCAGCGAATGCGTGTAGATGACGGTTGCGACGGCATTGGCGGTATCGTGGAAGCCATTGACGAATTCGAAGCCGAGGGCGATCAGCAGCGCCACGAACAGGAGCATGAAGGGAAGATAGGTGGTGACCCTGGTATCGGAGTCCTTGATGTCGACGTAGAGGCTGTAGGCGACAAACAGGACGCAGACGCCGATAACGCCGAAGAACAGGATCCCCGCCAGCGGATTGACCGGCTGATCGAGTTTCGGCCGCGTGTCGCCGGGCCGCGGCGTGGTTGCCGACAGCGGAACGGCAATATCGGTCATGGCCTTCGCCCTCGTTTGCATCTGGACGACCGAACCGGCCACCAAAGGACCGTTGCATTACATTGGTGTGACAGGCCGCGATGAGGCGCCCCACGCGATGCGTAGGGCCGGCATGACATTCACGCCCTAGTGACGTCGAGCGAAGCGCTCTGCTTATCAATATTCGCGGTCAACGCGCTCCACACGCGTTCTCCCTCAGCATCACCCAGTCGGCCCAGTTCCGTCGCCCGCTTGCGGGCCATGCTGCTCGCCTTAGGTCCAAACCGCGCCCTCCAGTAATGTGCATAAATTTCAATCGCTTCTTCGGTCGTGATCCACATGAGCCCACTTTCCCTGGTGATACAAAGAAAAAAAATCCGCACCGCCAAATCGGGACAACCGATTGGGCCCGCAGCGACAACGTCAGCGCGCTTCACAAACCTCATTCTTAACGCAATTGCGCCAACTCGTCCAATAGTTGTTTTGCCTCCTACCAGATCCACGGTCCCGAACCCCTCCGTGAACCGGGAATAAGCCGAGGCCAGGCGATCGCGCGCATCGCGGATGCGTCCTTGATCGCGCTTGCACACACCGATGCCATGATGGGTCTCGCTCGCGCTCGACCCATCCGGCCGGGCTGTTGCGACTCGGGGGAGCTATCCGCTTACCGCCCGGCACTTCAAGGCGATTCCCGTCACGCTGCGCGGAGTATCCCCGGCGCCGTAATGGGCAACGATCCCCGTTGCGACCTGGCCCTGAGGACATTCGACCCATCGCTTCCATCCGTCGCAATTGGGGCGCAAGTCTTGCGGTGCGTTCAGATCGAACTGACCGTCGATGCCGGACGAGTTGTTCGGATCCGGATACCGTGGCGGCAAGTCGGAAACATCGCCATTGGCGTCGACCTTGCGGCCGCGGATCTGAAACCCCTTGATTCGAGTGCCGTCATTGTTCATGCAGACACGCAGCGCGCGCACAAAGGTTCGGTCGGCGAAATCAGTGCCGTACTGCACCTTCATCTCGCTGCTGGTCGTATCGTTGCCGCACAGGTCCTTGGCCTCGCCCGAATGATCGGCGGCATAGTTGATGTCCTCGATCAAGGCGCGGATGTAACACGGCTTGTCGTGGCGTTCGAGGGACCTTACGCCATAGATGGCGTGCCCATTGTCCGAACCGCCGAGCGGGAACGGCGTGCCGGCGAACCCGGAAATCTGGGTGTCGGTCGCGGTGCCGGTCAGCACGAGCGTCTGCGAGAATGCCGGTGACGCAGCACCGACACTGGCAACGGCTGCCCCGCCGAGCGCGAGAGCAAAGGCCGTTGTTGTTTTCAACGATGTGTACCTGGGCATTGATAGCAACTCCCTTCGTTTGGATGGACGCCGACCATCGGTCATCCCGATGGATAGACGCAGGGAGCCGCGACGTGGTTTTTCCGATAGAAGCAGGCTTGGGCGTCAACGTGACTGTCGTCACGGAGCGGCAATCGGGGCGTCAACCGCGAACGGGTTGCGGCCGATACCGCCTCCGGGCTCAGGAGCAAACCTCGACTGGCTCGTCGAGGGCAGGAAGATCGCTCCACACATCCGGGTGGTGATCACGACATCCGGATATTTCCCCGTCTATTTTGGATTGTGACGACGACTGCCGTACGGGGCCGGCCGCGCTGCCGCTTCGCGACGAGGTTGTTCGTCACAGCCGACGATCAAGGGGAGAGAAGAGCCCACTCATCTCCACATTATACATATGGCGCACCAGGGACTTGCTTCAAGACCCGGCTCCTTCGGTAAAACTGCCCGCCTGAGCCAGAACCACGGAAATACGAGTTACGAAAATGCGTGGGTTGTTGCCGACGTACGGATCGCGCGGGGACATCGAACCGCAGTTGGAACGCGTGGAGCGACCGCCGGGATTCGGGGCGGAGGTGTGGGTGTGCACGTTGCCGGACGTCGCAGGGCTGCTGCCCGGTGCCGGCGTGCCGGTGATGCCAACCGGGGTGTCGCCATGAGCGAGCATGCGGTGGTGATCGTCGGAGGAGGTCCGACCGGGTTGATGTTGGCGGGTGAGTTGGCATTGGCGCGCGTCGACGTTGCCATTGTCGAGCGGCGCGCGAACCAGGATCTCGCCGGCTCGCGTGCAGGCGGTCTGCACTCGCGCACCATCGAGGTCCTCGACCAGCGTGGAATCGCTGATCGGTTCCTCTCGCAGGGACAAGTGGCCCAAGTCGCGGGGTTTGCCTGGATACCCCTGGACATCAGCGACTTTCCCACCCGGCACAATTACCGGCTCGGGCTGTGGCAGAAGCACATCGAGCGCATACTGGCCGGCTGGGTCGGCGAGCTGGCGGTGCCGATCTATCGCGGACGGGAAGTGACGGGAATTGCGCAGGACGACGCCGGCGTCGATGTCGAGCTGGCTGACGGCCAGTCGCTGCGGGCGGGATATCTCATCGGGTGCGACGGCGGACGCAGTCTGGTCCGTAAAGCAGCCGGCATCGAGTTCCCTGGCTGGGATCCGACAACCAGCAACCTGATCGCCGAGGTCGAATTGGCAGAGGAGCCGGAATGGGGCATTCGCCGCGATGCTCGCGGCATCCATTCCCTGAGCAGGTTGGAGGATGGAGGACCGGTGCGGGTCTTGGTGACGGAGCAGCATCTCGACCGGGCTGGCGAACCCACCCTACGCGATCTCAGCGAAGCCCTCGTCGCGGTGTACGGGACCGATTATGGGATTCACAGTCCCACCTCGATCTCCAGATTCACCGATATGGCCCGACAGGCGGCGTCCTACCGCAACGGACGCGTGCTGCTGGCCGGCGACGCCGCACACGTGCATTACCCGGTGGGCGGACAGGGTCTTAACACCGGTGTGCAGGATGCGGTGAATTTGGGATGGAAGCTGGCCCAGGTGGTCAAGGGGACGTCGCCAGAAAGCCTCCTGGATACTTACCATGCCGAGCGGCACCCCGTCGCTGCCCGGGTATTGCATAACACGATGGCGCAAATCGCGCTTCTCCGCCGCTCGGACGACCGCACAAAGGCCTTGGTCGATACCGTTTCCGAGCTCCTCCTCATGGACGAACCTCGCAAGCGTTTCGCCGGCATGATGTCCGGTCTGGACATTCGCTACGATCTCGGCGAGGGACACCCGCTGCTTGGGCGCCGCATGCCTGACCTCGACGTGGTCACCGCCAATGGCCCGCTGCGCGTCTTCACCCTCCTGCACGATGCGCGGCCCGTGTTACTCAACTTCGGTGAGCCCGGCGACCTTGACATCACGCCGTGGGCGGATCGCGTCCAGCAGATCGACGCTGGATATGCCGGTGCGTGGGAGCTTCCGGTCCTTGGTGCGGTCACCGCGCCCCCCGCCGTGTTGATCCGACCCGACGGATATGTGGCTTGGGTGGGGGACTCAACTCAGCTGGGACTCGCTGACGCGCTGACCACCTGGTTCGGATCGCCTGCTACGGGGTAGCGTAGGGGTTCCCGCGAAGAACTGGCGGCATGTGGCGATAACCTGTACCGATGGTGCGCACGGGCGGACTCGAACCTCCATTTGCAACTCCGATTACGGTTCACCGGGTCGTAGCCGGCGCAGCCTACGTGCGCTTAAGCGTTTGTTGAACGCAATTGACAGTCCGCCGCACGTGAATATCTGATGCAACGAGTGCGAGGACGTGCAGGTGAACTATCAGGACCGAACCGCCGCCGCCTACGGGGCTTGGAATCCCGGCCTGGAATCGGAGCTGCCGGTAGAGTACTTGCCGCTCGCGACGGTGTTCCGGGCCGAGAACGTTTCGACCAGCGTGGCCAAGGCGCGTGAACTGCGCGACTATTGCGGTCTGCCTGCTCACGAACTGGTCGCGTTTCGTCCCGAGCGGCTGATCGTCCATGAACTGCTGGTGCGCGTGATCAGCAGCCTTGCCGTGCCTGACGGGCCGGACTACGAAGATCTGGGCAGGAACTTTCGTCGAATCGCTTCGACCATTCTCGACAAGTATATTGCGTCGCATCGCGCGCAATTGACGGAGTTGTTCGAGCGGACGAGGAGCGCTGCCTTGGCGCTTGTCACGCAGGAGCTCGAAACGAGCCTTTGTTCCCGCATCAAGCCGGCGACCGACGCCGATCGGCGGAGCCGCTGGACCTTCCTGTTCGCAAAGCCGAACCGGTTTGGAAAGGCGAAGCAACAACCGCCGCCGCCGGCGGAGAGCGCGGTGGAGCGCGAACGACACATCCTGGCTGAATGGTCGACGAAGGCGGAGACAACAGACAACCGACTCGAGGCAGCGTGCTTTCACGCCGTGGCCAGGATCGCAACGGCGATTAGTGCGCACCGAGGGCGGCTGCCGGCGAGCAAGGACCTGCTTACCGAGCTGGCCGTTACATTGGTCTGCAACGATTACGGCAGCGAACTTATCGGCGAAGCGATCGATCCCCTTATCCAAGAAGCGGTTGCGCGCGAAGGATACCAGCCACTGCCGCCGCAGGAGCGGCCGGTGGTCATGAACGTCAAGGGCGCGTCGGCCTCGGGCAAGAGCACGATGCGGCCGCTGCAGCGCATGCTGGCAAAGAAGCTCGGATTTCCATGGGAGGAGTTTGCGCTGATCAGCCCCGATATCTGGCGAAAATTTCTGCTGGACTACGGGTCGCTCGGCGCCGCCTACAAGTATGCCGGCACGATGACCGGGCATGAGGTCGAAATCGTCGACAAGAAGCTCGATCGTCACATGGCGAACAAGGCGAACCGGGGAGAGACGTCGCACCTTCTCATCGATCGCTTTCGTTTCGACAGTTTCGTGCCGACGTCAGAAGGATATGAGTCGACGCGGCTGCTCACGCGGTTCGGCGATCTCGTCTACATGTTCTTCATGATCACGCCGCCGGAGATGACGGTCGAGCGCGCGTGGACGCGGGGGCTGAAAGTCGGCCGCTACAAGGCGGTCGACGATCTCCTGGCGCACAATGTCGAGGCCTATTCGGGGATGCCGGAACTGTTCTTCACCTGGGCGCTCGATCCCAGGAGACGGGTCCATTACGAATTTCTCGACAACAGCGTGACGGAAGGCTGCCCGCCGCGGACCGTGGCGTTCGGTTGGAACCGAGAGATGACCGTTCTGGACATCAAGGGCATGCTCGATATCGAGCGGTTCAGGAAGATCAACATCCAGGCGCGTCGGCCCGAGGAGGTCTATTTCGCCAAGGAACTGGTGCCGGAGCGGAACGTCGGCTTCCTGAAGCGATGCGCGCGCCTGATCCCGATCATCAATTTTGCTGACTACGCAACCGGGCGAACCTATGCGCGGCTGGAACACGGGACATGGACATGGCGCGACGAACACATGTTCGCGTGCATGCTCGACGACCCCGACGCCAGGGCTGGCCTCAAGGCGATCGCCGCCGACCGCTATGATTCTGCCGCCGCCACGGTCCCGACGCGGACCGATTTGACCGCGGAGAAAACGCATACGCTGGGGGCCTGGGGCGAACCCGCCTGAGAGAAGCAGTGGTGGAGCTGATCAGCGCGCCACGGCTGGCAGGCTGATGAAGGGATCATCGCTCATCGACTGATGGTTTCCAGTGTCATGTAGCGGGCTCGCTGGACAGGCCATTTGTCGTTCTGTTCGAGCAGGATAGCGCCGACGAGGCGGACGATGGCGTCGTCGTTGGGGAAGATGTCGGGCCAGACGTAATGCTCCGCTCGAAAAAAGAGCAAGTGCGTCCCGTGGCCGGCAAGGCAATACAAGAAGATCGTCGCCAGCTTTGCGATTTCCTTCCGCGGTCGCGGTGGCCTCGTCGCGATGGCCAACCGTGTCGACGACAAACCATTCTGGGAGACGTAAAGATGAAGATGCTGATTGCCGCGCTCACGCTCGGCACGTTCGTCGCTGCCCCGGCTTTCGCTCAGTCCTTCTCCGCCTATGCCGCCGTCACTCCTAGCACTGCCGCAACCGCGCGGGAGACAGCCATTCGCGACTGCGCCGTCACGTCGCAGCGGTACACGGAGACAACGTGGAACAACGTGCAATCCTTTCAGTACCGGGCCTGCATGATGCAGCACGGACTAGTGGAGTAATGCCTCCGAGGGCACGATCTCGGACATTTGAACCGCGCTTGGTTTCCGCATGCGCGAGGTTTGCAGCCTCGTGCATACGGACCACTGTAACCCCGGGCTCCAGTTCATTTCTCGTGAGGCTTCCATGCGCATTGCAGGCCTGCTGACAGCCGCTGCCTTGTCGCTGTGTCTGATCGGCTGCAGCGACGGCACGCCGGGTCCGAACGGCGATGCGGGACCGCCCGGTCCAGTCGGCGCGAAGGGCGACGCCGGACCTGCGGGTCCTGCCGGCATCGCCGGTCCGCCCGGACCGCAAGGCCCTCCAGGGCCTCCGGGGCAGCCAGGGGTGGCTGGTCCAGGGGATCCGGCGTCGGCGCTTCGCGTTATTCGCGCCAATTGCAATGCAGACGGCTGCTCGGTTGCATGCAATCCGGACGAAATCGTGCTGGTCGCCTATTGCGGCACGAAGCGAGAGGCCGCGATCTTTCCGACGGAGAAACAGGCGTCCTGCCGCACGCGTGGGGCACAAAGCACCCCGCTCGTCGCAGCCTGCGCGAAGGTCCCCGTCGAGACGACCGGATCCGCCACGCCGGCTACGGGCCCCCTGCCGTCGAACGCTCATCGCACCGCCGGCGGCATCCCGAAGTTCGATATCGCGACGACCTGCCAGGGGACGTCGGATGGGATCAGCGCCACGCCGCGCAGCTGCACGGCCGACGAAGAGCAGGCTCGTGACGAACTTGCCAGACGATGGACGGAATTCGCGCCGGCCAGGAGGACACACTGCACGCAGGTGTCCAGCATGAGCGGGTTTCAAAGCTATGTCGAGCTGATCACCTGCCTCGAAATGGCCGAACAGTCAGAGAAGCTCCCGAAGCGGTGAAGCGGGCGTGATCCATGTCGGCGTGAAGCAGCGCTTGTTCAGCGCGCTTGCACCCCGTTG
>Ga0126376_10002616_pt1 | contig 10235 bp, 9 predicted proteins | sample PanSoiMetPlot_15_FD_92760 | JGI IMG/M metagenome (GOLD analysis project Ga0126376, IMG submission 92760) | Tropical forest soil microbial communities from Panama - MetaG Plot_15 | ecosystem: Environmental > Terrestrial > Soil > Tropical forest > Bulk soil | place: Panama | collected 2016-02-17 | reverse complement strand
CGCGCTCAAAAGCTGCTGGGATTCCACATTGCGCGTGATCACCAGCGACTCTTTCACGTAGCGTCCGCACATGGATTCAACAAGCCCGTCCATGTCTCCCGCTTCGCCGCCGTAACCAACCGAAAGCTTGTTTTCCGCGGAGGCCAGCCCGAGCGAGCCGATCATCATCGTCGTCAACGCGTTCGCAAACTTGCTCTTGAACATCGAGCCTTCGCACGCGATTACGCCGTGATTCTGCCGCGCTTCGCGAAAAAGAAATGGCGGAAAAACGTCAGGCAGATGCACTTGCCGCGAGCCCTCAAAATAGCCCTTGGTGCGCCCAAAATCCTGCGTCATCACGCTGAAGGCGACGTTCTCCGCCCCGAGCACGTGCCGCACCTGCCGTAGCATTTCTTGCACGCGCACGTCACTACCGGTGTTGCGCGTACCGTTGTACCCCGCAAAAAGCAGCTTCAGTTTTTCACCGGCGGCCCAGGGTTTACCCAGCCCCAGCATCCAACCAAAGCGCCGCATCTCGATCAGCGCGCTGACCCATGCAACCAGAAGAAAGTCGGTCATGCGCTCGCTCTCCCCACGGCCGTTCTCTCTATTCCTGCATGCGCCGGCCAAGGCTTCGCCGGATAACGAAAATGATTCTCCCGGCTGAATTTCAGCAGCCCCGCCGCATAAGTTGAAAATCTTGCAGGCGCTTCGCCCAACTCTGCAACCACGCGCGAATTATCGAACACCGTATTCCAATCCAGATACGGCCAGAACACCTTGAGAAGGGAACCGGCACGTCCCACCGCGCCCTCGCGATTCGCCGCCCAATTCACCGTCCGCGCAAATGTTCCGCCCAGCCACGGCCAGAACAAAGGCCTGCGCATTCCGCCCGCTTGCGCGATGGCTTCCGTTAATTCCACATACGTTTGCGAGCCCGTACCGGAAGACAGGTGATAGATGCCATGCCTGGATGTGTCTTTTTGATGAATCGTCACCACCGCCTTGCCCACATAGTTTGCTGGCACGATGTCGATTTTATCGTGAGGGCGCAGCGGAAGCACGGGCATCCGCGCGAGGAAATGCACCGCCTGCACCATGTCGAATTGCGAAGTCACGGGCCGGCGGCTGTCTCCGAGCACAACAGCCGGCCGGAAGATCGTCTTCTGCACCTCGGGAAGCCAGCGGTTCGCCATGTGCTCGCAAAACTTCTTTGTGCGCGCGTACGGATCGTAGTCGGAGCGCTCCCAGTCTATGGCCTGGTCTTCCGTCACGACTTCGTTCTTTCTTTTTCCCGCAACCGCCACAGTCGAAACGTGGGAATAGCGTCTCAGCCCATGATGGTCCTGCGCGCGCCGCGCCAGCTGAATTACTTCTAGAGTGCCGCGCAGATTCACGTTCAAGCACTGCTTCTCCGATTTGCGGTTTAGCGAGGCGGCACAATGAATCAGCGAATCCGTGGTCTCAACCAGCGCGTGATAATCGTCGTCGGACAAGCCAAAACGATCACTGGTCAAATCGCCGCCGAAAATGCAGATGCGCGTGTCGAGATGCTCGAGGAATTCCGGAAAGTCGAAGTGCATTTGTAAAGAAGCCCAAAGCCGCTCGCGCGCCTCTTGTTCCGTTTTTGCCCGGACCAGCAGATTCAGTGTGTCGCGGTAACCGGAAAGAAGTCCGGCCACAACGTAGCTGCCCAAATAGCCGGTCGAGCCGGTGACGAAGATCGCCATGTCAGTCCGACGACGGCGCCGCTTTGGAGAGTTCTTCTTGCTCGTGGGGCGCGCCGTTCCCGTTCCAGTCGAGCACGCGCGGTTCGCGAGATTCCAACGGCCGGCCTTCCATCAGCGGGTAGCACCAGCGGCGTAACGCCGGGATGTGTATGTTGATCCAGTAATCCCACCAGTCCACCGCTTCCGGCGTGAAGTCGAAAAGCGTCTTCTCTTCAGGAGGCAACGCCGCCGACAGCAGTCGCGCGTTCTCGCACTCGAAAACATGTTCGTTGTGCAGAATGAAGGGCTCGTAGAGCTCAATCAGCTTTTCCGCGCGAATCAACTCGCGCTCCGTCTTGGCAAACGGCGCTTTCTTTATGCGCAGTGTCGTGGCCGCGCGGTTGATTCTGGACACCACAGCTTTTTGCATAGGAATCGACAGCCGCTCGTACCGCTGCTTCGAAACTGGAATGGACTCGAACTTCACCTTCAGCCAGTTTTCCACCGTCTTCGAAGTACGGTAATACTTCCGATGCGCTAGGCCCGTCAGCTCGATGCTGCGCCCCATGTTCACTGGATTGATCGCCGAAGTTGCAAGCTGATAGAGCCGAGCGTGCCGCCGCGCCACTAATGCTGCCGCAATCAGCGTCATTCCGCGGCAAACCATGTCTACGGGAATCACGTCCAGGCATTTCCGCTCGTTCGATGGAAGCTGACGGAAATTCGTACCGAGCAAATACGACAATGGCCCGGAAGTGTTGATTCCCTCATTCCAGCCGTTGAAAGGCGAACGCTCCGAACTTTCCACAATCGACGGACGCACGATGGCAATCGCAAGGTCCTTGCCGTGACGCGCGAGAATCGATTCGCTCAGGCTCTTTGTGAACGTGTAGGTGTTGGGCCAGCCTAAGTGCTGCGCCCGGCGCATGCCCGCGTGAGTCAGGCGATTGCGAACCCACCGCGCACGGTTGCGTCGTAACACGCCTTCGAGTTCTTTCGCTGGCGCAGAAGTTTCGTCGCGGCCTCGTCCCAAAGCCTGTCGGCGAAGCGCCTTATTCAATTCGGGGCCTTCCGCACGCGCTTCGATGCGCCGAATCCTCTCCTGCAACGAAGCAATCTCGTTTTCCGCATCGAATCGCGGATCTCGCGCTGGATTGTAATTGTCCTCAAGTTGCTCGCCGACTCGTCCATCGCGCATCCCGACAACATAGCAAGTCGAAAGGTGCATCAGCCCCGCGCGCCTGCACTTCCTCAAGAATTCCAGCAGGTGAAACGTTGAATCCACATTCGAAGAAAGAGCGTCGCGCAAATCCGGATTGAAGTCGGTCAGGCCGGCGCTGTTCACCACTACGTCGAGCGAATTCTGCAGGCGTGATTGTGTGGCCCCATCCAGCCCCAATCCTGGGGAGCTTACGTCGCCTTCGACCACTTCCACTTTTTCGCTTAGGAATGCTCCGAGCTTTGTTCCATGATGTTCATGCAGCGGATCGAAAGCCGGCGACTCTGCGACGATTTTCTCGAAACGCCGTTGCGCCGAAGTCGTTCGGTTGCGCCGGATCAAGAGCGTAATACGTCCGATGTTCGGGACCTTCTCCAGCAAATCCACCAGCCAGACCTTTCCGATAAAACCGGTGACGCCAATCAGAAGAATGTGCCGTCCGGCCAGGGTTCCTCGCACGGAAAGCCCGTCGACACGCGGCGCGTCTCCGAAAACGGCCACGGGCCTCTTGATCGTCGGGGCCAGCCGAGCCGTCACCTGAATTCCTCTTTCCAATCGCTCGGGCTTTTGTGACCAACCCAGTTGGCTCAAGAGTTTTTCTCGTGGAATTCGTCCCTCGGTGGAACGGCCGGTCAGCCACGCCAGAGGTCCCCGCGGCCGCACCACGGGATCGAGCAAGCGGCCCGTGGCTCTGCCGTCGCGGTACTCCAATCGGTTCGCAAGAAACGACTGCGCACCGAGATGACGCGCCAGCGGCCGGAGAATATTTTCAAGCAGCTGCCCAACCAGGACGATCTCTTCTCCCTGGCGAATCGCGCTCACAACTCTCCGCACCGCCTCCTCTCGCAATTGTGGCTTCAGGACGTAGTCAAAATACTCTTCTCCCAGGAGATCCAGTCGGTCGGAGCTGACTCCGCGCAGCAACGAATGCAAGAACCGCGTGGCGAACGTGCGGCTCGCCGCATAGGCAAACGGCCGGGCCAGAGCCATTCCCGCCATCCCGGCCCGCCTCGCCCATCGCTCCGCAAAGCTTCGTGCATTCCAGGTGAAAAAGCCCACGGGCCGCAACGCGCCAAGCTCCAGCAGCGAACCCTCCACACGCCAGTACGTGCGCTTTCTGTCGCTTAGCGAAATACCGTCATGCCTCGATTTGGGTATTTGATTTGCCATCATTCTACGTGCTGGCGCAGACCGATCTGTTCCTCACAAGTTTCTTTGAAAACCTGATCCTGTGACACGCTGCTCATTTTTCTATCAATCGGCCTAGGACGGAAACGCGGCCCGCTCCGGCTACACGAACGTCTTCCCCGCTAACGGGCGGGCCGCTTGGGAGATGTAAAGGTAGCATCCTCAACGCTTTCCCGCAAGGCGACGCAAAGGATTTCCGACTCTCAGAAGGCCTAGCCGTACTTGCCGCAGGCATGGTTGATATTTGTTGTGGAATTCGATGGAAACAGCGACCTTACACGCCCCAGCCGTACCGTTCGGCGTGTTCAAACGTCCGCTGCATCTCTTCTCTCAGGATTTCGGTGAAGACCGACCCGCCAACTTTGCGCGAGTTCGGCTCCGCAATGTCCGGTGTGCGATACCCCGCCGAAAGCACTCGCGTCAGCGATTGCTCCACCCAATCCGCCTCAAGCGTCAGGCCAAACGCGTCCCGCAGCATCATCGTCGCGCTCAGAATCGACCCAATCGGGTTGGCGCTATCCGTTCCCACGAGCGTAGGGGCCGAGCCATGAATCGGCTCAAACAACGGCGCCGCATCTCCAAAGCTCGCCGAAGGAATCAGCCCTATGGATCCAACCAGTGCTGCCGCCGCGTCGCTCAAAATGTCCCCAAACATGTTGCTGCACAGCACCACATCAAACTGCGACGGCCTCAGCGTCAACTGCATCGCCGCATTGTCCACGTACATGTGCTCGAGCTTGACCGAGGGATACACCGCGTTCATCGCCGTTACCGTTCGCCGCCAAAGCTGCGAACTCGTCAAAACGTTTGCCTTGTCGACCGAGCACAGCCGCCGGGTCCGATTCTCCGCCCGCGTGTACGCAAATGTCGCAATCCGCTCGATTTCAGGCATCGAATACGACTCTGTGTCCCAGGCCCGCTCCACGCCGTTTTCCGACAAGTTGCCGCGCTCGCCAAAGTACATTCCGCCGGAAAGCTCGCGCACAATCTCCAGGTCCAAATCCCCCAGCCGCTCCGCCTTCAGCAGCGAAAATCCGCGCAGGGGCTCAATTAGCTTGACCGGGCGTAGATTGACGTAAAGCCCCATGCCCTTGCGCAAGCCCAGCAGCCCGCTCTCCGGCCGCCTCCCAACCGGCAGGGCATCCCATTTCGGTCCGCCCACCGCGCCGAGAAACACCGCGTCCGCTTTCCGGCAAGTGTCCAGCGTTTCGTTAGGAAGAGGCGTCCCGGCGTCATCGATCGCCGCCCCGCCCAGCGGAAGTTCCACAAACTCGAACCCGTGATTGAATTCGTGTGCAGTTTCCCGCAGGATGGTCGCCGCCGCCCGCGTCACTTCCGGGCCGATGCCATCCCCTGGGAGTAAAACAATCTTCTTCTTCATGACCATCCCCGTGCTGATAGGAAAGCCTGCGCAGGCGCAAGCCCTTGGCGAATACAAATTCAGGCTTGCCGCTTCGCAATCTCTGCTGGAGCGAGTGAATCAGGCAATGGAGGATGATTCCGCTGCCATGGCCGCCGGGCGCCGGCGAATCACTTCGTGCGCGATCGCTAAAATGTCTCGCGCACGCACTTGCTTGGATTGGTCCGCAAGCGCAGTCACGCGCCGGTAGACTTCCGCGAGTTCCGTGTCATTCGCTTCAAAACCCAAATCCTTTAGCGTCGTCCGCAACGCGTGTCGCCCCGAGTGCTTGCCCATCACCAGCGAGCGATGGGGCACTCCAACCGTCTGCGGCGAAATGATTTCGTATGTCAGCGGATTCTTAATAATCCCGTCTTGGTGAATGCCCGCTTCATGCGCAAATGCGTTCGCTCCCACCACGGCTTTGTTCGGAGCCACTTGCGCGCCGGTGATCTCCGTGAGCAGTCGGCTGGCAGAGAAGAGCTGGTCCAGCCGAATCCCTGTAGTTACACCAAAACTTTCTTTGCGAACCGCGAGCGCCACTACCACCTCTTCGAGTGATGCATTCCCGGCGCGTTCGCCGATGCCGTTGATGGTGCACTCAATCTGCCGAACGCCGGCGCGAACCGCGGCCAGCGAATTGGCCACTGCCAAACCCAGATCGTCGTGGCAATGCGCGCTCAATGTGATTCCATCCGGATCGCCCAAAACCTCGCGAACTTTCGTAAACATCGCGCCGTACTCTTCCGGCACTGCGTATCCCACGGTATCCGGCAGATTCAGAACGGTCGCGCCTGCAATCACAGCTTCGCGGCAGACTTTGCACAGGAAGTCGATGTCCGTCCGCCCGGCGTCTTCCGCGGAAAATTCCACCACTCCCACGTTGTGCCGCCCGTACCGGACCATCGCCCCGATCGCTTCAAGTACCTGTTCTCGCGTCATCTTCAGCTTCACCTGAAGGTGCAAATCCGAAGTCGCCAGGAACACGTGCAGTCTTGGCGCTGCCGCCGGCTTCAAAGCTTCGAGCGCCGCGCTCACATCGTCTTTCTTGGCGCGCGCCAGCGCCGCAATCGGCACATCGCGCACTTCTTTCGCCACCATTTGCACGGCTTCCAGGTCGCCCCGCGACGCAATCGGGAATCCCGCCTCGATCACGTCCACGTTCAGCGCGGCAAGCTGCCGCGCCATCCGCAGCTTTTCGCTAGTGTTCATCGAAAAGCCAGGTGATTGCTCCCCGTCACGGAGAGTGGTGTCAAAGATCCGTACGGTATCCATAGGGTCTCCCAGTCTCTAGTAACGCACGCCGCCTTCCTAACAGTCCAATTTATCTTTATTCTGCTTTTGATAATCCTGTCTTATACTAGGCCGGCCCTATCTGGACGAAGGAGAGGACGCTTGGATCTCGGTGAGCTACAGGTCTTTCTGACCGTTGCCAAGGAGGGCAGCTTTTCCCGCGCGGCCGAGCGCCTCTATCGCACGCAGCCGGCCATCAGTTTGGCCATCCGCAAGCTCGAGGACTCTCTCGGCCAGCCGCTCTTTGTCCGCGGAGCCCGTCCTGTCCGACTGACCGACGCGGGCACCCTTCTCCGCGACTACGCCGAACGCCTCATCAATCTTCGCGACGAAGTCAAAAAAGGCCTCAGCGAACTCGAAGGCCTCAAGCGCGGCGAACTCTCTCTCGGCGTCAACGAAAGCTCCATCCACGCTCTTCTGCCCGCGCTCGCGGAATTCCGCGAACTGCACCCCGGCGTCCAGGTCCGCGTTCACCGCATGCTTTCCCGCGACATTCCTCACGAAGTCCTGAACTATCGCCTCGATCTCGGCGCCATCTCTTTCGTCCCGCGCGACCCTCAGCTCCAAGCCACGGAAATCCTGAAGGATGAACTCACTCTGGTTGTCCCGCCGAAACACGTCCTTGCAAAAAAACACGAAGTCGACGTGGCCGACCTCGCCAAAGAAAATTTCATCGCTCACAGCGTCGAATCGCCCTTCCGCCGCCGCGTCATTGAACTCTTCGCTCGCCACCGTGCCGCGCTAAACATGCCCATCGAAATGCCCACTATCGAAAGCATCAAACGCTTCGTGCAAATGGGCATGGGAGTTGCCATCGTCCCGCGTATGTGCGTTCGATGGGAAATCGAACACGGCTGGATGAAAGAACTCAAAATTCGCCAGCTCAACATCCCGCGCCACGTCTATCTCATTTCCCGCCGCGGCGCCCGCCTCCCGTTCGCGGCCACCGAACTCACACGCCTCCTCCGCGGCGAATAATCCGCGCCAACCCGCTGTAGTGGCGGGTCTTTCGCGCTTTTGCGTCCCGGCTCCTACCGGGAAGACTCGCTCTTTTTTCCCCACGGGGCGCATGCTCACCTTAGGGCTCCGGGACTGGTCATCCCGCGGCTGCGCATTTTGCGGCCGAGGGATCTCAACTGATGCGCAGCCCGCGCGTCAGCCAAGGGAGTCCTACGCATTTTCTAAAATGCCTCGGACTGTCGCATAATGGTGCGCGGCGCTCATTCCGAAGCGAAAGCGAGGTACTCTGCGGCATCGCGCGCCTTTTGCGCGATGAATCCTGGCTTGATCTGGAACCTGCTCGGACCGATGGGAACAACCAGCAGCGTCTCCCTGATCGACTTCTCATTCTCTACAACCGTGCGCCCATGCATTCCTCACTGACCAGCGGTCTCGCCATTCTCGCCATCGGCTTCCTCCTCGGGATGCGCCACGCCACCGATCCTGATCACGTCATTGCCGTTTCCACCATCGTCAGCCGCGAACGCTCCATCCCCAAAGCCGGCCTCATCGGCATCCTCTGGGGTTGCGGTCACACGCTGACCATCGCCATCGTTGGCAGCGCCATCATCCTTTTCGGCGTAGTCATCCCGCCCCGCGCCGGTCTCACCATGGAATTTTCCGTAGGCCTGATGCTGATTCTTCTCGGCGCTCTCAATCTGACCGGCGCCATGAAGTGGCTCAGTGAAAAATTCACACCCAGCCACCCTTGCGTCACCGGAACTCACGCTCACATCCACGAACACGATCATCGCCTGCATTTTCATTGGCATTCCCACTCCGCCGCGCAGGAGCATCACGCCAATAGCCTAGCCGCCCCGCGTTGGTTTACACGGAGCGCATCGAAAGGCTCGCCGGGCCCGCTCGCGCGCCTCGGCCTCTTTCACGCCATGCGCCCTCTGCTCGTGGGCATCGTCCACGGCCTGGCAGGCTCCGCGGCCGTTGCTTTGCTCGTCCTAAGCACGATTCGCGACCCCAGCTGGGCCTTGCTCTATTTGCTCATCTTCGGCGTCGGCACCATCGCCGGCATGATGCTCATCACCGCCGCGCTGGCCCTGCCTTTTTCCTGGGCCGGCCATCGCTTCGCGTGGCTCGACCGCAGCCTCGTCCTCGGCTCCGGCTTTCTCAGCTTGTGTTTTGGGATTTTCGTCTGCTACGACGTCGGCTTCGTCAGCGGGCTCTTCACCAGCCACCCGCGCTAGCCCCGCACTAGTGCTTCGCCTTCGCCAGCGCTTCTTCCACAGAGCTGTGGATCGGAAGGAGTTTCGTCAGCCCTGCAACTTCCATCACCGCGTGGCTTTGTTGGGATAACCCTGACAAGGCAAAGCTCTTTCCTAAGCTTCGGCGGTGCACAAAAAGTTGCACCAGCGCGCCAACCCCCGCGGAGTCAAGGAACGACACCTCGCTCATGTTCAAAATCAGGTGTGTGGCCTGCTCCGGTCGTGCCGTCTGGATGAAGTTGTGAACAGTCTCCAGGCTCAGCTTGCCCTTTAACTGCAGAATGAGCCGGTTCGCATCGGATCCGGCTGCTCTTTCCAATTCAAGATGTGAACGTTGCATCACAGGAAGATTAATACCAAATCTTGCCACACAGTGTGAATATTCTTTAACAATCCGCGCCGTCAGCAGCACTGACTTCACGCTGCGATTTCTAACTTAACTTCCCATCGGGGCGTCTTTACTCCGCCCGATCCGGCTTTCCCGGCAAGCACATAATTGTCGCCAGCATCGTCGCGCAATGCACCTCCTTGCCGTTCTTCTTCGCATGCACATCCGCCGAGCAAATCTTTAATGTTCTCCCCGACCGGACGACCCGCGCGCGCGCCGTCAGTTCCTCTCCATCCGCGGGGGCAAGCAAATTCAACTTATATTCCACCGTCAGCACCGAGCTGTCCGCCGGCATAAGCGTGTATGCGGCATACCCACACGCGCTGTCCGCAATCGCTCCAGACACTCCCGCATGAAAATAATTGTGTTGCTGCGTCAGCTCCGCGCGAAACGGCACGCGAATCGTCGCATGCCCCGCCGTCAACTCAACTAGCTCCGCGCCCAGATGCTTCATCAGCCCTTGGCGACCAAAGCTCTCCCGCACCCGGCTCGCAAACTGCGCGTCTTCCACGTGAAACCCCGCATGTTCCTTCATAGCGCAGCAGTATACCAGCGGGCCTCTCGCTGCCTTGGTCTTGAGCCAGAGACTACACAGGCCAATACGGCATCCCTACTCCGAGCCGTTCGAAATCCTCAATTCCCATTTTAGGAATACTGCTCCTTGCTCGCATTTCTGCTAAGAATCGACGCGCACTCCCGTGCGCCACGCGCAAAATCCGTCTGGCTTTCTGCGGAGTTCTCCGCGCTGCAACCTTTTGCATTGCTTTCGCTAATGCGGGCTGCGGAGCCGGCAGCGCGGCCGTTACCATTCCTCCGTCGGTCGTCACGCTTTTCGGCACTT
>Ga0126376_10002615_pt1 | contig 10238 bp, 8 predicted proteins | sample PanSoiMetPlot_15_FD_92760 | JGI IMG/M metagenome (GOLD analysis project Ga0126376, IMG submission 92760) | Tropical forest soil microbial communities from Panama - MetaG Plot_15 | ecosystem: Environmental > Terrestrial > Soil > Tropical forest > Bulk soil | place: Panama | collected 2016-02-17 | reverse complement strand
TGGGCGCGTGGCCGGCCACCGGGCCTCCCAGGAGCGTCGGCCAGCCGGGATAGAGCGTGCGGAAAAACACGTGCAGCGCTTCGCCGCCGATCCACGATTGAATGCCGAACCATCCGCACGCGACCAGCGCGCGCATGAGCGCGGGCAGGTTCGACCCGATGGTGCCGTAAGCGGCCCGCGCGAACACCGGAAACGGGATGCCGTACTTGGTGCCCGGGTGCGAGTTGAGCAGAATTGGAATCAGTACAATCGAGTTACCGAGCAGAATCGTAAACAGCGCCTGGCTCCAGCTCATCCCTTTTGCGATCAGCCCCGACGCATAGGTGTAGGTCGGGATGCAATGCGCCATCCCGATCCAGAGCGCGGCGTAGTTGTAGGTGGTCCAGGTGCGCTCGGCAATCGGGACCGGCGCCAGATCGCGGTTGGAAAGCGGCGACCCTACGATCTCGCGCCACGATTCCAGCTCGACCCGCCCGTCAGCGAGCCGGCGCTCCCCCACGCTCCACCTCGGAGAGCGCCTGATCCATGCGGTCGCACGCCGCATCGATCTCGGCTGGCTCGATGAGCATCGGCGGCGACAGACGCGCCACGTTGCCGTACAGGCCGCCCTTGCCGATGAGCAGGCCACGCCGCTTGCACGCCTCCATGAAGGCGTCGGTCTCCTCCATCGCCGGCTGCTTGGTCTTGCGGTCGCGCACCAGCTCGACGGCCTGCATGAGGCCCAGGCCGCGCACATCGCCCACCAGCGGGTGCTTTTCCTTGAGCAGCCCGAGCCGCTCGCGCAACCGGGCGCCCAGACGAGCCGCCCGCTCGGGGATGTTTTCGCGCGCCATCACGTCGAGCGTGGCCAGGGCCGCGGTGGCCGACACCGGATTTCCGCCGAAGGTGGAGATGGTCGCGGCTTGCCACGACTTGGCAATCTCGTCCGTGGTGGTGGTTGCGCCCAGCGCAAAGCCGTTGGCGATGCCCTTGGCGAAGGTCACGATGTCGGGCTCCACGTTCCAGTGCTCGATGCCGCACCAACTCTCGCCAGTGCGGCCGAAGCCGGTCTGCACCTCGTCGCAGATGAACAGGCCGCCGTGCTTGCGCACGATCCCGACCGCCACCTGGAAGTACTCTTTGGGCGGCGTGATGAAGCCGCCTACGCCCTGGATGGGCTCGGCGATGAACGCGGCCGGCCGCCCGCAGGTCGTGGTCAGGATCAGCTCCTCGATGTCCTGCGCGCACTTGAGCTCGCAGCTCGGATAGGTGAGCCCGAACGGGCAGCGATAGCAGTACGGTGAAACCGCATGCACGACGCCCGGGACCTGCGATCCGTGCGGCCGGTACCGCGCGTGCGCGGTCACGGTCTGCGCGAGTAGCGAGCGCCCGCTGTAGGCGTGGCGCAGCGCGATGATCTCGCTTTCGCCGGTGTGGACCTTGGCCAGCGTGATGGCGGTCTCGTCGGCTTCAGTGCCGCTGTTGGTGAAGAAGCTGCGCCGCAGCCGCCCGCCGCCCGGCGTGATCTGGGCCAGCCGCTCGGCCAGCCGCACCAGCGGCTCCATCGGGTACAGGGTGGACGCATGCACGAGCACGCCCACCTGCTCGCGCACGGCCGCCGTCACGTCCTTCTGGCAGTGACCCAGGCTCACGGTCAGGATGCCGCCGAAGAAATCCAGGTACTCGCGTCCGTCGGCGTCCCAGAGCCGCGTGCCCTCGCCGCGCACGAGCGCAATCGGCTCCTTGTAGTAGTTCGCAGTCGCGAACGTGAACTGCCCGTGCTTCTCGCGAATCTCCTGCGAGTTCATAGCGCAAACGTTCCGCGCTTGAGGAAGCGGCCCCGGCCCGGACGGCCCAGAAACTTGCCGCCCTGCACGATCAGCTCGCCGCGCGACAGCACGGCCGCAGGTGCACCCACCACCTTGCGCCCCTCGTAGGGGCTGTAGTCGACCCGCATGTGCAAGGTTTTCTGCGAAAGCACATGCTCGTGATTCGAGTCCCAGACCACCAGGTCGGCGTCGGTGCCGACCGCGATGGTGCCTTTTTTCGGATACAGGCCAAACAGCTTGGCCGGTGCGGTCGCGGTGATCTCGACGAACCGGTTCATCGAGATGCGCCCGTCGCGCACGCCCTCCCACAGAAGGTACAGGCGCGTCTCGATCCCGGGCATGCCGTTCGGGATTTTGGCAAAGTCGTCGCGCCCCAGATCCTTCTGCCCCTTTACGCAGAACGGGCAGTGATCGGTCGACACCACCTGCAGATCGTTGAGCTTGAGCCCTCGCCACAGATGATCATGATGCGACTGCGGGCGCAGGGGCGGCGTGCACACGTACTTGGCGCCCTCGAAGCCCTCGCGCGCCAGGTCGTCCTGCGAGCAGAACAGATACTGCGGGCAGGTCTCGGCGTAGGCGGGCAGACCGCGGTCACGCGCCTCCATCACGCGCTCGAGCGCCTCGGCCGCCGACAGGTGCACGATGTAGACCGGCACACCGGCCATCTCGGCCAGCGCGAGCGCACGGTTGGTGCCCTCCGCCTCCGCGCGCGCGGGCCGCGTCAGCGCATGGTACTTGGGCGCCCGCTCGCCACGCGCCTGCGCGCGCTTGACCAGCACGTCGATGGGCAGCCCGGCCTCGGCGTGCATGCAGATGAGCGCCCCCAGCTCGCCCGCCCGCAGCATGGCGCGAAAGATGGAGGCGTCGTCGAGCAGGAGCACGCCCGGGTAGGCCATGAACAGCTTGAAGCTGGTCACGCCTTCACGCACGAGCGCCCCCATCTCCTCTTCCACGGACGGCGGCAGATCGGTCACGATCATGTGGAAGCCGTAGTCGATGGCGGCCTTGCCCTCGGCCTTGGCGTGCCAGGTATCGAGACCCTTGCGCAGCGTCTCGCCCTTCTGCTGGATTGCGAAATCGACCAGCGTGGTGGTGCCGCCGTACGCGGCCGCGATGGTGCCGGTCTCGAAATCGTCCGAGCTGACCGTGCCGCCGAACGGCATGTCCAAGTGCGTGTGCGCGTCGATTCCGCCCGGCAGCACATACTTGCCGGTGGCGTCGATGCGCTGGTCGGCCTCGACCGGAATCCTTCCGGCGATCATGCTCACCTTGCCGTCCTCGACCAGGAGGTCGGCTTTGTAGGTGTCGCTGGCTGTGACGATGGTCCCGCCGCTGATCAGGGTCTTCATGGCAGCTGCTCCGTCATCTCGTCGTAGGTTTCGGGCCGCCGGTCGCGGAAAAACTGCCAGGTGCGACGCACCTCCTCGATCACGTCGAGGTCGAGCTGCGCGACCACCAGCTCATCCTTGTCCTCGCTTCCGCAGGCCAGGATCTGGCCGCGCGGATCGACAAAATACGAGCTCCCGTAAAACTTGCCCACGTTCCAGGGCGCCTCGCTGCCGACCCGGTTGAGGCAGCCCATGAAGTAGCCGTTGGCGACCGCGTGCGCGGGCTGCTCCAGCTTCCACAGGTACTGCGACAGGCCGGCCACGGTCGCGCTCGGGTTGTAGACGATCTCGGCGCCGTGCAGGCCCAGAAGCCGCGCGCCCTCCGGGAAGTGGCGGTCGTAGCAGATGTAGACCCCGATGGTCGCGAACTGGGTCCGGAACACCGGATAGCCCAGGTTGCCCGGCTTGAAGAAATATTTCTCCCAGAACCCGGACGTGTGCGGGATGTGATTCTTGCGGTACTTGCCCAGATAGCGCCCGTCGGCATCGAGGACGGCGGCGGTGTTGTAGTAGACGCCGGCCATCTCTCTTTCGTAGACCGGCACCACCATGGCCATCCCGTACTTTTTCGCAATCGGCTGCAGCTTCTCGACGGTCGGTCCCGGCACCGGCTCGGCCGCTTCGTACCAGCGTCGATCCTGTGACGGGCAGAAATAGGGCCCGTTGAAGATTTCCTGCAGGCACAGGATCTGGACGCCCTGCTGGCCGGCCTGATGGATCCAGGGCAGATGTTTCTCGAACATCGCGGCCTGGATCTCGACGACCGGCCGGCCTTCGTCGTTGATGGGATTGGATAGTTGTAGAAGCCCGCTCTTGACCATGCGCGTCATCACTTCGCCTCCCAAATCACGATCTCCACCCCCTGCACGCCGTCCACGTCGGCATAGGCGCCCTCGGGCGTTTCTTTGGGCCCGTCGGCGTAATAGCCCTTCTCGTCCAGCGACTCGACGAGCTGGGCCAGGCCCGCTGTCTCCAGCTCGACTCGTCCGCCGGCCGGGCCCTGCTGCACGCGCAGCCGCGCGCCCGCATCCAGCACCAGCGCGCTTCCGCTCTGCTCGAGCACGCGCATGCCCAGCGCCTCTACGAAGAACTTCTTGGCGCCAGAAAGGTCGGCGACGCCGATGGTCCGTTCCCCGCCGCGCAGCTTCATCAGTACACCTTGCTGGTCCGGCGTGCGCCGGTGTAGTCGATGTAGACCGTCTTCCATTGGGTATAGAACTCGACTGCGGTCTGACCCATCTCGCGCTCGCCGATGCCGGTCGCCTTCATGCCGCCGAACGGCAGATGGGCCTCGCCTCCCACGGTCGGCGAGTTGACGTGGACGATTCCGGTTTCGATGCGCTCGCAGAAGCTCATGGCGCGGGCCACGTCGCGGGTATAGATCGACGACGAAAGCCCGTAACGCACTCCGTTGGCAACCGCAAGCGCCTCCTCGAAGTCAGAGGTCGCCAGGATGGACAGCACCGGTCCGAAAATCTCTTCCTGGGCGATCCGCATGTCGGGCCGCACATCGCCAAAAACCGTGGGCTCCACGAAAAACCCCTTGGCGAGCGCCCCCTCGCGGAGGCGCTCGCCCCCAACCAACACACGCGCTCCCTCGGTCTTGCCAATCTCGATATAGCTCTGCACGGTCTCCAGCTGATTCTGGTCGACCAGCGGACCCATGCTGACGCCTTCGCGCATGCCGTCGCCGACCACGATCTCCCGCGCACGCGCCACGATCCTCTCGGTCAGCGCTTCGGCGACCTCCTGCGCCACCACCACCCGCGAGGTGGCGGTGCAGCGCTGGCCGGTCGAGCCAAACGCGCCATCGGCCGCGGCCGCCGCCGCCAGATCCAGGTCCGCGTCCTCCAGCACCACGAGCGCGTTCTTTCCGCCCATCTCGCACTGCACGCGCTTGTGCGCGGCCGCGCCCTGCTGATACAGGCGCGTTCCGACATCGTTCGATCCGGTGAACGAGACCGCCGCGACGTCGGGATGCTCGACCAACGCATCGCCGACCGTGCCGCCGGCGCCGAAAACCAGGTTCAAGACGCCGCGCGGAAGCTTGGCGTCGAGAAACGCCTCGGCGATGATCTTGGCGCAGAGCGGGGTCAGCGACGCCGGTTTGAGCACCACCGTGTTGCCGGCCACCAGAGCGGGCGCGATCTTCCAGACCGGAATCGCAACCGGAAAGTTCCACGGCGTGACCGCCGCCACCACGCCCAGCGGCTCGCGCACCGTGTAGGCCAGCGTCGCCGGCAGCTCGCTCGGCAGAGCGTCGCCGCCCAGGCGCCGGCCCTCCCCAGCGATGAACTCCATCACGTTCAGGGCCTTCTGCACCTCGCCCCGCGACTCGGCCAGCGTCTTGCCTTCCTCCTTGGTCAGCGCGATCGCCAGCTCCTCCCTGCGCGCACGCAGCTGCTCCCAGGCCGCAAACAGAAGGTCTCCCCGCCTCGGCGCAGGCGTGCCCCGCCAACCGGGCAGGGCCGCCTTGGCGGCTGCCACCGCCCCTCGCGCATCGTCCACGCCACTTTTCGGAAACTCTGCAATCACTTCGTCGCTGTTGGCCGGATTCAGATCAGGGCTCGACTGCCCGCTCCGGGCGGCCTGCCACTCGCCATTGATCAGGTTGCCGATGCGCTCCATGCTCAGCCTCCGCTGGCTCCGCTCGCCTGCCGCTGGTAGTCCTTCCAGTTCATGGGGGGTTTGCCGGTTTCTACGCGGCGCATGGTAATGCATCCTTCGACCGGACACACGAGATTACACAGGTTGCAGCCCACGCAGTGGTCCTCGAGAATTGTGACCCGCGTTCGACCATGCTCGGGCTCGGCTGCGATCGACTGGTGCGCGCCGTCGTTGCAGGCTAGGTAGCACAGCCCACAGCCAATGCACTTGTCGTAGTCGATGTGCGCGATGATCTGGTAGTTGAGATCGAGCTCCTCCCAGCGGGTCACGTTGGGCTTGGCGCGGCCGGTAAGCTCGCGCACGCTCCGGAAGCCCTTTTCGTCCAGATAGGCATCCAGCCCATCGATCAGATCCTCGACGATGCGGAAGCCGTAATGCATGACTGCGGTGCACACCTGCACGGTGGTCGCGCCCAGGAGCAGAAACTCGACCGCATCCTTCCAGCTCGCAATCCCGCCGATGCCCGAGACTGGCAGCTCGACCTCGGGGTCTTTGGCCACCTCGGCCACCATGTTGAGCGCGATCGGCTTGACCGCGGGCCCGCAGTAGCCGCCGTGGCTGGAGCGGCCGCCCACGTCGGGCCGCGGCGTGAAGGTGTCCAGGTCCACGCCCGTGATGCTGTTGAGCGTATTGATGAGCGAGATGGCGTCGGCGCCGCCGCGCCGGGCCGCGCGCGCCGGGTAGCGCACGTCGGTGATGTTGGGGGTCAGCTTCACGATCACCGGCCGTTGTGCCACCTGCTTGACCCACTCGACGATCTGGCAGGTGTAATCGGGCACCTGTCCGACCGCCGAGCCCATCCCGCGCTCGCTCATCCCATGCGGGCAGCCGAAGTTGAGCTCGTGCCCGTCGGCGCCCGCGTCCTCGGCGCGCTTGACGATGTCGTGCCAGGCCTCGCGCGTCGACTCGACCATCAAAGAAGCAATCACGGCATGGCGCGGGTAGCGCTTTTTGACCAGAGCCAGCTCGCGCAGGTTGACCTCGATCGGGCGGTCGGTGATGAGCTCGATGTTGTTCAGGCCCATCATGCGGACACCGGCCAGGTCAACCGACGAGTAGCGCGACGACACGTTCACGATGGGCGCGCCAATCGTCTTCCAGACTGCGCCCCCCCATCCAGCGTCGAAGGCGCGCATCACTTGATCCCCGGTATTGGTAGGCGGGCCCGAGGCCAGCCAGAACGGATTGGGCGACTCGATGCCGGCCAAGCTCACACGCAGATCAGCCACGATGCCCCTCCAGGAAGCGATGGATGCCCAGCGCGGCCCGCTTGCCTTCGGCGACCGCGTTGACGACCTCCTTGCCTCCATTTGCGCAGTCGCCGCCCGCGAAGTAGCGCGGGTTCGACGTCTGCATGGTCTGCGGATCGACGCGCAGCCCGGCGCCCTGGCGCTCGAGCTTGGAGATGTGCGCAAACAGCGCCTCCTGCGGCCTTTGCCCGGTCGCGCGGACCACCGCATCGACCTCGAGCCGGAACTCGCTGCCCGAGATGGGCACGGGTGTGCGCCGGCCGCTCGCGTCGGCGGGGCCCAGGCGCATCTTGACGCACTCGAGCGCCTCCACGCGGCCGGAGCCGAGCACCCGCACCGGTGCGGCCTGGAACAGGAAGCAACAGCCGTCGCGGCGTGCCAGTGCCTGCTCGTGCTGGTAGGCCGGCATCTCTTCGGGGCCGCGCCGGTAGATCAAGTAAACCTCCTCGGCGCCCAGGCGAATCGACTGCGTTACCGCATCGATGGCAGTGTTTCCGCCGCCCACGACCGCGACCCGGCGGCCGGGCGGCCGCGCGTCGGCGGGATGCGACTTGAGATCGGCGATGAAGGTCAGGGCATCGATCACGCCCGGCAGGTCTTCGCCCGGGATCCCGAGCCGGTGCACGCCGCCCAGGCCCACGCCCAGGAAGATGGCGTCGAACTCCTGCTCGAGCTGCGCGATTGAGAGATCCGTGCCCACGCGCGTGCGCAGGCGCAGCTCGACGCCGCGCTCGAGAACGTAGTCGATCTCCTTGAGCGAGCAGTCCTGGTTCATCTTGTACTCGGCCACGCCGTAGGTGTTGAGCCCCCCCGGCTTGTCGCTGGCCTCGAACACCACCACCCGGTAGCCGAGCAGGCGCAGCTCGACCGCGCACGCAAGCCCGGCCGGTCCGGCGCCCAGGATGGCCACGCTGCCGGGCGCGGGTGGCATGGGCTTGGGCGCAAACAGCGGCAGGTTGCGGGCCATGGCCCAGTCAGTGGCGTGGCGCTGCAGGCGCCCGATCGCAATGGGACGGTCGTGCAGATCGTTCATCACGCAAGCGCCTTCGCACAGCACCTCGGTCGGGCACACGCGCGCGCAGCTCGCGCCCAGCACATTGGCCGAAAAAATCGTGCGCGCAGAGCCGCGCAGGTTGCCGCTGGCGATCTTCTTGATGAACGCGGGCACATCGATATGGGTGGGGCAGGCGCGCGTGCAGGGCGCATCGAAACAGAACAGGCAGCGGGAGGCTTCGGCGAATGCCTCCTGAAGGGTCAGGGCGGGCTTCAGCTCCCCGAACCGTTCGCGGATCTCGGCCATGGCAGACCTGCTAAGCATGCCACGCGCCACATATAACTACCTGAAAGAATTCGCGATGAACTGTCCTGGCAGCCGACAACAAGCGTTTGAGCCGGGCCCGCGTCTCCAAGTTCGACAGTGATATCGAATTTTTGAGTCAGTGCGTCCTGGTTTCATACAGCTGCTCCGACTTGACCGATTCTGCTCTTGACAACGCGTTGCACTACATGCAATGTAAAGTAAGTGCCAGATAATCTGGTCCCGCTCGGGCCGCTGCAGAGTCTCGCGAAAAGCCTCAAAGAGATCGCATGCGGACGCGTGCCCGACGCGGCTTATCGACGGCGCGCGGTGCGCAGCGTACGAGCCGGCGGCGATGCATGCGTGCCCTTGTTGGCGCGTGCGCTGCGGTCGGACCAAGAGCGGCTGTCGAGCTGGGCCTATTTCCTGCTCTCGCGTCTGGGCGGCTTGCGGGTGGTGCGCGAGCTGCAGGAGCTTCTTCGCGACCGGGCGATCGACGACGACGCCAAGGCGCTCGCGCTGGCCCTTCTGGCCGAGCTGCATGTGCCGCCACCCGCCGAGATCACGCTGCGCAACCCCGACGTCATCATTGCCCGATCGGTGCGCGATCTGGTGAGCGGTCTGCGCACGCAGGCCGATGTGAAGTCGGCGGCTGATCTGGTGGTGGCGCAGATCGCCGATCACGAGATCGGGCTCTTCTGCGGCGAGCTGATCAAGCACGGTGGAGCCGGCGCGCTGGGGCTGGTGCGCGCGATCGCGGCGCGGGCGCTGTCGGTCGACACCGGCAGCGCCCTGATGGCTCTTCTGCGTGCCCAGGGCGAGCCGTCCGCCAAGACCCTGTCAGGACCGGCGCCGCGCCGAGCCGCCCGTGCGCTCGATGTGGGTCTGCGCCAGCTCGAGGACGGCGATGCACGTGCCGCCCTGCCCCATCTGCGCCGCTTCGTGCGTCAGAACCCCGACGATGCCGAGGGTCGCAGCTCGCTCGGCGTGTGCCTGCTCGAGCAGGGCCGCGCGCGGGCCGCGCTGCCGCACCTGGAGATGGCGTGTCGGGTCGAGCCCGAGCAGGCGCTCCACCACTGGAACCTGGCTGCGGCCGCGCAGAAGGCAGGCCGCCGGGGGCGCTGCTACCTGGCGCTCAAGGCCTACCTTTCCGCCCCTTCCGACGACGGTCCGGGCGCACCTGAGCGGCGCGCCGAAGCAAAAGCCTACGTCGAGGAGTACGAGCGTGCGGTGCGCATCGATCGCCCGCACGCCGACCCCGAGCGGCTCGCGCGCGGCGAGGAAATATTCGCGCGCGCGTTCGCGGCGCTGGCGAAAGGTCGCGCCCGCCAGGCCGCCGACGGCTTCGAGCGCGTGCTGCGGCTCCTGCCCGACCACTACCCGGCCTGGGGCAACCTGGGCGCGGCCTTGATCGAGCTGGGCGAGCGCGAGCAGGCCATCGAATGCCTGACCCGCGCGCTCGAGATCCGGCCCGACTACGAGCTGGCACGCGCCTGTTTGCGAACGCTCGGAGATCGCTGGTAAGCCGGCTTCACTTGTTGCCGCCGGCGACCCAGTCGAGAGCTTTCTGCAGGACCGGATCCTGGCGCGTCACCACATCGGTCCGGGTCGCCGTCGCCTCTTCGTCGGGCGCCACCCCGCGGCCTTCGATCGGATTGCCGGCCAGGTCGAACATGGCCCAGGCCGGTACGGTCACGCGCGCGCCGCTCTTGGGCAGGGTCAGCGTGAGCGGCGCCCCGCTGGAGCCGCCCGTGCGCTCGCCAAACCCGCGCGCGCCCAGTGCGCGCAAGAGCATCACCAGCGACTCGCACGAGCTGCGGCAACC
>Ga0126376_10002614_pt1 | contig 10244 bp, 8 predicted proteins | sample PanSoiMetPlot_15_FD_92760 | JGI IMG/M metagenome (GOLD analysis project Ga0126376, IMG submission 92760) | Tropical forest soil microbial communities from Panama - MetaG Plot_15 | ecosystem: Environmental > Terrestrial > Soil > Tropical forest > Bulk soil | place: Panama | collected 2016-02-17 | reverse complement strand
TGAGCCAAGACTTTGGGATCGTCGAACCTTAAGTATCCACCGCTTTCTTGAAGAGTTGTCCACATGGAAGATTCCCAGGTTGAGGGCCTGTGGCCAGTCAGGTCCACGGGCGATCATTTTTAGTTGGTTGGCGGTTAGGGGGAAGACGACACCACAATGACCCCAGAGGCAGCAGCGAGTGGTTGGCTGGCACCGTTAACTGCGATGTTGTGGCTCACCACGTCTGCATTCACAAAAACCGATCCGTTCTGGAAGTTACGCTGGTAAAGATAGGTCCCGAGCGTTGTGTAGACACCTAGGGGAGCCCCTAATTGACGCGCCAGATCGAACTCCTGCCACCAGATCGCTTCGTAGTACTTGGCATTGTTGTTAGTGGTGTATCCGGAAACACCGATGCTGACATGTCCGTTGTTGACAAGCATCGCTGAAGTAAGACCATAAAGGATGGCTTGTTGGTCGCTGTCCACAAGGTGATCGTCGTTTTGGTCGGCATCTGACGGAATCACTGCCTGATAGTACTTGCCCGCACTTTCGTTCGAGGCGGCCAAGTTAATCTGGATCATCCAATTCGCGCCTGTGATTGGTGCTTGTGCGACGCTGAGGGTCGGTCTCATCCACCCTTCCTGCATGGATCCATCCACGAGCGTGTTCCAATCTTCCCAACCGTCATTATTGTTCATGTTGGCGATGACGATAAAGCCGGCTGCTCTGATTTGGCCGGCAACGTTCTGAAGAAACGAACGGACCGCCGCCTTCCATAAGGCAGGCGTGTTGTATTTAGGTGGATTGAGATTGTGCAGGCCAGGATCGCCGAAAATGTCGTCCATGAACACGCCATTCCAGCCATCCCGTTGCAGTTGTGCGATGACATTGCCCGCCCATAGATTCTGATAGCTGACATCCCCCGGATCCATCAACATGTAAGAGCTATGAGAACTGGAACGAATGGCATTCGATTCGTCAGGCGCAAGCGGTGTGCAATTCGAAACGCATCCCTGCGGAGAATTACTGGTCAAAAACCAGTCCATGTGATTAGGGTTTGCCTCAGCCCACGCGATTCCGGTAGGAACGTAAACATTCGATCCCGTGCCAGTCTGCTTGTCGCTTACGAAGATCGCATTCTTATAAAGATTCAGCGTGATCATATGCCCTGAGGCGCCGATAGAGGCCAAAACGTCGTAGCTATAGCCCTGGGCATTGATAAATCCGCCTGCCCAGTAAGAATCATCGGTGGTGCTATCGAAGCGTTCGTAATGGGCATGACCCTGGTACTCGTAAGCACCGAGATAGCCGCCGCAATAACAACTGGCTTGCCTGAAGAAAGTGATGGGCGAAGAATTTTGCCCAGGAGCGGGAGAATGATCCATTCTTGGCGTTGCACAGCCTACCACCACGAGGAAACATGCGATCATGATTCCCGCGAGCCCTTTCATCAAGAAGCGTCTCAAATGCTGAGTCATCCTTTCGGTCTTTCTGGGTGCGAGGACGAGAGCCGCGCTTAGTATGCGGGAAGTCTTTCGCTGAGCTGCCGATTGCGGATTTCGCTTTGAACGAAATCAGAACTGCAGTACGGCTGGCAATGCTCGGAGCACCCATCGATCCGGGCCCGCATCATTGTGTACCGCACCATGGGCTCCATGCCTTTGAATTCCCCTGTCGACATTGTCGGTGTTATTCGGTGACTGCAACAAGGTTACGAAAGGAGGAAAAGCTTGTTGAGGACAGCTTTTCGTTGCTCTGTCACCGGGGCGTAGCGAGATCGGGACTCTTCTTCTCGCAGCCGGGAAGGGCGCTTCAGGTGGCGACAGAATCACCAAACCTTTCGGACTGACAAGATTCAGGCTGTCTGCTGTGCATCTTTAGGAGGTCTCTTTCGCCCGGCTCACGCGGCGGCGCGAAAAGATCCAATTCCAGAAGCTCTTCCCACGCTCGGTACGGGGCTCCTGCCATAGCACTATGCAGGTCAGCGTTCTGCGATGTTCGGGTGATGCGACTTCAACCAAGTGGCGACCTGCTGTTCTTCTCTTTCCATCTCCGCCGCCGTCATTGATGATCTCAAGTTGTCGAGGGCAGCTCGACTAGCCTCGCTGGTCTCTTTGCCACCCTCCTCGGCCAAACGGAGCCAGAAAAATGCCAACCCTCGATTCTTTTCCGAGTGATTAGATAGCAGATATTTCTTGCCTAAAGCAAACTGGGAGGAAACGCTTCCGCGTTCTGCCGCATTCCGAAGGTTTCCCATCGCTGCATGCCCGTTGTTGGCGACCGTCTCTACACTCTGTTGCGAAGGTATACCGAATTGGTTGAAAAGATAGAAGAGCAGTTCGACACGGTTGCAGACGCCCAGTTTGTTGAACGCTCCAAAAATGTAATTCTTTATCGTGTGTTCACTCAGCGCCAGTTTCTTCGCAATCTCACGATTGGTGAGGCCTCTGGCGGCGAGCTCCACTACCTCCAGTTCTCGGCCGGAAAGCAGTTCGGTTCCGTGCGAATCAAACACCTTGAAAGGGGAGACTGTCATCAAGGTGTCCACCAGAATGCAAAATTGCTCTTTTGTGGCCCAAATCTCGCCTTCAAACGTCCGTTGTATGCATTTGGGGAGCCGCTCGACAGTCTCAGCCCGCAGGAACAGACCCCTGGCACCTGCTTGAAATGTGTGCACAACCAGCTCTCGATCCGACGAATCGGCCAACACGATCACGCGGACCTCGGGGACCAACGCGCGTAACTGGCGCACCACCTCAACCCCCTTTGTGGGTCCGGCATCGGTATCAGCGCTGATAATCGCCACTTCCGGTTGTGCCTGCCTCACAACTTCCAGCAGTTCCGCGGGGAGTACGGCAGCCACGATATGGAAACGTGTACTTCTGGCCAGAACCTTAGCCAAGAGATTGGTTGACATTTGCGTTCGTTCTGCGATGGCGACTCGGATGACCGGAAGTTCAGGTCTTTTGGGACTTTGTAGCGAGAACATAAATACGGCTCACTGAAGCGTGTTCGTTATGGGACGCTGCGGTTGGAAGGGGCCTTCTGAGTTTTGAGAGTCTACACCATCGTCTGTGGAAATTCTAACCGGTAATTATGTCAGGGCCCTCGAGGCCATCCGAGGGGTGCGAAACCACCAGGTACTGGGGTCCCTAGCCGCCCTAGGGATTTCTTCTCCCTTTCCCAGGGCGGCATGTCGTCAAAGCACGACCCAAATTTGGGTCCTCCATGTCCAAGCTGTACAGGCGCTTCAGTTTGATGCAATCGGCTCCCAACTGCCGCGAGATTCGTCTTCTTGTTTCGCAATTGTCACCTCGATAGATTGAAACCGGTTGGTGGGAAGCGCCGGCGCTGCGCGAAATGCCGTACCGGCCGATTCTTCGGGTGAGAAGCGCGCGGATTCACCGGTCGCCCTGTGCAAAAGCAAGCTGTGGGACTCAGAGGGCGAAGCTGTATCTGTGCTCCCGGTTGCGTGTTATGCCGCCCGCAATGTTCGAATCGGAACGGCGCAGAAATCGCCGATTTAACGTGCATCAAAGATCACCGCTAGCGGTCCTCAAGGTTGAGGGCAACAACGGTATTCATGAAGTTCGGGGTATCGGAGTGAATGCCAGCAAAGGGGGCGCTTTGGTTTTTGGCGATTCCGAGATCGCCGCCGGAACACGGCTGGAACTTCTTATGACGCTGGACATAGAAGGCTTTCCGCTCGTGCATCTACGCTGTGCTGGCAAGGTAGTGCGCGTCGAACCGCGAACCGCAGCCGGGAAGTTCCCTATTGCGATCCGTTGTATTCATCACTTTCGCTTCAGTGCCTTGAACCTAGGGTCGGACGCTTTCGCTTCGGTGCCTTGAACGTAGGGTCAGCGAAGTCATGAATGTAGTGGGGAAAGCAAATGGAACGGGATGGCTGTACGGATATCACTTTCGGCGCGACTCCTCAAAGCGCTGGTCGGCCGGCGCCGATGCCAATGGATCAGCCTGAACCTCAAAATTGGTACGCGGTCCAGACTCGAATTAGGCATGAAAAAGCAGTCAGGGACCGGCTGAGCGGTCACGGAATAACGACATTCCTTCCGCTCGTCAATGAAATACACCGCTGGAACGACCGAAAAAAGAAAGTAGAGGTCCCACTATTCGGTTCTTACCTCTTCGTCCGCTTGCTTGCCAAACCCGAGGAGTTCTCCCGTGTGCGGTGCATAGCCGGTGTGATTCATCTCTTAGGTTGCCAAGGAACGGCAACACCAATCCCAGAGATGCAAATTGCCGCCGTGCGGACCGTCCTCGCGTGCTCTCTTCCTTGCTACCCGTATCCTTTCCTGAAATCCGGGCAGCGGGTTCGAGTTCGGGGTGGTGCCCTTGACGGGTTGGAGGGCATTCTTGTCTCCCGCAGCGGGGATAACACTGTTGTTATGTCTGTTAGTGCCATTCAACGTTCCCTGGCGATTCGCGTCTCTGGCTACGAGGTCGAACCTATCTAGGTGAGTCAGCAGCAACTTTGCTGAGCGAAATAGCGGTGGAGGTGAGATCGATGTGCAAAATGCTAATAGGGACCGTACTGGCAACAGCAGGCATGGTCATGAATCCGGCTGACTGCCTGTCACAAAATCTGCAACGTCCATCGGTTGTGGAGACAACTCCTCGCGACGCACCCAGCCGACAGCCGAGTTCAGCTCAATTCCGAGAGCGGTATCCCCGATATCGCCTGGGGCTGGGCGATACATTAGACATTGTTTTTCAGTACAGTCCCGAATTTAACCAGACTTTGACTATACAGCCGGACGGTTACGTGATACTGCGAGAAGCCGGTGCTTTACACATTGCCGGGCAGACGGTTTCGGAAGCAACCGATTGCATCCGCAGCGCGTACGGCAGAATTCTGAATGACCCAAGCATCGCCATCGTGCTCAAGGATTTTCAAAAGCCATATTTTGTCGTGGATGGACAGGTAGGAAAACCGGGCAAGTATGAGCTCAGGGGGGACACAACGGTTACCGAAGCAGTTGCCGTGGCTGGTGGGTTTCTCCCCAGTGCAAAACATTCCCAGGTCTTGTTATTCCGACGGGTGTCCGATCAGTGGCTTCAGGGGAGGATTCTGAACGTAAAAGCAATGGTGAAACAAAGGGACCTTCGCGAAGACATGTTTGTTCAGCCCGGCGATATGCTCATCGTACCCAAGAACGTCGTCTCCAAGATCGACTTCTTGATGCCACGGACAGTACTCGGTATATATCCCCATCCTTTCTAAGCATGCACCACAGTACTTCCAGTTAGGAGGTCCAATGAATGACATTATCCTGTCAGAGTATAGAGAGCCGGGACATCACTTAACCGTAAGAGACATCGTGCAAGTTGGTTTTCGTCACCAAAGTGCTCTGCTTGTCTGCTTTACCGCGATGGTCGTCGCCAGTGTTCTTTACTGTCTCTTGTTTTTTCCGAAGTATGAGTCGGAGACCAAAATTCTGCTCACACGAGATCGGCTAGACCCTATTCTTACGCCGGCGCAGCAGGCCCCCACTCTCGTTCGCGAATCGATCACGGAAGAAGATGTGAATTCGGAAGTCGAGATCCTTTTGAGCGCGGACGTTTTGCGGAAGGTTGTGACGGATTGCAGCCTGGATCAGCACGATGCGTCGTTGTTCTCTCGCATCTCCCGGTTTGTCCATACTCGGCCGACGGACCCGGGCACCAGAATCGAGGCGGCCGCTGGAGCGCTGAAAAAGCTCCTTGTGGTCGATTCCGTCAAGAAAGCGAATGTGATACAAGTTGCTTATCGTGCGCCGGACCCTCAATTGGCGACAAAAGTTCTGCAGTCTCTCAATGCCGCATACCTCGTAAGACACCTCGAGGCTCACCGTCCTTCCGGCCAGCTCACATTCTTCGAGCAAGAGACATCTGATTACGAGCAGCACATGCAAAATGCTGAGGAGCAGTTGCGAAAGTTCTCGAGCATGCCAGATTCGGTCAGACCGGAACTGGTTAGAGACATTACGCTTCAGAAATTAGCCGATGCGACTGCTAGCCTAAGCGATGTTCGTGTTGCCATTGCCGCTACGCAAAGCAGAATGCGCGTGCTGGACCAGGAGGCGCAAACCACGCCGCCGCGGGTGACGACGGCAGTGCGTCAGCTGGATAATCCCGAGTTGCTAAAAGAGCTAAAAAACACGCTGTTGACTCTCGAGCTACGGCGCACCGAACTGCGCGACAAGTTTCAGCCTGACTACAGGCCGGTCAAGCTGGTTGAGGAGGAAATCCTGAAGACCCAAGCGGCGATTGCAGCAGCCAACACGGAGATGCTTCGCGACCAGACCACCGATGTCGATCCCATTCGTCTTTGGATCGATCAGGAACTCAAGAAAGATAGAGCCGACTTAACCTCATTGCAAGGCAGAGAAGCCGCCATGCGAAAAGCGATCGGCCAATATCAGGCTACCGTGCATGATCTTCAGGATAAAGGGATCGCGGAGCAAAACTTGGCGCTGGAACTCAAGGCTGCCCAGGACGATTACCTTCTCTACCGCCATAAACGAGAGGAGGCTCGCATCAGCGACGCCCTCGACCAGCGCCAGATCTTGAACGTTGCCATTGTGGAACAACCGACCGTTCCGTACAGGCCCGTGCGCTCAATTTGGTTCGTTTCGGTAATTGGTATTTTCTTGGCGAGCATTGTCAGCGCCAGCGTGGTCTTTGCCCTCGATTATCTTGACCCATCCTTCCGTACGCCGGGCGAAGTACAAGCCTTATTGAATGCTCCCGTACTTACCAGCGTGCCTTTGTTTGAACGTCCACGACTCAGTTCAAACGGTTCAGGAAATGGACAAAAGCGTTACGATATCCAAATCGTACCGAAGGCGTATTGACCGGCACCAAAGCAGATCGTAACCGTCCCAGGCCCCAAGCTTATGTGCGACGAGCCCAACCTTCGACGAAACCTCGCGCCTCTACCACGAAATAGGAAATAAAGGAATGACGAGAGCAACCAGGGTGTTGAAAGCAGTACGCGATCGTGAGGCGGGAATTGCCGTTCTGGGTCTGGGACACGTTGGGCTTCCGACTGCCTTAGGCTTTGCTGAGCTCGGCTGGAAGGTCACCGGTGCAGATAGCGATGCAGAGAAGATCGCTCTTCTCGCCCAAGGACAGGCTCCCTTCTACGAACCGGGGCTTCAGCAATTGCTCTCCAAGCAACACACCAACAAGGCATTTCAGCTAACGGGTGATATTGCGGAGGCGATTCGCACTTCCAGTATCCTGTTTCTGTGTGTTGGTACCCCCCAGAGAGCGACCGGAGAAGCAGACCTTACGCAAATCGAGCTATTGGCCCAAGTCATCGCTCGAAACCTGAACGGCTATAAGCTGGTCGTCGAAAAAAGCACGGTGCCGGCTATAACCGGACGTTGGATTGAGCGAACCATTACACGTCATCTAGCCGCCGCCTTCTCGAATGAAGATCAACTCAGAGGCACAAAGACAGGTCGCGTCACACAACCCGACCAAGGCGACTTTGATGTAGCTTCCAATCCTGAGTTTCTACAAGAAGGGACCGCCTTAGCAGATTTCTTTTACCCGGACCGCGTGGTTTGCGGAGTGGACTCTGAAGTTGCGCGAGCACTCTTAGCCGAACTGTACGAACCGCTAAGCCGGCCTATTCTATTCACCAACCTTAATACTGCGGAGCTCATCAAGCATGCGGCGAATGCTTTCTTAGCAACTAAAATCTCTTTCGTCAACATGGTTGCGGATCTCTGCGAGGCCGTGGGAGCCGACGTAACAGAAGTGGCACATGGCATCGGGTTGGATGCCCGCATCGGAGATCAATTTCTTAACGCAGGTCTGGGATTCGGAGGTTACTGTCTGCCAAAGGATCTTCGCGCCCTCATCTACCTGGCACAGGAAAACAACGTGGACGCTTCACTTCTCCGGAGCGCCGAGAGTATTAACCAGTCTCGAGTGGAGCAGTACCTGAAAAAGGTCCACCAGGCGCTTTGGATTCCGCGTGACAAAATTCTTGGGGTGTTGGGTCTTTCGTTCAAAGCGGGAACGGACGACATCAGAGAAGCCCAAAGTCTTAAGGTGATCTCGGCGCTTCTTAAGGAAGGTGCGGTTCTTCGCTTACACGATCCCATGGCGATCGAGAATACGAAAAAGGTGCTTCCGGAACAAACCGGTCGGCTAAGCTACCACAGCGATCCTTACGAGGCCAGCTGCGGGGCACACGCGTTACTGATCCTGACTGAGTGGCCGGAGATTCGCAGTCTGGATCTGCAGCGCCTCCGTCGAGTGATGCAATTGCCAATCATCGTGGATGGGCGGAATGTATTCGATCGCAGCGAACTTTATGAAGCGGGATTCGAATACTTCAGCATGGGGCGCGTGGACGTGCACAGCTGGTCTAACTATGTTCCGAGAGGCGAGCCGTCTGTGGCTGCGGCGCGCAAAGCAGTCCAACCTTGTGTCCATGACATCTCACGTAGGCCCAATCTGACCCCGCGGCTGACGGAAAGACTTTCTTCCTAAATCTTGGTTTTAACTACTACTTTTCTCAAGGTCTTTATCCATAGCCGATCTCGACAATATCCAAGATCTCACAACGTCATTTGCCACCCTACCGATTTCGCCTGCCGAAGTGACGTCCGCAAGCCAGAAGTCTGGTTTCTATTTCATCGCCAAAAGAATCTTCGACCTCGTGTTCGGAGTACCTTTCTTATTAGTCTCGCTGCCGGTGATGGCAGTTATCGCTGTTCTCATCAGGCTAGATTCACTTGGCCCAGCAATCTTTATTCAAGAACGTGTCGGCGCAAAGCGAGTTGCTGGGAGCAGAGGTAAAGTGTGGGAAATTCGCACATTTCGTTTTTACAAGTTCCGTTCCATGATCCGCAACGCGGACCAATCTCTGCACGTCCAGTGCGTGCGGGAGTTGTTTGGGAACCAGGGTCCGGCCGGCAAGTTCAAGCTCTCCGATGATACCCGCATCACGCGCATCGGCCGATTCCTGCGAAAGAGTAGCCTGGACGAGCTTCCCCAATTGTTTAACGTCTTGCGTGGGGACATGAGCCTGGTGGGTCCTCGACCTGTACCCGTTTACGAAGCGGCCTTGTACCAAGGCCCAGATCTTGAAAGATTGACCGCAACGCCGGGAATTACCGGACCATGGCAGGCGACTGCCCGTGGCCGCGTTCCTGTAGACGAAATGATTCGTATGGATATCGAATACGCTCGGCAGCAATCTTTAGGGCTTGACCTCAAGATCCTCCTTCAGACGATTCCGGCAGTGCTTTCCAGACAAGGTGCCGATTGAGCCTGGAAGGTTTTGAGGATTTTATGAGTCCCAATGTGCGATTGGCGGTTGCTGTCGTGGGTTGCGGTTACTGGGGCATGAATTACGTCCGCATATTTGGCGAGCTCCCTGAGGCTCGCTTGGTTGCCGTATGCGACCGTAAGCGGGACAGACTCGAAGAAGTTAACCGGCGTTTCCCTAGCGTGATGATGACAACTTGCGATTTGGACAAGGTCCTGGCTCTGCCGGACGTAAGTGCAGTCGTCATCTGTACCGAGGCAACTACCCATTATGCGATGACTCGTCGTTGTTTGTCCGCCGGGAAGCACGTGCTGGTCGAAAAACCAATCACCACCAGCGCCGCCGAGGCAGATGAGCTAGCCACCCTCGCCACCCAGTGTGGTGCCACGTTGATGGTGGGCCACACTTTTATCTACAACCCCGGAGTGAGAAAGATTAAGGAATACTTGGCCACCGGTGGGAGGCTGTACTACTTGTATGCGCGTCGTACCAACCTTGGCCCCATTCGGCGCGACGTAAATGCCGTGTGGGACTTAGCACCTCATGACATTGCAATATTCAATTACCTTATGGACGAAACCCCCATTTGGGCCAGTGCCATTGGGGCCAGGGTATTAGGTAACTGTCACGAAGTTGTTGGATTCATCACTTTGGGATACAAAAACAACTGTCTTGGCCATATCCATGTGAGCTGGGCTGATCCGAACAAAATGAGGGAAGTGGTGGTCGTTTGCAGCGACCGGCGAATCGTTTTCAACGACCTCAACGGCATCGAACAGGTCCGAATCTTTGAGAAGGGCGTAAAACTTCTGGAGCCGCAACCCTCCACCTATGGGGAATATCGATTGCAGATTCGCGATGGAAATATTGTTAGTCCGAAATTGGAAAACGTTGAACCGCTCAAAGAGCAATGTCTCCATTTCTTACATTGTGTGAAAACCGGCGCGCAGCCCATCACGGACGGCCGTGA
>Ga0126376_10002613_pt1 | contig 10246 bp, 7 predicted proteins | sample PanSoiMetPlot_15_FD_92760 | JGI IMG/M metagenome (GOLD analysis project Ga0126376, IMG submission 92760) | Tropical forest soil microbial communities from Panama - MetaG Plot_15 | ecosystem: Environmental > Terrestrial > Soil > Tropical forest > Bulk soil | place: Panama | collected 2016-02-17 | reverse complement strand
TGTACGGAGTCTCGATGCTCGACGCCGCGCGGCAATCGATGGAAGCGAATGTCTGTCTTGCCCTGGTGCGTGAGCTGGGCGCGGAAAATGATCAGGCGCTCATCAATATCGCCCTCGGCGCGGCGATCGATCTCTACGGCGATCCGGCGCTCACCGCGGCACAAGCGGCTCGCGAGGCCGGCAACTCGCCCAACACCGACATCGCTGCAGCCTTGAGCATCCTCGGACCTCGCCGAGTCGAGCGGGCGCGCCGGGTCGCGAGCGCGATGGTGGAAAAGTTTTCGCTTGCGGGCCTGAGGAGCCCGCTCGACGAGCGCTTCGACTTGAGCTCGGTGAAGGCCGACGCGGAAACGCGAAGGCTGCTGGTTGCAGATCGGCCGGACCCCAAGGCCGAGCTGATGATGGCGGGGCTCAAGGCCCGCGGCGCGAGATCGGTGTTCATCCGTTGGCTCGAGGGCTTCGAGCAGCGACCGAACGCGGCTGCCGTCCTGGCGGCGATCACCACCACGCTTGCGTGGGGCCCATTGCGACGGAAGGTGATTTCCCGCCTTTCAGCCGAGAACTTGCCTTGGTTCATCAGACTGCTGGGCGCCACGATCGGCGCCTCAGTTGACGCGAGCCTGCACGCCGAGGACCGTTTCTGCGGCACGCCGATCAAAGAAATTGTAGGTAAGCGGTCGCTGACCGAAGTTGCTTGCCGCGCACTCCTCGGCCGGGATGCCAAGCCGGATGAGCTGTTTGCCTACCAGGCGCTGATCGGGCTTCTGCTCACCAACGGACCCGGCGCAATTACCATCCAAGGCGCGAAGGGCGCCGTCTCCGCCGACGGTCCGGAGAGCCCAGATCGGGTACAGCTCAACAAGGCGATGCTCGGTTTCCTCACCCATTCCGGGTATGCCCATGGCGGCAACGGCTATGAGGGAATTTCGTTTCTGATCGAGCAATTTCAAGGGACCGATCTGATCGATCCAAGCGATCCGAATCATGGGCTGGACCTCGCGTCGCTGGCCCGCCGCTGCGCCGATGAATATGCCCGCTACAAATCGAGCAAGAAGGCGGCCGGCAGTCTAGAGCTGAAGAAGATTCCCGGTGTCAATCACCCGGTGTTCAAAGACAAAGCGGTCAATCACGATCCGCGCGAGGTGTACATCTGGCAGCTGTTGAAGGACCGCGGTGAATACGACGTCTTCCACGATTATTACCGGGTGCTGGTCCAGGCCCTTTTCGAGGCGGGTGTCTCGCGCACCGTCTACTGCGTCAACATCGACGCGGTGATCGCGGCGCTGCTGTTGAAAATCTTTTGGCAGTCCTACCGCAGAGGGGATTGTTCATCGAAAGCGCTGGAGAATGCCGCGTTCACGCTCTTCCTGCACGCGCGGATGATCGGGAGTGTGTCGGAGATAGATGATCACCTGAATCGCGGACGCAACATGGATACCCGGGCTCCCGCCTCGCGATGCCAGTTCGTGACCTGATGTTCCGCAAATTAAACGCCATTTCAGAATCGCTTCAGGTCGCCTTTAGCTTGGCGGGTTACTTCCGCGCCAATGAAACCAACAACGATTGCACTTTGTGTCGGTGTTCTGGCAGTGGCGCTCCCGGCGGTAGCCGCACCTCGGGCATTGCGCCTCGTCGGACGCACCGAGCTACCTGGCTATACGGGGGACTTCGACCATTTCGCCTACGACCGGAGCGGAAACAGGCTCTGGCTCGCGGCGGAGGATCACGGCACGCTCGATCTCTTCGACCTCAAGACCGGTAAGCTGCGCAAGAGCTTCAAGGGAATCGTCGATACGCCTCACAGTATCCTCTACTTGGAACAGGAGCGGCGGCTGATCATCACCGACAGCGGCGGAGCCGCTGGGCTCACCAAGGTAGTCGACGCGAAAACGCACCAAGTGCGAAGCACCCTCAAGCTGGCTGCTCCGGCGGCGGACGCGATGGGTTACGATCCCTCCACGAGGCGGATCTACATCGTCAATGGCGGGCGAGACGCGAAGATGCAGGAGACGTACCTATCGGCGATAGATCCCATCACGCTCGAGCGCCTCGGCGACCTCAGATTCGATGCCGACAAAGTCGAGGCAATGGCGATCGAAGAGAAGGGCGACCGGCTTTACATCAACGTGACCGCGAAGAACTACCTCGCCGTGGTCGACAAGCGAACTCTGAAGACGCTCACCACCTGGCCCATTCGCGAGGCGGAGCAGAACGCGCCGCTCGCGTTTGATGAACCTAACCGGCGCTTGTTCGTGATCACGCGCAACCCGGGGAAACTGATCGTCCTCAACGCCGATACCGGTGCCACAATCGCGAGCTTCAAGGCTCCCGAGCGGTGCGATCAGGTGATTTGGGACGCTGCCAACCGGCGCGTTTATGCCCTCGGCGGCGAGGGGTACATCGGCGTCTTCGAGCAGAAGAATCCGGACGCCTATGAGGAGCTGGCGCGGGTGCCAACGGCTGTGGGAGCGAAGACCGGGATCTTGGTGCCAGAGTTGAAGCGGCTGTATGTCGCCGTCTCGCCCGGCGAAGGCAAGACCGGCGCGGCGGTGTTGCGTTTCGACGTCACTTCCGCCGCTCAGCAACAGTCCATGCTGGTTCCGAAAAACTGAGCAGAAAACGCATCACTGGGCATTCTTGTCCAGCCACTCGCTGATGGTGCTCGCCACATCTCCGTAAAACGTTCGATAGAGATCCTCGGTCACGTAACCAATGTGCGGAGTCGCGAGCACGTTGTCCAAGGTTCGGAACGGATGCTCGGATGGCAAGGGCTCTTCATTGAAGACGTCAATGGCGGCTGCCGCGATTGCACGCGAGCGCAACACGTGGATCAAGGACGCTTCGTCGACAATCGGACCGCGTGACGTGTTGATCAACCGAGCAGTCGGCTTCATCAGACCGAGCTCAGCAGCTCCTACGAGTCCCCTGGTGCGGCGGCTCAAAACCAGATGGATGGTGACGATGTCCGCTCGGCGGAACAATTCCTCCTTCGAAACCAACTTGGCCCCGGCGGCTTCGGCGATCTCGGGGGTCATGTTCTGACTCCAGGCAATCACGTCCATTCCGAACGCCCGACCAATTCGCGCCACTTGCGAGCCGATGTTCCCAAGCCCGAGTACTCCCAAGGTCTTGCCGCCAAGCTCCTCGCCTAGAGATGTTTGCCAGCGACCCTGGCGCAGGGCCTCGTTCTCTTTAACAATCGGACGGACGCTTGCGAGAATCAGAGCCCAGGTGAATTCGATGGTCGGAGTCGATCGGTAGCCGGTCGCTGTCACAGTAATCCCAAGCTCCGCTGCGGCTTTGACATCGATCGAAGCATTGCGGGGACCGGTGGAGGCAATCAGCTTAAGCCGGGGAAGACGCTGAAGCACGTCGCGCGGCAACGGAGTTCGTTCGCGCATGACGCAGACGACCTCGAACGAAGCGAGCCGTTCCACGACGGCCTGCGGATCGGCGAGGTGATCGGTAAACACCGTGATCTCCGCTTTGGCTGCGACGGCAGACCAATCCGCCATCCTCAAAGCGACACTTTGGTAGTCATCGAGAATCGCGACCTTCATGGGCCTCTCCAAATATCAAATCTGGGAAGGAGGCCACGCTCCATCAACCTCAGAGTGTCAAGTGTTACTTCCACCGGCCGCGGGTCAGATCGGGCGGCCGCTTTGGCAGTCAGCGCGAAACGGTCATCTGCAAGGGGGATGGGCGACGGCCTGTTTCCTCGCTGATCAGCTTAACCACCGCGTCGCGAAGCTCGGGATCATTTGCGAAACGTTCGCGCGCCTGTGCAAGCAGATCGTCGCTCAGCTCCGCGGGTTCGAGGTGGGAGTTTCCTTTGAAGTACGCATCGAGCTGGATCCTGAAATTTTGATGGTAGGTCGATGGCGAAGCCTGAGAAGTGCGGGCCTGTAGCGCAATGGCTTTCATTTGCGTGACGCCCGACGCGACTTCTCGAATCCCTTGTTTGGGCAGAGCCATTGCTTGCTCACGGATCGTTGCCAGGTTCGCTAGCACGGCATGCACATCAAGCTCCGGTGTAGCGGGCACCTCCGTGATCTGGAGCCGTGAGCTGACTGCGCCGCTGCCGCTCTCTCGGGCTTGCAGGGCAACCCCACGCAGCTGTGGAACGGGCACCAAGTCGTAGAGGAGCTTCAGTGACTCGGCGGTTCTCGCGAGCTGGAGGTCCTCCATTGCATTTTCGATCTTTCTTTGACAGCGCGCGACCTCCGACGCCTGCTTGAAGAGAAGCTCGGTGTCCCGGAGGTGCTTGCTGGCCTCCGCGGTGATGGCATCTGCGATTTGGTCGATGAAGGTGCCGAGATCGTTCGCGATGCTGTCCGGGATGGGATCGAGGGTCGAGGTCGGATCGAGGATTCCGTCAGCATCGGTGAGCAAGCTGCGCAACCAATTCTCAACAGCATCCAGGATCGCCAAAGCAGTGCCGTTGGAGACGGTGCGCGGGGATTGGGCTCCCTCCAGCGCCTCTTTATTTGCTTGCTGCGCAAGTACAAGAATCGACGCCGTAATGTCCTTGCCAGTGATGGCCAACCTTTCGACTTCCTCGAGGGCGGCCCTCAGCTCTGCTTGAATGATGACGTCATCGAGGGGTTGTTCCTGGCCTATCGACGGACCTTTGGCGACTGGCCAACGAGTGACTTCAACTGCAATTTTGTCTGTCGAGGATAGCCTTGTCTGAAGCAGGTGCGCCTCGGTTGATATCTGCACGGCAGCGGTTTCCACGCCCTGCTGGGTTTTGGTGACAACACCTTTGCTAAGTCCGTTGAACAGCGGGCGAAGCTCATCGACTTTGCGGATCAGCTCGTTTACGGTGTTGATCCGGCCCGTAAGTACGCAAGTCCCGCCTGAGGTGGCGGCTGCGGCTGCACAGCTCAAAAGCTCGTCACAGCAACCCGCCCAAGCGGACTGAAGCCCCGGGCCACCGAGCACCGCGAGGCAAAAGATCGCCAGATGTTTCGTCTCGGTGCGCGTGGCCCCCGCTAGCGCTGATCCAGTCCACGCCAGAGTTCCGTCCTTCATGCTGGATCTCCTCTGTTGCTTGCGCCGTTGCGTGACCGGGGGATGCAAACGTTGTGCTGAATCCAGCGGTTAGATGATCCGCGGGTAAGGAGACCCGCCGCGCCGCCAGTTGTGGCCATCCGCGCAACAACTGTTGCTCCGGCGGCCACAAGCACGGCACTCTGAAGAACCTCAGGGGTCGAGCTCGAACAGGCTTTCCAGCGAGGAAATGCGCGGACGCAGCTCATCGCGAAGCTTTTCCGCTCGGGCGAGAAAGGCCTTTTCGTCGTCGCCCTTGCCCATCGGCCAGCCGACGGTGAGGGCACCGACGCCGTCGCCCTTGGCACTGAACAGCGGCAGTTCGATCTCGTACCGTTTGCCGCCGGAAGCCTGGGCCGCGCGCGGCTGACCGGAGGCCAGCTCTTCGCTCTTTTGCCCGATCCGACCGTAGCTCGAGGCGACGATGCTGTAGCCACCTCCCTTAGGCGACTTGGCGCGGATTGCCATCAGGTCGACCTCGGGGTGATGCGGCAGCGTCGCATTCAAAAGCTTTTGGGCGTGTGTCTTGGTGGTAGCGAGCGGATCGACCGGGTAGGTCTCCACCAGTGAGCCCGCATCGACGATGTGGCGCGCTAACCAGTCGCGGATCGCCACGGCCCTCTTCTCGAGGATCGCTTTGTTCGCCCCCTTCTTGTAGGGGAAGACGATACCCAGCGCGCCGATGGTGTTGCCGGCGAGATCGTACATCGGCATCTCCACCTCGAAGCGGGTACCGCCGTGCGCGACCTCGAGGTTGGTCTTGCCGGTGGTGATGACGCGCATGTCGTCCTCGTCAGCCACCTTGCCGATGCGGCCGATGTTGGAAGCAATGATCGGATAATTGGTGACGCCCGGTGGCGAGACGTGCATGACAACGACGAGCAGACCGGGCTCTTTTGCCATGACCTGATCGACCAGTTCCTGCCCATATCCTTTGACGGGCAGCGGCTCGGCGCGCACCGGCAGGGCAAGAGTGAATGCACCAAGAACGATGAGCGGGATTCTCATTTGTCACTCCGGCATGCCCGCCGTTCGCGGGACGTTTTGACGTCGCAGCCTGGGCAGGCAGCGTGAACCGAACCTGACGCAATCCTGAAATGAACAATCCTATTTGGGGTATTAGGTGGGTCAATGAGAGGTCTTTCGAAGGCGCGGCTTAAGCGGATGCATCAATTGCTGTCAGGGTACGTGGAACGTTAAGAGATTCCCGGGCTCGGTGCGCTCGTCAGCCGCGACGCCGAGGTTCACGTGGAGGTGCTCGGAACCCTATCTGTCGGCGGCCGGATACCGATGCAGCGCGATACGATCTTTCGCATCGCCTCCCTCACCAAGCCGATCACCGCGGTGGCGGCAATGATTCTCGTCGAGGAATGCAAATTGCGGCTCGATGAATCGATCGAGCCGTGGCTGCCGGAACTTGCCAACCGACGGGTACTCAAGTCCATCGCCTCGCCCCTCGACGACACGGTTCCCGCGAAGCGCGCGATCACCGTTCGCGATTTGCTGACGTTCCGCATGGGCTTTGGCAGTGTGATGGCGAGGCCAGGTACCTATCCGATTCAGAAGCTCATCCGTGAGTACCGGATTGGTGGAGACGGTCCGCCGGTGCCTGCTCAAGCGCCTGCCACGGACGAGTGGCTGCGGAGGCTCGGTTCGTTACCGTTGATGGCGCAGCCCGGCGAACGGTGGCTCTACCACGTCAGCTCCGACGTTCTCGGGGTGCTGATCGCGCGAGTGTCCGGACAATCCCTCGGCGCTTTCATGCGCAAGCGCATCTTTGATCCTCTGGGCATGAAGGACACCGCCTTCCACGTACCTTCCGAGAAGATCGAACGACTGGCCACGTCCTATTCCTTCAATCGGCAAAAGCAGAAGCTCGACGTCTACGACGACGTGCCGAACACCGCCTGGCGACCCGAGCCGCCGTTCGAAGCAGGAGGGGGCGGACTGGTGTCGACCGTGGACGACTACTTCGCTTTCAGTCGGATGATGCTGAACAAGGGGCGACTGGGCCGCGCACAAATACTTTCCCGCGCTTCCGTGGAGCTCATGACCTCGGACCAACTCACGCCCGAGCAGCGCTCCGGGTCTGAGCCTTTGCTCGGAACTTACCGGAGCTGGGGCTTCGGAATGGCGGTGGACATTCAACGTGACGAAATCTTTCGCACCCCTGGACGCTTCGGTTGGGACGGCGGCCTCGGAACGTCCGCGTATACGGATCCGGCCGAACGAATGATCTGCATCCTGCTAACGCAGCGCGAGCTGGAGTCGCCAAAGCCGCCGAAACATTTCACCGATTTCTGGACAACTGCGTACGCGGCCATCGAGTAGGCATCATCCAGGCGATGACGCAGGCGAGGATGGCAGCGACCAGAGCGGCGATTCCGTAGTGGCGATGGAGGAGCACTCGCTGAAAGTTGACCCGACCCAACGTTTGATAGTTGAGCAAATCGGCGGCGGCGAGAAGCCCCAGCGCAACGAACGCCAGCGGTCTGGCTACAGCGCTCATCGGCGTGCGGGCCTGCGCAATCAGGAAGAAAACCACCGGCACCAACGAGATCAGATTGGTCTGCCAACCCGTTGGAGAGAGAAGGGCGGTAGCGTAGAAGGCCAGACCCGTTGCCAGGAACCGCGCTTGCCCCTCATCCGAAGCGCGCAATCTCCCAACGGCGATGGTTCCCGCACCGATGAGAGCGAAACCGCCGGCGGCCACGCCAACCGCAAAGGACCTCGCGTGCGGTGAGATGAGGTACGTGCAGAAGATGGCGAACAGACTTTGGTTGTCGGGTACACACATCTCGGGCGGGACGACGATCGAGATGAATTGCTGCCAGGCCACGAATTGACCGAGGTACGAGCTGCCGAAAGAAAGCGCTCCCAGGGCCAAGACGACGAGAATTCCCACAACGAGGAAGCCGAGCCTTCGCCATTCGCGCCAGGCAAGGGCGGGCAGGGCGAACAGCAGGTAGGGCGGCTTGACGATACAAGCCATCGCCCAGAGCAGAGCCGACGGCGCGGGCCGTTTTCTTCGCCAGGCTTCACTCTGAGACATCGCCAGCAACAGGAAAGTGTTGCTCTGTCCCAACGCAAGCTCTTGCGCCACGAACGGAAGAACGAGCGCAAAACCGAAAAGGCAGGCTTGCCAACTGTTTTGCAAAGTCGCCTCGCGTGCCGAGCGCTCGAAAAAAACTGCGAATGCCGCTGCTGCTGCAATCACCCAAAGAATGTGCGCCAGCTGCTGGGGAAGAAGGCTCCATGGCACGAGCCACTGGGCGACGACCGGTAGATAGACGAAAGGAATGTCTTCGTTGAGACGATACAATGGCTCGTAGTACAGAAGGTGCAGGCCCGCGCGGTAGAAGGATTGGAAATCAGCGCCGGCTTTGAAAAAGAGCGCTTGGAGCGCCAGCACTGCGAGGATGATTCGGACGAGGTGGCGGCCGGCCATTGCTCCGTTCACGATGCGACACCTCAATTGAACCGCGGCTTGTCCGATGTTGCCCACTTAGCTGACGACTCAGGAGTCAGCAAGCAATCGCATTCGGCAATAGACGTCTAGCCTGCCACGCCAGTGGGTGAGCAGGCACCGCCCATCTGTCGCGGCGGGCCTAGATGCGAGCGAAACTGCTGCGGTAGATCCGCGCACGCTCAACCGAGCTCCGCCGAAAGCCTACGCCTGCGCCGAGGTGGAGTGCCTTGTTCACGGGGGGACAAGGCTCGGTGGAACTGTCCCCATCCCCAAGACGACGTGGAGAACACTGTATGAAACATCAGACTCACATGAAACATCAGACTCACGGATGGTTCTGGACGTTAGCTGTGCTTTCTATTTCAATCGCGTATGCCGTTGCGTGGCCTGGCAGCGCCGCGGCACAGGTACGCACGGCGGGGCCCGCGCCAGACCCCACGGGACGAGGCGAGTTCGGCGTCGTCACCGCGCAATACCGACTGGCGGCCTCGGTCGATCCGACGATCATGACCGATCGTTTCACCGAGATCTGGGCGCGAGTGTGGCGACCGCAGACCGACGAATTGGTCGGATTGCCGTTGGTCGTCTTCCTCCATGGAAACCACGGCACCTGCGGAACCTTCAACTGCTCAGTCGCAAACTGCGGTCGCTTCATTCCATTGCCGAACGGACCCCGCATCGACGATCGCATCGACTATACGTTCTTTGGCACTTGTCCGCGCGCGGGGGAGGGCAGCCCTCCCGCCGAGTTCGACTATGTGGTGACGCCGAACCACGAAGGCTATGGCTATCTCGCGGAACAACTTGCTTCGCGCGGTTACCTGGTCGTCTCGATCAATGCCAATCGGGGGATCACCGCCGGACCGCCGCAGGACTTCGGCACTCCCACGAGCCACTTCATTGAAGATCGCGGCTTGAACCTCGCGCGTGCCCGTCTGGTGCTCAAACACCTCGAGCTTCTCAGTCGCTGGAACCAAGGAGTGGAGCCGACGCCGAGCTCGCTTGGATTTAGCCTTCGAGGCGCCATCAATTTTAGCCGAGTTGCTCTCGTGGGCCACTCGCGTGGCGGCGAAGGCGTTCGAGGCGCCTACAACATCTACACGGGCCGAAACACCGACATCAATCCGTATGCGTCCATCAACTGGAGATCGCGCATTGGCGATACCGTCGAGTTTCAAGGAATCTTCGAGATCGCGCCGGTGGACCGCCAGACGGTGCGCACCCTGAACGCCGAGGGCATCACCTGGAGCGTGATGCTTCCGGGCTGCGATGGCGACGTTATCAATCAGCAAGGGATGTGGCCGTACGACCGGATGATGAAGAGCTTCACCGAAGATCCCGCCCGGCAGAAGGCCTTCTATTATGTCCTCGGCGCCAATCACAATTACTGGAATACCGAGTGGCAATTCAGCGATTCGTCGAGCTGCTTCGATTCGTCGATACAGCTTTTCGAGACCGATCCAGCGACGGGGGTTCTTCCAGGTGTGACGGGATCGGAGCGGCAGCGAACTACCGGCTCCGCCAGCGTCCTCGCCCTGGTCCGCGGCGTCTTGCGAAACGAGGGTATGGAGGAGGAATTCCTCCGGAACTTCGACCCGCAGTTTCAGCTTCCGACGGTGGTGACCAGCGCGGCGCGAATCCAGCGCGGCTTCATCGCCTCGCCGAGCTCGAACGTCACGCGATCGCTCGAAGACTTCGAAGGGCCGACCGGCATCAGCCAGTTCG
>Ga0126376_10002612_pt1 | contig 10248 bp, 7 predicted proteins | sample PanSoiMetPlot_15_FD_92760 | JGI IMG/M metagenome (GOLD analysis project Ga0126376, IMG submission 92760) | Tropical forest soil microbial communities from Panama - MetaG Plot_15 | ecosystem: Environmental > Terrestrial > Soil > Tropical forest > Bulk soil | place: Panama | collected 2016-02-17 | reverse complement strand
TCGACGCCGACCTCGAAGTTGACGTCGAGCAGCATGCGGCCGTCGCTCGTGTTCGACGACTTCATGTAGATCATCCGGTCGACGCCGTTGACCTCTTGCTCGACGGGTGTGGCCACGGATTGCTCGACCGCCACCGCGGAGGCGCCGGGATAGTTGGCGGTGACGCGGATGGTCGGCGGCGCGAGGAACGGATACTGCTCGAAGCTGAGCTTGAGCAGCGAGTACGTCCCCATCAGCACGGTGAGGATGGCAATGACGATCGCGACGATCGGTCGGCGGATGAAAAACTCAGCCATGGCTTGCTAGCTTCCGCTCTTGGGCTTCGCCGCGGGCGCGGCGGGTGGGGCGGCCGGCGGGGCTGCCGGCGCGGCGGCGGGCGCCGGCGGCGCCGCCGTCGCGGGCGCCGCCGACGGCTGGACCGGCTTCAGCTCGGCCTTCACCTCGACGCCAGGTCTCACCTTCTGAAGGCCCTCGACGATGACGCGCTCGCCGGGCTTGACGCCCGTCGCGACGATGTAGAAGTCCTGGTAGGGCTGGCGCAGGGTCACCGTGCGCATCGCGACCTTGTTGTCGTCGCCCACCACCATGACCGTTTTGGCGCCCTGCAGGTCTTGCACGGCCATCTGCGGCACCAGGATCGCGTCGGACACCTCTTCCGTGACGGCCCGCACTCGACCGAACTGGCCGGGCCGCAGCACACGTTGGGGATTGGGAAACTCGGCGCGGACCTGGATGGTCCCGGTCTTCTGGTCGATCGCGCGATCCACGAAGATCGGCCGGCCCTTCTGCGGAAACACGCTGCCGTCGGCCAGGATCAGCTCGAGCGAGGGCGCGCGATCCTTCGGCACCTCGCCGCGCCCGAGCCCCGGGATCCGCTTGACGAAACGCAGGTAGTCCGCCTCCGTGATCGCGAAGTCCACGTACATTGGATCGATCGAAGAGACCGTGGCCAGCAACGTCGGCTCGCCCTTGCCGACGAGGTTACCCGTGTCGACGTTGAGCTTGCTGATGATGCCGTTGATCGGCGATTCGACCGTGGTGTAGTTGACGTTCAGGTCGGCCTGGGTCACCGCGGCCTTGCCGGACTGGACGGCGGCCTCGGAAAGCTGGATGGCCGTGCGCTGGGCGAGGATCGCGTCCTTGAGGGCGGCCTCGGCCGCCTGGACGCCCGCCGCCGACGCCTGTTCGCGCGAGATCGCGGTGTCCAGGTCTTGCTTCGGGATCGCCTGCTGCTCGACGAGCGGACGGTAGCGCGCCACGTCCGCGCGATCCTTGCCGAGATCGGCTTTCGCTTGTTCGAGGCTCGCCTTGGCGCGATCGACGACGGAGGTGTCCTTCGCGCGGATCAGATCCGCTTCGGCCTTGGCCAGCTGAGCATTGGCGGACTGGAGCGCAGCCTTGTACTCGTCCTGCTGGATCACGAACAGGGTCTGGTCCTTCTTCACCTCGGACCCTTCACGGAACCGCACCTGCTCGAGCACGCCCGAGACGCGCGCACGAAGCTCCACGGTGGGCACCGCCTCGGTGCGCGCCACGAAGTCGGCGCCGACTCCGACGCTTCTCTGCGCGACCTCGGCCACGATGACGGTCTGCGTCGGCGCCGCCGGCGCCTGCTTGGACGATTTGGCGTCTCCCCGTCCGCATCCGGTCAGGACTGCCAGCAATGCGATGCCGGCGGCGCACGTCCTCAACGGTCGATCGAGCCGGCGAGTGAGCTTTGTAAATCTCATGTCTCTTTCCATGTCTCCTCGAGCATTGTTGGCGATTAGACGGCCGTGGCCACGACCGGCCGATCCAGAAGCTTCAGCCCTGCGGGCGCCACGAACGTCGTGATCATCACCACGACCACCAGCGCCGAGTACAGATCCGGGGCGACGACGGCGGCGGCCAGCCCCGCCCCGGCAAAGATCAAGCCGACTTCTCCTGGTGGCACCATCCCGACCCCGACCGGCCATCGGCGCGTGCCGGGATGATACACCGCGAGACCCGCAACGAGCTTCGACGCGATCGCCACGACGGCGAGCGCGAGGCCGAGCCCGACGATGAGGCCGACCAGCAGCTCATGGAGCTCCATCAGCGCATCAACGCCACGATGACTGGCCCCCAGGCGGTCAACAAGATGTTGCCGAGCGCGTAGGGCACGGTGTAGCCGAGCGCGGGCAAGGTGCTCTCCGCCTTCTCCTGGACCGCGCGGAGGCCCGCCGTAATGGTCCCCGCGCCGGCGCAGACTCCGAGGAGGATCACGGGATTCATCTTCAGGACGAACCGGCCGACGAGGATCGCGAGGGTGTGCGGCAGCACCGCCACGACCAGCCCCACCAGGATCAGGCTCAGGCCCGATTTCTGGAGCCCCGCGACGAAGCTCGGACCCGCGCTGAGACCCACCACCCCGATGAAGACCGTGAGCCCGACCGTCTCGAAGACCCACATGGCGGCCTCGGGAATGCGCCCGAACGTCGGCCGCACGGCGCGGAGCCAGCCGAACACCAGCCCCATGATCAGGGCGCCGCCGCTGGCGGTCAGCGTGAGCGGGAGCCCCCCGACCGTGAGCGTGAGCAGCCCGACCAGGCCGCCGATGAAGATGCCGAGACCCACGAAGATCATGTCGGTCGTGACGGTCGCGCGATCTGCGTAGCCGAGGCCCTTCGCCGCGCGCTCGACGTCGGGCTTGGCGCCGATCAGGCTCAGCACGTCGCCCCGATCGAGGCGAGTCTCTGCCGTGAACGGCATCTCGACGCCCATGCGCACGATCTTTCGGAGGAACACCCCGCGTGACGACTCGAGGGCCGCGAGCTCCTTCAGGGTCTTGCCGGCCATCGCCCGGTTGGTGACGACCACGTCGAGGATCTCGACGGGAAAATCGAGGAGCTCCGTGTCGTCCACCTCGGGGCCGATCTCGGTGCCGCGCGCCATCAAGAGCTCGTTGCGCGTCATCACCGCCACGACGTCGCCCTGACGGACGATCGTATCCGGCTGCGCATCGACAATGCCGCTCCCGCGGCGGATCCGCGAGATGAAGACGCGCTGGCCGGACGGCAGCGCCTCGATCGCGGCGACCGTCCGGTTCAGCAGCCGATCGTTCGTCACCCGGTAGGCGCGGACCGCGAACCGCTGAAGCGCCGAGATCACGCCGGGCTCCGCCTCGCCGCGGCCGGCGACGGTGGCCTGGAGCTTGCGGCTTTCATCTTTCAGATCGACGCGCATCAGCCACGGGCCCACGTTCGGCAGGAACCACACGATGAACGCGGTGCCGATCAGGTAGGTCACGGCGTACGCAACCGGGATATTGTTCACCAGCGCGGTCTTGTCCGCCGCCGGAAGATCGAGCCGGTTGATCGCGTCGCCGGCGGTCCCGATGACGGTGGACTCCGTGAAGGCCCCGGCCAGGAGCCCGGCCGCCGTGCCCATGTCGTAGCCGAGGAGCTTCGAGGCCGTGAAGGCGCTGACCAGGCACGTGACGCACAGGACGACGGTGACCACGAGCTGGGGCATCGCGTCCTTCTTGAGGCCGCGGAAGAACTGCGGCCCGACCTTGTAGCCGACCGTGAACAGGAACAGATCGAAGAAGACGTTCTTCACGGTCGCCGGCACCTTGATGTCGAGCTGGCCGATGAGCACGCCCGCCAGCAGGGTGCCCACGACCGTGCCAAGGCTGAACGTGCCGAACCGGAGCTGGCCGATGAAGAAGCCGACCGCCAGCGTGAGAAAGATCGTGAGCTCCTGATGCTCTCGCAGGGCCGTGACGAGATATTCCATCGTGGGCTCCTCAGCGGACGACCAGGAACAGCCAGGGGGTCCCCAGCAGCAAGAAGACGAGGAGGCAGAAGATCGTGGTCAGCGCCCCGAGCTTGTACAGCTCGCCCTGCGTCAGATAGCCGCTCCCCAACGAAGATGACGTTCTGGCTCCCGCCCTGCGGGGTGATCGTCGAGAAGTAGCTGCTCGCGAAGAGCAGCGCGAACGCCATCAGCGGCGTCGGCACTCCGGCCCGCAGCCCGACGTCGACGAATACCCCGAAGAGCGCCAGGACCTGCGACGACTGACTGACGAACAGGTAGTGCATGAGCACGTACAGCACGACCAGCGCGACGTAGGCGGCGGGCCACGAGACGCCCGTGAGTGCCGCCGACAGGCGCCCGCCCACATAGCTCATGAAGCCGAGCTCGTTCAGCTGGCCGCTCATCGCGAACAGCACGGCGAGCCACAGAAAGGTCGCGAGCGTTCCGCCCTCGTGGGCGATGTCGTCGAGCGTGAGCACACTGGTGGCGAGTAGCGCGCCGAGACCGCCGAAGGCGACCGCGGTGAGGTCGAGCTTCAGCGTCCCGGCCGTCACCCATCCGGTCACCATCAGCACGAACGCCACGGCCACCACTTTCTCGTCGCGGCTCAGCGGCCCCATCTTTCGCAAGGCGGCGCGCGCGGCGGCCGGCGCGCCGGGTGTCGCGCTCACGCCCGGGGGAAAGAGCCAGTACAGCACCAGCGGCAGCAGCAGCACCGCCGCCAGCGCCGGAACCGACGCCGCCAGGAGCCACGAGCCGAAGCTGATCTTCAGACCGAACTGCCGCGCGATCTCGACCCCGATCGGATTCACGGACGTGGCCGTCAGCCAGAGCGCCGAGGAGACCGCGAGACTCGCCATCCCACAGAACATGAGATAGCCGCCGAGGCGGCGCTTGTCGTCGTCGTCCGGCGACGAGCCAGCCCCCTGAGCGAGCGAGAGTACGATGGGAAAGAGCACGCCGCTGCGGGCGGTGTTGCTCGGAAAGGCCGGCGCGATCGCGGCGTCCGTGAGAAAGACGCTGTAGGCCAGCCCGAGCGTGGACCGACCGAAGGCGCTGACCACCAGGAAGCTGATGCGGCGCCCCAGTCCGGACTTGACCACGCTGCTGGCGACGAGAAAAGCCACTACCACCAGGAGCACGCTGCCGTTGGCGAAGCCCGCGAACGCCTTGGCGGGCACGAGCGTGCCCGTGAGCACGGCGGCGGCCGCGGCCAAGAGCGCGGCGGTCAGAAGCGGAAACGCGGTGACGATGACCGAGAAGATCGCGCTTGCGAAGATTGTGAACAGACGCCACGCCTGGACCGTCAGCCCCTCGGGAATCGGTGCGAACCAGAGACCGAGCGCCAGGCCGCCGGTCGCGACGCGGGCGATCAGCTGTCGGCGACCGGTATGGAACGCGACCACCGACGGGGCCACGGTGACCGACGGACGCACGCTCACTGCCGGGCACCGCCCCCGGCCGGTACCGTCACGCGCCCCTTGAGGCCGACGGCACGGCCGCTGATCGTCCCGTCGTCGGTCTCGATCACGTACTGCCAGGAGAGCTCGTACTCTCCCATCAGCCCGGCGTAGCGCCCCGTGCCCCCGGTGATCGTGCCGACGACCTTGCTGCCGGTCCCGATCGGCTCGCCCCGCAGCTGGCTGAAGACCTTGTCACCGCGCTCGTCGGTCCACACGGCCTGGCCGGTGCCGCCGGCCTTGTTGTCGGAGAACCCGATGGCGTCCCCCTGAAAGCCGACGCCCAGGCCGCGCTCGCCGGTCAGCAGCAGCGAGCCGGTGAGATTGATGATCGAGGCCTGGTGGCCATCCTCGAGCGGGAGCGTGCGGCGCGTTCCCGACGCCGTCCACGAGCCTTCGAACGTCCGCGACTCGCCGGGAGCCAGCGCAGCCCGGGGCTCGGTCGCCGGCCCTGAGCAGGCGCTGGCGCAGAGCAGGAGCAACGCCACGCCGAGCCACGCCGAGACCACCGCTCGGGCGGTGCCTCGAGGCAAAAACCGTGGTCGGCGATGGCGCACGTGAATAGTGCGAGGCCCCCTACGTCTTCGGCGCCTTCTTCGAGGCCTCGTACGCGTCCCGATAGCCGCGCGCGATCGAGCGGACGCCGCGCCCGATGTCGTCGTACACGTCGTCGGCGAGATTCGCGAGCGAAACTCTCAGCGACCAGTCCGGCGCATCGAAGCCGCCGCCGTTGAGCAGGACGATACCGTGCTGCTCGGCGAGGCGGAACGCCAGGTCGAGCGGATGGATGTTCTTCTTCAAGTACTGGACGGCCTCTTCGCCGAGGTTCTTCTTCGCCCAGAACTCGAAGTCGATCAGGCCGTAGTACGCGTCGTAGAGGTCGCTCGTCGGCGCGTCGATGCCGAGCCCCTCGATCATCGCCTTCGAGCGCCGGTGGACGATCTCCATGCAGGCGGCCTGGTAGGCTTTCGCGGTGTCCATCAGCTCGTAGAGCGAGAAGAGGCTCATCATGACCTGCTGCGGCAGCGAGAGCCCGGCGGTGTGGTTCAGCGCCACGTCGCGACTGTCGGCCACGATGCGATCGATGAACTTCAGCTTGCGCGGCGTGAGGGTGATCGGCCCGTACCGCTTGTCGAGCGCCTTGAGCTCCGCGTCCGGTAGCTTGGCGATCGCCTTGTCGTAGAGGTTGTCCTCGTGGACGGCGATCACGCCGAGCCGCCAGCCCGTGCAGCCGAAGTACTTCGAGTACGAGTAGACGCCGATCGTGTTCTGCGGCAGCTCGCCGAGCAGCGACCGGAAGCCGCGGACGAACGTGCCGTAGACGTCGTCCGTCAAGAGCATCAGGTCGGGGCGCTTGGTCTTCACCAGATTGGCGATCTTCCCGATCGTCTCCTTGCTCAGCGCCACACCCGTCGGGTTGGCCGGGTTCACGACGAAGAACGCCTTGACCGCCGGGTTCTCGAGCTTCTTGAGCTCGGCGTCGGTGAACTGGAACAGGTTCTCGCGCTTGGCCTCGATGTTGACCACGTTGAGCGCGTAGTCTTCGAGGTGGGTCATCTCGATGTAGGGCGTGAAGATCGGCGTGGCGAGCGCGATCGTGTCGCCTTGCTTGAGCAGCCGGTTGGCCTTCAGCGATTTGAAGAGGTAGCACATCGCCGCCGTCCCGCCCTCGACGGCGTAGAGATCGAACTTGCCCTTCGGGTGCGGGCTGCCGCACATCGCCCACATCAGGTACTCGTGGGTGATGCGCTCGTTGTGCACGAGCATGCGGTCGGGCACCGGGTAGTTGTCGCCGATGATCGAGTCGACCAGCTCGTGCACGAGGGCGTCCGGCTCGAAGCCGAACAGCTTCACGGCGAACGGCACCATCGCCGCCAGGAACTCCGCGCCGGGCATCTCCTTGTTCTTGGCGAGGTACGACGCCAGCCGGTTGGCGATGCCCTGCGCGGCGGGCATGCCGCCGACACCGGCTGGATGCTCCATCACCCGCTTGCTCTCGGTGATCGCGAACTGGCCGAGCAGGAAGAAGCCCTCGCGCGGCGTGGTGGCGATCCAGTTGGGGTTGCCGCGTCCGGCGTTGAGGAACGCCGACTGCGTCGTGCGCGACGTCTTCTTGGCGAGCTTGATCAGCTCGTCCTTGATCTCGAACGGGCTGAGTGTCTCGAATTTCTTCAGGACCGTGATGTCACTCATGTGCGATCACCTCTGTGTGCGGGTTGCCGCGGGTTCATGTCTTGGATCTCGCGCGCCGGTCACGACAGCAGCATGATGACGACCATGCCCCAGATCGTCAGCAGCGTGTTGCCGACGGCGTAAGTAACGGTATAGCCGAGCGCCGGCACCTGGCTCCGGCCGGCGTCGCACACCAGGCCGAGCGACGCCGTCGTCGTGCGCGCCCCCGAGATGATGCCGAACAGGAGCGCGTCGTGGAACCGGAAGATGAACTTCCCGACGAACATGCCGAGGATGATCGGGACCGTCGTCGCCACGGCGCCCCACAGGAACAGGCCGATGCCCTGCGTCTTCAAGCCGTTGACGAAGCCCGGGCCCGCCGAGATGCCGACCACGGCGATGAAGATGTTGAGGCCGACCGAGTTCATGAACCACACCGTCGAGGACGGGATGCGCCCGAAGAACGGCCGGGTCGAGCGCAGCCAGCCGAACACGATGCCCGCGATCAAGGCACCGCCGGCTGTCGACAGGGTCAGGGGGATGCCCGCCACCTTCCACACGAGTGCCCCGCCCAGCGCGCCGATCGTGATGGCGCCGCCGATGAACGCCACGTCGGCGACATCGGTCGGCCGGTCCGCAACGCCGAGATCCTTCGCGGCGGCCGTGGTGTCCTGCGTGCGGCCCACGAGCGTCAGGATGTCGCCGCGGTGGATCGTCGTGTTCGGCAAGATCGGGATCGATGTCGCCGTCGCACCCCGGGTGATCTTTCGCAGGAAGACGCCGCGCGCGGACGGCCGCTGGGCCAGCTCGGTGAGCGTCTTGCCGTCGAGCTCCTTGTTGGTCACGTAGATGTCGACGCCCTCGACCGGCACGTTCATCAGCTCGGGATCGTCGACCTCCTTGGCGCCCTCGCCGATCAGCCGCAGGAGCACCTCACGCGCGCCGGCGACGGCCACCACGTCGTCCGCACGCAGCACCGTGTCCGCGGTGGCCTCCTCGATCGTCCCGCCCCGGCGCACGCGCAGCACGAAGACGCGGGCGTCCGGCACCATGGCCTCCGCCTCCGCGGCCCTGAGGCCGACCGCCTTGCCGCCGGGCTGCACGCGGAACGCGCGCACGACCCAGCGGTGCCAGGCCGAGCCGGCCCCGCCCATCTCCTTCGTGCCGCCCTGCTTCTCCTCGTACTCCTTGCACGCCTTGACGAGATTGATGCGCAGCAGCGGCGGTCCGACGAGCGCGATCACGATCGCCGAGCCGACCGTGCCGAAGATGTAGCTGACCGCGTAGGCGATCGGCATCGAGTCGAGCAAGGCCTTGCTCTGCTCGGTGGGGAGGCCCAGCCGGTTGATCGCGTCGGTCGCGAGACCCATCGAGGCCGAGATGGTCTGCGATCCGGCGAAGAGCCCGGCGGCGTAGCCGAGGTCATAGCCGACAAACTTGGCGACCGCGACGGGGATGGCCAGGCAGAAGATGCACTGGACGACCGAGAAGATCGCCTGGGGCAGGCCGTCCTTGGCGACGCCGCGGACGAACTGCGGCCCGACGCCGTAGCCAACGGCGAACAGGAACATCAGGAAGACCGTCGCCTTGAGCGGTGTCGAGATCGTGATCCCGATCTGCCCGATGATGACTGCGGCGAGCAGGGTCGCGGTCACGGACCCGAGACCGATCCCCTTGAACGTGAAGCCGCCGAAGTAATAGCCGAGCCCGAGCGCCAGGAAGATCGCGATCTCTGGGTATTGCTTCAGGGTCGCGAAGAACCACTCAATCATCACAGATCTCCTTTCGCCTTGCGCGCGGCCAGCACGTCCGGCTTGAGCAGCTTCAGGCCCAGCGCGGCTTGATAGCCGTGGATCTCCTTGACGTCGAGCTTGCGCATGAAGGTGATCGTCTCCTCGGTGATCACCTGGCCCGGGACCATGATCGGGAAGCCCGGCGGATACGGGATCACGAAGTTCGCGGACACCATCGGCGGGCCGCTCTTGAGCCGGCTGTCGATGTCCTTGCTGGCGAGCTTGATGAATTCGCAGTTGGCCTCGTCGTAGGCCATGAAGAACGCGGGCCGCATGTGCCCCTCGTTGCTGACGCCCTTCGGGTTCTCGCGGAACGCGTCGTGGAATCGGCTGAAGTTCGGCAGATCGGGGACGTCCGTCATCAAGGACTTCACCCGCGCCGCGAAGGCCTCGTGCTCGGCCGGGCCGCCCTGGTCCAGCCGCGCCTCGATCTCGCGCGAGAGCTCGGCCAGCACCTTGATCAGGAGGGCGGCGTCGCTACGCGTGTTGTTGATGTTGGTCTGGATCAGGATGCTGTTGCGCGAGGTCTTGTTGATCTGGATGTCGAAGCGCTCGGCCAGCGTGCCCTTGAACTGGGTGCCGTCGAAGCCGGCCGCGCCGCAGATCAGGGTGAGCCGGGTCGGGTCGAGTGCGAACTCGTCCTGATCCCACGCCTCGATCACGTCCTTCCAGCTCGAGGTCGGCGGCCCGTAGTCCTTGATCCCCGAGGCGCGGAACTCGGCCGGCACCATCTCCTCGGGCGTCGCGACGTGGAAGTACTTCGAGATCAGCGGGTGCGAGTTGATCTCGCGCCGGAGCTTCAGGGCCAGCTCGGTCATCCGCATCGTCAGCTCGTAGCCCTCGAGCTCCATCTGACGGCGGGCCACGTCGAGCGAGGCGATGATCTGCAGATTCGGCGACGTCGAGGTGTGGGCCAGGAAGGCTTCCTGGAACGTGCCCTCGACTTTGTGGAAGTCCTCGTCCCACACGAGCATCATCGAGCCCTGACGCAGCGCGGACATCGACTTGTGGGTCGAGTTGGTCTGGTAGACGCGAATGCGCACCTT
>Ga0126376_10002611_pt1 | contig 10248 bp, 10 predicted proteins | sample PanSoiMetPlot_15_FD_92760 | JGI IMG/M metagenome (GOLD analysis project Ga0126376, IMG submission 92760) | Tropical forest soil microbial communities from Panama - MetaG Plot_15 | ecosystem: Environmental > Terrestrial > Soil > Tropical forest > Bulk soil | place: Panama | collected 2016-02-17 | reverse complement strand
GGCGCTCAGGCTCGGATTTAATTTCGCGATGCTTCGGAACTATCTCGAAGGTCAACTGATCAAGTACCCTTCGGTGATGGAGTCACTTGATATCGCGATGGAAGTACTATTCGGTTATTCCGAATTTCGCGAGGCATCGCTTGACCTGTTCATCCGACTGACTGAGGGTAAACTCACACGTGAGGAAGAACAGATGCTAAACGCGCTGGGCATTAAGACGTTCTAATTCTGGCGCTTGCCTCAACACCTTCGTCGTTTGCAGTCATTCTGACTTTTGAGGCAAACGATGGAGTTTTGAGGCAAACGCGAGTATTAGGGCAAAGCCCAGCGGAGGAAAGCAGATGTGCTCGGGAGCAGAGCAAGCGTGCGGGGCGGAAAGCAGACGTGAGCGGGAGGAGATCACGTATGTATCGGGGCAAAGCAGACGTGATCCACAGATTACACGGATTCTGTGGACGAGATCGGATCTAATCTGGGTAATCTGTGGTCAGCGTCTTGCGGTGCACGCTTCACCATGAACGGTTTCTCACAGAACCAGAAGAAAAGCCACGAGAAGAGAAGCGTTGCCGGCACAACTACCACGAAGACATTCACCACTTGCAACCAGCGCGGATTGATCCAGCGCCACGACTGCATGATCACCAGTTCATGCATCAGGTAGATCGAATACGAAAAGATACCGAGGGTGGAGAAAAATGAGATTGCTGAAGGTAATTTCATTTCGCGGACCCAACTCTGTTCCGCCACCACCATCCTGTTGATGATGATGAAGAACCCGAGCGCCCAGAGCGGGTGAATCAGAAACCAGCTCGCGTGGTGAAGAAAAGTATCTTTGTTAATCGAAGATAAGTAAGCCGAGATAACAGAAGCGGTAACAATTACCAGACTCGCCAAACGCAGATCACGTGACCAGCCGCGCAACTTAGTCAATCCAAACATGACTTCAACGGCCAGCGCTCCGAGTGCCCACGTGAACCAGTGTGACGCAGCGGCTTCAGGTACCGGAAGTCCGAAGCCGGTCTTGAGCCACACGAGGTGACTAAATACCATCCACGCGACACGTGCGACGAGGCAGACACCAAGTACCATTCCCCAACCCCAACGCACGCGTATAAACAGCAAGAGAAAATAAGCCAGGTAGAGTTGCTCTTCGATCGCCAGCGTCCAAAAGACGCCGTTGATGCTGTAAGAAGTGCTGGGATCAAGATTGTGCAGCATCAGCAGGTGCATGCCGACGTCATAGAAAAAGAAATGCGTGAAGTTGATACCTGTCGTCGCCGCCGCCATCAGCAGAAACAAGAGCAGCGCGATGATGTAAGGCGGATAGAGCCGGCGAAACCTGCGCTTCCAGAACGCGCCAAAGGGGATCTCCGGCTCTCTTCCCGCCGCTTTAGCTTTGGCCCATTGCAGGTGAATGCAGAAGCCGGAGATGACGAAGAAAAGAAAAACGGTGATGTAGCCTTGTGCGATGGCGAACTGGACCAGGCGCACGGGATACTGGAAGAGATTATTCGGAACAGCCTTTAGGCTTTGATCGGTCGCGTGATAAAGAACGATACCCAGCGCTGCCGCGCCGCGAAGTGCATCGATGCCACGCAGACGGCGGGTGGCGTGGAGAACCGTTGGAACATTTGTCATCGTGAGCTTTGAGCTTAGTACTTTGTGCTTTGTCAATGGTACGAAATACAAAGTACCAAGCACAAAGTACTAACCACAAATCAGGCCGACACCAACGACGGTACGTCGATATTATATTTCCTGATCTTGCTGTAAAGACGCGGGCGGTAGATTCCCAAAAGATTGGCCGCCGCCTGCTTGTTTCCGCCGGTACGTTGCAGAGTCCGCTCAATCACGAGCCGCTCGATGTCCTCGAGCGTCATGTTAGGCGGCACATCCCAGGTGACACTCGAAGAGCTGCCTTCCGGCAGTGTCCCATTATCGAAGGGCAAGTCGATCGGCTCGATCTGCTTATCTTTCGCGAGCAGCACTGCACGCTCGATCACATTCTGTAGCTCACGCACATTACCTGGCCAGGTGTGACCGAAGAGTCTTTGGTAAGCGGCCTGCGAAACACCCGTGATCGGTCGTTCATACTTCTGCGCATACATGTGCAGGAAGTGTTCAGTCAGGAGTTGAATATCTTCACTGCGCTCGCGTAACGGCGGCACGTGAATCGTAATGGTTGAAATACGATAGAAGAGATCGTCGCGCAGGAGTCCTTCGCGGATCGCGTCAGCAGGCGGGCGATTCGTCGAGCATACGAGGCGGAAGTCAACCGCGTAAGTCTTTTCCGATCCGATCTTGCGATAGCTTCTTTCCTGCAGGACGCGCAGTAGCTTGGGCTGCAATTCGATCGGCATCTCCGCAATTTCATCAAGCATGAGCGAGCCACCCGCGGCGTGCTGGACCAGACCTTCTTTGTCTGCGTGTGCGCCCGTGAAAGCACCTTTCGTGTGACCGAAGAGCTCCGACTCGATCAGCTCCTTCGGCAGCGCCGCACAGTTTACTTTGATGAACGGCTTCTTGGAGCGCAGTGACTGATAGTGAATTGCATTCGCTATCAATTCTTTACCTGTGCCTGACTCGCCGACGATCAGCACGTTTGCATCTGACTTCGCCACCGACTCGATCGTCTCATAGATCGTCTGCATCGGTTTTGAGGCGCCAATGATGTTGAAGTACTCCGCACGCGTCGAGAGTTGGCGTCGCATGTTTGCCGTTTCGGCAACGAGCTCACGTCGCTCGAGTGCCTTTTCAACCAGCGGCTGAAGCTGTTCAAAGTCAAACGGCTTTTCGACGAAATAGAAAGCGCCGGCCTTCGTTGCTTCAACGGCTTTCTGGACTGAGCCGTAACCGGTGACGACGATTATCTCCGTCGTGGGTCGTGCGTCTTTCATGTGACGCAATACTTCCAGGCCGTCCATATCGGGTAATTGCAAGTCGCAGATGGCGAGGTGATGTCCGCCCTGATCAAAGAGCTCGATGGCGGCAGCTCCTGTAGCTGCGGTGTCGACTGAGTATCCTTCCTCGACGAAATTCTGTCGCAGAGAATCAGCCATTGTTGGTTCGTCGTCCACCACAAGAATCCGCACTTCTTTGTTCTCCACCTTTTTCTCCTCTCTCGAAATTGCTGCGCCTTGGGACATGATGATTACTCCCTTTATGAATTAAGAACTCTTCTCTGCACAGAGAAGAACATTTATCCGGACAGTGGCAGCACAACCACAAACTTTTTATCAATAAACTTCGCCGACCCGCCATGGGCTTCAATAATCTTTGCTGCAAGCGCGAGTTTGACCTCGTCACTACCCGCAAATGACCGAAACGGATCGTGATCCAACTGCCGCAAGCCCGACCATTCAATCAACACCTGGCCGGCATCCGTCGCTTTAGTCGTGACGGAAATCTCATCGCCGTTTTGCCGGTGCTTTAGCGCGCCCGCACATAACCACTTAAACGCATCCGCAAGCTTGAAATGATCTACGGCGCCGGGCATTGAATCTGAACCCGATTCCACCACGATCTGCGAGCCTGTTTCGTTGAAAGTCGCACAGGCAGTACGCAGCACTTTGTTCACTTCAACCCCGGCCTGCTTTTTCAACTCCACCGGCTGGCCGTAGCGCACGATAGTCGAAAGGTCGTCTGCCGCTCGGTCGAGCCCGTTTATCAACTTCCCAACCGTTTCCTGCTCATCGGTCGGACGTTCGCCCTTCTCGATCCGGCGTCGCAGGAACGTGGCATAGAGTTTGAGACCATTAAGCTGATTCTTGAGGTCGTGAACTATTTGCATGGAAGCTCGCCCGAGATCCTGGAGTCGTTCGGTCTCTTCGGGCCTCGACATTGCAGTCTTCATCGTGATGCAAATCTCTCTAAGTCCTTAAAAGGGGCCGCAGGGGAGGGGGAACCTCACAGCCAGTTCGAGTGTACGGATTGTACGCTGGCTTAAGATCCTTTTGTGTTGCGTTTCAATGCGTTATGGTAACAAAATTTGGTTGCGTATCCTAGTGATACAGTAAAATCAATAACTTGCGGGCGTAGAGGCGGGAAGATTTGAGCGCAAAATCGAGTGCGAAAATGAAGAAGCAGGCTAAGCCACTCACCGTCTTGCTGGTCGAGGACACGGAAGACAACCGGTTCATGATGCGGCGGCTGCTGGAGATGACGGGTTATCGGGTGGTCGAGGCGATGAATGGCGAGGAGGCGGTGAAAATGGCACAGTCTGAGTTGCCTAATCTGATTTTGATGGACCTCAGTCTGCCAGTCATCGACGGCTTGGCCGCGACGCGCCTGATTCGCAAGCTTCCGAAATTCAAGTCAACTCCGATCATCGCCGTTTCCGCCCACGACACCTCTGACTTTCAATCGGAAGCAATCCAGGCGGGCTGTAATACTTACGTTACGAAGCCCATCGATTTCAACGAGCTCGAACAGTTGATTGCACAGTTGCTTCAACTGTAGGGGCGGCCCTCCGTGGCCGCCCGTCTCGCCCATCAGGCGTGTTTGGAATGACGGGCGGCCACGGAGGGCCGCCCCTACAGTTGACCCAAGTATCTTCATTGCAAAACGGATTTCCGGAAACTACAATTCTGTGCACTATGGCTGTTCCGGATCGACGTATCGAAACCGGCGAATCGAACCGAACCCTCATCATCGGCGTGGCCGTCGCGGCTGCAGTCGTTATTGCGCTGCTCTTTTACCTGTTGATGCGGGCGGGAAGTAGCGGTGGCGGCGGCGAACCGACGCTGCAAGGCGCGATACGCGAAGGCTCACCACAGTTTGCAGAATACAAGAAGAATATCGTGCTCGATGATCCGGAAGCGACGGAGGCGAAACGCGCGCTGGGCGACATCGTGATGAGTCTTCAGACCACCGTCCGCAATCTCACGGGAAAGACGTTAAGCGGACTTGAAATTCGCGCCGCCGTAGTCGACTACGACGGCAAGCCGGTGAAACAGAGAACAGTCGTCGTGATTCCCACGCGCCAGCCCGAGCTGCCACCAAACAAGACGATGCAGGTGCCCGTCATGCTCGAGGGCATGAGCGACACGGATGCCCGCGCGAATATCAAGATGGAAGTGACGGCGTTCAAGTTTAAGGAATAGGGCCGCAAAGAAGCACAAGAAGACGTAGCCACAAAAAGGCTCAAATTTTAATTAAGCCACAAAAAAGCACATCAGACACAAAAATGATTTTTGACTTGTGGCTTATGCGCCTTTTTGTGGCTACTTCTTTTTGTGCTTTTTGTGGCTAATTAAGGAACAACTCTTCCAGCGACTGCTTCACCGGCTGAACCGAGACAACCTTTCCGCCCGCTTTCCGCAACGCTGCCAGCACGCTTTCAATTTCATCCTCGGAAGCTATTTCGATCCGCAGTCCACGTGGCGTAGGCGCGACCTCAGCTTGCGGCAGGTGTTGTCGTAACGTCTCCGCGTCAGTACCGGTGGCCAGGACTTCCATTCGATTTGGACCTTCAGTCGTTTGCCGCAACTCATCGAGATAGCCGACCTGAGCCAGCTTGCCTTGTTTGAGAATTGCAACGCGATCGCACAGCACCTCGATATCGGAAAGTATGTGAGAGCACATGAAAACAGTCTTGCCTTCGTCGCGCAGTGCGGCGATCAAGTCTCGCACTTCTCTACGGCCAACCGGATCCAGTCCACTCATCGGCTCGTCGAGAAAAACTATTTCCGGATCATTTACCAACGACTGGGCCAGGCCCACTCTTTGAAGCATACCTTTCGAGAACTTTCTCAGTTGCGTGTCCCAGCGTTTCTCGTCGAGCTTGACTCGGGCGAGCAAATCCGCGGTCCGTTTCTTTCGTTCAGCAGTCCGCAGTCCAAAGATCTCGCCACAGTAGTCGAGAAACTCGCGCGCCGTGAGGTAATCGTAGAAGTATGGGTTTTCCGGCAGGTAACCGATGCGCTGGTGCATGCTCACGTCCTGAATGTCATGACCCAGAATCCGCGCGCTGCCGCTGGTCGGAAAGATCAGGCGCATGAGCAGCTTCAGCGTAGTGGTCTTCCCGGCGCCGTTTGCGCCGAGAAAACCGAAGATCTGTCCGTGATCGACGGAGAGCGAAAGGCCGTCGAGCGCGCGTACTTTGCGTTTGCTCCAGAAACCGACTTCGTAGTCCTTGGTAAGGTTTGTGATTTCGATAGCTGACATACTTTATTTGAAAGGAATCTTCGACGTCTGGTCCAACTCAACTTCACACGCGCCCGCCCGCAACACGTAAGGGGCACCACTCGGATCGAGTGGTGCGCCTGACGCATCCATAGGCACACGCAACGAACGGAAGATCGGCTCGAGCTCTTTCCATGAGTTTGGACACTTGCCCGTACGTGACTGATATGCAGCAAACAACTTGCGCAAGCCGTCGCGCTGGTCCAGGGAATCGAGCTGGAGCAATCGTCTGTGCGCCATGTCTTTGACTTTCTCGTCACTGGATTGCTCGTACATTCGCGTGTAGATCTCACGCGCGGTCGCGCGGCTGCCGCCATCCGCCGCCATCTTTGCTTTCATCGCTTCCATCCACGGCGGCGCGCCGGGAACCCGCGCACCGCGACCGTACGTCTCGCCGGCCTTCTGGTAGTCGCCCTGCCGCCAGTAGATGTAACCAAGATCGTGATAGAGCCGCCAGACATTCGGGTTAGCAGCGATACCTTTTTGCGTAAGTTGAATGGCTTGCTGCACGTCCACAGCCGGCAACACGACCGCACCGTACTCGTAAGGCTCGATAAACTCCGGATCCAGTGTCGTCGCCGTGTCAAGTAAAGGAGCAAGCAGCTTCATGTTGAGCTGGCTCAGATTGTCCAGTTGAATATCACCCGGCTCGTTGATGAGCTTCTTGCCGACGTATTGCAGTGAGCGCATCCAGTACCAGTCAGCAGCAAGTCCATTGAAGCCAAGACTAATCCTCCGCGCCATTTTGCCGTTGAGATAAAGACTCTCGTCGACGACATTCGGATCAACCGGCGGTCGCAGCGTGTCGGTCCAGTGAACGAGCAGCGCAGCACAAGCGATTCCGACCACGATCACAAGGCCCAGCATGATTGTCTTCAGGCGCTCGTTGTTCATCTCTTATTTGAAGTTCCGGCGGCTGAAAATGAGAGTTGCCGCAGCGAGAATCACCGTAATGTAGACCAGGGCGTATAACGCACTGGCGAATACAAAACCTGGCGCGGGCGTATGACCGTGAGCTGCCGGAGTAATGAAACTGTAGTTCGCCAGATTTGGCAGCAGGTAATACAGGCCGGTGAACAACCAGCGCGCGCTCGTACTACCGAGAGAAGTGGCGAGAATTTTCAGGTCAGCGCTGAAGTGACCAATGATAAAGACCAGAAAGGTCAAGAGTGCAGAGAGTGCCGGCGACGAGAACGAGGAGAAGAGCAGGGCAACCGCCGTCAGCAGCATTAACTCCATGTAGATCAATAACACTGCCGGCCAAATCGCGGGAATCAACGAATCCCAACCGCGGCTGACATACAACAGCGCCAGGGAAACTCCCACCGCCATTACCAGCACATTAACCAGCAGCGTGAGACAAAGACCGAGATACTTTCCAACCAGAAACTCGCCGCGTCCGACCGGCTTGGAAAAGACCGCGTAAATCGTTCGGCGTTCGATCTCTTTATAGACCAGTCCAACGCCGACGAAGATCGCGATGAACATGCCAAACAGCAACATCGCGCTCAGTCCCAGATCGACAATCACTCTTCGTTCCTGGCCGGCGGACAATTCACCGATGAAGATCGAAGCAGCCGTGAGCAGCAGAACGAAGAGTACGAGGTTGTAAAGCACGCGATCGCGAACCGCTTCGCGAAAGGCATTACGTGCGATAGCCGTGATTCGCCAGATGCGACCGTGCCTGGTCTCTGTGAGACGAGTTGATCGTGTTATTGCCGCGGTTGTGTCCACTCGAATTTGCGTCAATGGCAGGATGCTGTTTCTAGCACAGCTTTGATGCCTCAAAAGTCAGATTTTCAAGGGCGCAACTGTAGGGGGCGGCCCTCTGTGGCCGCCCGTTCGCGAGGAAAGCTTTTGTTTTCAACAACGGGCGGCCACAGAGGGCCGCCCCTACAGTTGCTGGTGTGACGACTTCAGCACTTTTGAGGCAAAGCTTTCTAGCACCAGAGCGCTGTTGATTATAGTGCTAACAAAAAAGGGCCGCCACATAATTCGCAGCCGCCCTAAAGTGATTGATTGGGGTGAGTTATTAGTTGACGGGAGCGCCACCGCTGATTGTCCTGGCGTCGTCTGCCGTGCATGTAGGTGCGGTTCCGCTCAGCGCGTAATAAAGAACTCCACTCTCGTTCACGTAGAAACTGCGAGAGCCGGTGGCCACAAGGCCGCCATAAACCGAGGGAGCTCCGGTGGCGTCAAAAGCCGGAAAAGCTACACCGCTTACCGGAGCGTTGGTAAAGAGGTAACCACTCTTTGGTGTCGTATCACTTGCGCCGACAACAGAATCAATCAGGCCTACTGTCTGCAAACTTGAAAGATCACCGAATGAGCCGGAGCCTGCAGTGGCTCGATAGGTTGCCTGGGAGCTGAAAAGAACCCGCATGGTTGAGATGGCTGAGGCTTCGTTAGCAGATCGCTTTGAGGAGATTAGATTCGGAACCGCAATCGCGGAAATTACGCCGATAATCCCGACGACGATGAGAAGCTCTACCAGAGAAAATCCGAGTTGTCGCTTTGGTGTCGTCATTTCTTATTAAGTCCATGAGGCTGAAGATATCGGCTCGTTAGGTGAATTGCAGAGGCGAATCTCTCCGCCTCTGCAATGGGGGAATAATCTTGCCGAGGCGAGATTAGTTGTTGAGCGGAGCGCCGGTTGTGGCTGCGCGTGTAGCTGCGCTGAACGCTGGAGCAGTGCCGCCCGCGAGGAAGTACAGGACGCCCGTTTCGTTCACGGCGAAGCTGCGTGTACCAGTTGCACCAATACCGCTGGACGATGCGGGGGTTGAGCTCGCATCAAAAGCCGCGCCTGTAGCGCCTACGATCGGAGTGGTAAGGGCGTAGACATAACCGCTCTTAGCAGTGGCAGCCGCGGTAGCGCCGGAAACAACGCTGTCAATCAGTCCATTGGTATTCAAGGTAGCGAGGTCGCCGTAGGCGCCGGCGCCGGTGGTTGAGGCGTAAGTAGCTTCCGCGCTGAAAACGACGCGCATGGTCGCGATAGACGAGCTCTCGTTCGCAGCACGTCGTGAAGCAAGGAGGTTGGGGATAGCGATCGCGGCGATGATGCCGATAATCGCAACGACGATGAGGAGTTCGATTAACGAAAAGCCTTCTTGGCGTTTGGTAGTCATGCTAATTTGTTGCTCCTTAAAGAAGATTAGGGGTTTCAAAATCTCGCGCCACCGGCTTTCGTCCCTTTGTGAGCCGCGCAGAGCGCGAAGTGTCGATGGTCTGCTAAACAACCGGTATGCCAGTGGGTTTTTGGGCCAAAATGAAGAAAAACCGATCTTTTTTGATCGAAATTTTGTGAGGTGGGCCAGCGCAAGCGGCGAGCGTGACAATTTATGGCAGGCAAGGAATGCCACAAAAAGGCACAGACAAAGAGTAGCCACAAAAAGGCACAAAAAGCACAAGACAGATTCCTGATTAAGTGTTTTGTGCTTTTTGTGCCTTTTTGTGGCTACTCTTTATCTGTGCCTTTTTGCGGCTAATTAGTGTCGCCGGCGCCGGCTGCGAACTCACCTGAGTCTTCAGCGCGGCGGCGTGGACCCTCGTCGGTGGCTCGGCGGCGCGGAGCGGAATCCGGACCACGACGCTCGTCTCGCATTTGCGCTGTTAGACCACGAGCACCATGCTTGTCGAGCAGGTGTCGCAGCGAACGAACTGAGAGACGCAAAAGCTCAGCGGCGTTTGTTTGATTGCCTGAAGTGCGGCGTAACGCCTCAAGCACGTAAGCCTTTTCAAGCTGGTCCAGGTGTGCGGTGAGATTGATGCCTTCTTCGGGAAACTCCATCGCTTCGGCAACGCGATACGGGTTGTAGTTGGTGATCTTCTCGGGCAGGCGTTCGGGTTGAATCGCCGCAGTGCCTTCGAGCGCGACCGCGCGTTCCTCGAATATCTTGACCGCAAGGGGATACGTCCCGGCATTGCCCTTGAAGTACTCGCCATCGGGGATGAAGTTGCCGTGGAGACCGGGGAGCAGACTGTGCGCCTCGACCGGGCGGCGGCGGCGAAGGTGTGGGTGGTGGGGCAAGCTCACCAGAAACCATGCCTCGGCTCGGCTAG
>Ga0126376_10002609_pt1 | contig 10258 bp, 10 predicted proteins | sample PanSoiMetPlot_15_FD_92760 | JGI IMG/M metagenome (GOLD analysis project Ga0126376, IMG submission 92760) | Tropical forest soil microbial communities from Panama - MetaG Plot_15 | ecosystem: Environmental > Terrestrial > Soil > Tropical forest > Bulk soil | place: Panama | collected 2016-02-17 | reverse complement strand
TCGATTGCCCGCAAAAGATTTTCTTCGGCGTTTTTCGTGGACTTCATTTGCACGAGGCCGATTGTGAATTTGTCCGTCATGGTTCGTAGCATAACACGCGGCGAAAAAAGTTTCAGAACGCAGAAAGTGCTTTGACGAGACAGAAGAAGAAAAAGTAAGATGCGCATAGAAATTTTACCAGAAAGATGCATTCTTGCACGCGAAACGGAACTGTAACGTACAGTTCATGCGCAAAATCAGGAGAGAAATGGCGAAAGCAAAAAAGACGGAGAAGAAAGCGAAGAAGGCTTCCGCGCAAACAGTGACAGGGCGCGTTCTGCATGATCCGGTGAAAGACAAGTTGCGGCCGATTTACCCACTCGATCTTTCGAAGATCACGACGATCGATTCGCTGGTGCGCGCGATGGCGGACACGGCGTACACGGCGCGGCAAGTCGGCGACGGCGCGGACGTGTTGGAAGCGATGGCGCGCGATAAAGATTGTTTTGTGGTGATGACGCTCGCCGGCGCGCTGACTGTCGGAAAAATGGGGTTGGTTTTTTGCGATTTGATCGAAAGCGGCATCGTGAACGCGATTGTTTCGACGGGCGCATTGATGGCACATGGCTTGGTGGAAGCGACGGGGCGTTCGCACTTCCGCTACGACCCGACGAAGATGGACGACAACGAGCTTTTTCACGCAGGCTACAACCGGGTTTACGATTCGCTCGAGCCGGAGACGAATCTCGATCACGTTGAAGATGTGATGGATCACATCCTGGATGGGTGGGACGACGAAGAGATTGTGTGCAGCTGGAAATTGCACCGGCGAATTGGCGAGTATCTGGACCAGACAGCCCCAGGGCGCGGAATTTTGAAGTCAGCGTACCGCCATAACGTGCCGATTTTCGTGCCTGCATTTTCGGATTCTGAACTGGGAATCGATTTTGCGCTGCACAAGATTACGCGGCAAAAGCAAAACAGGCCCGTTTTGCGATTTGATCCGTTTGAGGATTTCGAAAAGTTTGCGGACACCATGCTCGCAACAAAAAGAATGGGAATTTTTACTGTGGGCGGAGGAGTGCCGCGGAATTGGTCGCAGCAATTTGGTGTATACGCGGAATTGTTGGCGCGGCGCGGTTACAAGAATTTGCCGCTGAAGCGATACAACTATGGGCTGCGGATTTGCCCCGAACCGGTGCATTGGGGCGGATTGAGCGGAAGTACCTACACCGAAGCGGTTTCGTGGGGGAAGTTTGTTCCGCCGGAAGAAGGCGGAAGATTTGCGGAAGTGTTTGAAGATGCGACGGTGGCGTTGCCGTTGGTTGTAGGCGCTGTGCTAGAGCGGCTCAACTACTTCAAGCGATAGGTTGCGGCTGGAGGTCTCACATGGCGAAAGCAAAAGCGCAAGCAATGTACGACGTGCATCCTGGTGTTGCCATGGTGCAGAAGTGGATCGGTGAGTTGAAGGAAAAAACGGGCCGGTCGCTGGAAGAGTGGATTGCCTTTACGAAAAAAGAAGGACCGAAGGACGAAAAAAGCCAGCGCGCGTGGTTGAAAGTGCAGCAAAGGTTAGGCACGAATGCGGCGTGGTGGATTGCGGCGCGTGTTGCGGGAAAAGAATCGGAAGAGGATTCTCCAGAAAAATATTTAGCCGCGGCGCCGGAATATGTTGAGAAACAATATGCGGGGAAGAAGGCGGCGCTCCGTCCGATTTTTGATGAATTGTTGAAAATGGGGAAATCAATCGGCGGAGATGTGAAAGCGTGTCCGTGTTTAACGATGGTTCCGTTGTATCGCAATCACGTGTTTGCGCAGATTAAGCCGACGACGAATACGCGCGTGGATTTTGGACTGGCACTGACGCACTACAAAGGCAAATTGCCGAAGCGGCTTGTGGATACTGGCGGTTTCGCCAAGAAAGATCGCATCACGCATCGGATAGAGATTACAGACACGAAACAAATTGACGCCGACGTGAAAAAATGGCTGAAATCGGCGTACGAATTGGACGCCAAAGACTAGTTCCGGTTCTTCGTAGTCTAAAGGGCTAGAAAACTTCATTCACCAAGTCTAGTCGTCTTCGCCGATGAGGATCGCGGCGCCGAGAACGGTGGTCCAGAGGCCGCGCTTGTCGCCGACCGCAGATTGCGTGACGTTCATCGTGCGGACGATTTTGTTCGAAATACGGTAGACCTCTTTTTTCTCGTCCCACGAAAGATCCGGATCAAATTCTACGTTGAGAGTCGTCGCGAGCATTTCCGCGGCGAGTTCTTCCGCATATTCCCCGGCGACTTCTTCGGTCTCGCCGAAGGAGTGATGCTCGGATAGATATCCGTACATGGTTTTGTCACTCGGGAGCGCGAGTCCTATGCTTGCGGCGATCAAGCGATGTGGTTCTTTGGTCGAATTTTCACTGATTACCGTGAACGCGACCTGTCCGGGCTTGATGTGCTTCAAACCTTCGCTTCGTGAAATCAATTTGCAATTGGGAGGGAAAATCGAGGAGACGCGGACGATGTTACACGCCGCGATGCCTGCGTTGCGCAACGCAAGCTCAAAACTGGAAAGCCTTTCTCGATGTTTACCGACGCCTTTGGTGAGAAATATTTTCTTAGCGACAAACGCCATGGTGTCGGTATGGAGCCTCCGTTAGTGAGCTGGGCGAGAAAAATTCGCGCCAAGAAAAAGTAACAAGAACAGGTAAGAGAGTCAACGCCATTCGGGCGCAAAACGGGAAGTTACAGCTAAATGAACGCCAAGTGTGGGCGAAATTATTCGCCCGGTGAAATGCCGGAGCAACTTTCCAAGAGGGCGGCAGAGCCCGTTGCGGGCGCGGCCTCCGCAAAAATATTTTCTGAAATTTCGTAAGGTTCGAAACGAAGCAAATTTTGTGTGAACGAAGGCGGCTGCTATACTTGGAAGTGCCGCGAGTGGTGAATGTCTCCTCTGTATCGCGCATGCGAATGGAAGGAGGCGATTGCGGCGGAGAGGGCATGTCCGCACCGGCAACCCGGCCTGATTCAAGTTATCTTCTTCGAAAGCTCCATTCACTTTCCGGCATCCTTCCCGTTGGAGCGTTTCTCGCTGAGCATTTTTGGTCGAACAGCGCGGCTCTGGTAAGCGCGGAGCGATACAACGAAGTGTCGCGCGAGCTGCAAACGATCCCATTTCGTCCCTTTGTCGAGTGGGGGGCGATTTTTCTGCCGATTCTGTTTCACGGTGTTTACGGCGTTTATATCTGGCTGCAAGGAAAATCGAACGTTTCTTCGTATCCCTGGGTAGGGAACTGGCTTTACACCTTTCAGCGGTACACAGGTCTGATCACATTTGCCTACATCGGCTGGCATTTATATACGGAACGCTGGCTGACGCACGGCAAATCAACGTACGCGTCGGTTGCAGAAGACATGACGCACCCCCTTTATGTGACATTCTTTCTGATTGGCGTCGTGGCTGCGTCATTCCACTTGGGCGTTGGCATCTGGAATTTTGTCTGTAAATGGGGATTGGCAGCGACGGTGAAGGCGCAAAACGCAGCGGGGAAGCTGGGAGTGGCGGTCGGAGTTGGATTTAGTATCGTGGGGATTTTGATCGTGTTGAGCTTTCGATTGAACTGGCATCCCTTTGCCTGGTACGCAGCGAAATGAAACAGCCGAAGATCATCATCGTTGGCGGTGGACTTGCCGGGCTGATGGCCACGATTAAAGTGGCTGAAGCCGGCGTGCCAGTGGATTTATTTTCAATTGTGCCTGTGAAGCGATCGCATTCGGTTTGCGCGCAAGGCGGAATCAACGCGGCGAAAAATCAAAAGGGTGAAGGCGACACTACCTCGAAGCATTTCGACGACACAATTTACGGTGGTGATTTTCTCGCGAATCAACCGCTCGTGAAGCGCATGTGCGAGGCGGCTCCGGGAATCATTGACTTGCTGGACCGTATGGGCGTCATGTTCAACCGCACGCCGGAAGGTTTGCTCGATTACCGGCGCTTTGGCGGGACGCTGTATCACCGCACAGCGTTTGCAGGCGCTACGACAGGTCAGCAACTGCTTTACGCGCTTGACGAACAAGTCCGGCGGCACGAATCCGAAGGTAAAGTCAAAAAATACGAAGGCTTCACGTTTTTGTCGGCAGTTTTGGATGACGCAGGCGTTTGCCGCGGCATTTGCGCGATGGATTTGCGCTCGATGGAAGTAAAAGCGTTCCCGGCGGATGCGGTAATTTTCTGTACGGGCGGAGTCGGCGCAATTTTCGGGCGCTCGACGAATTCCGTAGTTTGCACAGGTTCGGCACAGTCGGCGCTCTTTCAGCAAGGCGTCGATTACGCGAACGGCGAATTCATTCAGGTCCATCCGACCGCGATTCCCGGCGAAGACAAACTTCGTCTGATGAGCGAATCGGCGCGCGGCGAGGGCGGCCGCGTGTGGGTGCCGCGAAATCCTGCAGATAAGCGGGCCGCGAAAACGATTCCCGAAGCGGATCGTTTTTATTTCCTTGAAGAGTGGTATCCGAAGTATGGCAACCTTGTGCCGCGCGACATTGCCACGCGCGCGATTCACCGCATTGTGTTCCAGGAAAAGTTGGGATTGTCTGGGCAGCAAGCTGTTTATCTCGATGTAAGCCACATTCCCCGCGAAACGCTCGACCGCAAGCTCGAAGGCATTTTGGAAATCTACGAGAAATTCCTCGGTGTCGACCCGCGCGAAGAGCCGATGAAAGTTTTTCCGGGCATGCACTACACCATGGGCGGCGTGTGGGTGAATGGCGAAGATCAAGCGACAAACGTTCCAGGAATTTTTGCAGCGGGCGAGTGCGAATATCAATATCATGGCGCGAACCGGCTTGGCGCGAATTCGCTGGTAAGCTGCATTTTCGGCGGGGGACTCGCTGGGCCAGCTGCCGTGAAATACGCGAAGAATTTAGATAAGGGCGCAGAAGCCACCGGGGCGAGCGTATTTGCCCGTGAACAAAAGTGCCAAGAAGCGAAGAATCAGGAACTGATTTCGCGCGAGGGCAACGAGAACCTGATGGTCATATGGCGCGAACTCGGGGATACGATGACGGAACATGTGACCGTCACGCGCATCAACAAGAATTTGCAAGTCGCTGATTCGAAACTCTTGGAGCTTGCCGAGCGCTTCACGCGTGTGAACTTAAGCGACCGCACGAAATGGTCGAACCAGACTCTGAATTTCGCTCGTGAATTGGGAAACATGCTGTTACTTGCGCGTGTCATGACGCTTGGAGCGCTGGCGCGCAACGAATCGCGCGGCGCGCATTACAAGCCCGAATTCCCGGATCGCGACGATGCGAATTGGCTCAAAACGACTCGCGCCAAATATGTAAACGGCGAAATCAAGCTGACGTATGAACCGGTCGATATTTCCCTGATTCCGCCGCGCGCGCGGCGTTACGACGCAGCGAAGTGACGAGAATTTATGGCTGAGACGAAACAAGTCATCGTTCGAATCAAGCGGCAAGCATCGCCGAAAGAACCGGCGCGATGGGAAGAATTCGCGCTGCCCTGGCGCCCCTCGATGAATGTGATTATTTGCCTGCGTGACATCGTGGAGAACCCCGTCACGCGCGAGGGCAAAAAAACGACGCCGGTTTCCTACGATTCGAATTGCCTCGAAGAGATTTGCGGCTCCTGTGCAATGCTCATCAACGGCAAAGCACGAATGGCCTGTTCGGCGCTGGTGGACTTACTAGAGCAGCCAATTCGCATCGAACCGCTAAGCAAGTTTCCGTTGGTGCGCGACTTGACGGTTGATCGGCAATTTATGTTCGACAGCTTGAAGCGTGTCAAAGCGTGGATTCCAATCGACGGCACTTACGATTTAGGGGAAGGCCCGCGGGTTGCGCCGGAAACCCAAGAAGTTGGCTACCCGCTTTCGAACTGTATCTCCTGCGGAAGCTGCCTCGAAGTTTGTCCACAAGTGAACGAAAACAGTAAATTCGTGGGTGCGGCAATCATTAGCCAGGTGCGGCTCTTCAACATGCATCCGACGGGCGCGATGCACGCCAAAGAGCGCCTGAACGCGCTCATGCAAGAGGGCGGCATCCAGGATTGCGCCAACGCGCAAAACTGCGTGAAAGCCTGCCCGAAGGGAATTCCGCTTACCGAATCCATCGCGGAAGTGAATCGCGACGCGTGGAAACAGGCTCTGCTCGGCTGGCTCTTGGGGTAAACTCTTCCTGCCAATTTTGTTCGGGGAATAAAAGTTACCGCGGAACATGACCAGGAAAGGACTGCCATGCATTGGCCGATTCGGAGATTTGCAGCAATTGCTGCCTGCGGAAGCTTGTTCGTGATGGGTTTGGCAGCCGATTCCATTTCTGAAAATGTAAAGAAGCTGCACTTTTCGTCGATCGTCGTTGATACACACGACGATACGACGCAGCGCCTGCTCGACCCGAAATTCGATTTGGGCTCGCGCCACGCAGACGGCAGCATAGACATCCCACGGATGAAAGAAGGGGGCCTCGACGCAATTTTCTTTTCGATCTGGATCTCGGGCAAAATCACCGGCCCAGAAGCCGTCGAACGCGCGACGAAGCAGATCAACGCTGTTCGCGAAACCGTGAAAAAACATCCCAAGGAAATGACGCTGGCTACCACCGCCGCGGAAGTTCGCGCCGCCAAGAAACAAGGGAAAATCGTCGCGCTGATGGGCGTCGAAGGCGGCCACATGATCAACGGCGAACTCGGTGTGCTGCGAAAGTACGCATCGCTCGGTGTTCGTTACATGACCCTCACCCACAGCGTGAATGTCGAGTGGGCCGATTCTTCGACCGACAAGGCCATGCACAACGGGCTCAGCGACTTCGGAAAGGATGTTGTTCGCGAAATGAACAAACTGGGCGTGATCGTAGACATTTCGCACGTCAGCGACAAGACCTTCTACGATGTGCTGGCGATTAGCAAGGCGCCGGTTTTTGCTTCGCACTCCTCCTGCCGCGCGATTTGCGATGCTCCGCGCAACATGACCGACCAGATGATCAAGGACCTTGCCTCCAAAGGCGGAGTCATCCAGATCAATTATCATGTCGGCTTTTTGAGCCAGGAGTTCCGCGACGCAGAGAGAAAAGATCCGTCCATAAACGAATCGATTGCCCAGGAAATCAAGAAACGCTGTCCGGATGAGAACGATGAGGGCTGCCAATTGATCGAGGGCGACAAGATTACGCGTGAATACGTCGCCGCCGGCAAACTTCCAAAAGTCGAATGGACCAAGATCATCGAGCACATTGACCGCGCTGTGAAGCTTGTGGGTGCGGAACACGTTGGCCTCGGCTCGGATTTCGACGGTGCGAACATGCCTTATGGGATGGAAGACGCAACCATGCTGCCGAAAATCACAGAGGCGTTGCTGCAAAAAGGCTATTCGGAGGGTGACGTCCGCAAGATTCTCGGAGAAAATACGCTTCGTGTGATGAGTGAAGTCGAGCGCGTTAGCAAGGAATTGCAAAAAAAAGTAGCGGAGGGAAAGTAGAAATGAATACGAAGTTCGCGAAGTGGAGTGCGCTAGTCGCTGTGGCCGTTCTGTTTGCGGGGTGCAAAAGCAAAGAACCGGCCAGCGAGCCAAAGCCGACTGAAACTGCAAAAGTCGAGACTCCGGCACCGGCACCAGCTCCAACTGAAACGAAGCCAGCCGAGCCTGCCGCGGCTCCTGCGGAAAAGGTTGCGCCCGCGGCGAAACCGGGCAATCTGTTGAAGCCGGAAACGCTCAAGGAAAAGGCTCCCGAAAAGTATGAAGTTAAATTCAAGACAACGCGCGGCGACTTTGCCGTGCAAGTGACGCGTGCATGGTCGCCGCTTGGCGCAGATCGTTTTTACAACTTGGTGAAAGGCCACTTCTACGACAACACGGCATTCTTCCGCGTTGTGCCGGGATTCGTTGTGCAATTTGGTATTGCGGAAAAGCCGACCGTTTCCGCTGCGTGGAAGCACACTGATATTACCGACGATCCCGTCACCCAAACCAACAAGCGCGGCGCGCTTAGCTTCGCGACTGCTGGACCGAATACACGGACGACACAAGTTTTTATCAATTTGAAAGACAACGGGCGCCTAGATGGAATGGGCTTTTCTCCGTTTGCGGTCGTCGAAGGCAACGGAATGAACGTCGTGGATATGCTCTACGACCAATATGGAGACAACGCCGGCCCGGAACAGGACAAAATCGAAAAACAAGGTACTCCCTATTTGAAAAAGGGCTGGCCGAAGCTGGACTACATTGTCTCCGCGTCTCTTGCTGAATGATCACCCCCGTCCGCAACGCCGAAGAAGGTGCAGTAATCGCACGGCCAGCCGAATTCACCGAGGGCACTTCTCCCGCGCCGCTCAGCCGGTGGGTGTGGATTCTTGCCATCACCGGCACGCTGCTACATTTTCTTTTCAACCGGCAATACGGTTTTTTTCGTGATGAGCTTTACTACGCTGCGTGCGGCGAGCATCCTGCATGGGGATATGTTGACCATTCTCCTCTGGCTCCCTGGGCTTCCTATCTGTCACGGGCTTTACTTGGTGACTCGCTTTTTGCGTTGCGGTTTTTGCCTGCATTGGCGAGCGCAGCAAAGATCTTTCTCGGTGGCTGGATCGCGCGAGAAATCGGCGGAGGTAAGTTCGCGCAATTCTTTGCTTCCTTCACTGTGCTTTGCGCACCCATCTATTTGACGTTCGACAATTTTCTCTCGATGAACTCATTCGAGCCGGTATTTTGGATGACCAGCGCGGCCATCGTTCTGCGCATCCTGAATGGCGGGGATCAAAGGTTGTGGCTTCTGTTTGGAGTCGTCGCCGGGCTCGGCGTATTAAACAAGCACTCGATGCTTTTCTTCGGTTCGGGCCTCACCTTGGGACTCCTCGTAACTCGAGCACGTTGGGTATTTCGTTCAATTTGGATTTGGCTCGGTGCATTAATCGTTTGCCTGTCCTTTCTCCCGAATTTGCTTTGGGAAATTCACAACGACTACCCGACGATTCAACTGCTGCATACAGTCATCGGGACAAAATATTCGACGGTCCCGCCGCTTGAATTTATCGCGCAGCAAGCGCTACTTACTCATCCGTTGGCAGCGCCAGTGTGGCTGGCGGGTCTGTGGTTTCTGTTGTTCGACGCGGCAGGGAAGAAATACGCATTTCTTGCTGTGGCGTATTTTGTTGTTCTTGTTGAAATGTTGGTGCTGCACGGAAAAATTTATTACCTGGCGCCGGCCTACGTGATGCTCCTTGCTGCGGGCGCCGTATGGATCGAAACGCGCGCGCTGCCGCGTGCAGGTACGTGGTTGAAGCCTACGCTAGTCGCGCCGTTGTTTGTAGGCGCGATGATCGCCGCTCCGCTGGCGATGCCAATCTTGCCCGTGCGTGAGGCAATAAAATATTGCGCCTTCTGGGATGTGAAGTCCGTCCACGTGGAGAATGTTCCGCTTGGCGAGTTGCCTCAGCTTTTTGGCGATATGTTCGGCTGGGAGGAGCAGGTCCAGGCGATTTCGCGCGCGTTTCATTCGCTTCCCGAGGCGGATCGCGCAAAGGCTGCCCTGCTTGCGTACAACTACGGCGAAGCGGGCGCAATCGACTATTTCGGCAAGCATTATGGTCTGCCAAAAGCGATCAGTGGGCATAACCAATACGGATATTGGGGGTCTCGGCGCATTACCGGGGAAGTTGTAGTTGCAATTGGATTCTCTGCAGACCGCTTAAAGCGGACATTCGACGAAGTCTTGCCTTTTGATACGATTAGCCCTAAATACGCCATGCCCGAAGAGACAAACCTCACCATTTATATATGCCGGAAACCGAAATCGCCCCTCACCGCCACCTGGAAAGAATGGATGTATCTCGACTAGTTTTTCGACAGGCGTATCCAAACTAAGAGGCCCTGCATCGAAGAAACTGATGCGAAGTATCTGCAATGTAGCGCGCATTGCGTGTTGACACATTTCGGCCCTTCGCGTAGCGTAGAAAAAGAATGAACGTTCCTTGCCAGATGACCTGTTGTCCGTGCGACTGCTGTATGTGTCGCGAGACATCCATCTCTGGCTTGAGGCAGCAGCGGACGTAGTACAAGTTTAAAGCTCGCAGTTCCGAAGCCCACGTGCCAGAGGTTACAGGCAACGTGGGTTTTTTGTTTTTGGGCCGGCTTCTTTTGGCCACGGGAGCAATGATGGCGGAAGCGAAGGAAACAAAAGCGCAAAAGGTCGAGCGACTAAAGCGCGAAAAGCTCGCATGGGATCACCTCGACGAAATTCGCGAATTTGCGCGACAGGGACAC
>Ga0126376_10002608_pt1 | contig 10258 bp, 9 predicted proteins | sample PanSoiMetPlot_15_FD_92760 | JGI IMG/M metagenome (GOLD analysis project Ga0126376, IMG submission 92760) | Tropical forest soil microbial communities from Panama - MetaG Plot_15 | ecosystem: Environmental > Terrestrial > Soil > Tropical forest > Bulk soil | place: Panama | collected 2016-02-17 | reverse complement strand
GAATGGGGCCGAGAGATTCCGCAGCCGCATGCGATACTTTTGGGAAAGCAGCGTTCATGCGTGAGCTAACCTTTCATCAAATAGAACTGGAACAGAACCCAAGAACTTCTCCAAGAACTGAGCCATTTTCTGCCCGGCTTCCAGGCTTTGCTTTCCAAACCGCATAATCTCCGGAAGATTGCCTGGCCGCCTAACGATTTGGTTGACAAGGTTGAGGGGCTTAATTGCTCCATGCAGTGTGAGGCATCGATCGAAATCCAAAGGCAAGTCTTCGCCAGACACATCACTAATAGCACGCAGCGCCAGAACCGGAATACCCTCTCGCGCGAAACGCGACATAACGATTGCCGATTCCATGTCGACTGCTTCTCCAAAGAAAGCCAGCCGAGATTTTTCTTCCGCTGTTTTCACGAGACGATCCACCGTGATCAAATGCTGAATCGGAGCTGCGCCAAAGCGAAGTGCCACTTCCCGGGCCAGCACATCTGAATCAATATTGATGTGATTTTTCAAAGTTCTAGTCTTTTCCGGAGCAATAATGGCACCGGCCGTGAACTCCGGCTTAAGCCCACCCGCAAAACCGGACGAAATCAGTAGATGTGGCTTCATATCGCCAAGGAATCTTGATGTTTCGACGGCTTTCAAGGCAGTCGCCTCACCAATTCCAGTTAAGAGAACAGCTATCTCTAGCGGCTGAGCTCCTTCCGTTTGAGAAACAAAGTGGGCAGCTCTATTTTCGTTCGCTGACAACCTTCGGAATTTGCGAAGCTTACGCCAAGGAGCGAATTCGGCATCGACGGCGAATGTGACAAGGACGCGCATCTTAGGCGGCTTTCGCCTTGTTGATTTTTTTGGCGCGCGGTGGTGAAACGTACCCGTTGTCAACGTACCAGTGGACGGCGCGTTCGAATGCCGCTGACACTGGGCCCGGCTTGAAGCCCAACTCTTTCTGTGCGCGAGTGGCGTTGACAAACATCATGTGCCGTGCGATCTTCACGCCTTCCACAGGAATGCCCGGCTCCCGGCCGAGCAGGCGCGAAAACGCCGTATTTGCATAGGCTACACCCAACGCCAGCCCGTGAGGAATTTTCAGCTTTGGCGCGGCCAAGCCAGTGATTTTGGCGAGCAGGTCGAGGACTTCTTTCAAAGTGAGATTTTCTCCGCCAAGGAGATAGCGCTCGCCGATCTTGCCTTTGTCTGAAACCAGGAGATGGCCTGCCGCGCACTCTTCAACGCCAACGAAATTCAAGCCAGTTTCGACGTATCCCGGCATCTTGCCATTTAGAAAATCCAAAATGATCTTTCCAGTTGGAGTCGGCTTCCAGTCCCACGGGCCGACAGGCGTGGTGGGCATGGAAACGATTGCGGGGAATCCTTGTTTCGCGGCATCGAGGACTTCCCTTTCGGCTTGCCACTTCGAACGCTTGTAGTGGCCGACCATTTCTTCGAGCTTGGCGTCGGTGAATTCGTTTGGATGTTCGGGCCGGTCAACTGCGATCGTGGCTACCGTGCTCGTGTAGATGAATTGCGAAACGCCGGCACGTCTTGCCGCTTCGAGAAGGTTCTTTGTGCCGCCAACGTTCGAATCGTAAATGTCGCGTTTGCGCTTCGCCCAAAGTCGATAATCGGCAGCAACATGGAAAACGCGTGAAACGCCGTTCAATGCCCGCGCCAGCGAAGCGGGATCGCGCAAATCGCCCGTCACATACTCAAGCGGCAAATCGGCGATTGCGCGATTGTTGCTGGAAGGGCGAAGCAGAACGCGCACAGTCTCGCCGCGCGCCACGAGTTGCCTAGTGACGTGACTGCCGAGGAAGCCGGAAGCTCCGGTAACAAGCGTGGTCATGGTTCAGTCGCCTTCCTCAAAGGCGCTCTCACCTGCGGATGCGAGCTTTTGGCGCGCTGTTTCCGCTGAAAAATCGGCGTACGATGCGTCCAGTAATTTGGAGAAGCGCTCCCAGCGTCCGCAGCGAATCATTTCGCGCGAGTCTTCAACCACTTCCCGGAGGCTTGAATCTTTGTCTGCGACTAGCTGGCCGCCACTTGTAACTATGAATCCGTCCACATCCTTTTTGTCGAGGAATTCGATCAGCTCGCCGATCTCGCATGTGTCCGTCTCCCGATTTACAGTGACGTGCGCGGCAACGAGAAAGCCGGAAAGCTTGGCCGCTCGAATCGCTTCGATCGAACGGTGAAAGGCGTCGGGACGGGCTGCGGCTTTGTTATGGGCTTCTTCGCGGCCCGCAAATTCAAGGGTTAAAAACAAGCGCGAATCGGGACGAAATTCATGGATGCTCTGACGGAGGTTATAACCGCCCGTGTGAACGAACGCGAACCGACCTGTTCCCACGATTGCATCCGCGACCGCGCCAATTTCGGGGTGAAGCAACGGTTCCGTGCCGCCCACCCAAACGACGGGTGAAGAAATCGCTCGAATGCACGCAACGCACTCCGCAGGCGAGTGCCATTCAAGTTCCGTTGAAGCTTCATCGGACCGCAGGCCGGCCAGGTGGGTATTGCATGGATTGAATCGCAAAATAGGCGGAGCGCTAGGTGCGCCCACGAAAAGACCGGACAATTCTGCTTTGAACAAACCGGCACCTAGCCGAAATGGAAACCGCATTCTGTGCTCTTAAAACCCGCTGCGCAGCCGGAATTCTTCCGGCTGGAACCGAAACGCCAGAAACTCTTGCGACTGCTGCGCCTGCCCGTGGAAGCGCGCGAGCGCATAAACGGGAAACGAATTGCGATAGAGGTGATACTTCAAATAGAAGACGCACGGAAAACCCGTGCCGGTAAATTCTGATTCGCTCCAGGAGCCGTCTGCGTTTTGCTGGCGAACAAGATATTCGGCGGCCTTTGCGATTGACGCGTCACCCGGATCAGCCGCAGCGAGAAGCCCAATCAATCCCCATGCGGTTTGCGAAGGCGTGCTGACGCCCTGTCCTTTCGTCTTCGGCTCATGGTAACTACGCAACGACTCGCCAAAGCTGCCGTCGGGCTTCTGCACGCTCTTCAGCCAGTTCACAGCGCGCTTGCAATAATCCTTGGTGCTAAGCGAAACCGTCTCGAGCGCACGCAGCACCCCGCTTGTGCCGTAAACGTAGTTCACGCCCCAGCGGCCAAACCACGAACCGTCATCGCATTGATCCTTTAGCAGGAACTGCAAACCGCGCTGCATCGCCGGATGATCCGCGGGCCAGCCGAAGCGGCCAAGGCATTCCATCACGCGTGCAGTAACGTCCGCGGTGGAGGGGTCGATCATTGCGTTGTGGTCAGCAAAAGGAATGTTGCAAAGAAATCCGCTGTCGTTGTCGCGATCGAATGCAGCCCACCCGCCATCGCGATTCTGCATACTGAGCAGCCACTGAACGGCGCGGCGCGTTGCGGCTTGCATGCGCGCTTCGTCAGGATACTTAACGCGCTGCAGCGCCATCAGAATAAACGCAGTGTCATCCACATCCGGGTAGTGATCGTTGCGAAATTCGAAAGCCCAGCCGCCTGGCTCGGCGTCTCTATTCTTAATTTGCCAATCGCCGGCGCCAAGAATTTGCTTGGACAGGATCCAGTCAGCCGCTTTAACGAGCGAAGGATGATCGGGTTCAACGCCTGCTTCTTCGAGCGCGACCATTGCGATGCAAGTGTCCCAAATAGGTGAGACGCAGGGTTGCAACCGAATCGCGTCTTCTTCTTCTATTTCGAATTTTGAAAACTCTTTAATTTCGCGCCAAGTGAGCGGATCATCCGGGCCGTGGCCGAGCGCGACCAGCGCGAAAATCGAGTTCATCATCGCGGGATAGATCGCCGCAACACCCTCGGAGCGCTCCATGTGCTCGACCATCCACTGTTTCGCTTCGCGAAGCGCGCGCTGGCGCAGTGGCTTCCACGGAAGTTTTTCATAAAGCTTCAGACCACGATCTAGCGCCAGAAAGAAGTTCTTCCAGGAGATAAGCTGCCCACTCCAATCGAACGCCGCATTCTTGTGCGTAGGATCTTTGAACAGTTCGTCGACGTGTGCTCTTTCCGGCACGCGCCAATCGGGCCGCAGAGTCGAAAGAATCGCCATCGGAATGACGATGCCGCGCGTCCAGGAAGACATTTCGTAAATATTGAACGCAAACCAATTAGGCAGCAGCATCATTTCAGGCGGAATCGACGGGACGAGATCCCAACCGACGGCGCCGACAAGTGCTAGGTAAAACCGTACGTAGGAATTCGATTTTTCCAGTCCGCCGAGGCGGTGAATCACGGCCCGCGCTTTCGCGAGCTGAGGCGAATTCACGTCGTCGCCTGCGAGTTTCAGTGCGAAATATGCTTTACAAGTGGCGTTCAGCTCGGAAGGTCCGCCCGGATAGAGGTTCCAGCCGCCATCGGGAAGTTGTCTGCGGCGAACATAGTTGGCGAGCTTTGCGATACGGACGGGATCGGCCTTGCCAAGAACGTGGAGGTAGTAGATGTAGTCGGATTCGAGCGTTGTGTCGGCTTCAAGCTCGCCGAGCCAATAGCCTTCATCGGCCTGCAGAGAAATCAAATGCTCGGCGCCACGCTCGATGCAATCCGGGAGCTTTCCGGCCCAAGCCTGCTGACGCCACGGCATAGGCGCGGGAGCGGCGGGAACTTGCTCACCGATGCGAACTACAGAAGCCATTCTGCTCCCCCAGAGCCAACCACAAGCTGCCGAACCCCCTCCGGCCTACAATCAAATAACCCATTCGTTTACAAATAGTTACACGCCAAAGAGCAGCTCGGCGATATCGGTACTCCTCAATTATCGCCGCGTTTCTGCAGTCGGTCAATCCTCAAGATTTGCTCATGAAGCGCAAAAGTCTAGATGCGTACGGTTGTTGAATGGGACAGCGCGCCGCGAACTAACTTCAGAAGTGGCTCGGGAATGGCTTCCCCCTCTTGCTGCAAAAAAACTCGCTTGGTCTGCAGAAGCTTCGAAGAAACTTGCGGCCAGGATGTTCCTGTTTGCGGGAAATTGTGGCGAAGCACCAAAGCATCGGCTCGATCGAGGATAGAATGCGCGGTCTGTTTGAAATCTTCTTTGGCGGGATCAAGCACGGCCAGATAGATAGAAGGTTTCATGAATTGCAAAAGGGAGTTGCTCTCTATAATGAGATTCACGGGAGATAAATCGCTGTCTACGTGCAAATTGCGCAGCGCATTTCGAAGCAATGGCATGCCTTCCGCAAGATAGCCTTGCTTTGTGCGGAGCCAAAAGGACCGGCGAGCTCCCGCAGCGAGAAAGCGCGAACTATCTGTGCCGCTCGCGGAGTCCGATTCCCAATTAAAGGCACTCGAATGCTCGTCCGGCGCACAACCGCAATGCTCACCGTTTTGTGCACACACACCGTGGCCGTATTGCGTAATCTTTCCGGCGATGAATTGTGTCTCGGGAAGTGCCGTAACCAGGTCGCACACGAGTTGCGTCTTGCCTATACTTCGCGTGTGACCACCAACGACGATCACGCAGTGCTTCGCAGATTCGGTTTTTTCATCCCTTGCCAACTTTTGCCTCTAACTCTTTGATTCGCTCGGCCAATTCCGGGAGACGTGCATACCAGACGTAAATTTCCTTGAACTTGCCGATTTCTCGCGCGGGGGTGCCCCAAACCGTTTGTCCGCCGCGAATTGTTTTGCCTGTAGGGATGCCGGCCTGAGCCCCCGCGACAGATTTGCTTTCAAGCGTGCAGTGATCCGCAATTCCAACTTGCCCACCCACGACGACATAATCTCCGATCGTGCTTGAGCCGGAAACTCCCGTTTGCGCGGCAATGACGGTGTGCGCGCCAATTTTCACGTTATGGCCTACGTGAACCAGATTGTCCAGTTTTACGCCTTCGGCGATGCGTGTGTCATCCAAAGAGCCACGGTCAATCGTGGTATTCGCGCCAATTTCGACATCGTCGGCAATTTCAACGATGCCTGCTTGCGGAAACTTTATGTATCGTCCTTCGCCATTCGCGTAACCAAATCCGTCCGCGCCAATCACCGCGCCGGAATGAATCTCAACGCGATGCCCGACTCGTACACTCGAATAAAGCGTCACCCGCGGGTGAACGCGGCAAAAGTCGCCAACAAAACAGCCGGAACCGATGACTGTGTGCGCACCAATTTCCGATCCTTCTCCAATATGCGTATCTTCGCCAATTACGGCGTATGGGCCGATGGACGCGGTTGCGTGAACGCGGGCCAGAGGAGCAATGATCGCAGTAGGATGGACGCCCCGCGTAATCGGAACATGCCCGCGCAAAATTGCTGCGGCTTTTGCGAATATGTATTTTGCGCTTGCGGAGCGCAAAACAGCTTTCTCAGAAAAAATGATTCCCGGGGGCGCAACGACGACCTTTGCAGCAGAAGCAGTCGCGCGATCGGCATACTTGGCGGCGTCAACATAGATTAAGTCTTTGGCGCCGGCTCGCTCTGGTGCGGCGACGTTTTGCAATTCCGCGGTTCCATCGCCTTCAAGTTCAACTCCCAACAAATCAGCCAATTCTTTAGCGGTTCGAGTCATTTCAGTCCTCACGGAAAATCATAAAATGGTGGCTCGCCGTTAGGTCGCGTTTTCCAGCGGGCATGCACCCAAACCCATTGGTCCGGGAATTTTCGAATGATTTGTTCAGTTATTTTGGCGAAGCACTGCGTGTTTTCGAAAATGTCGCGCTCCGAGTCACCGGTATTTCTGACTTCCACTTCGGGTTCAAAGCACAATTTGTATTTTTGGGCCGTCGTGTCCCAATAAGCGTAGCCGGGAACGACTGCCGCGCCAGTGTGTAAAGCCAGGCGCGCAATGCCTGTCGTCGTGCACGCGGTTTTGCCAAAGAACTCCACGAACGCGCCTTCTTCCGGCAAGGTGTTTTGGTCTGCGAGGATGCCGACAATTCCTGCATTGTTGAGCGATTTCAGAACCGCGCGGGCCGACTCATTTTTGTAAATCGGCTGGTTGCCGCTGAGGGAGCGGTACCGATTGACGAACGTGTCCAGTCGGGAGTTATCCAGCGGCCGAGCCATGTAATGCATAGGGTAGCCATAAACGGCGTGCGCAAATGAGGAGACTTCCCACGCGCCGATGTGACCGGTAAGGATTAGCACGCCCTGGCCGCGTTCCTGGGCGTGCAAGAAGTTTTTGTGGCCTTTGATTTCAATTATTTCTCCAATGTTTCTCCGGTTGTAGCGAGGAAAGCGCGCGAACTCGACAGCTTGCCAGCCAAGATAGCGGGCCATCTTTCGGATGGTTGCTTGCCTACGCTCATCGCTCCAATCTGGAAATGCAAGCCGCAAATTAAACGTGGCAATGCGCCGGAATTTCGGGAGCACCGCCAAAAGAACGCGCGCGGTAAACGCCGCAATTGCGCGCGCCGGCGAGCGCGGCATCCATCCCAGAATTTTTAGGAGAGACCATGCAGCCGCAAATTCAAACCATTCCTTCATCGTGTGTCATTATGCTAGAAGTTAGAAGCACGAGGTAAAAAGTTCGCAGAGGCTCGGCTACTTGACCAATCTCAATTCGCCCCAAACATCATCGGCGCTTACTGTGCCCGCCAAAATTGCGTGGGGCGTTCTGATTTGCATAACCCTCGCAGTCTGTTATTTCAGCAGCCTTGGTACGATTGGATTTGTTGGCCCTGATGAGCCGCGCTATGCGTGGATTGCCCGCGATATGGCGGAGTCTGGGGACTGGGTTACACCACGGCTTTACGGCAGACCCTGGTTTGAAAAGCCGCCGCTCTTTTACTGGATGGCGGGCATCAGTTTCAAGTTATTCGGCGTGAGTGAAGTTGCTGCGCGTTTGCCCAGCGCTCTTTGTGCTTTGCTTGCGACACTCGCTCTGGCGTGGCTTGCTTGGCGTGTCTATGGGGAAGAAACGGCGCGCTTGCTGCTACTTTTGCTTCCAACCAGCGTCGGCATGATTGGCTTTTCGCATGCGGCGGCAACCGACATGCCATTCAGCGCCATGCTGACGATTGCGATGGTCTGCGCTGCCGTCATTTTTGGGTTCACTCGTAATGAACACACGCCGATCCTTCCCCATACGCCCTGGCTCGCACTTGTGCTCTTTGGGGTTTTTCTCGGACTTGCCGTTCTTGCCAAAGGCCCTGCGGCCATCGTCCTAACTGGAGGCGGCGTTTTTTTCTGGGCTCTGTTCACAAAAAGATGGCGCGACGCGTATCGGCTGGTTCATCCAGTTGCGATTGCTGCGTTTTGTGTCACCGCATTGCCCTGGTACATCCTGTGCGCACTGCGCAACTCCGACTTCCTCCGCATCTTTATCGTCGAGCACAATTTCAAACGGTACTTGACGCCAGAATTCCAGCACATTCAACCCTTCTGGTATTACGTCCCCGTGATTCTTGTCGCTTTCGTCCCATGGACGGGTGCCCTGTTGTGGGCAGGCCTTGTTGGCGGCAAAAGGCTCCTCGCGCAAACTAGGCTTGCGGAGCCTTCCCTTTTTCTTCTTACGTGGGCCGGCTTCTGTTTCCTCTTCTTTTCAGCCTCCCGTTCAAAACTCCCAGGTTATGTTTTGCCAGCGTTTCCGGCCGTTGCGCTTCTGCTAAGTGTAACCCTTTCAAAAGTGCACATCCGAAAGCAGCTTGGTTACGTTTTGGTTTGTTGTGCTCTGTTGCTATTCGCTGGATTGCTGCCGCTTCGACTCGCTCTCCACGAAACTTCTAAGACTTGGCCGCAGGTTTTCTATTGCTACGCGGCAGTAATCATGGTCCTGGCCGCAGCAGACGCCGTTTGGGCACTGTCGGAGATTTCGGGGCCAAACTCTCCGATGGCGTTTGCCTTGCAAGCGGCTTCAATTGTTTTGGTTCTTTTGCTCGTACTGTTTGCGAATCGCCTGATTTCTGGCTTCATCGTGTGGGATCCTTCAGGCCGGACTTTGGCGAAAGAGTTGCGCCTGAGAAATACCCCTCTGGATACTCTTTCCGTTCGTTCAATGAATCGTGGCCAACTCTATAGCTTGAATTTCTATTTGCGAAGAGAAATTCCTTTTCTGCAACAAGATGAGCTGAGAGAGGGCTCAATCTTACTGCGAAGTAGTATGTGCGAAAGACTGAGCTCGGATGGATGGCAAACTCGTGAGCTCGCCTTTGATGCTCAACGCACCGGATGGTTCCTCTGTAAAGTTAAGGAGCGTAACTCAGCGGACGGGGCCGCTCATGGCGGGCAGGTGCGCTAGGAAGAATGTCACAACGCGGTTCTCGTAGGTCCGTTTGTCATCGTCGGCAAGTCCAGCGAAGTTCCCATGCGGGATTACGGCCTGTTCGCGTGGTTCCGGCGCCTTCACAAACAGCTCGCGCGTCAGCCCAGCCAGTTCCGGCTCGTCGTTCGCTTCGATGAAGAGTTTTGGCACTCCAGTCAACGCATTCAGCCGCTTGGAAAGCGGTGGCTCCTGCTTGAACTGATAATTCAGCCAATCAAAACTCAGTTCCGCCGAGCGCACCATAAAAGGAAAAACATTAAGCCCTGTGTTGTTGACTTCGACTCGCACCATCTGTTTTGGCTCGTCGTACACGGAATCGAGCACCAGCGTGCGCACCCGCTTATCGGTTTCTGCCTCGCGAAGCGCCGCATACGCACCAAGGTTGTAGCCCCAAAGTCCAAAACGGGTTGGATCGACGTCCGTCCTTGCAGCCAGCGTATCGATCGCGGAGCGCAGCTCTTCCGATTCCTTGTAGCCGAAGGTTGTCATGCCTGCATTCGGCCCATGCGCGGCAAAATCAAACACAAACACATTGTATTGATGATCCTGCAAAGCCGAAACCAACGTCAGCAGTTCGCTCCGGCTTGATTCATATCCGTGGCACAAGATAATTGTCGGTGCCCCGCGCAATCCTGGGAAAAACCATCCTTCGCGTGTACCGAGTCCCGACACAGAGAACTGAACCGCATCCGGCCGACCCGGAAACGTGTTCATGTTGATTTCGGAACTCGTGCGCTGCGGCTTCACGATTCGATAGACGAGAAATCCGGCGATCGCCAGCGTCGCCAGCCCGACAAAAAAAGCGATTGCCACAACCGCAGTGAACAATTTCGTGTACCACTTTGTCGGATATCTCAGTTCAAAAAGGATGGACATTCGCGCCTTGCCGGTCTGGGTACGGCTTACGCCGTTCGATCAATTCTTTTGCATTTCCCTGCTTCTCTTGCAGACTAACATGCGCCCTTCTTTCCACCGTTGTTGGCTTTCCGGGACTGTGTCGCATCTATATCCTGGCCGTTAATTTGGCCGGTCAGTTACTCCCGCGCG
>Ga0126376_10002607_pt1 | contig 10259 bp, 10 predicted proteins | sample PanSoiMetPlot_15_FD_92760 | JGI IMG/M metagenome (GOLD analysis project Ga0126376, IMG submission 92760) | Tropical forest soil microbial communities from Panama - MetaG Plot_15 | ecosystem: Environmental > Terrestrial > Soil > Tropical forest > Bulk soil | place: Panama | collected 2016-02-17 | reverse complement strand
GCGGCGCGAGATCGACGCCGCCAACCTCCATGTGTGCGGCGCCATGACGGTCGAGGGCGCGCCGCATCTCAAGCCCGAGCACTATGCGGTGTTCGACTGCGCCAATCCGTGCGGCCGGCTGGGGCGGCGGTTCCTCTCGGTCGAGAGCCACATCCGCATGATGGCGGCGGCGCAGCCGTTTATCTCGGGCGCGATCTCGAAAACCATCAACATGCCGAACGAGGCGACCGTCGAGGACTGCAAATCGGCCTACCTGCTCTCCTGGAAGCTCGCCCTCAAAGCCAATGCGCTCTACCGCGACGGCTCCAAGCTGTCGCAGCCGCTGCAGAGCCAGCTCATCGCCGACGAGGACCAGGACGACGATGCGGACGGCAGCGTTTCGGCCTTCATCGAGAAGCCGATGGCGGCGCGCACCACCGCGCTTGCCGAGCGCATCGTCGAGAAGGTGGTGGAGCGCATCACGGTGATCCGCGAGCGCGAGCGCATGCCGGACCGCCGCAAGGGCTATACCCAGAAGGCGGTGGTCGGCGGCCACAAGGTGTACCTGCGCACCGGCGAATATGACGACGGCAGGCTCGGCGAAATCTTCATCGACATGCACAAGGAAGGCGCGGCGCTGCGCTCGATCATCAACAATTTCGCCATCGCGATATCGCTCGGCCTGCAATACGGCGTGCCGCTTGATGAATATGTGGACGCCTTCACGTTCACCCGCTTCGAGCCGTCCGGCCCGGTGCAGGGCAACGACTCCATCAAGTTCGCGACCTCGATCCTCGACTACGTGTTCCGCGAGCTCGCGGTCTCCTACCTGTCGCGCTTCGACCTCGCCCATGTGGAGCCCAGCGAAACGAGCTTCGACGCGCTGGGCAAAGGCGTCGTGGAAGGCAAGCTGCCGGAGCAACCCGCCACGCGCTATGTCTCACGCGGGCTCACCCGCTCGCGCACCGATAAACTGGTGGTGATGCCGGGCGGCGAGCGCGGGACGGAACGCGGGGGTACTTCTTCTCACTCCCCCGCCCTTGGGGGGGAGGGTCGTGGTGGGAGCGGCCCAGAACGCGCCGTTTCTTCACCCTCCCCTGCAGGGGGAGGGTCGGCGAGCGAAGCGAGCCGGGGTGGGGTGAGTGGGGCGACAGCCTCGGCAAAGATCACCTCGCTCGCCGGCGCCCGCGCCCACGGCCACGTCGAAGGCACCGCCGCGCTCAAGCCCGAGCGCGCTCCCTCCCCGGCCGAAGCGCTGGAAAACCTGCCCTGGTCGCCCGCAAAGGCCGAAGCCCGCGCCGAGGCGAGAGCCCTCGCCGCCGAAAAGCGCGCCGAGGCCAAGGCGCAGGGCTACGAGGGCGAGGCGTGCGGCGAGTGCGGGAATTTCACGCTGATCCGCAACGGCACGTGCCTCAAGTGCAATACGTGCGGGGGGACGACGGGGTGTAGCTGAGATAATCGGGAGCCAAGATCATGCCTCTTGACGAAGCGGAAGATTTTGAGTCAGGCATAGTCTACAATAAGTCATTGTATTTAAATGCGAATATCCGTATCAGAGTGCGTATGTGTAGGAGAATGTGTAAATTTAGCATGATTCGGCGTGCCTCCCGAAGCCCGTTGGCGCGCCGGTGGTGCGTTGATCGCTCCTGTGGTGGTCGAAGCAAGAATGTTGCCAATCACCCGACTAAAGCGTTTCTCTTATCGACGGGCGGCTTGGAACGTCCATCGAAGCTTCGTGTTGCTAGTCCCTCAGCTGAGGTTTCGTCTTTCGCAACAAGCGTCTATGGAGTTCGTTCATAATGGCTTCGGCTACTTCGTCCAATTCCTCAGTATGGGCGGCTTTAAGCTTCTCGGCAAATTCGACAAAGCCGTCCAGCAACTCGGCGCTGTCGTCGAAATTCTCGGCCCACTCCCGAAGCATCCGAAGTTTTGGGTACGTGAGACCAAGAAATTCCGCATTCCAGTCTCCTGTCTTCGCAAGCATATCGACCGTGATGCTTGCGTCGGGCGACGTAAAACGCGTGCCGTCAAAGTCGACATAGAGCGCCGCATTCTTCGCTCGGTTCGATTGCTCGTGAAACGATCGCTTCAATTCATTGAAAGCGTCGGATGAAGCCTTTCAATCTTTATTGGCCCGAGCAATCTTCTCGACTTCCGAGATTTCCAGCATATAAGCGTTTGCGCTATTTTTTGCCTTGTGGTTCGCGAAAGCTTTCATGAGCTTTGTCTCGTCAACGCGCACGTTAGCTGATATCGACACTGCCCAGGCTCCAAGCAATTCGATCTTGCCGCACTCTTCCAACGAAATCTGGTGCAGAAAAAGAGCGCGAGCCACAGAGCCTTCCGAAGCCAGCAACTTGGCTTCCGCAAACAACCTCTCGGCATTGGCAAAGGCCAGCGTCGCCCCGTTTGCCACCTCAGCAAGCAGCGCACGCCGTTTTCTGTGTTTAAGCTTAGATACCATTCGAGCCTATCCGGCCTGCTCTCAGAGTTTGCAGCCGCAATGCCATCTGGACCCACGCATCCCTATCCTTAGCGTGGCCGAGGCGTTAGCTACGAACGGAAGAGAAGTAGTTCTTCTGCATTCGCTCCAATTCAGCGGCAACGCGATCGACTGACAATCCTGTGGCCCCAAAGCGTTCAAAGAGTGAGGCGATCATCGGATGCAAGTGTTCAGCGAGCTTTGTATCGATCTCACTGACCGGGATGACTGTTTCGAGCATCGCCTCATCGCTGCGAGCTGAGCTACCCTCGAACATGAGATCGCTCAAAGGATTGGCCCACGCCCGCAGTACCCTTCCACTCAACCCGGTATAGAGCGCGCGAAGCCGAACATGAACCTTCGACGGTTCAACGGCGAGCTCCGCGGCGAGCCCCCGAGCGTGAAGGACACATTCGCCCAAACGCCAAGTCGGAAGTGTGGTGTCGAAAATCGTGTGCGGCGTAAATGTCTCCTGACTATCCTCTTGATAACCACGGATCAGGAAGGCACGCCCAGTTGGGGCAATTCGCCAGAAATCGCAGTGAGCCGGGTCACCGAGGGGCCGGTTGACGCCTGCCTCGGCAGGCTTCAACCAACACTCAATCACGCCGTCAACTTCTCGCGGCTCCAATTCCGCCCTTCCAGGAAACAAAAACAAGGGCCAGCCCGTATGGGGAACCACAGCTTGGCGCAGCAAGGCAGGCAATCGGTGAAGTTCGATGTCCTTGAGTTCACCTTCCAACGCATAGTCAAATCGGTACCACCCGTGCGGAAAACGACCGGGAGAATCCTCCGGTAGCTTTTCTGTCAGTTCGCGCCAGCGAACGAAAGCCTCCTGCACAAAGGCTTCCTGCGCCCCTCCCTCGGCTGGTTCCTCGACTAGTCCCACCACACGAAGAATGTCGAAGACCTTGGCGAGGGTAAGCGTTTTCTCGCCGCGGTCGAAGGCTACAATCGTTGGGATGCTGACGCTGGCTAGTGCGGCGTGTTCTCGCTGCGTGAGCCTCTCCGCCTTGCGGCGGCGAGCAGCCTCCGTCACTAGCGCAGTCCAGTTGAGTGGGGTTATTCCCCGAGGATTCTTAGGCATGCTCGGCTCACAATCTCCGAATAGCGATGAACGAATCCGTCGGGCGGTTCGGCCTCCAGTGGTGTCAAAAGGCGGGCAGCGCGGCGCACACGGCTGTGCAAGTCCGTGAAGGTCTGACTGACGGTGCGAGACGAGAGGCCGATGCTTGATCCGAATTTCTCCAGAAGGTCGCGCGTCACCTGATCGAGATGCGGTTTCTTTCCGTCAATGGAAAGCGCAATGTTTTGGTCGAAACCATCGTAGAGTGCGGTGTTAACAATGTCATAGGCGGGAGAAAGGCGCAGGCCCTCGTCGTACTCTAGCAAGGAAAAGTTCTTAAGATGCGCATCACAATTGCCGACGAGCACGAAAACAATAAGCCGACGGAAGAAACGGGCAAGATCAATCTCAGGGCGCGCAGAATGCTGCTTGATAACCTTGGCCACGTCCTCGTACGAGGCATCGTACTTTCCACCGAAGTCGCGACCCCTCGGTTTGTTGAGAATTTGTGCGAAGTCCTCCAGCCGAAGCTTGCTGCCATCGGGCTTGCGATCAAAGCGCGTCGCGATGAGAGCGGGCTCATTCAGGACTAAATCAACGACGAACTCATTGACCTCTTCCTTCCCAAGCAGTTCGGCACTCCAGCGGAGGCTTAGCTGTTCATTGCGGACCAACGAGCCGAGGCGGTCGCTTTCGGAATTGAATTTCGCGATATAGGCCGCAAGCCCTTTTGGCCCAGCGGGTGTAAAGTTCTTGCCGTCCTTGACGACAAGAAGCTTTCTTTGAATGCCGGAAATGGTTCGGCCAGGGCTCGCGGTCAGTTCGGTAATGGGAGCGGTGTCTTGCGTTTCAGCTCCAGACAGAGGGCGGAGCCCGACCGCACCGATGCAATCCGCCCCGTAGCGAAGGAGCAAGCCGAAATCATCTTCCTCAGCGATATGCCCAACGCGGGCCTGCTTTTCTCGAAGCCAACCTTCCGGACCAAGATGCTGAAAGAACGGGTGCACGCCCTGCCCCCATTCATGTTCGCGTTTCAGAATGGAGAGAGAGCATGCGATTTGCGTTTGCCACTTGGGAGCGTAGACAAAACGGCTCCCTCCACTGGCAGTCTCTTCAAGAGTGCCAGCGGGCTGGTCTTTGAAAAGGACTTCGGCCTTCCTTAAATCCATGCTCAGCCTCAATTTTCTAGCGTGCTAGAGTAGGCCTCATATCGTGCCACTTAGTCATATATGGCTTATTTTTTGTATCCTTCAAGAGGTATAGAAAGCTATAGCTTACCATGGATTTAGTTCCTAATCATTAGTAAGCTATAGGTTACATTTTGCTCGAAATCCTGTGGTCTTTGGGCCACAGGCAATGATAGTTGAGCAAAGACACTACCTGTTGCGGTGAAAAATTTTCTTGTCCTCTAAGCACTTGATTTTTGTTCGCTTTTCGTTCTTTGTGGGCGCACCCCATGAATCGGGGCCAAGTTCAGCTACTGGTAAAGCAGGCAAAACGCATGACCGCAGAACATGGAGCGTCTGACCCAGTGCAAGATCAGAGTGCGCCGAAGCCCCCACCATGGGCGCGTGCGTCTATTGCCGATCTCACCGATCTCGATTTCGAAGGCCCGGTGGTGAGGTCACAAAGCGCTGACAGCACGGAACTAGGTGACCTTTTCCGATCGGCTGCTGGAGACGTAGGCGCTGATGGCGATCCGCCAGATACGCCCTCAGCCCGCGTGTTCAACATGCTAGCAGCCGTCACCGGGATGCTGTTCAAGCCACAGGAACCGAATGAGCCATTCGGAGCAATGGCTATTTTCGCAGATGGGCGCCGCTCGGCACTTCCAGCTGATTTTCGCGGACCTTTAGTCGACGTGTTGGCAGACATGGCGGTGCGTTCCAAGCATCCGGTGCTACGTGCCCGACTTGCCGACACATGCTGGTTTCTCGATCGCAAAAGAGGACAGCTGGCCGCAACAGCGGCTACGGCCTATGTCGAAATTGTAAAGGAGGTCGATGCCGGGAAGCTCAAATTCCGGTTCGATAAAGACAGTGGAGCTTTGAGGTTCGAGGCGCGCGACTTGCTTCGACGGGCCTTGCTGATCGGTCGCGCTATCGGACCGGAAAAAGCAGGGCCATCGGCGGCGCGCAAGATTGTCGCGGATTTTCGAAAGCGCTCAGTCGAAAAGCTATTGCCGAATCCCGCGTTGTGGTTCGGTCATCTGGATTTGGATTTCGGCATTACCGAACCGTCGGAAGTCGGCAAAGACGTTGAGGCATTGATCCGGCGTCTACCGGCCAGCACGGACTTGCACACAACGGTTGACCTCTGGCGGCTGGGGTCGCGTGCCTATCATCTGGCCAAAAGAAACGACGACCGATATCGCTGCCAATCCGCCGCTGCAGAGCAGCTCGTGTCCATGGCTGAACAACCTTCAGCTATGTTGGCCTCGCATTTTTTGGCCGAAGCCATTGCCGAGCTTCACGGCGTTCCTGGCAAAAAAGAGCGGCGGAAGGAATTGCGGCATCGGCTAATCGATGTTCAAGCCGGAATTTCCGATGAGATGTCGGCCTTCTTACATCCGATCAATCTCGAAGAAATCGTAAAGCACGTCGAACAGCAAATACGCTGTCCAAGATTGCGGGACAAGCTTTTTGTCTTTGCGGCGCTCGCCAGCTCTCCCGATCCCGCGCAACTGGCCGAGCAAGCGGCAAAATCCATTAAGGAGCATCCGCTGTCCGCGCTCTTAAGTGCGTCTCACCACGATCGGGAAGGAAAGGTTGTCCATCGCAGTGAGGGCGTTGGCCCTGGAGACGGCGCAGATAGTTCTGCCATGCAGCGGCAGATCGCGCAGGACGAAAGCATCCGACGCCATATTACAGCGTCCGGAGAAATCGAAGTCGCACGACAGGCGATTGTACGCGATCATTACCTTTCCGAGGAAATATTCGCTCGGCTTCTTGTACCCAGCCCCTTTGTGCCACAAGAGCTCGTCATGACGTATAGCCGCGGATTTACGCGGTTCTTTCAGGGTGACTTCGTCAGCGGCCTCTACATTCTCACACCGTTACTTGAAAATTCTCTGCGGCATGTATTGAGGGGCTACGGACATGACGTAACCAAGTTCGACGATGCCAAGCTGACCCAAGAGGATCGCACGATTTCATCCCTATTCGAGCAGATGCGTTCGGAATTGGTTTCGGTGTTCCAGGACGCTATCGTCACGGATATCGAGAACGTTTTTCTTAGAAAACCAGGTCCCTACCTACGGCACAGCGTCGCGCATGGCTTATTGCATGATGGCGATCCCTACAGCGACGATGCGATCTACGCCTGCTGGCTGATCTTTCGCCTTTGCATGTTGCCGCTGTTCCCCTATCGAACACAGCTCGCGCTGCCGTTCGACGATGCCGCGGAGGATCAGGAGACACCGAATGCTGTGGAGTTCATTTGAAGCGTCCGATCGCCGGCGCGGTGGCGGCCCACAATTATGTCGAGTCGGCGCTGACCGACGATCTCGATATCCTGATTGCACTTGAAGCCAGCCAAGCCCGGCCGCAGTCGTCGCTTGTGATGCTTGGTCCACTGCTGACCTACCTGAAGAGCAAAGGCTATTCCGAGTTTCAAAGAGAGGCCATTCTGATCGAAGGTTGGGCAGTTCAATTCATCCCGGTGGCAAGCGACCTCGATGCAGAGGCCCTGACAAAGGCCGAGCCAGTCGATCTTGAAATCAACCCTGCGGAAGGCAGCATCAAAACCCGCGTGCTGCGCCCCGAATACATCGTGGCGACCGCATTGCGTGTGAACAGGGCGAAGGACCGTAACCGCATCATTCAATTTCTTGACGACGAGGCCGTTGATATCGACGTCCTTTGCGATGTGCTGGATCGCCATGGTCTCGGCGATGCTTGGCGCGCCTTTTGCCGCAGAACTGGTATCGCGAACCCCTGCGAGGTAAAGTCAACCTCATGAAGCAGCCTGAAACCGTCTACCCAGACATCTCCGATATCCTCAAGGCCAAGGCCGAGCGGCGTCGTGACATCGCCCGCCGATCGTTCGGCGAGAAGATCGCCATGATGGAGGCGCTGCGCGAGCGTGTTGCGCCGTTCAAGCGGTTGCGGGAACAGAGACGCGCGGCGAAACGTGCGTCTGCTTCGGACAACGCTCCCTGAGGCTCCTCTCCGCTGCCGATTTCGTGGCCATTATTCGCGCGTTGACCGGACGCCGATAAGAAGTGGACAGATCCCGCAAGTCCAATCGCAAGGAACTTTTGAAAAAGCTGCGCGTACTCCAAGGAAAGTTACCTGCGGGTTTCAAGTTCAATCGGGACGATGGGAATGCCTGTTAGGGAACGCCTTGGATGAACGACAAAATCACCAACCGACCCCGATTACGCAAACCACCGAACGGTGACAGCGAAGAGACGCTGTCGCCCCGCGCCATCCTGGTTATCCTGGCGGCCATCGCGCTGGCGTGCGTGGGCGGCTATTTCTTGCTGATGAAACTCATTGACGTATCGCGGCAAGAGGACTGCTTGCTGGCGGGCCGCAGGAATTGCGCCCCAATCGAGGTGCCGTCGAACCGTTGAAGCGGGATTTCGATCGCTTCGATCCCATACCGGTGTTGTCGCCAGGCTTGTCACGGCAACCCGAACTTTAGGGCACAGAGCAAGAATCATCGGGGTGGCCGGGACAAGCCCAGCCACGACCTGGAGAGATGGGAGGTGCTTCAGTATTACCGGAATTTTGCATTACCGGAATTTTGCCAACCCCCGCCGCCGCTGTTTCAGCGCCTCAACCCAAGCAATGCGCAGGCGATGACGAGCACCGTCAGGGCCGAGAGCGCCAGCGACCAGTGCACGCCGACCAAGCTGCCGATCAAGCCGACCGTAACGCCCGAGAAGGCCCGCAATCCGAGGCTCGCCATGCTGAACAGCCCGATGACGCGGCCGCGGATTTCGGTCGGCGCATTGAGCTGCACCAGCGTCTGCGCCATGGCGTTGAATGCGAGCTCGAAAAATCCGGCGGTGAACAACAGCGCCAGGGCGAGCGGGTAGACGGTTGAGAGCGAGAAGCCCATCAGAGCCCCGCACCACAGCACCGCGAGAATGATGGCGGTGCGCGGTTTCGCGGCAAGAAGCGTGCGGCTTTCGAGCAGCACGCCCGCCAGCAGTGCGCCGGCGGCATCCGCCGCCAGCAGCAAGCTGTAGGCGACTCCGGGGTCGCCGTGGCCGAGGTTAAGGGCAAATTCGGGCATTTGCGCGTTATAGGCGTTGCCGACGAAAAATGAGGCGCAGCCGCCGAGCAAGGTCATGGAGACAATGACGTGATGTCCCGCCATATCGCGCATCGTCTGCACGATATCGGCGAGACCGCGTACCGCGCGTCGGGGCGGCGCAGCTCCCTTTCGAAACCGCGGCCCATAAGGCGCATTGATCAGCCATATTACGAGCGGCAGGTAGAACACCGTATTGAGCAGGATGCCGAGCGAGGGGCCCAGCGCCAGCATGATCGCACCGCCCACGGCCGGACCAACCAGCACGCCGAGATAGCGCGCAGTGGCGTTGAGGCGCACCGCGCTCGACAGATCGGCGCGGCCGACAATGTCGTACAGCAGCAATTGGTTCGGTGACTGCCACAGCACGCCGGCGCAGCCGTGGATCACCAGCAGCACCATGGCGTGCCACATCTGCAGCGTGTCGGTGATGAAGAAATAGCCCCAGCCCAGCGAAGCGATGACGAACAGCGTCATGCCGCACTGGATGATGCGGCGTGGGTCCAATTGATCGGCCAGTGCACCGGCAGCGACCGAGAACAGCAGGAACGGCAGCCAGTGTGAAACCACCGCAAAGCCCCCCAGCGCAGGGGATTGGAACTTCTGGAACACCACCCAGTAGCTGATGACGTGCTCGATGTTGTCGGCCATCATAGCCAGCATGGAGGTGATGAACAGCGCGCGGAAGCCCCTATGGCGCAGCGCCGCGAAGGATTGCTTCGCAGGCGCAGTCGCGGCTGCGGTGTGAGGGGTGTTCACCTGCAGGTTCACCTGCGTGCGCGCTTGCCGCCTGCGACCCGCACCAGCCGGAACACCGCCACGATCTCCTCGCGGTTACACGGCTTTGCCCCCAGCGCGAGCGCGCGGGCGCGCTCGAACCCTGTTAGGTCGTAATGCGGCGCGCTGGTCCGCGGCGGCCCCTGGTAGGAGGTGCGGCGAACGCCGAGCCGCGCCGCGAAGCCGTGCAGCTCATCAATATCGTCCGCCAGCAAGTGGCACCATTTGAGCCCCTGCCAGTTCCAGATCGGTGCGTCGACATAGACCATATGGAGTTCTCGCAAAGTTGCATCGATACGGGCAGCTACCTGTGCCCAGACAACGGCCGAAACCGGTCGAAGATATCCAAGACCGCGCCCGCCAGGAACAGGCGATTGCGCCTCGTACGATCGGCAATGACGAGAATTCCGGCATCGATAAGCCGCGCCGCCGCGGTGTTGACGCTCGCGAAGGTGCCGCCGATGGCATGGCAGGCATCCGCGATGGTGAAGGCCGGGCGTGTCAGCGCAAAAGGCGCGAGTTTGTGGACCATGCTGTCCGACCGGAAGGCGGAAACGACGCCACGCCATTGTGCCTCGATGGCTGCAAGGCGCGCGAGTCGATCAAGGTTTGCCGTAGCGGATCGCCCAAGAAAGGAGAGCATGAGGCGCGTCCACGCGGTCATATCGGCGGAAATCCGCGCCGCCTTGAGTG
>Ga0126376_10002606_pt1 | contig 10260 bp, 12 predicted proteins | sample PanSoiMetPlot_15_FD_92760 | JGI IMG/M metagenome (GOLD analysis project Ga0126376, IMG submission 92760) | Tropical forest soil microbial communities from Panama - MetaG Plot_15 | ecosystem: Environmental > Terrestrial > Soil > Tropical forest > Bulk soil | place: Panama | collected 2016-02-17 | reverse complement strand
GTCGTCGGCTTTTCGGTGCTGCTTAGCTATGTCGCGCGCCGAACGAAGTACAGCGTTCCAATCGCGATCTTGCTACACGCCACTCTCAATGCGGGACCTGCGATGGGCAGGGCGGTTCTGGTCAGCACACCCGCCGATCTGCAGGCCATTGGGAATAAGGCGCAGATTGTGCGCTGGGTGGTTATATTCCTGGCAGCTATCATGCTGGCGCGGGATGGATGGAAGCGGATCAGCTCAAAGAAGGAATGATCGTTTAGTTAAGTCATTGACGCGGTGTTCGATTCACTAAACCTGTAGGAAGGAAGAATTCCGAGGATGCATATGAAATTTCTCGGTAGCCAAAGGTTCCTTGTGGTGTATTCGGGATTGGTAACGCTCGCATTCGGCCTCACGGTCTTCTGCGGGTTTGCGATGCAAACAAAGAAAGCTTCGTTCGAACAGTTTGATGTTCAGCGCATCAATCTGGTTGAGCCGGATGGAACATTGCGAATGGTGATTTCAGATCACGCCAAATTACCTGGCATCATCATTCGCGGCAAAGAGCAACCATTTCGGCGACCGCAGACGAGAATGTTGTTCTACAACGATGAGGGTAGCGAGAATGGCGGATTGATTTTCGGTGGGCGACGCAACCCTAGAGGTGAAGTAGTCGATTCCGGCGGCAGCTTGTCCTTCGATAAGTATCACGCGAACCAAATTGTGCAACTCATCGGCGTTAATGACAAGGAAGATCGGTTTGCCGGCCTCAGAGTAACGGATAGTGTAACCGGCACTGATAACCGCCAGCGTGTCTGGGTTGGGCGTGGCGACGATGGACGGCAACCGTCGCTCTCATGGATGGGAACGGCAAGAAACGGATCGCGATGAACGTGCGAGCAGACGGAACTTCAACCATCAAGTCTTTAGATCAGGACGGCAAGGTAATCAGTCAATTGCCGAAGTGAATGCTCAATAATAATTCGAAGCGGTATTGGGCTTTAGAGTTGAACAGACCTCTTTACCTCGCTTTCATTATCGGATCCTCCCTCTCAACCGCTTTTGCTCAAGCGAACTTCTCGCGCGAAGTTCAGCAGATCGCGACTTCCGTCCAGAGCAGCTCGGGTGTGCCCGCGGTCGCTATTGTGGCCGTCAACTCCGCAGGTATTATTGGTGCAGGTGCCGCTGGTTTTCGACGAGCGGGTGTCTCGGACCCGATCCGAATCGCCGACGCCTTTCACATAGGCTCCGCGACTAAACCAATAACAGCCACGATGATTGGAAAGCTCGTTGAGCAAGGGAGACTCTCATGGGATAGCACTCCGGCGCAGGTGTTTCCGGAATGGCGAGATCAGATGATTCGACGCTAAGAACCATCACGCTTGCGCAGATTCTGGCGCATCAGGCCGGCATTACGCCTTATACCGAAGAAAAGGAGTTGAAGGTTCTTCCACCTTTCGTTGGCGGGCCGCGGCAGCAACGGAGGCAATTTGCGAAGTATTTGCTGACGCGCAAACCAGCGGTCATGCCGGGCACACAGTTTCTTTATTCCAACGCAGGGTATGCGCTCGCGGCAGCAATGGCGGAAAAAGTAATGCGAAGTTCATGGGAAGCTTTGATGAAAAAATACGTGTTCATACCTCTAAAGATGACTAGCGTCAGCATTGGTTGGCCGGCTAAAGGCAAGCCAGATGCGCCATGGGGACATGAGCTGAACGGAGACCGCTGGGTACCCTCTGATCCAAACGGGAAATATCAACTCGGGCCGCTGCTGGCACCGGGTGGAGATTTGAGTATGAACGCCGCGGACCTGGGTCAATTCCTGCTAAGTCATCTACGCGGCCTCTTGGGAGAGAACGGATTGTTACGAGCGGAGACTTTTAAGAAACTTCACCAGCAATATTCGTCGCTGCATAAGGAGGCGCTCGGTTGGGATTTGGATGATTCAATCAGCATTAAGACCGGAAGCGCGGGAACTTTCTTTACGCTTGCGGTCGTCGCTCCGAAAAGAGATCTTGCGTTCGCTGTGCTGCTCAATGCTAATGACGAGAAGACAGCGTTTGACGCGGCTGGCATCGTGATGAAGACCTTCACCGCGACGCATCCGGTGGCCACACACGCATCGCGTTTGGATTCCTGGCGCTGATCGTTGATGTTCGTGATGACAGGAGATTAGTTGTGAATCGAAAGGTATCTTACGGTCCACTGATGGCCGTGCTCGTGATCGTAGCAGGTTGTCACGGCGACTATTGGGGAACGAGTGGCTATTACCGTAGCGCCGAACTCGATTCCAAATCGCTAAAGCTGCGCGTTTCTGACTATGTAGGTTTGAGCCCGCCAGCGTATCGAGCCTTCTTTAGATTTACGGACGGACGTGGACGACACCAGATCTCCGACTGCGAGCCTCAGCAACAGGGACAACCGCAGGTTTGCTACAACTTTTTCACAGTTGAGGCAGATGACCGGCTGGCGTATCGCACGAAGTACCTTCGCCTCTTAAGTGGCCCTTACGGAAGTGTAGATGGCATCGTTACGTATTTTTATGCTGCTCAATATTCACGGCAGAAGAATACTCTGGAGACCAGACCCGGGTTTAAGAGTTCTACCCAGATTCTGCCCACCGTCTCTAACCACATCGACGGCCTAGAGAAGATGCCAATAGCTGCGGTCAGCCTAGTGCGAGTCTTTCGGGCTCCGCCCCAGTTCCTGATCGTCTCAGCAAACTATTCGAGTGAAGGACACCTTTACGAGCTTCATGTCTATGGCACTAAGGACCGGGAGGTATTAGACAGCCACGATCTCGCATACCTCTATTCCGGAAAATTCGCCGTCGCCACTAACATTGGCGATGATCAGAGGACGCGAACATACTTTGGCCTCCCGGAAAGGTTCCCACTATCCGACTACATGGGCGGAAGGGCACAGGCCTTCGCGAGCAGCAAGCTGGACCCGCTCGTGGACGTCGTCAACTTACACTACGACGAAAGCCGAGTCGTCAGGGAGGATTCTTATGTCCCCGGCGAGCCGCGAGCAACAGTTTTCCTGACTTTTCCCCCGACCAAGGAAGATGAGGCCCTTAGACCCGTCGATCTCCAGCGCGGCTTCGCCGACATCGACGACGCGAGATGACAGTATCAAATAGCTTTGAAGTATTGCTCTTACCTAATGCGAATCCTGGAGACGACAAAGCTCTATGATCGGAATTTTCCGGCGAACGGAATGCTTGAATGCTCCGACGAATCTGTCGGCAGGGTGTGCGTAGTTTTGGATGGTTCATTCATCGATCACCATCGCGGTTCAGAAGTCTTTAGTTCAGGCGTGGTAGTCTATCGACCTCCCGAAGTTCGCACGCTCATTCGATTCGGAACGTCGGGCATGAGATCTGTGACGGTCGAGCTATCAGCTAGAGTCTTCGAATCGCTCCGCCAAACCGGGATCTTGCCAAAACGTGCTGGGAGTGCGAAGTCTTCGAAGTGTGTGTCACTTGCAGCTCGAATTGCCCTGGAGAAAGACAATCCGGATCCGATCTCGAAACTGGTGACCGAGGGTCTATTGTTGGAGTTAATTGGAGAGGTAGGACGAACCACTTCTCGGATTCACAGCCGCCACCCACCCTCTTGGCTTAAGCACATACACGCGACAATTTCACGTAAAGTTGTAGCTCCAGCCAGTGTAGCGGAGTACGCACGGATTGCAGGAGTACACCCGGCCCATCTTGCGCGATCGTTCCGCGCCTGCTATGGCGTATCGATTGGAGAATACGCTCGCAACATCCGTGTGCAACGTGCCGCAAACCTGATTGTTTCGAGCAGCTTCCGATTGGCCGACATCGCGGCCGAGTGCGGCTTTGCCGATCATGCCCACATGACGAATTGTTTCCGCCGATACTTTGGCCTTACGCCTTCGGAGTATCGTCGCTCTGGGAAAAAAGGTTAGGTTTCTACAAGCTCGCATCTCTCATTCAAGCGTACTAGGCAGATTTCAACTATATCTTGATTACGTACCGGAATTCTCGGCTCGACGGCGTGTAGTTTACTCCACATCGGCGAAGAAAGACGCTTCATGTTCAGCACATTGCATCGCGGCTGGCAGAACCTACTGATTTGGCTGGCGCGGAATGAGCGTTTGAAGGCCGTAAGCGAGTCATCGGTGACGACAGCACGACTTGTTGAGCGATACATTGGCGGTCCAACAACGAAAGCGGGCGTTTCGCGCGCGACAGGCCTCCAGCGTGTTCGACTAAGTTCGTCAATGTTCTTCCTGGGTGAGTATGTTCGGGACGAGGCCACTGTTAGCGAAACCGTCGAATCGATCTTGGATCTCGTACGACTGACTGTCTCTGCAAGTCTTGATACTCACATCTCCGTAGATCCGACTGCGATTGGATACTCGCTAAGCCCAGCGCTTTGCGAACGCAATGCCCTCCGCATTGCTCAAGCGATCCAATCTCAGAACAAGACGCGGCCGGGCCGGCACTGTCTCATGTTGGACATGGAGGACTTGAGTTTGGTTGATTACACGATCGATCTCCACAACAAGTTCTTAGAGTCAGGTCTACCAGTGGCGCTTACGCTACAAGCCTACCTCTTCCGTTCGGAAGAGGATGTTAAGAAGGAGATCCTAAAGGGCAGTGCGGTGAGACTCGTAAGAGGCGCCTTTGCAGAAGGGAGAAGAGTCGCCTACCAGAGTCAACGTGAAATCGGACGTCAGTACCTCCAGCTTGCGCGCCTCATGTTGACGGGCGCGACTAGCTCTCCCCATTTCTATCCGATTTTCGGAACGCATAATGAGGGGCTACAAAAGAAAATCATTCTGATGGCTGAAGAACTTGGCTTGAGCGCTGATCGGTTCGAACTTGAGATGCTTCTAGGCGTTCGGCCCGAACTTGCATCGCGACTATCTGAGCGCGGCTTGCAGGTACGCATCTATGTGCCGTGCGGCCGGGACTGGTGGGGCTATGTCAATCGACGGATTGGTGAGTCCCCACGGAATGCACTCTTGGTCTTGCGCGCGATTTGCTCTTAGAAAGTGACCGCGATCCATCTGAGGCAATTCCAGATTCAGCTCTTGTTCGGAGATTTACTATGAGGACGATTGAGATGGATCCAACAAAAAGCACCGAACTCGAATCCGAAGATACTCGTATCGTAGGGATTCAAGGAGGACTTGGCAGCTTCAATCATCAGGCGGCCGACGAGTGGCTGCCAAGTGTTGGGGTTACACGCTATGAACTGCGCTACTTTGACAGTACCGCGGCCCTCTTTAGGTCTCTCCACGCAGGCGAGATCGATTTTGGCCAATTCGCCATCTTCAACAGTTCAGCAGGCTTTTACGCGGAGAGTCTCGAGGCTGTTTCACAGAATGTCTTCGAAGTCGTCGCCAACTATCGAATCCCGATCGTGCACTGCTTGATTCATCACCCCGATTCTCAGCCACAAGAATTGCGCACGATTATCACGCACAAGGAAGTCCTCAAACAGTGTAGAAGCAAGCTGGCGCTCCACTATCCCTTACTTAACATCGAAGTTGGAGATGGTGAATTCAAAGAACCTGCAAGTGTCGCCGCTGCCGTCGCCGCAGGCAAGCTTGGGCGAGACGTTGCAACAGTCTCGTGCGGGCGACTCGCCAAAGAATTTGGACTGGTAATCGGCGCGTGCGGCCTTCAGGACAGCGACAATAACGAAAGTACCTTTCTGTTAGTGCGGTGGTTTGAGTTGACGGTTAAGCCTTGGGATCGGTAGTGTCTTGACAGGAACACATAATCTAACGCTTCCGACTGTCGAGGCGCATCTTCGTGGCCTCTAGGGTGGGAACGCTCGACGCCAATCCGCTTACAGACATCAGCAATACCAAGAAGATTTCAGCAGGGCTGATCAACGGACGCTATTTGCCGAAACAACGTTTGCAGCAACTGTTGGATGAGGTGGAGGCGCTAGCTAAGAAAAATTAGTCGAATATTGCTTTCTAAAGGCTGTGGCGCGGCGAATAGGTGGAAGGCTATACCTCTCATCAGCCGAACCGTGTTCGACATCGGTCAACCGTTTGGCGCTCCACAGTCTCAGCGCGACGGAATCAAGACTCAACAACCCATCAACAGAGCTTTCCGTATAAGTCTTAAGGAGGCGACAAAATGAAAAGGATAGTCACGCTTGGAGCGTTCGCGCTGCTGTGTTGTGGTTTCCGAGTTTCATCCGCAGCGCAAATACCTCCTGAAGGCGTCTGGGTAGGTGAGCTTAGGTTGGAGAACCGGAACACGTTCATCAAAATCAGGTACAAGACCGAAGGAGAAGGTGTTAAAGCGACTATTGAGCTTCCGTCCTTTAACTCAGGTCTCACCAGCGTTGAGTTAAAGCGCGTGAGTTTTGTGCCCTCTCACGTCCACTTTGAATTCGAGAGCGGTGCAGGAACTCTCGTCTTTGACGGGCAGCTTAAAGACAACGGAATCGTAGGCGAAGTGCACCAGGGCGAGGCGCGCGGAACATTTCAATTAATGCGTCTGGCTAGCATTGATCTGCAGTTCCTCGCCAAATATCACGGCAGCTATCAAGTCCAAGCTGACAGGTTTATTTGGGTCGGGAAGTTCGGCGAGTTCGGAGCTGACCAGTTCTTCTTCGACTCTGCATCAGGCCGCTTTGGTCCACTCTATCCTTCATCTGAAACCGCGTTCTTCTCCGGACAGGCGATCATGGCCCCTTTCTTCCCGCTTGATGTAAAGATCGAGTTCACCAAAGATAAGTTTGGAAGAGTGACGGGATTAACCTACGGCCAGACGGGTTTGCCTACCGTGACGGCGACGAAAATCAGCTTCAGACAAGCAGAAGTCTCTTTTCGCAACAGAGATGTGAGGCTGGCCGGTAAGCTCACTCTTCCTTTGAGTAAGGGGCCACACCCTGCCGTTGTCCTCATTCACGGCTCTGGCCCAGAGGATCGGGATTACATGGGGCCATGGATTGACTTTTTCGCTCGTCAAGGTGTAGCGGTTCTTTCGTATGACAAACGCGGTGTGCGCGGCTCAACGGGAGACTGGAAGCGTGCCAATTTTGAAGACCTAGCGGGAGACGTGTTGGCAGCAGTCCAACTGTTGAAAAATCGCAAAGAGATTTACCCAAAGCAGATCGGTTTGTGGGCGATCAGTCAGGGCGGGTGGGTTGCCCCGTTGGTAGCTTCCAGGTCGAAAGATATTGCATTCATCATCCTACACGCTGGCGCAGGACTCACGGTTGCGCAAAATGGGCTGATGTCTGTTGAATCCGAACTGCGCGCATACGGTTTTCCCGAGGAAGAGATCAAACAAGCGCTTGCCTACTACAAACTCAACGACGATGTCACGCGAACCGGTGAAGGCTGGGACAAACTACAAGCGGCTTATCAGCAAGCGAAAGCGCGGAATGCCGAGTGGCTGCTTGAAGAGCCACAGCCGAAAGATTTTTGGTTTAGGCAGAGCTATCGACGGATTATGGACTTTGATCCGGCGCCTTCTTGGGAGAAAGTTACTTGTCCGGTCTTGGCGGTCTTTGGTGAGCTAGACTGGACGGTTCCGCCGGAAGCAAACCGAAAGGCTCTGGAAAGTGCCTTGATAAGAGCGGGGAACAAGGATTACACCATTATCGTTTTGCCCAAAGCTAATCACTTGTTCTTAAGTGCAGAGACCGGAGTCCAGACAGAATATCCACACTTGAGGAACTTCGCCACCGGATATTTTGATCGGATGACTAACTGGCTCTTGAAACGGGTTAAGGTAAAAATCTGAATGGCTCGATTCACGCCGCGGACGCGAACGGCGGGATCGTGTCTTGTAACTTCATTGGTCCGGCGATGCTTGAATGAATTCGCGCCCTCAACTCCGACGTTATGCTGACATGAACCGAATGCTGTCCGATGCGCCACGTCATGGACTACGACTTGACTGAAATTCCGGCGGCCTACGACCGCGGTCGCGATCATGGTCCAGAGATGCTGGAACTCTGGATGCATGCACTCGAAAATCATCTCCAAGACCTTCAAATCTCTAAAATTCTCGACCTCGGTTGCGGCACGGGACGCTTTTCCGAGGCCCTCGCCGTCTACTTCAGCGCTGAGGTGATAGGAATCGATCCCTCGGAGAAAATGCTGGAACAGGCTCGAAAGAAGCACAGTGATGACCGCGTCCAATATCAGCACGGTTCTGCAGAGGCGATTCCTCTGCCATCAGCGTCGATCGACATGATCTTCATGTCGATGAGCTTTCACCACTTCATCGACCGAGTTATGACTGCCCGAGAATGCCGTCGAGCACTCCGTGAGCAGGGTGTGGTGTTTGTCAGGACTGGCACTCGGGAACAGATTCGAGCATATCCATATGTTCCATACTTTCCGTCGAGTCGCGTGATGCTTGAGGAACTCCTGCCGGATCGCGCTGAACTTCGCGCGACATTCGAAGAAGCAGGTTTCCGAATGGCTGGTTCGGAAGTGATTACGCAGACGATCGCCCCGAGTTGGAATGCCTATGCAGACAAGCTCCAGGCTGGAGGGGATTCCGTCGTTGCTCGGCTGAGCCGACACGAGCTAGAGAGTGGCCTGGCGACTATGCGGCAGAGTGCAGAGACCATCGAATCAACAATCGCTGAACCCATTGATCTATTCGTGTTTCGTTGACAGCAACACGTTTGCGGCGGCATAACAAGCGGCGGCCCTACCCCGTCACAATCGACTATGACTTTGAATGATGCAGCGACTAGGACACGACTCTAAATGACTTCTCAATCGTGTGGCGGCGGTGCAACATTGAATTTGGAAACCAATGAAATCGATGTCATTCTTTCTGTCATCGCTTCTGCTCGCGGTGATAGGAGATTGGTCCACGCAGAGAAACAAATCGAAACATGCGATGTTGCCAGCGCGCATAGCGTCATCCTTCTAACGGCAGTTGCCTTAACCGGCTGTGCTTCCGGGACAAATGCTGAACCAGCAGAAACCGCAGCCAAGAAGGACTTGTTTGAGAAGCGATTTGGAGTTGAGGAAAAATGAACTGCATTGCTTTCCGACTTCCTCGATGAGGTTTACCTCCCCTGGTCCAAAACAAACAAGAAGTCGTGGCGCGATGATGCTTACATGCTCCCAATGCTCAAACAATACTTCGAGGAAAAGACCTTGCGCGAGATCTCGGCTCAACTTGTTGAGGAGTTCAAGAGCAACCGCTTGAACACGCCGACGAAAAAGAAAACACCAATCCGACCAGCTACCGTCAATCGAGAGTTGACGTTGCTTAGCTTGGCTTTTTCTTTGGCAGTCAAATATGACAAAGCTGAATCGAACCCGTGCTCAAAGGTGGATCTCTTTACGGTGGATAATCTCCGCTACCGGTACCTGTTGCCGGATGAGGAGCCTAGGCTGATGGCAGCATTGACAGGACCTCGCGCTCACTTACAACCGATCGTAACAGTCGCACTCGGAACCGGAATGCGAATGAGCGAACAGTTGCAAATGAAGCGTCATCAGGTCGACTTTCTGCGCAACATCGTGACTGCGAGAAATACGAAGAATGGAAGACCGCGAGATATCCCAATGAACGACGACGTCAGACAGGCGCTCGCCGATCTCTGTAAAGACAAACGGCCAAACGATTATGTCTTCGTCAGTGAGAAAACCGGCTCTTGCGTTCGGGAGGTGAAAAAAGGCTTTCACACCGCCTGCAAAATAGCCGGCATTGAAGGCCTGATCTGGAAAGATCTTCGGGCCACATTTGGCACTCGTCTCGCTGAAACCGGATGCGATGCGTTTACGATTGCACAGTTACTTGGACACTCAGATATTCGAGTAACGATGCGTTACGTGCGTGCGGTTGAAAACAGTAAGCGAGTGGCAGTTGAGGCGGTGAGATTAAATTCCGGAAAAGTTGGTCAAGTTTTGGTCAGTTGGCCCAAACAGCCAGCGACGGCGCTAGCTGTAAGTAATTGAAAGTAAATGGTGGAGCAGAGGGGGGTCGAACCCCTGACCTCCGCATTGCGAACGCGGCGCTCTGCCAAACTGAGCTACTGCCCCACGCGGAGTGCCATATTAGGAAGCGCGGTTAATTAGTGTCAAGCGCAGTTATCAATTCTACTGCGCGCTCGATCGCTTCGCTCAACTTCGCCGAATTCTTGCCGCCTCCTTGCGCCAGGTCGGGTTTGCCGCCCCCGCGGCCCTCAAGCAAGGCGCAGGCTTCACGCATCAGCGCGTTCATATCGCCCGGCGCATCAGTCGAACGTGCAAAGACGACTTTCGCAGTGTCTTTCTCTCGAAGCCCGAGCAGCGCGATCGTTCGCG
>Ga0126376_10002605_pt1 | contig 10262 bp, 10 predicted proteins | sample PanSoiMetPlot_15_FD_92760 | JGI IMG/M metagenome (GOLD analysis project Ga0126376, IMG submission 92760) | Tropical forest soil microbial communities from Panama - MetaG Plot_15 | ecosystem: Environmental > Terrestrial > Soil > Tropical forest > Bulk soil | place: Panama | collected 2016-02-17 | reverse complement strand
TGGTGTGGATTCTCCCCGCGGATGACATCGATGTGCAAATTCATGCCCAGTTGATTGGCGAAGGCCGCATAAAATTCATGGGGCAGATCGGTATCGAAATCCCCCACCCGGCCAGGTCGAATTTTCACGTTATAAGAAAGATACGGACGGCCGCTAAGGTCCACCACGACCTTCGCCAAAGTTTCGTCGAGGGGACAGCTCGCTTCGCCGAAGCGACGGATGCCGTGCTTGTCTCCCAGCGCTTCCTTGAACGTCTGGCCAAGCGCCAGTCCAACGTCTTCCACCGTGTGATGGTAGTCTACCGCGATATCGCCCTTCGCTTTGACCTTGATATCAAACAAGCCGTGGCGCGTGAAGATATCCAGCATATGATCGAAGAAGGGCATCCCGGTGTCCACTTCCGCCTGGCCGCTGCCGTCGAGGTTCAAGGCGATGCTGATGTTGGTTTCCTTTGTTTTACGTTCGGTTTTCCCGGTGCGTCCCATGCTCTCTCCTTCTCACTCGAATCGCGCTTCCACGGCCCGCGCGTGGTCGTCGAGTCCTTCAAGCCGCGCCAGATGAGCGATGCGCGGCGCCAGAGCCCGCAGGGCGCGCTTCTCGGCGCGGATGATGGTCGTGCGCTTGAGAAAATCATAAGTCCCCAGCGGTGAAAAGAAACGCGCGCTGCCTCCGGTGGGCAAAACGTGATTCGGACCGGCAAAATAGTCCCCCAGCGGCGGAGTCGAGTAGGGTCCGACAAAAATCGCGCCTGCATGACGTATGGCGCGCGACCATTTGAGCGGCTGTTTTACGATGCATTCGATGTGTTCCGGAGCGACCGCATTGGCGATTTCGATCATCTCCTTTTGCCCCCGCGCGATGATGATGGCGCCGTAGTTTTCCAAGGCTTTAAGAGTGATCGCTCGCCGCTTGGTCCCTTGAAGTTGCTTCTCTATGGCCTGTTGGATTCTAGCCGCTACCGTCGTAGAGCACGTCACACACAAAGCCGCCGCCAGTTCATCGTGCTCGGCTTGTGAAAGCATATCCGCCGCAACCAGCCGAGGGTCGGCACTTTCGTCCGCAAGCAGAAGAATTTCGCTCGGCCCGGCGATGGAATCGATGTGCACCTCGCCGAAAACAAGGCGCTTCGCGGTGGCGACGTAGATGTTTCCCGGGCCGACGACTTTGTCCACCTTAGGTATGGTGGGCGTGCCGAAGGCCAACGCCGCGATCGCCTGCGCCCCGCCGACGCGAAAGATCCGGTCTACTCCGGCGATCTTGGCTGCGGCAAGAATGAGCGCGCCGTCGTCGCCGATGGGCGAAGTCATGATAATTTCTTTGACGCCCGCGACTTTCGCCGGCACGACGTTCATGAGCACCGTGGAAGGATAAGAAGCTTTGCCGCCTGGAACATAAACGCCGACTCGCTCCAAGGGCGTAATCCTCTGGCCCAGAAGCATTCCCAACGGATCGCGATAATCCCAACTCTTAAGCAGCTGGCGGCGATGAAACACGCTGATCCGTTTCGCCGCCTGCCGCAGCGTGCGCAGATCTTTCCCTGGAACCGTTTTCACGGCCTCTTCGATCTCGCCAGCCTTCACCTCCATCGTTGAAGGCGTCAATCGAATTCCATCGTAGCGCGCCGTGAAGCGAAGTAGCGCGCGGTCACCCTGGCGCCGCACCGCACGGAGAATTTCGGCCACCCGCTTTTCTACTTCGTTTTCCCTCGTTCCCCGCCGCCCAAGAATGCGGCTCATCAACGATTTGAAAGCCGTATCGGTGGTTTTGACGACTCTAATCTTCATTCCCATTGTCGATTTTCCGTTTTCAGATTTCAGACCTTGAACTTTTGAACCCTTGAACCTTGAACAAAGGTTATGCCTTGACCCTTTGGATCTCCGCCCCCAACTGCGAGAGTTTTTTTTCTACTTGTTCGTAGCCTCGATCCAAGTGATAGACCCTGGCTACCTCGGTAGTCCCGTTGGCCACCAACCCCGCCAGTATGAGCGACACACTGGCACGCAGGTCCGTTGCCATCACTGGCGCCCCGGACAATTCCCGAACGCCTCGAACCACCGCCCGATTTCCTTCAAGCCGGATGTCCGTGCCCATGCGATCCAACTCTAGTGCATGCATAAACCGGTTTTCAAAAATCGTTTCAGTGATAACGCTAACACCATCCGCAACCGACATCAGCACCATCATCTGGGCCTGCAGATCCGTAGGAAAACCAGGATAGGGTAGCGTTGTGACATCCACGCTTTTGATTTTGCCGTTGCACTGAACACTGACGCTGGTGGCGCTGGTTTCGAGCGTTACGCCGGCTTCTTTCAATTTGATAAGAAAAGCTTCCAGATGTTCTGGCCGGGCTCCGATAACGCGCACTTCACCACCGGTCAATGCTCCGGCAATAACGAAACTCCCCGCTTCGATGCGATCTGGAATCACTCGATGTGTCACACCGTGCAACACGTCAACGCCTTCAATGTGAACCACGTCGCGGCCCGCACCGTCTACCTTGGCGCCCATGTTATTGAGGGCCGCTGCTAAATCTTCAATCTCCGGTTCTCTGGCGGCATTTTCGATCACCGTCGTGCCTTGAGCCAGCGTCGCCGCCATGATCAGATTCTCGGTTGCGCCCACGGACGGCACGTCGAGAAGAATTTTAGCGCCCCTAAGTCTTTTGGCTCTGGCTTCGACATAGCCGTGAACCTGCTCGATGGCCGCACCCATCTCCACTAACCCTTTGAGATGAAGATTTACCGGCCGCATTCCGATGGCACAGCCGCCGGGCGCGGAAACACGGGCTTCACCGAAACGCGCCACCAGCGGGCCGAGCACCAGAAACGACGCGCGCATGGTCTTAACGAGATCATAGGAAGCCTCAAAATGACTCACACGATCTGCACGAAGGGTAAGCTCGGCAGAACCGGCGTCCCATGCTTCCCGATCAACGGTTACTCCCAAGCCGTTGAGCAGTCGCAGCGTCGTCCGTATATCGGCCAAGTGGGGAATGTTCTGGTAGACGCAAGGCTCGGCCGTCAGCAGCGAAGAAATTAAGAGCGGCAGCGCCGCGTTCTTCGAACCGCTCACCGACACTTCGCCCTGCAAACGGCGGCGGCCTCCTTGGACGACAATTTTATCCACGGTTGAAGCCTTCACCGAGCCGCGAGATCTTCAACGCGCCGATCACGCGATCCTTCGCTGCAAAGTCTCGATAAATCGTCGTCGCCCCAAAACCTCCGGCGCGCGCAAACAATTCCGCTACGGCTTTACCCAGGCCGTCGCCGACTTCGAGCAGGACGCGACCTTCGAACGTGAGATATTTATGCGCCCGCTCGATGATCCGACGATAGCTGCTGAGCCCGTCCGGCCCGCCATCGAGCGCCAACTTCGGTTCCCAGTCGTGAATCTCCGGTGCGAGGGTTGCGATTCCTTTGGTCAATACGTACGGCGGATTGGAAACAATGATGTCAAAGCTGTGACCAAGTTCAGTGATAGGATCGAACAGATCACCGTGCAAGAATTGAATCCGTTCTGTGACACTGTGCCGCCGGGCGTTGACCTCGGCGATCTTCAAAGCAGCGGCAGAAAGATCCACTGCCCAGATTTGCGCTTTGGGCAATTCTTTCGCCAAAGTAATGGCGATCGCGCCACTACCGGTTCCGATGTCAAGTATTTTCAACGGAGCCTTTCGGACAGCGCCCTCAAGAGCCAACTCCACCAACAGTTCTGTTTCCGGGCGCGGAATCAAAACATCCGGCGTGACCACGAAGTCTAGGGACCAAAATTCCTTGCGGCCGGTAATATAAGCAACCGGCTCTCCTTTCGCCCGTCGCATCAACAGCTCTCGGAACCTATTCGCACGGTTATCGTTGAACGCGGACTCCGTGCAGAGATAGATCTCAACCTTCTCCATATCCAGCACGTAACCCAGCAGCACCTCGGCGTCCAGCCGCGCGCTCTCGATTCCGGTGTCATGAAGAAACCGCCCGCCGTCCAGCAATGCTTGGCGGACCGTTCGCTCAGTTTTTACCGGTGCAGCTTCCGATTGATTGTCTATCGAGATGATGTTCATGACCCAGTCGCTTTCAGCGCTTCGGCCTGGTAATGCGTGATCAGAGCTTCCACCACCTCGTCCAATTCTCCTTCCATCACCCGATCCAGTTTATAGAGGGTAAAATTGATTCTATGATCGGTGAGCCGTCCCTGTGGAAAGTTGTAAGTCCGGATGCGCTCGCTACGGTCGCCGCTTCCCACCATGAGCTTGCGCGTAGCGGCGATTTCCGAGCGCTGCTCCTCCTGTTTCTTTTCCAACAATCGGGCGCGGAGAATCTTCATGCCCTTGGCGCGGTTCTTGTGCTGTGATTTTTCATCCTGGCACGAGACAACAATGCCCGTCGGTTCATGGGTGATGCGCACCGCCGAATCCGTCGTGTTGACGCTTTGCCCTCCCGGTCCCGACGAGCGAAACACATCCACCCGGATGTCTTTCGGATCGATGTCAATTTCCACTTCGTCAGCCTCGGGAAGAACTGCAACGGTCACTGCCGAGGTGTGGATGCGGCCCGAACCTTCGGTCACCGGAACCCGCTGCACACGATGAACGCCGCCCTCAAATTTGAGCCGGCTATAAGCGCCCTTTCCCTCGATCATGATGATGATCTCTTTGAAACCACCCAAGCCCGTCGGATTTGAGTTGAGGATTTCAACACGCCATCCTTGGGATTCCGCGTAGCGCGTATACATCCGATACAGCTCTCCGGCGAAAAGGGCAGCTTCCTCACCTCCCGTGCCGGCCCTTATTTCGATCATTACATTCTTGTTGTCGTTGGGATCTTTGGGCAAAATAAGGACCTTCAGGCGGTTTTCCAAATCTTCTTTGCGCTGGCGCAGCACACCCGCCTCTTCTTTAGCCAGTTCCCTGATCGCTTCGTCATTTTCCTCCAGGAGCTGGCGGTTGTCCTGGATCTCTTGTTCCACTCTTCGCCATTCTCGATAGCGGGAAACAATCTCTTCCAACTCCGACCGTTCCTTCGCCAGCTTGGAATACTCCCTTTGTTGGCCGAGGAGCTGCGGATCGGACATGAGTCGTTCCAGTTCTTCGTAGCGCTTTTCGACTTCGGCTAGTTTGTCAAGCATGGTTGAACCATTGAAGGGGGAAAAAATAATGAACAATAAAAAAGGGCAAAGGGATGATCATCGCCCTTTGCCCTTTCCTCCGCGAATGCCTAGTGAATCACATTCAGCCTCATCCTCCGCAGCACTAGTTCTTAATGCCGTATTTCCTTCTGAACTTTTCTACTCGCCCGGCGGAGTCGACAAATTTTTGTTTGCCGGTAAAGAAAGGGTGGCAATTGGAGCAAATTTCCACATGGATATTGCCCACCGTAGAACGGGTCTCGACCACGTGACCACAGGCGCAAGTGATCGTCGCCGTCTTATATTCCGGATGGATACCTGCCTTCATAAACTTCTCTCAAGTATGGAATTTTATAACATAACGATGGGCTCTCTTCAAACCCATCTCCGACGGAGGGACATTCCTTGATTTCGGTATTTAGCTGTTTTCGCTTAAGCCCTGTTGCTGTATCATAAATTGGCCGATAATTATGCGAATGATACCGTCAACCGTTTGGGCAGCTCTTCTGGCGGCCGCATTGGCGGCGCAGGGCTGTCCCTCAGGCCAATTGATCTCCCAACAAACAGTGGAGGAAAAAGTAGCGAGTGTGGCGCTCGGGCGGACGACGATGGCCGAGGTCGAAGCAACGTTTGGAAATCCCTACCTTAAAGAAAAACAGCTTTGGGCCTACAATTTTTCCGACACTGAGCCCGGCTTCAAAGAAGTGCAGACTCCGTATGCGGTGGGGGCGGGGTTAATCCCTCCAATACCAACAACGGTAACCACCAATACCAGAGCGTTAATTACTTTGCGGTTCAATGACGCGGGCAGAGTGAAGGGGTTGGAGGTTGCGCGCTACTTTTCTTCCCCTTACACGCACGACTACTGGTACTTGCTCAAGGAATCCGCAGTCAAGGAGTTGGAGTCCGTCGCTCGCATTGGCGAATCGAACGGCTTCAAAGTCGTGGGCTTGGATAAGGCAGCCGGTAATTTCACTCTCCAGGATCCCGGCAACAAGGCTAGTATGACCGTTACGTTGGAAAATCAAACGCTCCATATCACCTCCACCAATCCCTATAGTCGTCTCTCCAGCGAGTACCGTAGCTTCGTCAAACGGGAGAGCGCTTTTACCGACGCCGTCACACGCTCAGAAGCTGTCCAATGATTCTTTCCAGCACCGTCCCGACATAAAGTCGGGTCCTTAACAGACGGTGTAAAAAGTCACCGTTCGAGCTCGGTACGAACGGTTAAGCATCTCAATTCGTATTGATGTCCGTTCGTGCTGAGCAGCAAAGTCGAAGATTCTTGCGCTATTTGGCTTGGCCATTTGATACAGGTACGCCTGCCCTGGCTATTTCATGCCGTTCTGAATTAGGTTAGCAGAAGGTAAAATATGAGACGCGTTCAACCACCCAACCGCGACACGAAGCAGCCTAGACTTAAGGCTCCGCCTGGCGCCTGTGATACACATCTCCACATATACGGGCCGCCGGAACTCTATCCATTATCACCGGAGCGTAACTATACGCCTGATCGGCATTCGACGCTCGACGATTATCTTAACGTGCAGCGGAAACTCGGCTTGGAACGGGCGGTCATCGTGACCGGCAGCGCTTATGGAACCAACAACCAAGCGACACTCGATGCGCTGGCGCGGATGCTCGGGAGCTTCAAAGCGCTCGCGCTGTTGGATCCAGCGATCACCGAAGCCGAGCTATTGCATCTGAAAGAAAGTGGTTTCACCGGCTTTCGCGTAAAAGTGAATGGCAGGGGCGGCCTCTCATTCGAGGACACCAAGAAGATCGTGCCGCGCGTCGAGGACTTCGGCTGGCACGTGGAGTTTATGTCGCAATCCCTGGACGAAGTCCTGGGGTCTGTGCCGTCTCTGCGTGTTCTAAAAATTCCCTACGTCTTCGATCACGTAGCCCACGTGGAACCAGGCATGACCGAAAGCAACAGAGAGTTTAAGGAGCTGCTTCAAATTCTTAGCGGTGAAGAGCATGTCTGGATTAACCTCTACAGTTTCTACCAACTGTCGGCGGAAGGCGGGCCAGAATACATGGATATGGCCCCCGTCGTACAAACGATTGTTGCAGCACGCCCTGACCGCGTGATCTGGGGCAGCAATTGGCCCCATGCAGGCATCCCCGTCCCCATGCCAAACGATGCCGATCTTCTCGATTTTCTTCTGGCCGCGGCGCTGGATGAAACAAACCGCAAGCGGATTCTCTCGGACAACCCGGCGAAACTTTACGGCTGGCGGGCTTCTTAAACGAATTGAACGGCTTGAACAGTTTGAACCACTTAAACATCGCTACGCAACACAGGGAGGATTGAAAGTATGTACGGATGGCGCGCTCGCATCGGTCACGTGGCCCCCTCACGAGGAGACACGCTCGTTTATGAATTCTACAAAATGTTTCCCGAAGGCTTCATGATCATGAATACCACGGGCACCGTGCGCCAGCTCGTGGACTCGGATTTCGAACACCAGCTCCAGCGCATCGAAGAGGCCGTGCAAGATCTGGTCGACAATCAGTGCGACTCGATCATCTTCAGCGGCTCGCCTTTGTTTACCCGGCTCGGTTTCGGCAGCGACCGCGAGATGGGGAAAAAACTGAGCGACAAATTCGGCGTACCGGTCGCCGCCGGCCTGACAGCGGAGGTCGAGGCGTTGCTGGCGATGAAAATTAAGAAAGTTGTGGTTGGCACACCTTATCCGGAGGAGCTCAATCAAAGGCTCAAGCGTTTTCTCGAAGCCTCGGGATTCGATGTGCTGCAGATCGCCGGCTACGGAGTCCAGAAAAATTCCCAGCTCACCGATCTGCCCGTGCATGCGTCATACAAAATAGCCAAGCGCCTCTACGCCAAGGCCCGCGATGCCGACGGGATCTTTATCGCTTGCCCGCGCTGGCCGACCATCAGCGACGTGGCTCTACTGGAAGACGAAATCGGCAAGCCCGTCGTTACCAGCAGTCAAGCTTGCATCTGGTACGCCATGAAACTCATCGACATCAAGGAAAAAGTAACCGGGCATGGCCGCTTAATGGAGAGCTTGGGAGATTAAATCTCCCCTTCCCCTCTTTTCCAAAGAGAGAGGAACAGAAAGCCGGAGTCCTTTCGAATGTATACGTGAGACTTTCTCTCTTTCCTATAACTTCCCCCTTTAATTTCGGATTCCGCAATTAACGTTACCACGCGCACTGGGTGAGGCGTGAGTTTGGAGTTGCGCAGGCACCGTAGCGCAATGTTGCAAAGCCATTTTTCATACCCGACATTCAGTTCTCAACATTTTCAGGCCTCTACACCGCTCCTTGCAAATTACTTAGAGATATAGACCCATTGCCTCCGCAAGGGAGAGCTTGCGCCTCACCCCTGTTTCACCTTTAACTTCGGAATCCGGGCTGATTGGCGCTTTCTCAGCGCCCGTCGAAGGCAGGCATAACACGTTCAGCAAATAACCGGATATTTTTGAGCGCCAACTCCTGGGGCATGCCGCCGAAATAAAACGTAAAAGAAAAGGTAGTGAAGCCCACCGCCTCCCGCCAGCGGTGAATGGTATCGATGCACCGCTCGGGATCTCCGACGATGATAAAGCCGCGCGCCATATCTGAAGCAAGATCGTGATGACTGAGTTTGCGTCTTGGGTCCACCGAAGCGTGAGCAGCGTGATAGTTTTCCATATACGGGGTTGCCTCGCGCATAGCTCGGTCAAAACTGTCAGAAAGATAGATGTGAAATTTCCCCAAAATTTCGCCTGCGGCGAAACCTTGGCGAGCTCCGGCAAGTGCTTCGCGGTAAATTTTGACCAGCTCGCGTACGGAATCCATGGTGGGATGCACGAAGGGAATGGTCATTAGGTTAAAGCCATTCTCCCCTGCCCAGCGAAAAGTATCCTCGTTGCGCGTCGCGCCCACCCAAATCGGCGGCTGCGGTTGCTGCACCGGCTTGGGCAAAATGCGAACATTGTCGTAGTTAAAGAACTCTCCGTGGAAATTGACTGGATCGTTGGACCAGGCCTGACGAATGATCTCGGTTCCTTCTTTCATGCGCTGCGTTGCTTCCGCCTGGTTCGCCCCGAATCGCCGGTATTCAACGGGCTCGCTCCCCTTTCCAATTCCAAAATCCACGCGGCCATTGGAGATGACGTCTGCCATGGCGTAGGATTCCGCCAGGTCTAAAGGATTATGCAGAGGCAGTACGCTGACGGCCACGCCCAAACGAATCCGTGAAGTTTTGCAAGCGACCGCCGCCAAAAACGTCGGCGGGTGCGGCAACGAACCGCCGTAATCGCCAAAGTGGTGTTCGGTCACCCAAACACGGTCGAAGCCGAGCTTGTCCAGTTCCTCGATTTGTTCGAACATCCGCTGGTAAAATTCCCTCACGAGCCCGTCGAGGTCCGGTCTATAAGTAGGAAGATAGTGCGCGCCAAATTTCATGCTGTTTCTGAGCGTGCTCTTGGCTTATACGAAAATCGCCTCACACTAAGTCAACCAACCCGTACCTGTCAACGAAACGTTGGCAGTTGCAAATGTACAAAGGCCCGAGGCTGTTTCGAGCCACGGGCCTTTTGGTTAGGTCCGGCGCCTTTGCAGTGGCGTCGGCAAAGATTAGCGAGTCGCCGAAGTGTTGCGCCTACAATGTCACAGCGCAAAACCGGTCGTCACTAACTATTTATTGTTAAAAGGCTGCTTCGGACCGCAATCACGACAAACCAGGCAACCGCTCGTGGTCGTAATCACGGTCGTGGTCGCCAATAATCCCATGATAGTAGCTAGCACAACTGCCAATATACTTTTCTTTTGGTTAATCCTTTCCATTTTTGCTCCTTTCGCTCTGCGAACATGGTTCCTCATAGGTGAAGAATCACTCCTCAACCATAAAGATGTAACAGCAATGGCTATGCCACCTGGTAAGTATGGATTAATGGAGAGAATTTAACGCGAGCGGTAAGTCAAAAAGTAAACATGAACGAAAAATTTACTGTCTCAATTGTGAGTCACCCGTGAAAAATTGAGTCAGTGGAAATCCACTATTAAACTCCTGAATCACGGCTATGAATAGCCAATTTTACGATCCAAAAGCCAGCTTCTCACAAAGCTACTTATTAAGTAGGATTGTGAGGAATGCCCAAAGGCCCAAGAAAATTCCATTTTTCATT
>Ga0126376_10002603_pt1 | contig 10264 bp, 7 predicted proteins | sample PanSoiMetPlot_15_FD_92760 | JGI IMG/M metagenome (GOLD analysis project Ga0126376, IMG submission 92760) | Tropical forest soil microbial communities from Panama - MetaG Plot_15 | ecosystem: Environmental > Terrestrial > Soil > Tropical forest > Bulk soil | place: Panama | collected 2016-02-17 | reverse complement strand
GGGGCCGGTGGCAGCCGGCCCGGTGCGCCGGCTGAGGTGCTCACTGGCGAAGCGGATGGCGATCGAGCCCTCGCCGACCGCCGAGGCCACTCGTTTGATCGAGCGGCTGCGGACGTCGCCGGCTGCGAACACGCCTGGCAGGCTGGTTTCGAGCAGGTAGGGGTCGCGGCCCAGCTTTTCCCAGGCGGGCGTGGTGCGGGCTGGCCCGCTAAGATCCGGGCCGGTGACGATGAAGCCGTGGCTGTCCAGCTCGACTGATTCAGCCAGCCACTGTGTATGCGCCTGGGCGCCGATCAGGACGAACAAGGCGGCGGTGGCCAGCGTACGGCGGGCCGACGTGGTCAGGTCTTCGACAGTCACGCGTTCGAGCCGCCCGGTGCCGTCTACCTCTCGCACCGCGCTGCGGGATGTGATCGTGATGGCCGGGTGCTGGGTGATCCGGTCAAGCAGGTACTGCGACATGCTCGCGGCCAGGCCCTCGCCGCGGATGACGATTGTCACCGGGTGCCCGTTATCGGCCAGCCACGTGGCCGCCTGGCCGGCTGAGTTGCCGCCGCCCACGATGACCACCGGGTCGCCGGGGGGGATCTGGTCTTGGGCGGCCAGTGGGGTGTAGAACACCCCGGCGCCCTCAAAGCGGTCCAGGCCCGCCGCGTCGAGCTGGCGGTAGGTCACGCCGGCGGCGATGATCACGGTCCGGGCGGCGAGTCGTCTGCAGCACTGCCCGGATCGACCAGCACGCCGCAGCGTCGTTCACGCTGAGTCGACGCAAACGGTCTGATAGGCCGTTGCCCTGCGCCGGGATTGCGGCAACGGGTGGGGCGGTTAGCGTGGCTGGACGCTGGGTAGAGCGCGGTCGAGCTGGGTGCGGGAGCTGATGTCGAGCTTGGTAAAGACCTTGCGCAGGTGGTAGGCGACGGTGGCGGGACTGATGAACAGCCGTGCGCCGATCTCGGCGTTGGATAGGCCGTCCCGGGCCAGCCGGGCGACCTGAGCTTCTTGGGCGGTCAGCTCGGTGAGGGCGCCGGCGGTGCGCTTGGTGACACTCTCACCGGTAGCCCGCAGCTCGCGGCGGGCCCGCGCGGCGAACGCCTCGATGCCCATCGCGTCGAGCATGTCGTGGGCCGTGCGTAGCTGCCCACGTGCGTCTGTGCGGCGGCGCTGGCGGCGCAGCCACTCACCGTAGAGCAGGTGGGTACGGGCGAGCTCGGCGCGGACCCGGGTACGGCCCAGCTGCGTGAGCGCCTCGCGGTAGTGCCCGTCGGCGGCGTCGCCGTCGCTGAGCAGGGCGCGCAGCCGGGCTTCGATCCCCAGCGCCCACTCGGTGGGCCGAAACCGCGTGCGCTCGGAAAGCCACTCCAGTGCGGCGTCCACCATCGCTGTGTCGCCTGTCCTGGATGCCGCTTCCGCCAGCTCGGGCACGATGAACGCGCCGTAACCCAGGGGGTCCCGGCCGAACGCCCGCCAGGCGGCATCGCGGGCCGCCTCGTGGCGGCCCAGGCCGTTATAGAGCACGGCGCTGGTGTAGTCCGCGTAGGTGGCCAGCCTGCCCAGGTAGTTTGCGGTTGCTTCCTGCATGGCGGCCTCGATCATCCCGGTGGCCAGTGCTTCCTGGCCCTGCCAGGCCGCGAGGGTCATCGCGCTATACGCCACCGGCTTGTTCCCGGTCGCTTCCCCGATGAGGTGATCTTCCTCGATCATCAGCGCCGCGGTGGCCAGCTCGCCCGACAGCAGCAGGGTTCTGGCCCGATAACTGAGCGCGAACTGCAACTGCGTGAGAGCGCCTGCGCCGCGGGCGAACTGCACGAGGCGGGTTGCCAGGTTATAGGCCGCTGCGTCGTCCCATAGCTCAAGCGTGATGACGCCGCTAGCCCTGGAACTGGCGAGCCAGAGCCAGCTGCTCGCCTCGTCGGTCCGGTTCAGGGCGAGGACCAGCTCAAGAGCCCGGGTCAAGGCCGGCGCGGCCGCTGTGTATCCCTCGGTCAGCCGCACCGCAAACGCGTCGAGCAGGACATCGGCCAGCCGCGGAGGGCTGGGACGGCGAGGCGCGGTGAGCGCGGCCTCGGCCGCTTCGCGTATCTTGCCGGGGCTACCGAAGTCGTCGGCCCATATTGCGGCGCCGAGCGCCTCGAGATAAGTCTCGCGCGCCAGGTCGGCACTGAGCGGGGCGAACTGCCGGGCCGCGCTGAGCAGCAGCCGGGCGCCGTCCCGGCCTCGGCGCTTGTCCATGGCGATCTGTCCGCGCAGGTGCTCCACCTTGGCGGTCTGCAGAGCGTCACGCGGGCCCGCCTCGGCCAGGGTCAGCAGCCCCAGCGCCTTGTCCAGCGCACCGGCGTCGCGTTTGGCCCTGGCCGCGGCGAGCAGGCGCTCCACCCGCCGGGCGGGCTCGGGCGTCAGCGCCGCCGCGCGTTCCAGGAACGCGGCCGCAGCAGCGAGGCCGCCACGCGCCTGCGCCCGGGCGGCCGACATCTCGAGCTCGGCGGCGACATCTTCATCCGGCCCGGGCGTGGCCTGGGCACGGTGCCAGGCACGGCGGTCGGGATCAGACTCCGGGTCAGTGGTCTCGGCCAGGGCACGGTGCGCCGCCTGCCGTTCGGCGAGCGACGCCGACTGGTAGGCGGCCGATCGCACCAGCGGATGCCGGAAGACCACCCGCGCCCCGAACTCCACCAGCCCTGCCTCGGCCGCTGGCGCTGCCTCTTCCGCAGCGATGCCGAGCCGCTCACCAGCCCGCCAGACCAGCACTGGGTCACCAGTCGGATCGGCCGCTGCGACCTGCACTAGCCGTTGGGTCGGTGCTGGCAGAGCCGAGAGCCGACGCCGGAAACTCTCTTCGATCCGCCCCGACAGCGGCACCGAGCCGAGCAGCCCGAATCCGCCGGCCAGCTCTACCGGCATCAGCCCTCGCACCAGCTCCACCAGCGCCAGCGGGTTGCCGCGCGTCTCCGCGACGATCTGGTCCCGGACCCGCTCATCCAGCGGACCTGTCAGCACCGAGTCCAGCAGCGTGCGTGCGTCGCCCTCTGGCAGGCCTTCGACCATCAGTTCTGTCAGCCCCGTCAGGCCCGCATCCAGCCCGCGGGCCGCGAAGATCAAGCCGACCGGTTCCGCTGCCAAACGGCGCGCCGCGAACGCCAGCGCCTGCACTGAGGCGCGATCGAGCCAATGCACATCGTCCACGACCCATAGCAGCGGCCGCGTCTCAGCGACCACAGACAGCAGGCTCAAGACGGCCATGCTGACCAGGAAGCGGTCCGGGGAATCCCCATCCCGCAAACCAAATGCCGCCCCAAGTGCCCCGCGCTGAGGACCAGGAAGGCGGTCGAGTCTGTCGAGGAACGGCGCGCAGAGCTGATGCAAGCCCGCGAACGGGAGCTCCAGCTCCGATTCGACGCCTGCCGCCCGCACGACGAGGCATCCGCGGGCGCTCTCTGCCACGTAGTCAAGCAGGGCGGTCTTGCCAACCCCAGCCTCCCCGCGTAGGACCAGCGCCTGGCTACGACCCTCCCTGATGCTGGCCACCAGCCGCTCGAGCACTTCACATTCGGTGCGCCGACCTAGCAGGCGGCGCTGGGGAAGCTTGCTGGTAGGCCGTGCGGACACAGCCCGCTCCAGCGGGCCAGGGCGAGAGTCTTCCTGCTTTCTTCCAGCGTGGGCGGTGGACGTCCCAGTCCGGCCCGCGGACGGGCCAGCGTCAGCGCGCTGGGCGGCATCCATAGGCGCTACTCCTCCGTGCACCACCAGCTTACGGACGCCCAGCTCGTGCCGTCGTGGCCGGCTACCAGGCCGCGACTGGTCACTTGCACCATCAGCCAGTGGATGTGAACGAGGCTGCCCGAGATGACACTCGCAAAGACGCAACCGCAGCCCGCCAGGGCCTGGTCAGGAAGCAAGACAGGAAGGCACCTGGAGAACGTCGAGGCCACGTTCAGGCCCTTCGGCGGCCGGTGGCTCGTGCTGGACGCGGTCAGCGACCTGATCCTGGTCGACCCTGTCGGGCCGGGATTCACCTCGGCCGAGTGGGCACGGCACATTCGCGCGGCGCTCGACCGGCAGAAAGACCCCGCATGACCTGCCGTTGCGGCCGGTGCTCACCGCGTGATGATCACCTCGCGCCAGAGGCCGCCGTTCAGCTTGAGGTTGTTACCGTTGGCCTGGCCGGGATGGGCGTCGCCGACGTAGGTGTAGAGGGGGTGCCCGTTGTAGGTCGCCTGCGCCCCACCGTCGGAGCGCGTGATCGTGCCGAATTCTCCAGTGACGCCGGCCGTGGCGGTGACGGGGCCCTCGACCGGCGGCCAGAACTTCGCGCACTGCCCGTTGCACATTGAGGAGGTCCGGGTATCCGGGGCGAACGAATAGACAGTGAAGCCCCTGGCGTTGCTCAGCACGATGGCGCCGTTGATCGCTGTAGGTTTCAGCGCGCTGCCGGACGAAGCCACGCCGACCGTGGCCCTGGCCCGGCCGCCCGACGGCAAGCCTGCGTACGCGGCAACGATCACCGAGGCGGCTACCACGGCCGCCAAAGCCAGCCAGCCAATCCACCCTGGACGTCTCGCTTTGGCCGAACGACCCGGAGCGGGCCACATGCGCCCCGCCGAGCTGGTGGCCGTACGCGGCCAGGCTCGGAGATGCTCTGATCCATCACTGTTCTCTTTCTCTGGTTGCGGCCGCGTTAAGACCGCCAGGACTTGGCCGAATCTGCAAATGCTCCTAGCCCTGACCTACGACTTGCTAGTCCTAGCCCGCGACCTGACAACCGTTAGATAACCGAGCCGCCCAGCACCGAAGCCGAGGTCGACCGGACCACATCGGTCAGGGTTCGCCGTTCTGGCCATCGGTAAGCAACGCCCGGCACACGTCGCCGATGTCGACCACCCCGAGCAGGCCGGTGTCGTCCATGACGGGCAGGTGCCGCAAATGGCTGCTGGTCATGACCTCGGCTGCCTCGCGGATGCTGGTGGCCGGGGTGATAACCGCAGGGCGAGCGGTCATCACGTCATGGATCCGGACCTCGTTGACGTCTTTCCCGTCCGCCACGGCGTGGGCGACATCTGCTTCGGTGATGATGCCGATCAGCCGGTCAGTCACTGCGTCGAGGACCATGAGGGCAGTGGTGCCCGCGTGCTTCATCAGGTACGCGGCCGCCGCGACGTGGTCGTACCGTTCCACAGTGGTCAGCGGCGGCTGCATGATGTCCGTGACGGCAGTCAGGCCCGGTGGTGATGGAGGGAACGTTTTCTGTGGCTGTGGCACGGCCCTCCTCCTTTCTTGCAATGCAGCCACGTTAAGCCCCCGGAAAGTGAATTCGCGTCGCACGTACGGCACGACTATCAACTCACTATCAGCCGCCGCGTCACGGCTATCAACCCTTGCGGATGCGACCTCGCATGCGGCGAACATAGCGTGATCGTCGGAAAACAGATTCGCAATTCTCGCGAAGACGGTGATCGCGAAAGGGCGCATGCCCTTGCTGGGGAAACCCCGATTCGGTCATCACCGGTGACAACCGGCAGCGAGCAAGACGACCGGGAGGAACGGTGACTGGTGATCGGCTAGGCGCCGGGCAGCAGGCGATGGCGGGTCCCGCGGCGGCGGGCGGTGGCTCTGGCGGTGAGCGGGCGGCGATTGTGATCGTCGACCGCGACGCCGGGGAGCGGGAGATCCTGTACGGGGAGCTGTCCAAGCGCTACGGCGTGGACTATTCGATTGTCGTCTGCGATGAGCCTGCAGAGCTTGACACACGGATGAAGGAGCTGATCGGGGCCGGCACGCCCGTCGCGCTGGTGATCGGCGGGGTCGGCGGGGCCGACCCGGATGGCATCGAGGTGCTGGCACGGGTCCGCGGCATCGACGCCACAGCGTCACGGGTGGCGGCGGTCCGCTGGGGTGAGTGGGACACCGCCCGGCCGATCTTCGAAGCGATCAGCACGGGCAAGCTCGACCACTGGGTGACGCGCCCGGTGCAAAGCCCCGATGAGGACTTCCATCAGGCGATCACCCAGTTCCTTGGCGAGTGGAGCGGTGAGCAGCCGGGCAGCTTCGAGGCGGTCCAGGTGATCGGCCAGCCCTGGTCCGCGCGAGCCGAGGAGCTGCGCGACACCTTTGCCCGCAACGGAATCCCCATCGGCTTCTACGACGCCGGCTCCGCCCGCGGGCGGCAGATACTCGGCGAACACCGCTTGGAGTCGGCGGAGTTGCCGGTCGTGGTGATCCGCTTCGACGGGCAGCAGGCGGCCCTGGCCAACCCTTCGAATCTGGAGATCGCCGAGGCCTTCGGTCTGACGACGCCGATCCCTGCGGGGGACATCTTCGACGTCGCGGTGGTCGGAGCGGGGCCGGCCGGGCTGGCCGCCGCGGTCTATGCCTCCTCCGAGGGGCTGCGGACGGTCGTCGTTGAGCGGGAGGCCATCGGCGGCCAAGCCGGGACAAGCTCGATGATCCGCAACTACCCGGGTTTCGCCCAGGGCGTCAGCGGCGCCAGGCTCGCGTTCGCGGCCTTCCAGCAGGCCTGGTTCTTCGGCACCACGTTCGTGTTCTTGCGCGAGCCGGAAAGCCTGGTCCGCGAGGACGATCATTACCGGCTCAGGCTGTCCGGCGGCTCCGCGCTGGCCTCCCGCACCGTGGTCATCACGACCGGTGCCGCCTACCGGCGGCTCGGCGTCCCCGCGCTCGAAGACCTGCAGGGCCGCGGGGTCTTCTACGGCGCCGGGGTCAGCGAGACGCCAGCGATGCGCGGGCGGAAGGCCTATGTCATCGGCGGCGGCAACTCGGCCGGGCAGGCCGCGATGCACCTGTCCAAGTGGGCGCAGCAGGTAACCATCCTGGTCCGGGCCCAGTCGCTGGCCGACAGCATGTCCGACTACCTCATCCGCGAGATCGACGCCGCGCCGAACGTCGACGTGCTGTACGGCGTGCAGGTGGCCGGCGGGGCTGGCACTGACCGTCTGGAATCGCTGGTGCTGGAGGACAGGGGGACGGGCGCCCGGCGGACCGTTCCGGCCGACGGCTTGTTCATCCTCATCGGCTCCCAGCCACGCACGGACTGGCTCGGCGAGAACGTGGCCCGCGACCAGTGGGGCTTCATCCTGACCGGGCCGGACCTGCCGGGCGGCCCTGGCGCCAATGGGCAGGCCGGCCGCCCTCCGCTGACGCATGAGACCAGCCTGCCCGGCGTGTTCGCCGCCGGCGACGTCCGCAGGGGATCGGTCAAACGAGTCGCCTCCGCCGTGGGGGAAGGGGCGATCACCATCCCAGCCGTCCACCGGTACCTGGAAGACATGCCGGTGCCACAAGTGGCAGCACGGTAACGCCGATGGCTGGAAACACCCTCCGGTACACCGAACCGGATCCGCGAAGGCCGGCCGGCCCGCCGCCCAAACCCGTAGCCGCTGGCGCCATCCGCCCGCTGGTGCCAGGCATGCGCTGGCTGTTGTACACGGCGGCCGTGCTCGTGCTGCTGGCTGGATTGCAGCTGTTCGTGTTCACCGGCCGGACCGGCACGTTCTTCGCCTGGACGATCGCCAACCCGCTCGCCGCCGCCTTCCTTGGCGGCGGCTACTGGGCCAGCGTCTCGATCGAGGCCCTCGCCGGACGCCAGGCGGTGTGGGCCAACGCGCGCATCGCCGTGCCCACGGTATTCGTCTTCACCGTGCTCACCCTGGCCGCCACCCTGCTGCACCTGGGCCAGTTCCACCTCGGCAACCACTTCGCCGCCGGAACGCGGATCGTCACGTGGGCGTGGCTCGCGATCTACGTGCTGGTCCCGCTGCTGATGCTGATCGTCTTGACCGTCCAGGCCCGCACCCCCGGAGCGGACCCACCGCGGTCGGCGCCCCTGCCCAGGTGGCTGCTCGCCACGCTGGCCGTGCAGGCGATCGTCCTGCTTGGCTTCGGCGTGGCGCTGTTCGCTGCGCCCGGGCACGCCGCACCACTATGGCCGTGGAAGCTGACCACGCTGGTCGCTCAGGCGACCGGCGCCTGGCTGATCAGCCTGGGCGTGGCCGCCGGCCACTCGCTGCTCGAGCGCGACGGGCGCCGCCTGCGGCCCGCCGCCCTCGGGTACATCCTGCTCGCCCTGCTGCAGGCCATCGCGCTCGCCCGCTACCCGCACCAGTTCGCATGGGGATCAACCTCCGGACGCGTCTACCTGGTCTTCCTCGGCGCCATGCTGCTAACCGGCGCCGTCGGCCTGGCCACGCTGACCATCCGCCACGACGGAGCACGATGATCCTGATTCACATCCTCTGGCGGGCCCTCGGCCGCCCGGGTATTGTGGCCGGGCCACAGTCCCGGCATCCTGGTCGCATGGAGCCGCTCAGTGTCCTCTCGCCGGGGGTGCGGCAGATCGCCGTGGCGGTCGAGGCGTCCCTGGAAGAACTGGTCTCGGCGGCGGCCGAAGCGATCTGGGCGGAAGTGCCTGCGTACGCTGCCAGCTCCGACGACCGGCTGCGCGCGGATGTCACCGCGCACATCCGGGGCATCTTCGAGGCCTTCCTGGACGTGGTGCGCACCGGGCGGCCCGCCCGCCGCTCGGACTTCGCGGCCAGCCCCGAGCAGGCCTCCCGCCGGGTGGTGCAGGGGATCACGCTGGCGGATTTCCTTCAGGCGTTCCGGGTCGGGCAGCTCACGCTGTGGCAGGGCGTGCTCGACGCGGCCGGCGATGACGCCGAGGCCCGTGACGCCGCGTTGTCGATGGTGGCGCACATCATGCGGATGATCGAGCTGGGCAGCACGATCGCCGCGGAGGCGTTCGTGGCGGCCCAGCAGCAGGTCCTGGCCGAAGGCGACCGGGTCCGCCGGGACCTGCTGGAGGATCTGCTGGCGCGCCGCGTGTCCCCGGGCGGCCCGAAGCGGGGCCTGCTGCGCGCGGTCGGCCTGCAGACGGACACGCGGCTGCTGGTGGCCGTGGCGGCCCTCACCGGAGACCTGCCCGAGGGGGTGACCGTGCGGGACGCGGCGGCGGGCGTCGCGGGGGACCGGCGCGGGCTGGTGGTGGTGCGGCAGGACGAGATCGTGGGGATCATGCCGCTGCCGGCCGGCCGGGCGGCCGCCGCGGTGACCGGCCTGCGGCGCTCCTGCGCGGACCTGGCCCGGCGCGGGGTCAGGCTGGCCATGGGCGTCAGCACGGTGCACGCTGGGCTGTCCGAAGTCCCGGAGGCGTACGCCGAGGCGCAGACCGCGCGCGACGGGCTGGGCGGATCCCCCGGAGTGCTCGCCCTGCCCTTGCTGTCCAGCTTCGACTACCTGGTGCTGCGCGACGACGAGACGGCCCGGCGGCTGATCCGGCCGGAGGTGCGGCAGTTCGTCGCGGACGACCTCGCGGCCGGCGGCACGCTGATCACCACCTTGGCCGAGTTCGCCGCCTGCGACATGAACGCCAAGACCGCGGCCGAGAGGCTGCACTTGCACGTCAACACGGCCTACTACCGGCTGGAGCGGATCGCCGACCGAACCGGCTGTGACATGCGGCGGCTGGCCGACGTGATGGAGCTGCTGATCGCGGTGCGGCTGCTCGGCGCGGCCTGACGGGCCTGGGCCGGGCTCAGCCGGCCTGGCGGCATATTTCATGGTCTGGTCACGACCAGGTTTGTGGTCCGTCCACTAACGCCTACCGGGCGGCGTCGGTCATCGTGGTGCCTTCCCCGAACGCCGACCGTGGAGGCACCCATGCTTAATCTTGCCGTCCTGCTCGAGGACAGCGCCCGCAACGTCCCGGACCGGGTGGCCGTGGCCTGCGGCCCGACCCGGCTGACCTACGCCGAACTCAACGCCCAAGCCAGCCGGGTGGCCGGCGCGCTGGCCACCCGGGGCATCGGGCCTGGCGACCGGGTCGCCCTCAGCTGCCCGAACCTGCCCTGCTTCCCAGTCGTCTACTACGGCATCCTGAAGGCCGGCGCGACCGTGGTCCCGCTGAACATCCTGCTGACCGAGCGGGAGATCGCCTACCACCTGAAGGACTCGGCCGCCCGGGCCTACTTCTGTTTCGAGGGTACCGCCGAGCTGCCCACCGGCCGGGCCGGCCGGGCCGCGTTCGACCGCACCGACAGCTGCGAGCACTTCGTGCTGCTGACCGCCGACGCGGATGCCACGGCGCCGAGCCCGGACACCGAGACGCTGCCCGAGTTCACCCACCGCCAGCCCACGACGTTCACCTCCGCCGCGACCAGCGAAACCGATACCGCGGTCATCCTGTACACCAGCGGCACAACTGGGCAGCCCAAGGGCGCCGAGCTGACCCACAGCGGTGTGGTACACAACGCGCTGC
>Ga0126376_10002602_pt1 | contig 10264 bp, 8 predicted proteins | sample PanSoiMetPlot_15_FD_92760 | JGI IMG/M metagenome (GOLD analysis project Ga0126376, IMG submission 92760) | Tropical forest soil microbial communities from Panama - MetaG Plot_15 | ecosystem: Environmental > Terrestrial > Soil > Tropical forest > Bulk soil | place: Panama | collected 2016-02-17 | reverse complement strand
GGGTCCGTGGGCGGCGCGCCGATTACGATTCTCCGCCAGTACATAGAGGGCCAGAACCGGCCTTCGGCCGGTGCACTCTGAACCCCGGCCCTAAAGGACCGGGTACGTCGTGCTTTTTGATCGGGATCGAGGTGGCCCTCGACATGGCTTTCCGGATGCGGAGCTTCCACTTTGGTCATACGGCGACACCAAGCACGTATTGCTCGATCGCCTTGGCGAACCCGTCCTCGGTGTTCGCGGCGGTGGCATAAGTCGCCCGCGCTTTCACCTCGGCGCTGGCGTTGCCCATCGCGATTGCCATTCCGGCTTTGCGGAACATGGCGAGATCGTTGCTCATGTCACCCAGAACCGCAATGGCCTCCGTGGGAATGGCCAATCGCCTGGACAACGATTCCAAGAACGTTCCCTTATCGCGTCCGGGCGGCGTGACGTCGAGGTAGTAGGATTGCGAGCGGACGACGACCGCCTGGTCGCCAAGCGCGTCGCGCGTCGCTGTTTCGCATTCGGCCAATCTTGCGAAGTCCTGGCTCGACCCGACGATCTTGAAGACTTGCCCGAAATGCGGGGCGAAATCTGGAACAATTGTGGGGTCGGCCTGAATTGTTCTTCTTTCATTAACGACGTAGTGGCCGGCCGGGTCGCGGGCGAGCCAGCCGGCGGGGGTGAAGAGCCAAATGTCGACGCCGAATGCCGACAGCACATCAGCGCTGCGCTGCGCGGCCGGCTCCGGAACAAAATGCTGTTCGATAACGGCAAGGTCCGGATAGACGATGGCGCCGCCGCTGAAGGCGCCCATGGGCAAGCGCAGGGACAGCGGCTCCACCAACATCCGCAGTCCCGCCGGCGGGCGGCTGCTGACGACCGTGAAACCGATGCCTCTTTCGCGCAGCCGTTGCGCCGCGCGCGTGCTCGCCGGCGTGAGTTGCTTGTCCGGCGTAACCAGCGTGCCGTCGACGTCGGAGATGACGAGCGTAATGGCGGTCACGGCTTAACCATGTTTGGGCGACACGACCACAGGGCGCAATAAGCGCAGCGCATTGCGCCGCGTTGGCGCGAATGCGGCGTGGGGCCGATGTCCTTCGCTTTCTGTCAACGGGCCCACCGCGTCCTCCTGCCGACGTCCAGTCAATCGTTGCGGCGCAATGCGCTGCGCTTATTGCGCCCTACGGCAACTTGTATAAGCCGTTCCGGCATGGACCCGTAGCCCGTAGCGCGGATTAGCGAAGCCCCGTGGCTGTATGCGCGACGCCGCCTCGGAAGCCTCACGTTGCCATCGCGCCGTCTTCTCCTCGCTTTGGCACAAAACGTCAACGAGCGCCTGCAATTCGAGTTCCGGCACTTTCTTCGATCAACCGCCGCGTATGTCTCGCGATCATCAGGTTCTCATCGGTCGGCACCACCCACACCGATACGGCTGAGCCTGAGCGCGATATCAGCGGACCGCCTCGGGCATTGGCTTCCTGGTCGAGCGCTACTCCGATCCAGCCGGCGTGCCGGCATACACGCGCCCGTACCTCCGCCGCTTTCTCGCCGATGCCGCCGGTAAACACGAGGGCATCGAGGCCCTCGAGCGCGGCGGCCAGCGAGCCCAGCTCGCGGCCGATCCTATAGACGAAGAGGTCGACGGCCTCCTGCGCGGCGGCCGCGTTGCTCGCCAGCAGGGTGCGCATGTCGCTGGACAGGCCCGAGACCCCCAGCAAGCCGGACCGCTCGTAGATCAGATGCTCGATTGTCTTTGCGTCCATCCCCTCGTGTTGCAGCAGATACAGGATAACGCCGGGGTCGAGAGCGCCCGTCCGGGTGCCCATTGGCAGACCATCGACGGGCGTAAGTCCCATGGTGGTCGCGATGCTGCGGCGCTTTTCGATGGCACACATGCTGGCCCCGTTGCCGAGGTGCGCCACAACGATTTTCCCGTTGGCGCATGCTGGCGCTACCTCGGGAAGCTTCGAAACGATATATTCATATGACAGGCCATGAAAGCCATAGCGGCAGATGCCCCTCACCATGAGGTCGCGCGGCAGCGCGAATTCGCGGGCAAGCGGCGGCTGGTTGCGATGGAAAGCCGTGTCGAAGCAGGCGACCTGCGGCACCTCAGGCGCGGCGGCAGCGACGGCCCGGATGGCGGCGATGTGGTGAGGCTGGTGCAGCGGCGCCAGAGGTACCAGCTCCTCAAGACGGGTCATAACCTGCTCATCGATAACGACCGGCTCGGAATAGACCATTCCGCCGTGCACAATGCGGTGTCCTATGCCGCCAAATCCCGCTTCGCTGCCGATATGGTCCGTGAGCCAGCTGTGAATGGCCGCGATACCGGTGCGGTGGTCCTGGCCGGCGACGGTCTGGTCCGCGATACCGTGGTCCTGCGCATCCGCAATCTTCAGCCGGGCAGACAGGCCGATACCCTCGACCTGCCCGTGCAGGTTCGCCGTAAGAGACCCGTCGGCGCCCGTTTCGAACACCGAGAACTTGATGCTGGACGACCCGGCATTGATGACGAGGATCGGCTGGCGCATCGTCTTAGACTCAACTCCATGAAGCCTGTCGTAGGGGGCAAAGGCGGCCGCAGCTTGAACCGGTGCACCGCGCCCGAGGGCCGTCTTTGCCCACGAGGTCCGTCTCTGAACGCCTGTCGGACGACAACGATGCTTCCGCGGCCGCAAAATCGCCGGCAAAGCAGGTGTTCGTCAGTTCGTGCGGCCGACGATTTTGCCCGCGCTACGGCGCGGCCGCGGCACGAGCATCCGCAACGGGCGGCACCGGGTGCCCGGCGCTCTCCGGGATCGCCGGATCAAGCGCTGCCGCAACAGCTTCCTCGACGCGCTCCAGCCACACGAATTCGATCTGCTTGCGGACTTCTTCCGGAATGTCGTCGAAATCCTTGCGGTTCCGCGCCGGCAGCATCACCCGCCGGATGCCGGCACCGTGGGCGGCCACCACCTTCTCCTTGATGCCGCCGACCGGGAGGACCAGGCCGCGCAGGCTGATCTCGCCCGTCATGGCGGTATCGCTGCGCACCGTCCGCTCGGTCATCAGCGAGACCAGGGCCATCAAGATGGCGACGCCGGCGCTCGGACCATCCTTCGGCGTCGCTCCCGCCGGCACGTGGATGTGTATGTCGATGCGGTCGAAGCGGGCCGGGTCGATACCGAACGTTGCCGCGCTGTTCTTGACGATGCTCAGCGCTGCCTGCGCGCTTTCCTTCATCACGTCGCCGAGCTGGCCGGTCAGAATGAGTCTGCCGCTGCCGGGAAGGCGCGTCGCCTCGATGAACAGAATATCGCCGCCCACCGGTGTCCAGGCGAGTCCGGTGGCGACGCCCGGCACGCTCGTGCGCATCGCCAGCTCGCTCTCGAAGGGCGGGGCTCCCAGGATGGCAACGAGATCGTCGCGATCGATGCGGATCGGGCCGCGCTCGCCCTCCGCGACCCGCACCGCGGCGTGACGCAGCGCCTTTCCGATCTCCCGCTCCAGATTGCGGACGCCGGCCTCCCGTGTGTAGTGCACGATGATCTCGTTAAGCGCGCCTTCAGTGATCTCGACCTCATCGACTTTGAGTCCGTTGGCCTCCATCTGCCGGCGCACCAGATAGCGCCGGGCGATCTCGCGCTTTTCCGTCACCGTGTAGCCGGCGAGGCCGATGATCTCCATGCGGTCGCGCAGCGGCCCCGGTATGGTGTCGAGCAGATTCGCGGTGGTGATGAACACCACGCGGCTGAGATCGAATGGAACGCCGAGGTAGTTGTCGCGGAAGCTGTTGTTCTGCTCCGGGTCGAGCACCTCGAGGAGGGCGGCGGAAGGATCGCCCTGGATGCCGGCGCCGAGCTTGTCGATCTCATCGAGCATCATCACGCAGTTGCGCGCGCCGGCCTTGCGGATGGCCTGTATGATGTTGCCCGGCAGCGCTCCGATATAGGTACGCCGGTGCCCGCGGATCTCGCCCTCGTCGTGCACGCCGCCGAGGCTGACGCGTACGAACTTGCGATTCATCGCCCGCGCGATCGACTGACCCAGCGACGTCTTGCCCACTCCGGGCGGGCCGACAAAGCACAGGATCGGCGCCTTGCCATGGGGCGCGAGCTTGCGGACCGCGAGGAATTCGATGATCCGCCGCTTGATCTTGTCGAGACCGTAGTGGTCTTCATCGAGAATGCGGCGTGCTTCGACGATGTCGATCGGCGTCTCTTGCGGCAACGTCCAAGGCAATTCGATCAGCCAGTCGAGGTAGGTCCGCACCATGCCGGCCTCGGCGGCGGCTTCCGGCATGCGCTGGAAGCGCCGCAGCTCCTTGCGGGCCGCCTCTTCGACCTCCTTCGGCATCCCGGCCTTGGTGATCGCCTCGGAAAGCTCCTTGACTTCGGCGGCCTTGCCCTCCTCGCCCTCGCCGAGCTGGCGTTGGATAGCGGCCATCTGCTCCCGCAGCAGCACCTCGCGCTGGCGCTCGTCGAGCGCCGCCTTGGTCTGCTTGCCGATCTCCGCCGAAAGCCGCAGCACTTCGATCCGCTGCGCGAGGAGGCGCGAGACCTTCTCCATGCGGGCGACAACGTCGACGGTCTCCAGGATCTCCTGCTTTTCGTCCGGTTTGATGTCCATGTACGCGGTGGTCAGATCGGCGAGCGCCGCCGGCGACGTCACCGACTGGATGGCGGCCAGAAGCTCCGGCGGCGCCTGCGGCAGGAGCTCAATGGCCTCCACCGCCTGGCTTTGCAGATGCATGAAGCGCGCTTCGACTTCCGGGGTCGACGGATTGGGCTCCGGGATGCGCAGGACCCGGGCGACGAGGAAAGGCCAGCCGTCCAGGAACTCGACGACTTGAAAGCGCTGGTCGCCTTGGCAGATAAGATGATGGCGGCCGTCCGGCGCCGTGATGTAGCGCGCGACGTTGGCGACCGTGCCCATGCGATGCATATCGACAGGGTGGGGGTCCTCGGTGGCAGGGTCGCGCTGCATCAGGATGCCGATCGGCCGCTGGTCGCGGATCGCCTGCTGCGCGACCGCGACCGAACGCGCCCGGCCGATCGATACCGGCATGACCACGCCGGGAAACAGCACGAAACTCCGCACCGGAAGGATCACCAGCGCGTCGGCAGGCAGCGGCGGCGCGGCCGCCGCCCGGTCGCCTTGGGAACGGCCTTCAGAACTCTCGCCCGGGCGGGCGCGCGATTCGAGAGATTGCGTCATGGGCAGTTCAGCCGCGGAACATTCCCGTTTTCTGCAGGGTGATGAGCAGGCAGCCGTGAACCGCGGTGCGGCGCACCGCGTCATAGCGCCCGCTCGGCAGCCTGATGCGGCGCTCGAACCGGCCTTGCGGCAGCTCGAGGCGGTGGATCACCGCGGTCGCCAACTCGGTTGGTAATATGCGGTGTCCCGTCACTACCAAGTGGGCGCCTTCGATAACCGTTTCGACCTGGTCAGGCTCAACGCCCGGAAGCGCCACCAGCACCAGAACCTCGCGTTCGGTTTCGAGCACGTCGACCGGCGGCTCCCAGGTCGGAACGCCGCTCCCGAGCGTTGGCCGAAACAGCTCGCGATGCAGCCGCTCGGCCCGCGCCAGCATCTGAACCGCTTCCGACCACATCCAACCGCTGGAGAATTCAGACATCGATCACCCGATTCGCCTGTTATTTGTGCAACCGGTGGGCTTCATTCAATGACCTGCCCTGTGCCGCCGGCGACGCTTTTCCCACGAAGTGCCGTAGATGGGGTAACGGGCCTGGCCCCAATGGTTAAGGGGCCGAAAGGGAGTCACCCCTCAAACTGATGGCGTCAAACTAACGGAGTCGGGTGATGCCCGCGCCAAGCATCATCGAGGGACGACCATGGACCACTATGTCGGAATCGACGTGTCTTTGGAAGCTTCAAGCGTGTGCGTTGTGGATGGTAACTTTCCGTGCCGCCGCGATCCTGAAGGGGACGCCGCTCGGAACCCCCTTGTACGCCCCCACGTTGCCTCAGCGACAGGCAACGGAGGCAATGGCAGCCGACTTGGACATGGCCGGGCTTGTCCCGGCCAATCCCGATAATCGGGCACTTTGCCATCCTGAGCGAGATCGCCCGGCCAAGCCGGCGATGACGCCGCGAGCTTTGCTGCTGTTGCCGCCTCACAGGCATGAGGGCCGCCATGGAAGCCGCCGTCCGCAATTTCACCCTCAACTTCGGGCCCCAGCACCCTTCGGCTCATGGCGTGCTTCGCCTCGTGCTTGAGCTCGACGGCGAGGTTGTCGAGCGAGTCGACCCCCATATCGGCCTGTTGCACCGCGGTACCGAAAAGCTGATCGAATACAAGACATATCTGCAGGCGCTACCCTACTTCGACCGCCTCGACTACGTCGCGCCTATGAACCAGGAACATCCGTTCTGCCTGGCAGCCGAACGGCTGCTCGGCATCACGGTTCCCAAGCGCGGCCAGCTCATCCGGGTGCTCTATTCGGAGATCGGACGTTTGCTCTCTCATCTCCTCAACGTGACGACCCAGGCCCTCGATGTCGGCGCGCTGACGCCGATACTCTGGGCCTTCGAGGAGCGCGAGAAGCTGATGGTGTTCTATGAGCGCGCATCGGGCGCGCGCATGCACGCCAACTATTTCCGCGTCGGCGGCGTCCATTGGGATTTGCCGGAGCAGCTTCTCGACGACATCTGGGCCTTCTGCGACCCGTTCCTGAAGGTCTGCGACGACATTGAGGAACTGCTCACGGAAAATCGCATTTTCAAGCAGCGCAATGTCGGCATTGCGCAAGTCAAGCTCGCCGATGCGTGGGGCTGGGGCTTCTCGGGCGTCATGGTCCGCGCCTCAGGAGCGGCCTGGGATCTGCGCAAGGCTCAACCTTACGAATGCTATTCGGAGCTGGATTTCGATATTCCGGTCGGCAACAGCGGCGACTGCTACGATCGCTATCTCGTGCGCATGGAGGAAATGCACCAGTCGGTGCGCATCATGAAGCAGTGCCTGCAAAAGCTTCGTCTCGCCGAAGGTCAGGGGCCGGTCGCGATCCGGGACAACAAGATCGTTCCGCCGCCGCGCGCCGAGATGAAGCGCTCCATGGAGGCAACCATCGAGCATTTCAAGCTGTACAGTGAAGGCCATCACGTGCCGGCCGGGGAGATCTATGCCGCCGTCGAAGCGCCCAAAGGCGAATTTGGCGTTTATTTGATCGCCGACGGCACCAACCGGCCGTACAAATGTAAGATCCGGGCGCCTTCGTTCGCTCACCTGCAAGCGATGGACTTCCTGAGCCGTGGCCACATGCTGGCGGACATCGCTGCGATCATCGGCTCGCTCGACATCGTGTTCGGTGAGATCGATCGATGAATACCCCAGGCGAGGCAAACGGGGACGGGCGCGCTTTTCCTTTCATCCGGCGCAATCAACGCGCAGCCAAACCGCGGCAGCGCGGGCTGACGGAAATCCGAGGCCCCTACTACGCTGTGATGGGGACCCGGTATCTGTCCGATATCCTGGAAACGGTCGGTGAGTATGTTGACGGCGTCAAATATGCCGGCGGCTCGTTCGCCCTGATGCCCCGCGCGCGGGTGCGGGAGATCAACGACCTTGCGCACCGGCATAACGCCTACATCTCCACCGGCGGCTTTATCGAGCATGTCCTCGCGCACGAAGGGGCGGGAGCGGTCAGGCGGTACCTGGGCGAATGCCATGAGCTTGGCTTTGACGTTGTCGAGCTTTCGACGGGTTTCATCACGTTGCCGCCGGACGATCTCATTTCACTGGTCAAGACGGTGGCCGGCGCCGGACTGAAGCCGAAGCCAGAGCTCGGGATCCAGTTCGGCGCGGGCGGGGCCACCGAAGCCGCCGAACTTGCCGCCGAGGGGACGCGCGACGTGCGCTGGGTCATTGGCTTGGCGAGGCGGTGTCTCGACGCCGGCGCCGAGCGGATCATGATCGAGTCCGAAGGCATCACCGAAAGCGTCACGACGTGGCGAACCGATGCCGTTGCCGCCATCATCGACGGCCTCGGCCTCGCGCCGGTGATGTTCGAAGCCGCCGACCCGAAAGTCTTCGAATGGTACATCAAGAACTACGGCCCCGAGGTGAACCTGTTCGTCGACCACAGCCAGATCGTTCAACTCGAATGCCTGCGTTCGGGGCTGTGGGGAACCAAGAGCAGCTGGGGACGCATCACGACTTACAAGCCGTGAGTTCCCTCCCACGATTTCTTGGTATCTTCAGCCGTCCGGCTTCGGCACTCGCCGCGGAACGGAGGCTAGAGACGCGGTCAGATCCGACACCGGCAGCTCATCAAGGTGGGCAATGATCTCCGCCATCTTGTCCGCGGCCGTCTTCGTCAGGAATGCCCGCGTGACGTGGTCGAATTTCTGCCGCGCGGTTGTCCAGTCGAACGGATTAGTGTGAAAGCCGTGATAGTCGTCGCGAGCGGCTCGCAACACGGTCCCGTCGTTCAGTTCGACTTCGAGGACTGCCGGCATTCGCTGCGGAAATCGCTCCGACAGGGCTTGATCGGGCGTGATGACGACGCGCCGCAGCAATTCCTGCACATCCCGCGCCGCGATCCGTTCCGGTGCGTATTGCTCCGGCTGCACCTCTCCGTCGAGGAGTGCGACCGCCAGCATGTAGGGCAGGCTGTGGTCCGCCTCCTCCTTGCTGCGCACCGTGCGTTTGTCGCCCTCCTCGCCGCCGCCGATGATCTGGTAGGCGACGCGGAATGTCTTGAGCCGCACTTCCCGCACCTTGTCGATCGCGAAGCTCGGCTGTGAACGCGCGTCCAGTGCGGCATCCAACGCCGACTGGGCATGAATCTCGGCATTGTGCTTCTTCAGAATTGTCAGCCGCACACGCTCCAGATCCTCAGCAAGCCAATCGATATCGAACGGCCCCGAGATCGTTTCCTTGAAGCCCTTGTTGCCCTCGAAGACCTCTGCTGGGCCGGTGATGCCGTTGGCCGCGAGCAGCGCCGCATGGGTGGCGGCCATTGCGGCGTTCGGATAGGCGAGCCCCTTCCAATGAGACAGGGCGCCGGTCCGCGTGACCCGCAAGGCAACATTCGCGGTACCGCTGATGGCGATGGCGTTGGCGATCTGATCGGGCGACAGCCGGAGCGCCTTGGCGACGCCGGCGGCTGCGGCGTAAGCGCCCTGGGTGGTGTGATCGAAGCCCTTGTCGCGCACCGGCGCGACGTCGCTCAAACGCGTGTGCACCTGGTAGGCGACAGCAAGCGCAGTGAGAAGGTCGGCGCCGCTTGCTCCGCGCATCTCCGCTGCGGCCAGCACGGCGCCTATATTGTCCGATGGATGATTGGTCTCGGAGCGGGCGAGGTAGCTGTCCATGAAATCGAGGTAGCGGCTGAGTGCCCCGTTGAAGAATGCGGCGCGGTCCGGCGCGGTCTTTCCGCCCCCGATCAATGTCGCGAGTGGCCGCCCCCCGAGTTCGCCGATCAAGCGGGAGATGGCCAGGATCGGCGCTGCGCCAAGGGCGCCGATCGCAACTCCGATCGTATCGAGCACGCGGATTTTAAGCTGTTGGTGCGCTTGCACGCTGATGTCGCTGAACTGCCTTTCATCGACAAAACGCGCGAGCCGTTCAACCTCGCTCATGTCCATGTGATCCGATGGGTGATTAGCGTGACCATCCCGATCGACTGCGGTTGGCTTATGCTTTGTCGCGCTTCCCTGAGACGAACCTGGCTCGTCGAGCTTCACTACTGGAACCAATCCCGCAACAGGTGCCCGAGTAACGGCCTCATGTGCGAGGCGATGTCTGCTTGTCCGCGATCCTGAGTTCGTAGCCGTCGAACCGAGGATTGTACACCAGAAGCGACCACGGCACCGGGTGATCGTCACTCTCGAATCCAATGCTTCTTCCGAAGCCGAAGTTCACGATGGCATAAGCAATCTCCCCCGTTCCCTCGTCAGCCATTACGCGTTCAATCCGCCCGAGCCTGTTGCCGTCGGGAGCGTATACCGGCACTCCCTCGGCATCGTTTCTGGCGACCAGCCTACCGCCGCTGCCCGTACGAATGGCCCCTGCCACCGCGCTCCGCTCGCTGCCCATCTGGTGCTCCTGTGCCAAACCCAAATCCCTTTGGGATATTTGGACCCTCCTTAGATCATATGTATTTTGGCTGCAGGTTTCTTCGTTGCGAAAAATCGCCGCGCGACGCGCGCGCTCGGCGCGACAGACCCGCCAAAATGACCCGCAGCTTTTCCACGAAACCATCACTTGCCCGAATTTCATGTGGTGACGCCAGATGACTTGTGAGCTCAACTGAGGCCGCGAACGGCTTGGTCTCGC
>Ga0126376_10002601_pt1 | contig 10265 bp, 7 predicted proteins | sample PanSoiMetPlot_15_FD_92760 | JGI IMG/M metagenome (GOLD analysis project Ga0126376, IMG submission 92760) | Tropical forest soil microbial communities from Panama - MetaG Plot_15 | ecosystem: Environmental > Terrestrial > Soil > Tropical forest > Bulk soil | place: Panama | collected 2016-02-17 | reverse complement strand
GTCGGCGAGCAGATTGGCGAAGCGTTGCGGCTGCATCGCAAGCTTTCAAAGAAACAGGCACGCCAGGCCACTATCGAGGCGATGCGTGAAGTCGCGATTCCCGATCCGGCCCGTCGCATCGACGATTATCCACATCAACTTTCGGGCGGCATGCGACAGCGCGTGATGATCGCGATGGCGTTGGCGTGCAATCCAAAACTGTTGATTGCCGATGAGCCCACGACCGCTCTCGACGTCACGATTCAGGCGCAGATTCTCGAGTTGCTGGACGAACTGCGAAAGCAGCGACAACTCGCTGTGCTGTTGATCACTCACGATCTCGGCGTGGTTGCCGAAGTCGCGGATCGTGTCGCAGTGATGTACACAGGCCGGATAGTCGAAGAGTCGCCGGTTGATGAATTGTTTGCGCGGCCGAAGCATCCATACACTGAAGGCTTGTTGCGTTCGGTGCCGAAACTCACCAGCACGCCGGCGACTCAGAAAGAGCGTTTGGAAACGATTGAAGGTGTCGTGCCGCGTCCGACCGACTTGCCGCCGGGATGTCACTTCGCGCCGCGTTGTTATCATCGTCTGCCTCGTTGCACCGCGGAAGAGATTCCGCTTTACCAGCTCGACGGCAGCGTGCAGGTGCGTTGTGTGCTTTACGATCTCGCGGCTGCAGTAGCGTCAGACCACGAAGGTGTTCATGAGCGCTCAAGTTGAGATAGACAAACAAACTGGTCCACCGCCGTTAACGCCACCACCTTTAACGGAAGCCACGCTCGTCAGCGTTCGTGGTTTGGTGAAGCATTTTCCGGTCGAGGGTTCTGACGATGTAGTACGCGCGGTTGATGGTGTGTCCTTCGACATCTATGCGGGCGAGACGTTGGGGCTTGTAGGCGAATCGGGTTGTGGAAAGTCGACGGTCGGTCGGTGTCTGCTTCGTTTGATCGAACCGACGGCGGGCCAGGTTCTGTTTGCAGGGCGCGACATTCTCGCACTCGGCAAGAAAGAGTTGCGCGAGATGCGGCGGGAGATGCAGATCATTTTTCAGGACCCGTATGCGTCGCTGAACCCGCGTATGAAGATTGGCGACATCGTCGGCGAGCCGCTGGTGATTCACGACCAGGGCACGAAGAGTGAGCGTCGCGAGCGCGTGGCGAGTCTGCTCAGGCGTGTCGGTCTGGATCCCGACTACATGAATCGGTACGCGCATGAGTTCTCTGGCGGACAGCGTCAGCGCATCGGCGTCGCGCGCAGTCTTGCGCTCAATCCGAAGTTGATTGTGGCTGACGAGCCGGTGTCCGCGCTGGACGTGTCCGTGCAGGCGCAGGTGGTGAATCTGCTGCAGGAACTTCAGGAGGAGTTCAAGCTCACTTACTTGTTCATTTCGCACGGGCTCGCGGTTGTCGAACACATTTCTACACGCGTCGCTGTCATGTACCTGGGACGCATCGTCGAGATCGCGGGCGCTGCGGAGTTGTACGCGCAGCCACTTCATCCTTACACTCAGGCGCTGCTGTCTGCGATTCCGGTTCCCGATCCGCAGCAGAAGCGCAAGCGAATCATTTTGCAGGGCGACGTGCCGACGCCGATCAATCCGCCGTCAGGCTGTCGTTTTCGGACGCGCTGTCCAATCGCGATTGAAGAGTGTGCGCACATCGATCCGGACCTGCGCGAGATCGCGCCCGGACACGAGGTCGCGTGCATCCGCGTACCCGGTTGGACCGAAGCAGGCCGCGGATAACACAGATGAAACTTTGGATTTGGACCGTGCGTATCAGCACCGCCATTTCCACCCCGCTCACATAGGAGATCGAACCGATGAGTGCTTCAGAAGATAGTTTTCAGGCACCGCCACCACCGCCAATGCCGGCGTCCGAGCCGCGCGCGCCACGACCGGTCAAACTCCGGCCCGTTGCGATTGCGATAGCTGTGATCGGCATCGTTGTTTTGCTGGGCGGAATCGTGAAGTTCATTCCAGGCGGAATATCAACAGGCGCCGTTCTTTTTTTGGGCGGCCTAATTTTGTTCCTTCTTAGCTTGATCCCGCTTCCTGTGCCTCGTGAACCGGAAGAGCCGCTTTCGTTCTTCGAAAAAGCGACCGGCATCTTCTACGAACCCGCCCGCATATTTCGCAATCTACGAGCGCATCCGCACTGGTTCGGCGCCTTCGCGGTCGTCGTGGTGCTTTCCCTGGTCTACTCGTTTGCGTTTGTTCAGCGAATCACGCCGGAGCGAATAGTCGACCACACAGTCGAGAAGGTTTCACAAATGGGGCCGCCATTCACGCCGCCGCCTGAAACCATCGAGAAGATGAGAACCGATCAACTATCGGCTCTGAAGAATCCTGTCGAGCGGGCCGGCGGAACTGCCAAAACAATTGTCGGGATCTTCGTGCTGGGTGCGATTGCAGCCGCCCTTTGCTTGCTCTTCGTGCTCGTGTTTGGAGGCCGGATCAACTTCTGGCAGGCGCTCGCAGTTGTCTTCTACTCATGGCTGCCGGTAGTTGCGATTCAAAAAATACTTGGTCTCGTGATTCTTTACTTGAAAGCTCCCGAAGACTTACACCCGATTCGCAACCAGGACACGACGCTCCAGGACAATCTGAGTCTTCTTGTCTCGGGTGCAGACCACCCGGTGCTCTTCGTGGCGCTGAGCTTCATCGGACTGACGTGGTTTTATTTCCTGTGGTTGCGAGCGAGCGGTTTGCACTACGGCGGGACGAAGGTGAGCGGCGGCGCAGGCTGGGGCGTTTCGATAATTCTCTATATCCTGCTGTTGCTCTTTGCGGTTATTTCGACGTCGTTGTTCCCGGGCTTTGTGTCGTAGGTCCTATCGATTATTCGTAGCGCAGCGATTCGATAGGATCCAGACGGGCGGCTTTCCACGCGGGCCAGAGGCCGAAGATTAGTCCGATGCCGACGCTTGCGAGTAAGCCGCCAACCGGCGCCCACAGCGGCACGTAAGAGGGAAGCAGTAGTCGCAGCAAAAGCGTCAGTCCCCAACCGATCGATAGACCAACAATTCCTCCGAGGCCCGTCAACGTGGCGGCTTCGATCAAAAACTGCCACATGATGTCGCTCTTCTTCGCGCCGATCGCTTTGCGCACGCCGATCTCGCGAGTGCGCTCAGTGACGGAAACGAGCATGATGTTCATCACGCCAATGCCGCCGACCATCAAGCCAACCGAAGAGATAACTACCATCGCGATTGCGAGGCCGCCGGTAATCGAGCGGAAGTTGTCGAGAATGCTTTCCGAAGTTTGCATTCCAAAATTGTCGTTGTTCGCAAACGGCACCTGACGGCGCACGCGCAGCATGTCACGCACCTGATCCTTCGCTTCGTCCATCATGCCCGGACGCGCGACGGCGAGAATATAGATGTCGTCGGCGTTTGGTTTGAGTTTTTGGGCCACCGTGAAGGGTACGTAGATCACGTTGTTCTGATCGTCGCTGCCGCCGCCGATGAGAAACTGTTCTCGTTTCTCGAGCACGCCGACAACACGAAACTCCTGCGGCCCGATCTTGATCGTTTGTCCAACCGGCGAACCAATCTTGAAGAAGTCGTCGGCGACCTTCGAACCGACTACACAAACTTCCTGGTTCGTGTCGTTCTCGGTTTGGGTGAAGAAGCGACCTTCGGAGATCACCTGTGTGCCGGCTTTCTCAAACTCCGGCAGCGTGCCTTGCAGTGCGACCTGTGCGGACGTTTTGCCACCGCCAGAGACCAGCAGCTTACCGCCAAAGAAGTTGTTGGTGATGTCAAGGAAGGGAACAGACAATTCGATTGTCGGCAGCGCCTGAAGCGCGATGGCGTCGTCGTAAGTCAGCTCTTTGCGCATGCGCTCTTCGCGGGACATGCGGCCGATGTGAATACCCGGATCGTATTTGCTGATGTAGATCGAGCGCGTACCGAACGATTCGACTTCGCGCTTCACGGAAACGTCAATGCCGCTGATGATCGACGCGATGAGCATCACCGTGATGATGCCGATCACGACGCCGAAGACTGTCAGGAACGAGCGCAGCTTATTGGCGCGCAACGTCGCCAGGGCCATCTTGAGGTTCTCGTAGATGTCGCTTCGCAGAATTCTCATCTTTTAATCAGCTCTTAGCGCCTCGATTGGATCCAATCTCGCGGCTTTCCAGGCCGGAAAGATTCCCGAAGCCACGCCGGCGCCGCCCGAAGCTCCGAGCGCACCAAGGACTGCCAGGACCGATAAGTACGTCGGAAAGATCCACGCCGTCACCACCGCGCCGATGATCCAGGCCAGGAAGATCCCGACGGCGCCCCCAATGACTGCCAGTGTTACGGCCTCCACCAGAAACTGTTTCAAAATATCGATCTGCCGCGCCCCCAGAGACTTTCGAATGCCGATCTCCTTCGTCCGCTCAGTCACTGAAACCAGCATGATGTTCATGATCACGATCGCGCCGACCACTAAAGCGATGCCGGGAACGGCGATCGCGACGATAAAGATCGTGCCGAAAAGTCGATCGCGGAGGCCGGTGATTGCGTCAGGAGTGACAATGCCGAAGTTATCTTTTTCGCCCGGCTCGAGCTTGCGCCGGACGCGCATCAGGAAGCGCGACTCTTCTACCGCATCGTTGAACGTATCGTCAGTCTTGGACGTGCCGATGAAATAAAGAGACCGTTGACGAATCAACGCGCCGTAGGTGATTGAATACGTCTTGAGCGGAATGATGACGAAAGTGTCCTGCGGAATTCCAAAGACCGTTCCCTTCGCGGCTTCCACTCCAACCACACGGTACGGCAAACCGCGAACGGTGATCTCGCCCCCGATCGCATTGCCGGCCGGAAACAGTTTAGTGGCGACGTCAGCGCCGATATATGCGACGCGCGCAGCGTTCTCGTTTTCCGTTTCCGCGAAAAATCGTCCTTCGGCCACGTCGCGATTCTCGATATCGACGCAGTTTGCCGTGGCGCCGGAAACGAACACATCGTCCAGCGCTTCGTCTCCGCGTTTGACTTCGGACGCAGTGCCGCGCGCTTTCGCGCCGAGCTTGCCAATCAGTGCCGCCCGCGACAGCAGATATTCATAATCCTCCGTCGTCAGCTCTTTGTTACGTCGTTGAGCCGCGGCGATGGTGTCGGTGTCTTTGAAATCTTCGAGCGGGTTGAAGCGTTGAATGGTGAACGACTTCGCGCCGATGCCGGCGATCTTCTCGTCGACGTAGCGATTGAATCCCTGGATGAGCGAGACGACGACCACGAAAGCAGTGACGCCGACGATCATGCCGAGCAAGGTCAGCGCCGAGCGCAGTTTGTGCGCCCAGATCGCAGCGATAGCGAGTTTTAGGGTTTCAATAAACTTCACAGGGTTACCACATTAAGCCATAAAAATGGGCCACAAAAAAGCACACAGGGCACAAAATCATTTCCGATGAGCCGGCTCGCAGTTTGGTTTGCGGGCTTTATTCCCAGCGCAGGGCGTCGATCGGGTTCAATCGCGCTGCTTTCCACGCGGGCCAGAGTCCAAAAACGATGCCCACCGCGGCTGAAATTCCCACGCCGACGGCGATGGCCCATAAAGGCACGTAAGCCGGCAACGGCGAGTATTTGTTCATTAACAGACTCGCAACCTCGCCCACCGCCAGTCCGGCAAGCCCGCCAATCGCGGTTAGTACAACCGCCTCGATCAAAAACTGCGAGAGGATGTTCAGTCTCGTTGCGCCGACGGCCTTGCGCACACCGATCTCCCTGGTTCGTTCCGTCACCGATACCAGCATGATGTTCATCACGCCGATGCCGCCAATCATAAGCGCCACGAAAGAGATCGACGTCAGCACGAGCGCCGTGGCTCCGGTTAGCTGGTTGTAAACGTCGAGCAGCGAGTCTTGTGACGAGATGCCGAAGTTGTTGGGTGCACCGGCCGGAACGCGTCGACGGCGCCGTAGAATATCCGTGATCTCGTCAATCGCCGGTTTCACAAACGCACGCGAACGCGGCCGCACGATCACGAAAAACACTACTTCAGGAAACGGGCGGTCAGGATAATATTTATCGAACGTCGAGATTGGGATGAAGATCGAGTTGTCGCGCGACTGTCCAAAGAAATTTCCGAGTGGCTCCATCACGCCGATGATGCGAAACGGATTGCCGTTAATCCTGACTTCCTTGTCGACGGGATCCTCAAACGGAAAGAGTGCCTGTTTGACATCGACGCCGATGATCACGACGTTTGAGCGGTCCTGCATATCGATGTCGTTTACGAAGCGCCCGGACGCCACGTACTGCGTCTGAACGAACTCGTAATACGGCGTCACACCGAGCAGAATCGGCGTGTCGGTCTGTTTTTCCTGGTACCTGACTGTGGCTGCGATCATGCGGTGAATCGGCGAGACGCCGACTACCGATGGTGCTTCAGTGCGTAACGCTTCGACATCGTCCATCGTCAGATCTTTGCGGTGGATCTCGTCCGGACCCGGCGGCTTGCCGAAGCTGGGCTCAAACTTGGAGATGAAGATCGTGTTCGATCCGAGCGACTCGATCTGATCCGCGAATGCCTTGTTGAGACCCTGAATAATCGACACCATGAAGATGACGGTGACGACGCCCACACTGACACCAAGAATCGTCAATGCCGAGCGCAGCTTGTTAGTGCGCAACGTGTCCAGCGCCATGAGCGCGGATTCTTTGATGTCGTCGAATCCCATAACAGAAATATAGGACCTATCGGTCCAATTGGACCTATTCAGCGCGAAGCGCCTCAATCGGATCGAGTTTCGCGGCGCGCCACGCGGGCCACAAGCCGCTTACGATTCCCACAACCGATGAAACACCAACCCCCAGCGCCGCAGAAGCCACACTGACCAGCAGCGGAAAACCAATCAACGCCGAAATCACGTAAGCGAGTCCAAACCCCGTTCCCACGCCGATCAACCCGCCAAGAGCAGTCACCGTCACCGCCTCGATCAAAAACTGCGTCAGAATATCCTTGCGACGCGCGCCAATCGCTTTACGAATACCGATCTCTTTCGTGCGCTCTGTAACCGACACCAGCATGATGTTCATCACCACGATCCCTCCGACCACGAGCGAAATCGCCGCTACGCCAATCGTGACGATGTAAATGTTCGACGTCGCCGAGCCATAGAGATTTAGAAACACGTCCTGCGTTTCGAGTGCGAAACCCTCGTCGCCAGGGTCGCCTGTCTCGTGGCGGCGGTTGTGCATGACCGTTCGCACCTGGTCTTCCGCCGTTTCGAGCTCTTCAGCCGTGCGCACTTGCGTGAACACAACCAGCGAACGCCTGCCGCCATACGCCTTCTGATAAGTCGAATACGGAATGTAGATCACATTGTCGCGCGAGAACCCGAAGATCGATCCCAACGGCTCGAGCACGCCGAGCACGAGATACGGGCGGCCATTAATGCGAATTTCCTGACCCACAGCTCTATCTGCGGGTGCGTCGTTGAACAGGTTCTTCAGCATGTCCGGACCGATGACGCAGATGTCGCGTCCGGCTGCGCCTTCACTCTCGGTCCAGATGCGACCGACATTGATCGACACGCCATCGATATCAAACATCGTGATCGGCTCGACGCCGCGGATGCGAACATTCTCCGCTTTCTGATCGGCGTACTTGACGGTTTCGATCGCGTTCGCGGCAACGCCGACTCGCCAGCAAGCACTGCACAGCCGCTGGATCGCTTCCGCATCTTCGTGCGTCACGTCTTTACGACGATTGGCCCTGATGAACTCTTCGCGCGACTTGATGATCTGCGGGTTCTTCGAAATCGTGAAAACTGTAGAACCTTGTGAAGAGAAAGTCTGGGCGACTGTTTGATTGAGTCCCTTGATGATGGTGACGACCGAGATGACAGCGGCAACACCGACGACGATGCCCATCAGGGTCAGTGCCGTGCGCAGCTTGTTAGCACGCAGACTGGCAGTGGCAACGCGAAATGCTTCCCAGATCGCGGTGAGACGGAAGATTGACAACGTTTGGCCGCCAAAACGCACAAAACAAAAACTCCTCGCTCGTCAGTAATTTCTTTTGTGCATTTTGGGCCTTTTCGTGAGTGCTACCTGATTCTATCGTCCTTCTCGATCTGACCGTCACGAATCGAGATTACACGGTGCGCGCGTTCGGCAATGTCGTGCTCGTGCGTGACCACGATGATCGTGTTGCCTTCCGAGTGGAGACGCTCGAACAGGTCCATGATCTCCATGCTGGTGTGTGAATCGAGCGCGCCCGTCGGTTCGTCGGCCAGCAGGATTGACGGATGATTCACGAGTGCACGAGCAATCGCGACGCGTTGACGTTGGCCGCCGGAGAGCTCGTTCGGCTTGTGCATCATGCGCTCAGTCAGGTCAACAGAGCGCAGTGCCTGTTGGGCCATCTCGTGTCGCTTGGAAGCACTGACGCCACCGTAAATGAGCGGCAATTCGACGTTGTGAAGCGCGGTCGCGCGCGCGAGCAGGTTGAATGTTTGAAAGACGAAGCCGACTTCCTGGTTACGGATGCGGGCAAGCTCGTCGTCGTCCATCTCCGAGACGTTTTTGCCGTTGAGCCAGTATTGACCCTGCGAAGGCGTATCAAGACAGCCGATCAGGTTCATCAAGGTCGACTTGCCGGAACCCGATGGTCCAATGATGGCGATGTACTCATTGCGCGGGATATCGAACGAGACTCCGTGCAGCGCGTGCACCGATTCGGTTCCCATCTGGTACGTCTTCCAGATGTTGCGCATCGAGATCAACGATGACGAATCGTGGCCATCTGTGTCGCCTGTCTCGACACGACGAGGTTTGATCGCAACTTCTGGTTCGACTGGGGGCGTAATCGTCAGAGTAGCCTCACTCATCTAGCTGGCCTCGTTTCCGTTGACGTTGCCAGGTTTCTTGGTCTGCCGTTTGATCGTCATGCCGTCTTTGAGAGTCTTCAAAACGCGACTCGGTCCACGAACGATCTCCATGTCTTTATGAACGCCGCTTGTGACCTCGATATCGGCCTCGCCCGTGATACCTGTAGTCACTTCGATAAAGCGCACCTTGTTGTTTTCGACCACAAACACGCCCTTTTGCGATTTCGGTTTCTCACCGACCGGGGTTGCAGCCGGAACACTGCCTGAGACCGTCGCCGAAGGAGATGGTGACGCGCCCGCGGGTGCCTTCTCCACGATTGCTTCCAGCGGCACTGCCAGCACGTTGTTCTTCGTGTTGGTGGTGATGGTCGCCGTTGAGCTCATACCGGGACGCAGTGCTTTTTGAACGTCGTCCGGGAGATCTTTTAATTGGAGTGTGACCTTGAATTCTTTTGCCTCCTGAACATTGACTCGGTTTGACAAGCCACCGGTCTGGTCAGACTTCGCAATCGCAAGCGGATTCTTCTGAATCACGGTTGCCTTGAGTTCCTTCTCGCCCAGGGCGTCGACTTTGACCTTGGCTTCCTGGCCTTCCTGAACGTTATTGATTTCAGTCTCGTCGACGTTTATCTCGACATTGATCTGAGACATATCGGCGATCGTCATCAAGGGAGTTGTCGATAACTGGGCCACTGCATACTCACCAACGCGTGTCGGAATGTCGGCAACAACACCATTGAGCGGCGACAACTGCGTCGCCTTCGAACGTTGACTCGTCTGGCCGCGCAGCATGGCTTGCTGCTGGCTGGCACGCATTTCAGACGACTTGATGCTGGTTTGAGCGTCCTTCACAGCGATACGCTGCTGGTTCGCACGTTCCTCGGCTTCCTTCACCGAAATCTTCTGTGCTTCGAGATTAGCCTTTGCAGTTTCCAGTCCGATTTTGGCTGTCTCGTAGCGGTCGCGGGCTGTGTCGTATTCGAGTCTCGAGGACACCCCAGCTTCGATCAGTTCAGTGTAACGTTTCAACTCGCGTTGCGCCGTGTTCAGTTCGACTTGAGCGCGATCGACGCTGGTCTGCAAAGCGACCACCTGCTGTCGCGCTGCCGCCACTGATGCTTCCGCCACGACGAGTGACTGCTGGGCGGAAGTCACCGCATTGCGAGCATTCTGCACGTCATTCAGCGATGCCTGGGTGGCGGCCCACTGAGCATCCTGGTTTGATTGCAGTTGGGTCGGATCGATTCGCACCAGCGGTTTGCCCTTGGTGACCATGTCGCCCGGATTGACGTAGATTTCCTCGATTCGTCCGGGGACCTCGCTGGTTAGCTTGATATAGCGGATGGGGCGTACCTCGCCGGACGAGGTGACCGTTTGTTTCAATTCGGGTCTGATGTCGAGTTTTACCGTAACGACTTCGGGCTCTTCCTTACGGGTTGCGATTACGCTGAT
>Ga0126376_10002600_pt1 | contig 10266 bp, 10 predicted proteins | sample PanSoiMetPlot_15_FD_92760 | JGI IMG/M metagenome (GOLD analysis project Ga0126376, IMG submission 92760) | Tropical forest soil microbial communities from Panama - MetaG Plot_15 | ecosystem: Environmental > Terrestrial > Soil > Tropical forest > Bulk soil | place: Panama | collected 2016-02-17 | reverse complement strand
TGCCGCCGCACAGGTGGCACCGCTGCTCGCCCGCGCGCGCGTACAGAACGCGCAAGTAGTCGTAGATCTCGGTGACCGTGCCGACGGTCGAGCGCGGGTTGGAGGAAGCGCTTTTCTGCTCGATTGCGATGGTGGGCGACAGGCCCCGGATGTGGTCGTAGCGCGGCTTCTCCATCTGACCCAAGAACTGGCGCGCGTACGAGGACAGCGACTCCACGTAGCGGCGCTGCCCCTCGGCGTACAGGGTGTCGAACGCAAGCGACGACTTTCCCGAGCCCGACACGCCCGTGAACACGACCAGTCGCTTCTTGGGGATCTCGAGGTAGTCGACCGCGAGGTTGTGCTCGCGCGCGCCCTTGACCACGATGAATTCCGGCTCGTCAGCCGGTTCCAATCGGTTCCGCCTCACGGGTGGCCAGGATACCAAACAGATGTTCAGGGTCAAGGGGGACTGTGCGCCGCTAGAATCGGCGCATGCCGGGGCCCTGGTGGCACGACTTTTTCGACGAGGAGTATGTGCGGCTGTTCGCGGTCTTCACGCCGCCCGAGCGCAGCCAGCGCGAGGCGGATGCCCTGTGGAGCCTGCTCGGGCTTTCCGCTGGCAGCCGCCTGCTCGACGCACCGTGCGGCTACGGCCGCCTGTCGGTGCCGTTGGCCGAACGAGGCGCCCGCGTGGTCGGCGTCGACTACTCGGAGGCGCTGCTTCGCCAGGCCGAGAGTGCGCGCGGCCCGCTCCCGCCCGACCGACTGCGCTTTTTGCGCCACGATCTGCGCCAGCCCCTCTCCGAGTCGGGCTTCGACGCGGCCATCAATGTCTTCAGCTCACTCGGCTACGGCTCCGAGGAGGATGACCTCGCCATCCTGCGCACGCTCGCGGCCGCGGTGCGGCCGGGCGGGCTGGTGCTGGTCGAGACCAACCACCGCGATGTTGCGGTCAGCATGCTCGCGCACGGCAATCGACTGGCGCAGCGCCTGGACGACGGGACGCTGCTCATCGAGGAACCCCGTTTCGACGCGGTGGCGGGGCGCATCGAGACCTCGTGGTACTGGTCGGGGCCGCGCGGATCGGGCCAGAAAGCCGGCTCGCTGCGCGTCTACTCTATCACCGAGCTGGTGCGCCTGATGGAGGCGGCCGGCCTGCGCCTGCGTTCGGCGCACAGCGGGCTGTCCGCCCAGCCCTATGTCGCCCAGCCGCCGCTCATGGGCGGCCGTGTCGGTCTGCTCGCCGAGCGGGCCTGAGCGCGCGCGATCAGCCGCGCAGATAGGCGTCGTCGTGGCGGATCCAGTCCTCGCGCCGCGGCCCGAACACATCCAGGTCGACCGTATCCTCGAGTGCGAACGCCGCGTGCGGCACCCCCGACGGGATGAAAATCATCTGGCCCGCACCCACCAGCTCCTCATGGTCGTCGAACACGAAGCGGAGCGCGCCCGAAAGGATCAGCGAGAGCTGCTCGCTCGGGTGCGAGTGCCGGGGCACCGCGGCGCCGCGCGCCAGGCAGATCCGCGCCACCGTCGTGTGCTCGCCGTTCAGCATCTGCCGGGTGATGGTCGGGCTCAGCCGCTCCAGCTCCACAGCGTCCCAGGATTGTGCCTTGAGCATGCCCAAGCTTACTGCGCTCGCGGGGATCTGGCATCTCGCATCTCGGTTAACACTTGGCCGGGCCGCCCCGTCTTGTAGTGGGCCAGGTCGCATTTGGGAGCGTTCCGTGGCGATACTCTTACCTGCGAGCCATGCTGCGCACGTTGACCCGCCTGCCGCGTGACGAGGCCGCCCTGGTCGTGGCGGCGCGCGGCGGCGACCGGGTCGCGTTTGGCCTGCTCTACCGCCGCTACGCGCGCATGGTGCACGGCATCCTGCTGGCGCGGGTGCCGCCCGGAGAGGTCGACGATCTGGTGCAGGATGTGTTCCTGGCCGCGCTGCGCCAACTGGGCGCGCTGCGCGATGCGGGCGCGTTCGGGCCCTGGCTGGCCGCGATTGCACGCAACCGGGCGCGCGACCACTACCGCGGCGCGGCCGGTTTCTCCGAGCTACCCAGCGACCTGGCCGCACCCGCGCCGGCCACGCTCGACGTGGAAGCGCTGGCGCTCCTGCGCTGGATCGTGCGCACGCTGCCGGAGGCGTATCGCGAGACCGTGATCCTGCGACTGGTCGAGGGCATGACCGGGCCCGAGATCGCCGCGCGCACCGGGCTCACGCCCGAGTCGGTGCGCGTCAACCTGTGCCGCGGCATGCGCAAGCTGCGCGAGCAGATGGAGAGGACCGAGCCATGAGCGATCGAGCGGTGAGCGACCAGTATCTGTGGGATGGATCGGGCGCCCCCGATCCCGAGGTCGAGCGGCTCGAGCGCGTGCTCGGGCGGCTGCGCTGGCGCGAGCAGCCCATGCCCCTGCCGCGGCTTGCAGCCCGCGCGGTTCCGGTCCGGCGCTGGCTGGGCGTGGCCGCGCTCGCGGGCGGTCTGGCGCTCGGAATGGTGGCCTGGCTGGAGGGCCGGCCGACGCCGCCGCGCGCGGACGCGACCGCGACCGCGAGCGTGGATGCGCGGGTGACCCGGATGAGCTCCGACGCCGGCCTCTGCGATGGGAGCAAGTAGGCGGGTCGGCCTCCTCGTCCTCGGCGGTTGTCTTCTGCTCTACCTGCCCCTGTGCGGGTCGTACGGGCTCTGGGACCCGTGGGAGGGCCACTACGCCGAGGTCGCGCGCCAGATGCGGCTGCGTGGCGACTGGATCTCGCTGTGGTGGCCGGGCGCCCCCACGGATCGGCCCGAGTTCTGGTCCAAACCGGTCCTCACCTTCTGGATCGAGGCGCTCGCGTTTCGTCTGTTCGGATTGGCCGGACCTGGTGCGCCGCCCGGACAGCTCGCGCTCTCGCGCTGGACCGAGTGGGCGTGCCGGGTCCCGATGGCGCTCCTGGCCGCGCTCGGCGTCTGGGGTGTCTTTTACGCGAGCGCGCGCCTTTTGAGCCGGCGCGCGGGGCTGCTGGCGGCGGTGGCGTGCGCGACCATGCCCATGTACTGCTTCGTGGCGCGCCAGGCCCTGACCGACATGCCATTCGTGGGGCCGATGACGGCCGCGCTGTGCCTGGGCGCGGTGGCGCTCAACGACCAGGATGCCGAGGTGGGGCGCCATCACCCGCTGCGCTACTGCGTGGGCGTGCTGTTCGCGCTGATCGTGGTGCCGCAGCTCGTCTATGACTCGATCGCGCTGCGCCTGGCCGTGCCGCTGGGGACGCGGCGGCTGGTCCTGCCCGGCGTGGTCGCGATGGCGCCCTACCTGGCGCTGGGCGCCTGGTTTCTGCGCCGCCTCGCGCGCGCCCAGCGGAAAAGCCAGCTCCAGTTTCAGTTGGCGGTCCTCCTGTGCGGCCTGGCCGGGCTGGCCAAGGGGCTGGTGGGCGTCGGGCTGCCCGGGCTCGTGCTGCTGCTCTACCTGGCGCTCACGCGCGATTTCCGCTCTTTGCGCCGGCTCGACTGGTGGTCGGGTCTGCTCGCCCTGGTCGTGGTCACGTTTCCCTGGTACCACGCCATGCTGATCCGCCACGGCGTGCCGTTCTGGAGCGAGCTGTTCGGCGACAACCACTGGCGCCGCCTGGTTATCGGTCGGCACGGCGACAACAACGGCGGCTTCGAGTACTACGTGCGCGAGCTCGGCTTCGGCCTTTTGCCGTGGGCCGCGCTGGCGGCGGTTGCGGTGCCGGCGGCCGTGGCGCGCGCGCGCCCGGACACGCCGCGTGGGCGGTTTCTCCTGTTCGCGTCTTTGTGGGTGCTGGTCGCGTACGCGGTGGTCTCGGTCAGCATGACCAAGTTCCATCACTATGTCCTGCCCGCGCTGCCCGCCATCGCGATCCTGTGCGGATGGTTTCTGGATGCGCTCCTGCGGCGCCAGATCGCGCCCCTGCCGGCCACCCTCGCGCTCTGCCTCTTCGGCGTGCCCATGTTGGGCCTTCTCACCTGGCAGCTCACCCAGACTCCGCAGTCGGCGCAGCGCCTGCTGTGGCTGTTCGACTACGACTACATCTTCAGCGGCCGCAGCGGCCGGGCCTGGCCGGCGCACCTCGACTACACGCGCTGGATCGTCGGGATCGCGCTTGCGGCCGGGGTCGCGACCGCGCTGGCGGCCCGGCGGTGGGCGGCCCTCGTGCTGGCCGCGGCGGGGCTCCTGTTCGCCAGCTTTGCGGTCGACAAGATGCTGATCGAGCTGTCGCCGCACTGGAGCCAGAAGCACCTGCTCGCCAGCTACTATCGGGAGCGCGCGCCCGGCGATCGTCTGGTGGCCTGGGAGATGTACTGGCGCGGCGAGACCTTCTACAGCGAGAACGAGCTGTACGATCCGCGCTTGCCGCCGGAGGAGAAGACCGTGTTCATCAAGGACGCGGACGCGGCCGGCCTGCGGGCCTGGCTGCGTCGGCACCCGGGCACGCGCGTGTTCTTCCTCATCGACCGCGGTCGGCTGGAGCCTTTGCGCGCGCTGGTACCCGGCCTGACCGTGGTCGACGGCTCCAACAACAAATTCTTTCTGGCGGCGGCACGCTTATAATCGCGCCGTCATGTTCATCGGCCACTACGCGGTCGCGCTGGCGGCCAAGCGCGCGGCCCCGCGGGCCTCGCTGGGCGCGTTGGTTGCGGGCGCGCAGCTCGCGGATCTGCTCTGGCCCATCCTGCTGCTGCTCGGGGTTGAGCATGTGCGCCTCGTACCCGGGCTCATGGCGGCCTCGCCGCTCGATCTGTGGGATTACCCCATCTCGCACAGCCTGCTCACGCTTTTCGGTTGGGGGGCGCTCCTCGGGCTTTTGTGGTTTGCGCTGGCGCGTGATGTGCGGAGCGCGATTGTGGTCGGGCTGTGCGTGCCCAGCCATTGGCTGCTCGATTGGTGGATGCATAGGCCCGATCTGCCGCTCTGGCCCTGGGGCGGGCCCAAGCTGGGGCTGGGCGGCTGGCGCTCGCTGCCGCTGACGATCGGGCTCGAGTCGGCGATGTTCTTCCTGGGCGGCCTCGTGTATGTGCGCGCGACCCGGCCGCGAGACCGGATCGGCCGCTTCGGGCTGGCAGGGCTGCTCGCCCTGCTTGCGGCCGCCTTCACCTCGAGCCTGTTCGTGCCCCCGCCTGCGAGCGAGCGTGCGCTGGCCTGGGGCGCGCTCAGCATGTGGCTGCTGGTGCCGCTGGCGGCCTGGATCGACCGCCACCGCGAGCCGGCCTCGGCTCAGCCGGTGGCGTAGTCGTCGCCGTAATACTTGCTGGTGATGCGCGTGTGAAAGGTCTGGGCGCGGATGGGCTCGTATTTGGGATTGTCCAGCCCCGGCAGCACCTCGAGCAGCTCGTCCTCCCATAGATAGACATTCATGGGAAAGCTCGCGCGCGGGCGCGCCCGCAGCGCCGGATCGCGCGGTCTCGACACACGATGGGTGGTCGACGGCAACAGGTCGTTCGAGATGCGCTGCATGTAATCGCCGGTGTTGAGGATGATGCTGCCCGGCGGCGCGTCGAGCCGGATCCATTTCATGTTGCGGCGATTGAGCACCTGCAGCCCCTCGATCGTGGGCGCGGGCAGGAGCGTGAACAGGTCGGTGTCCTCGTGCCCGAGCAGCCGGCCGGCGCCCGAACGCTCGTCGGCCTCGGACAGCGGTGGATAGTAGTTGAGGCGCAGGGCGTAGTTGGTGCCCTGGAGGCGGCGATCGTAAAGCCGGGGATCGCAGCCCAGATCGGTCAGCATGGCTTGCATGATGGGCACGATGAGCTGCTCGTGGGCAGCGCACAGGCGGCGAAACAGCGGGACCAGCTCGACGAGCGGCCAGAACTCGGCCTCGCGGCCCGGCTCGAACGCGCGCCGGCAGAACACCCATCCCTCGACCAGATCGGGATGAATCGCGCTGGTCTCCCGGAACGGGAAGTAGCCCTGGTTGACCGCGCCCACGCGGCGCGCGCGAAAGCGCAGCTTACAGGCCTCGGTCGGGCGCGTGAACAGCTCGAAGGTGGCGGCCGCGGCCTGCTCGTAAAGCGTTCGATCGACGCCGTGGTCGACCAGGATCGCGAAACCAATTTCGCGCAGGGCGGCGCCCAGCTCAGCCGCGAACGCGCGCCGATCGGCCGGCCCGCCAGAGAGCCACTGCGAAAGGTTGCAGGTGCGAATGCGAAACTCCTCGTCGAACCGCTCGACTTCGGCGGCGGCGGCTTCGGCGAGCTTGTACTGTTGCAGCTTGTTGACTTGCTCGTAGTGGGCGAAGTCGCGGTTGCTTGCGTCCACGCCCTGTTCCTTGCGGCCCATTGCGCAAAGCCTACCATGACGCGCCGGTCACGGGGCTCGCCCGGTCAGACGGCGCCGCGCGGTGGCGCCCTCGGCGCGACGGCCACCGCCTGTCAGTCGGATTCAGGCGGGTGCTCGTTCGCGGCGGCCATCGCGCCTCCGGCGCCCGAAGGTGAGGCCGACCTATCTGAGCTCGGCGGCGTGCGCTGTGCCCGGCGGAACTTTTCCATAAAAGCGCATCCGCAGCAGGCGAAGTCGCGGTTGCGCCACCGCGCGCCTACCATGACGGACCTGTCGCGGGTCCCGCCGGCGCGCGCACAGTAAACACCAGCAAAGGGCAGGTGGCACGACGTTTGCTGCCCAGCCGGTTGCATGCGGGTGATGGTTGTTGCGCTGGTCGCGCTGGGCTGCCTCTCACGTCACGAGGAGCTGGTCCCGGGTGCGCGAAGGGACGCTGGCGGGGAGAATCCTCCGTGCACGGGGGAGTTCAACGGCGTTCACTGCAGGAACGTGAATCAGTGGTGTACAAATGGCGGCAGCATCTGCGGCCTGGGCGGGGGCGACTCCACGTTGTGGATCTGCCTGTGCACCCCGGAATACCTCCAATGCTGGAATACCGGCCCCGGCGACGACGGCTACGACTGCCGGTTCGAAGGGATCGGATGCAGGTTCGGAGGGCATTCGAGCTGCAACGAGTTGCCGACCTCCGGTTTCTGCAGCTGTAGCGGCGGACGATGGAGCTGCAAGTACGACTGTCCGCGCGAATGCCCCCTGCAGCCGCCCGATGGTCAGCCGTGCAGCCTGCCCGGTGACGTCTCATGCCCGTACACTGGGACCGGGGGCGAAAGCCGAACCTGCCGATGTGTGACCGGAGTCTTCGTGTGTGATCCGCCGGTCATCGTGGATGCGGCGGCGCCGACGGATTGATTCAGCTGGCCTTGCGCGCGAACTGCGCGGGGATGGCAAAGGCTCAGCCGTGCAGGGGCGGCCGCGGGGGCGTCGTCTGCGCATGCTGCGGCTGCGCGGGCTGCGCGGGTTGCGCGGGCTGCGCGGGAGTCGGCTGGGGCTGGCTCGGCTGCGGCTGCACCTGCGAACGCGCGGGCTGCTGGTGCCCCTTGGGCTGAATCATGAGCGTGACCAGCGAGGCGGCCGTGCAGAACGAGGTGCTGGTGATGCAGTGATCGCCCCGCCAGGTGCCGTCCTGGCGCTGGATGTTGGCCAGCCGGATGCGGATGGCCTTGCTCCAATCGGCCCACTCCTTGCCACCGATCTGGGCCAGCGCCTCCGAGGTCATCATGAACGAGACGTGCTCCTCGCCCCCGTAGGTGCCGAAGCCGCGCAGAAAGTTCGCGTCGTGCAGGCGCTCCATGGCCGCCTTGCCGGCCGCGCCGTCCATCTGGCCGGTGCGGGCCGCCGACTGCGCGGTACCGGCCACCGTGTAGAGGCCCACGCCCGCGCTGTCGCTGGTCTTGAACTGCTTGGACTTGTCGTCGTAGTTGTTGAGCATGTACTTGTCGCCCTTGGCCAGCACTTCGGCGCGCACGCGCTCGCCGGCGCTGCGAGCGGCATAGAGGCCGTTGTTCGCGAACGCGCTCGACAGCACGGGCGCCCAGCCGTCGGCCGCATAGGAGCCGTCGTTGCGCTGAGCCATGTAGATCTTCTCGATGCAAAGGTCGAGCGCGTTTTTCACGCGATCGTGATCCTTGCCGCCCGGCACCGTCGGCAGCACCTCGCCCAGGAACTGCGCACCCAGGAAGGTGTCGATGTGGCGGCCCAGCTTGCGCTGCGGCAGCGTGCCCGCCGGGTTGATGTCGATCTCCTCGCGGGGCGTGCGATCGACGGCCGCCACCACGTACTCGACCGCCTTGCGGGTGGTCGCCTTGTACTGGCCGGCGTTCCAACTGTGGCCCATCCGAATGAGCGCGATGCCCGAGATGGCGGTAGTGGCCACGTCGGGCGCGGTTTTGGCGCCATCACCCCAGCCGCCGTTGTCGTTCTGGGCCGCGATCAGCCAGGCCAGCGGGCGTCCGATGTCGGGCTCCGTGCGCAGGGCCTGCTGCGGCTGTGCCTGCGCCACCAGGGCCACCCGGTCGGCGCGCGCGTGACGAGCCGCAACGCCCGGGATCAGCGCGCCACCGGCCGTTCCGGCGGCGACGAGCATTCGTAACACGTTCTTCATGGTCGTTCCTCCTGGCCTGGTTCAACGCAAAGGAGGAACGAAGGATCTACTTGAACGACTTGAGCCAGGCGTCGAACCCACCTTTATAATGGGTTACCGTCTTCTCGGGCCCCACCAGGCGCATGAAGTAGGGCCCCTGGGGGCTTTCGAATACCACCCCAATCATGCGGTGACCCGGCCGCTTTTCGGCGGTCAATGAAGGATCGACCGGGCGGACCTTGAATAAGTAGGTGCCAGAAACGTCCAGATACGTGACCAACACCTTGCCCACCTTGAAGGTCTGCACCTTGGTCACGGCCTCGATCGACTTGCCCGCCGGCGGCTCGAACATGCTTTTCCAGCGCGCCACGTTCGACTCGGCGTCGCCACCGCCGCCGGGGCCAAAGAAAAAGATGATGAGCTCGGCGTCGGCCTTGTCGCCCGCGGTCCGCGGCAGCGTGAACTGCTTGACCCGCATGGGGCTCGTGACCTTGGCTTCCTGCCATTCGGCGGGTGTGCGCGCGCTCAGGCCGTCGATCGTCACCACCGAGCCGCCGGCCAGGATCATTCCCAACAGTGCTTGCAACGGCATGCTGCCTCCTAGATAGGGGGCGTGCCGCCCCCTCGCGTGCAGCGCCTCATAAGGAACGCGCAAGTCGCCTCGCTGCACTCGGCTCCCGGCGCGGCTGTAGATAGGCGGCTAGAGCTTGAGCCACCCGGCGACAGTCTTCCAGGGATCGATCTCGTCGTGAATGGTATCCGGATTTGCGCCCACCGCGCGCGCAATCTCGGCCACCAGACGCTGGACGGGAACGATCGCGACCAGCGGCCGCACGAGCGGGTCGGTGCGCGCAAACGGAAGATCCTCGGCTCCCTCGCCCACCGTCACCGACACCACGCCCAGATCGGCAAGCGCCTTGCGCAAAAGCGCCGTGCGCCCGCCGTCGTCGGCTGCGGGCGTGAAGCTGAGCGCCCCCAGACCGGGCCCGAGCGCGGAGATGGGCCCGTGCAGCGCCATCTCGACCGACATGCCCTCCGCCCACTGATAGGTGCCTTCCTTGATCTTGAGCGCCGCCTCGGCCGCCGTGATCGCATCGAGACCGAACCCGGTCACCAGGATGGGCTGCCGGCGCGCCAGGCGCCCGGCCACCGCAATCGGCGCAGGCGCGGACAGGGTCTCGCGCAGCGCCGCCGGCACTTCGAAAAGGGCGCGCTCGAGCGGCGCTCCGGCGGCCCCGCACAGACGCGCCACGATCTGCCCGAGCGTGGCCAGCGCGCACAGGTACGAAACCGTATGCGTGAAAGCGCGTTCGTCGGCGCACGTGCGCAGCACGCAGTCGGCCACCGGCTCGGGCGCGCCCTGCCCCACCACCGCCACCGTGCGCGCGCCCGCGGCCCGCGCCCGCGCCAGGGCCGCGCCCGGGAACATCTTGGTACCGCGGTGACTGACCACGACCACCTGATCGTCGGCGCGCAGCGGCAGCGCGAGCGCCAGCTCGTGCGCCTCCACCGCCTGCGCGCGCACGGCGCCTTCGGTAAGAAGCATGATCCACGCGGCCGCCACCCGGCATGCGTGCAGAGAGGTCCCCATGCCGGTCAACACCACCGGCCGGGTCGGATCGAGCGCCGGCACGTCGGAGCGCCCGAGCAAGGCCGCCACCGCCGCCGGCTGCGCGGCAATCTGATCGTCGTACGCGAACCGCATGCGCGCACTTTATACCGTCCGGACGCGTCATGGTGTACGCTGCGCGGCATGTTGAGGACCGTTCGTGGCGTGACCGCCACTACGCTGCACACGTTGGAGAGCCTCCTGCCTGCGCACCGGCTGCCCTTGCGTGTGACCAAATGGATCCTGCGCCGCGGCGCCGAGCTGA
>Ga0126376_10002599_pt1 | contig 10266 bp, 4 predicted proteins | sample PanSoiMetPlot_15_FD_92760 | JGI IMG/M metagenome (GOLD analysis project Ga0126376, IMG submission 92760) | Tropical forest soil microbial communities from Panama - MetaG Plot_15 | ecosystem: Environmental > Terrestrial > Soil > Tropical forest > Bulk soil | place: Panama | collected 2016-02-17 | reverse complement strand
TACGCACCGATGGCGCTCGGTCCCGGCTCTCCGAACACGGTCTATTTCGGCACTGATCGACTTTATCGTTCGAACAACCGCGGCGACACGATGACTGTGGTCAGCCAGGCACCAATTTCCGTGAACGCACCCCCAATAACTACTAACAGCCCGATTAGTACGATCGGCATCTGGCCCGGTGGCGACAACATTCGCGTGGTTGGATTGCAGAATGGTCAAGTTTGGGGCACATCGACCGGCTCTTCGACATTGGTTAACCTTGCGCCACCCATTCCTGCCAATCCAAACGGCTCAACCATCAACGAGTTCATCGGCCGCGCGATGATTGATCCCAATAACAAGAACGTTGCTTACGTAACTTTGTCGTATTACGCCCCGGCCAGCCAGGGAATTTGGAAGATCACGAATCTGGTGGCGGCCGCTGACTCGACCTCGCCGGCAGCACCGGTATGGCAAGTAGCCGGGAACGGCATTCCCTCAATTCCCATCAACGCTTTTGCGGTCGATCCACAGAACTCAAACAACCTGTACGCGGGTACCGACATCGGCGTTTACTTTTCGAGCGACGGCGGCGCGAACTGGTCGCCGTTCGGATCGGGGCTGCCACGTTCGGCTGTCTTCGATTTGCAGATTCAACCCACCAGCCGGCTCCTGCGCGCGGCAACGCATGGCCGCGGCATTTGGGAGACTGCGCTCGTGAATCCTGCGCCGTCACAGATTCTGTTCAATGCCGCCACTTCATCTGTTACTGAGGGCCAGGTCAGCACCAGTGTCACAATCACGCGTTCAGGTGACATTTCATTTCCGGCGTCTGTGAACTACGCGACTACTGACAACTCAGGGGCGAACGGCTGCGGCATAAATACGGGTTTTGCTTCTTCACGCTGCGACTACATAGCGACTTCGGGCACTCTGAATTTCGCCGCGAATGAGTTTTCAAAGACTATTTCAATACCGATTTGGAGTGATTCTTACATTGAAGGGCCGGAAACTTTTCAGGTGGTGCTCAGCGGCGCCGCCGGCAACAACGTCACGTTGGGTTTGCCGTCAACAATAACGATCACCATCAATGACAGTGGCTTTGCGGGCGCCAACCAAATCGACTCGACAGGTTTCTATGTAAGAGAGCAGTACATTGATTTTCTCAATCGAGAACCCGATACGCCGGGATTCAACTTCTGGGTTAACAACATCGATAGCTGCGGCACCGACGTCGGTTGCCACGAAGTACGACGCATCGATACCTCGGCAGCGTTCTTTCTTTCGATTGAATTCATGGAAACGGGTTACCTGGTTGAGCGAATTTACAAAGCCGCGTTTGGCGACGGCACGGGCTCTTCATCGCTGGGAGGAACGGTGCATACGCTGCGCGTGCCGATCATTCGTCTGAATGAATTTCTGCCCGATACTCAGCGGATCGGTCAGGGTGTGATTGTTAATCAAGGCAATTGGCAGCAACAAATTGAGCTCAACAAGCAAGCGTTCACCGAAGAGTTCGTGCAACGCTCTCGGTTCTTGACCGCGTTCCCGTTATCAATGACCGCCGCCGATTTTGTGGACAAGCTGAATGACAACGCGAAGGACAACAGCAACGTCAAGCCATTGTCTTCAAGCGAACGCGATCAGTTGGTAAATGCGCTCAATAACGGGACCATGACGCGGGCGCAGGCTCTCCGAGCGGTCGCGGAAGACCCTGATATATTTAGTTCCGAGACTAATCGCGCGTTCGTCTTGATGGAATATATCGGATATCTGCGACGCAACCCCAACGATCCGCAAGACAGCGATTACACTGGTTTCGAATTCTGGCTGAACAAGTTGATTCAATTTAACGGCAATTTCCGCAATGCCGAGATGGTCAAGGCTTTCATCTCGTCAATTGAGTACCGGCGGCGGTTTGGGCCATGAGGTTAGAAAGGTAGCGGAGCATTCATAAGCCGCAGCCCCGGTTACCGATAACAAGTGTGGTTGTGACCCATGAGCAACCGCGCCGCAACTATTTGAAACTAAGCGGAGAGCGGTAAATCGTCCGAGAGTTTGACCTTTAGCTGTAGTACCGGGAACCTGAAGCTTTAACTTTAAGTAACCGCCACTAAGCGGAGTGGCCGCTTGCGGTTACAACTGGCGACCGCTTACAATGAGCGACCCGGCTCGATTCAGATTTTGTTGGTTTCTTACTAGCTTTGCCTGGAACCCAGCAGGCGACAGACTTTAATCGTTCATTCGGTTTCTTAATGAGAAGACTTGTTATTGCCTTTCTTGGTGCGGCAGCGGCGTGTATGCTCGTCGCGGGCGCGATTTCTTCGGCACAGAATCCAGCCAGTTCCACTCCTGATACTTTTGTTACCCAAATCACCAGTTCCAATCGCAATTTGACAACTAATCAGGTTGGATCATTTGCCGGCGACTTGACGGCAAATGGGCGATTTTTGGTGATTGAATCAAACGGTGACATAGCCACTGAAAAGACTGCGACCCGCAATAATCACGACGGCAACCGCGAAATTTTTCTCTACGACTATGCCCAGCGCCGCGTTTTTCAGTTAACTGATACTCACAATGTCTTGAAGCCTGCAAGCAGTCCGTCGCCGAGTCCCAGCCCTAGTCCGAGCCCCAGCGTTTCGCCGAGTCCGACGCCGACCGTCAGTCCGACGCCGCCGGCTGATGACTCAACGAATATTCAGATTGAAATCAGCAACAACCGCCCGATGATCTCGCTCGAGCCTGCTCTGGTCGGCGGCAATCGAACTTACACCGTTGTTTTTAGTTCGAATGCTCCGGTGACGCCTGCAAGCTTTGATGGCACAGATCCGGGCGCGCCCATCAATACTGATATGAACCAGGAGATCTGGCTCTATCAGTTCACCGTAGCCGACACGGCGGATCTCTCAACTGGTGCTGAAATTACGCCGGTAGACTTGACGACCGGCACCTTTACTCGCATCACCAATACTCCCGCGAGCCGGCCGCCGTCGCCGGGAGGCATCGTAGCCGGACAAATTTTCGCGCCCTTTGTTGCCGACGACAATCGTGAGGCGCAGATTAGCGACAATGGTCAGATCATCGCGTTCACTTCTACCCGCAACTTAGCAGGGAACAATTCCGACGCTAATCCAGAGGTGTTTCTGTTTAATCGAAATACTTCTGCTTTTACGCAGGTTACCAGTACAACCACCACGTCACTCAATAATCCGATCTTCAACGAGAATCCGTGCATGAACAGTGATGGTTCGGTAATCGCCTTCAGCTCGAACGCGAATCTCGTTTCAAGTAACGATGATGGTGGTGGTCTGAGTAACGCGGAAATCTATCTCGCGAACTTCGATGGCACGACAGTAAGCAATGTTCGACAAGCAACCAAAACAAAGAATGGCGTTCCGGCGCCTACGCCATCGGTAAGTCCCGACACAACTGCGACAGCCGTTATTTTAACGTTTGGCCGGCGCATGAGCCGCGACGGCAGATTCATCGCGTTTGAATCAATCGCGAGTGACCCGAAAGCTAACAATACTGACAACAGCCGGTTCTATGCGCCGTTTGTGTATGACGTGACCGCGGACACGTTTGTACAACTGGGACCCCGCGCGACCATTACGCAACTGGATCCATTCCTTCATGCTCCGACGTTTACTGACTACGATGCATCACTCAGACCGGCATCGGTTGTTTGGACTTCGGCGCTGAACTTTACGTCGAATGGCACACTCGTAACCGATACCACCGGCTTGAATCCGATCAGCACCGGCGGAGTGTTCGTGGCGCAGCTTTTTCTCGCGCCCCTTCCCGCCGTCAGTACAGGACCTTTTACGAGGGTAACCAACTTCAGCGTAGTAAGCGGTGGAATGGGCGCCATTACCAGTAACACACGTCGGCGAATGGCTTATTCAAGGACCGCCGAGCTGGGTTTTGGCAATTCCGATTTCTCGAGCGAAGTCTTCTATCAGTTGTTGCCGAATATAACGAGCGAGTCGACGGGAACGGTGACGCTCTTCACCGGGGCAACTCTGTTGAGCGTGCCCGTGGCGAGCCCGACCGCGACGCCGAGTCCATCGGTTAGCCCTTCGCCGAGTCCATCACCGAGTCCCAGTCCGTCACCATCAGTAAGCCCGGCGACGAGTCCGACCGGCCTGGCGGCCGGAGAATTGGGCGTCGCGCGAGCAAGCGTCAGTCTGGCGCCCGCGCCCGCGACTGTAAGCAATGCGAATGCTTCGGAATCAACACGCGCTCCGTCGCTGCCGATCGAGCTGAATGGAGTTTCAGTCGCTATCAACGGGTCTGCCCGCGGGTTGTTCGCATTCGGCCCGACGCAAATTAATTTTGTGGTCCCGAGGGCGTTACCGACCGGTACTTATCCACTCGTCATTAACAACAACGGCACAGTGATACGGGCCGGCATAGCGATCGTCGCCGCCCAACCGGACATCTTCAGCAGCACGAATGGGCCAGGGGGACGGGCCGTAGTGTGCAATGCGACGAATCCGGCCGTGTGCACGCCTGAGCCGTTTGGCGTGACATCGGACGACGGTACCGGAACTCAGGTGCCGACTGTCTTGAGGGTTTCGCTGACAGGCGTGCGCGGCTCTGTGCCTTCGGCGATTTCAGTGATCGTTGGCACTACGTCGATTACCCCGAGCGATAATTCGAGCACAGATCTACCGGGGCTTGAAAACGTCACGTTCAAGCTGCCTTCGACTGTCGATACGGGAGATGTGCCGATTGTCGTGATCGCCAATGGCCAATCCAGTCGCGATACGTCAACAGCGCCGCATATCACGATTAATCCAGGCGCCTCACCCATACTGAATCCTATCGACAATGTTGCGTTCTTTGTGCGACAGCATTACCTGGATTTTCTGGGACGCGAACCCGATGCCGATGGTTATGCGTTCTGGCAGAACCAGCTCAATTCGTGCGGACAGGACGTGCAATGCATTGAAGTCAAGCGCATAAACGTTTCCGCTTCGTTTTTCCTGTCAATCGAGTTTCAGGAATCCGGATATCTGGTGTATCGAACTTACAAAGCTGCTTACGGCAATCTTCCGAATGCGCCGGTGCCGCTGACGCGAGCGCAGTTTCTGCCCGACACCAAAGAGCTTTCCAACGGCGTAATTGTCAATCAGGGCAATTGGCAACAACAAATCGAGATCAACAAGCAGGCATATTTTGCCGATTTCGTTACTCGCCAACAGTTCATCAATAAATACCCCGCTAATCTGACGGCGCAACAATTTGTCGATACATTGTATGCGAATACCGGAATCGCTCCGGGGTCGGCAACAAACCGGAATGCCGCGATAAACGAGATCGAAGCGGCTCCGCCTGCGGACAACGCGGCGCGGTCACGGGCTCTAAGGCTGGTCGCCGAGGATCCAATGCTGGTTAAGCAGGAATTCAATCGGGCTTTTGTGTTGATGGAATACTTTGGTTACCTGCAGAGGAATCCACCAGATCCACCAGAGCTCACCCTGGATTATCAGGGCTATAACTTCTGGCTTAACAAACTAAATCAGTTCAACGGCAACTACATCAACGCCGAAATGGTGAAGGCATTCCTGTCTTCAATCGAATACCGTCAGCGATTTGGCCAGTAGCATTCTGTAGCGCAAATTGTTAATTTGCGGGCGCAAGTTTAAATAGCTTGCGCCTTTTTGATGCGAATCGCACTTGACGGCTACCCACTCTCTGAACCAAGAACCGGCGTCGGCCATTACACGTTCGAACTTGCGCACGCGCTGGCGCTTGCCCATCCCGCAGATCAGTTTGAGTTGGTCTCGCCAAGACCGTTTGAAGGAACCGTTGCCGGTTTGCCGGCGATTTCGAACCTCAGTTTCATCAAAGCAAAATCCTCGTCGATACGCGGCCACTGGTGGTCGGTTGGTTTGCCTCTCTATGCAAGGCGCGCCTCGCTGGATCTGTTTCATGGAACCAACTTCGAACTTCCACTCTGGAATCGACGGCGTACGGTGTTGACCATTCACGATCTTTCGACGCTTCGTTATCCCGAGCTTCACCGGCCGCGGCTGGCCCGTCGTGCGCGTGTGCGTTTGCCGTTGGCCGCGAAATTGGCGACTGCAATCATTACGCCGACCGAAGCCGTGAGGCGCGAAGCGTGCGCGCACCTTCGTCTTAAGCCGGACAAGGTGACCGCGATACACGAAGCGCCGCGCCAATCGTTTCGACCAATGCCGTTTAGTGACACGGTTAAGGTGAGGAGAAAGTTAAGAGTTGAAGATGAATTCCTGCTCTTTGTCGGCACGCTCGAACCGAGAAAGAATCTGTTGACTCTGCTCAAGGCCTTGGATCAGATCTTTCGTCATACGTCTTTGCACCCGCAGCTGGTGATCGCCGGCGGTCAGGGCTGGCTGATGGACGATACTTTTTCGTTCATGAAAGAGTCCGGCATAAACGAGCGGCTCGTGCTGACCGGATATCTGGACGATGAAGATTTGCGAGCGTTGTACTCGTCGTGCAAAGCGTTCATTTATCCTTCGTTGTATGAGGGTTTCGGTTTGCCGCCGCTTGAAGCGATGGCTTGCGGCGCGCCCGTAATCGCCAGTCGAATTCCTTCCCTGCAGGAAACTCTGGGTGACGCAGCAATATTGAATGAACCAGTGGATGTCGATGGACTGGCCAGGTCGATGATTCAGATCTTACAAAATGAAGAGCGCAGATTGGCGCTAATTTCGGCCGGCCTAAAACGTGTCGAACACTTCTCATGGCAGAAAGTGGCGCAGCTGACGTATGACGTCTATCAAAAGGTGTTGTCCAGGAGAGCAAGTATTTAGACGTCAGCTTGGAACGATGGCACTCAACTCCGCTTCCCATATCGCAAGCGCAACATCTGCAGCAGCGTCTTCGAATAAGCCCAACCGAATTTGATAAAACGTACGTGTGACTTGCCGGAATTGCGAGCCTGGTAATGGAATGGGACCTCGCGAATCTGCCCGCCATTGACATAGATCTTGACGAGAATTTCCTCCAGCGCATCGAAGTCTCTGGCCTGCAAGTCGATCGTCGACAAAGTCTGCCGATCGTACATGCGAAAACCGCTCGATAGGTCGCGCAACTTTATTCCGAGCACGATGGCATAGGTGCGATTCAATAGCGTGCTTAACACGCGACGGCCAATTCCCATGTCGGCCTGACCTCCGCGAACGTATCGAGATGCAACCAGGAGATCGGCGTCTTTTCGCTGTTCCCAAAAATCTCTGAGAAACTTTGGTGGATGCGAGAGATCGGCGTCCATCGTAATCACGTACGAGCCCCGGGCGGCGGCGAATCCGGCGAGCAGTGCTCCGCCATAGCCACGTTCGGTTTGTCCGACGACGCGCGCGCCAAACTTCCGAGCAACCAGTTGGGAATCATCCCGGGACCCGCCGTCAACGACTATCAATTCGGCGCTCACCTGTAGCTGTGTAAGAACCTCCGCAATTAAGGGCAAGAGCAATTTGAGGTTCTCTTGTTCGTTTAGGGCGGGAACGACTATGGAGATCTCCGGCGAAATTTCACCGGCCGAGGGGTTTGCTTCCGAGGCTTTCGTCTGTTCGAATGGTCCGGATGCGATGGTCATTGGCGATGGGACGATTCTTGTGACACGTTAGTTGGCGCCAAATATTTATAGACCCAAATTTCATAACTACCTAACGGCGAAAGGCGAAATGCCTGCGCATTTCGCCCTCCGGTAAAGTAATGCTGTACCTATCAGTTTTAGAACACGCTATTACGTAGGCGGATTCTTCACAAACTTCTTATGGATAATCAGAACCTATTGCGGTACTCAATCGATGAGATGAATGCCTTAACCATTTCAGCATTGATGTAGTTGCCGTTGAATTGGTTCAACTTAATCAGCCAGAAATCATAGCCGGTGTAATCAGTGTCCTGGCCACTGTTGGGATCACGCCTCAGGTACCCGAAGTACTGCATCAGAACAAATGCGCGATTGAATTCTGCGCTGAACAGATCCTGATCCTCGGCCACAGCACGTAAGACCTGCGCCCGCGTTTTGGTGCCTGCGGTGAGATCACTTACCAGTTGATCTCGCTCGCTTGTCGATAGCGGATTTCCGGCTCTCGAATTAAGTTGATCGACAAACGTACCCGGCGCCATGCCCGCCGGATAGTCGGTCGTGAACTTCGATTTCTGCACGAACGCATTGAAATAGGCGACCTTATTATTCTCGAGAACTGTTTCCCATCCGGGCTGAAGCACAATTAAACCGTTGTTGAGCTGTTTGACATCTGTCTGGAAATCGCTGAAGCGAACGTAGGGAGCGATGATGTTATGTGTTCCATTCAACGTCGATACGCCGGTAGCATCGCCAAATGCCGACTTGTAAGTGCGTTCGGCGAGGTAACCGGTTTCCTTGAATTCAATCGAAAGGAAGAATGAAGCCGAGACATTGATGCGCATTACCTCAGTGCAGCCAGGATTATTCTGACCGCAACCGGTAATCTGCCCCAGCCAAAACTGGAAGCCCGACTGATCGGGCATGCGAGTGAGAAAGTCTATGTATTGCTCCTGAGTAAAAAAATCGCTGTCGTCGATCGTAATGAACTGTGGCGGATTCGTGCCCGGCCTGACACGGAGCGGTTTGACCTTTACGCTTCCATAAAACAATTCCGAAGGTAGATTCGGATCGGCCGTAACAATCTGCAGCGTTGGAGCCTGTCCAAGGGCGACGACGGCAGAGATCGCAACTATCAAACTGGCGATGGTTAGTTTCATCTTCTGCTCCTGAGACTGATGGAAACTCAACCGGAAAATGGGGCCGGATCTGGTCCGGTCTGTGCTTACAATGAGGCGTCTTCGAGTCTAGCGTTCACCCCAGGGGCTGTCAATAACCTTATTTACGCAAGACTTTAGTCATCCTGCGAGAAATCGAGGCCCAGCTTCAGTTTGTCAAATCGACAATGACAGGCTGAACCTTCTAGAGAAAGATAAGGTTTTCGCCCGGGATAGAACCCTCGGATAAAGACGCAGACGGACTGCGTTTGGCCGATAAATTAAGGACCAAACCTTTGACGGTATTCGATTGAACTAATGAAAGCCTTGACCATCTCGGCGTTGATGTAGTTGCCGCCGAATTGATTCAGCTTCGTCAGCCAGAAATCGAAACCGCTGTAGTCTGAGTCCTGCGGGTCGTTGGGATTGCGCCGCAGGTAACCGAAGTATTGCATCAGCACGAACGCGCGATTGGTTTCAGAATTGAACAGGTCGGTATCTTCAGCCACAGCTCGAAGAACCTGCGCCCTCGTCTTCACATTCGTTGAGAGATCGTTCACCAACTGATTGCGTTCCGCAGCTGAGAGCGGATTCCCCGCATTGGCGTTCAGCGCATCGACGAACTGCGCCGCCGCCATTGAAGACGGAAAGGCAGTCGTAAACCGCGAGCGTTGTACAAACTCAGCGGTGAACGCCTGCTTGTTGCTTTCAATCTGTTGTTGCCAGTTGCCCTGGCCCACAATTACTCCCTGGGCGATGTTCTGCGAATCGGAGAGGAATTCATTCAAACGAACGACTGGCACCGGCAATTGATGCGCTGACGGAAATGTCGAGTTACCGGTCGCATCGCCGTAGGCTGCTTTGTAAATACGCTCGACCAGATAACGGGTGTCCTGAAACTCGATTGACAGGAAGAAAGAGGCCGAGACATTGATGCGCCGCACTTCGATGCAGCCCGGGTCTGTGCCGCAGGACGTGATTTGGTTGGTCCAGAAATCCCAGCCACTCTGGTCCGGCTGCCGATTCAGAAAATCGTGATAATGCTGGCACACGTAAGTGCGCGGATCATCGATGGGGTTCGTCGATGGTTCGCCCGGGTCATCGAGGATGGTGACCGTGGCAATCGGCGGCGAACCAAGAATCATCCCGGAGGGATTACTGAGATTGACATTGAAGGTCTCGTTGCCTTCCACGTTGGAGTCTTCATTGATCAGGATGGCAAAGCTTTTCGAAGTGTCGCCAGGATTAAATTGCAATTTGCCGAGCGCAGTAATGTAGTCGTTGCGCTCGGTGGCCGTCCCATCCGAAGTGTTGTAATCAACGCTGGCCGCCCCAGAGGTATCACCGGAACGGGTCACGGTGATGGTGACTGTGGTGCAATCTTCTTGCACGGAATAGCTGGAAGAACTGAACTGCGCGGTGTTCGCTGGCGGGGTTGGTGTCGGTGTGGGCGTTGGCGTCGGACTTGGCCCAGCATCCTGAGTAACGGTGAAGGTAAGACCCGCGATGGTCATCGTTGCTGAGCGAGCGGACGTCGAATTG
>Ga0126376_10002598_pt1 | contig 10266 bp, 8 predicted proteins | sample PanSoiMetPlot_15_FD_92760 | JGI IMG/M metagenome (GOLD analysis project Ga0126376, IMG submission 92760) | Tropical forest soil microbial communities from Panama - MetaG Plot_15 | ecosystem: Environmental > Terrestrial > Soil > Tropical forest > Bulk soil | place: Panama | collected 2016-02-17 | reverse complement strand
CGAGAACGTGTCAATGATCGTCAGCACCCGCAGCTTGCGTCCGGTCGCAAGCTGATCATGAACGAAGTCCATCGCCCAAGTCTCGTTCGGTCGTGTGGCCGATTGCCGATCCTCGCGCAGCTTCGCCTTGACCGGCTGCCCGGAAGCACCGGCAACTAACCGACTTCAAATGCTGCTGAGAGCGGTGCAATTTGCTGCACCGCGTTATGTCTGCTTTGGCACGAAGCCGACATAGCGAGGTAGGTGCTTCACGTACTCTGACTTCAACCGCGGCAAGTATTTCTCTTTCCTTGGAGTAGTAGACGCCGGAACCTCCTTGTCCACCAGCACGGACGACGAGAAAGAAATAGAACTTCAAAAAAGCCCAGAAGAAGATCAGCATTGGTATAAAACTGAGGAAAGGCAGATCGAGCGTCGTTCGCTCAACAGTTCGATAGAGAGCGATCAAGCTATCCGTTGCCTGAACGAATTTATTGTCGGCATCAGGCATGGATTGTTCGCCGTGGTCGCCCTAAACACGGTGCCGCATCGGACACTTTGCTGCGGAAGTTGCAGACTCTACCAGAGCGTTTAGTTGGCGCCAATATTGAGAGTCGATGGCTGGCGTCGGCGCTGATTCTCCATGACCCCTCCAGCAATGGCTTCAAATTCTCCCATTCTCCTCGTTGAAGACGATCCCTGGACTCGCCTGATCGGCGTGGTGCTCGACCCCGCGACGTCGCAGGAGCGAAGCGCGGCCTTTGCCGACTTCATGTCGCCGGATGAGCCGAATTTTGCGGCTTGGTGCGATGCGCTGCGGGCAAGCACAGGGGCGCTCTTTCCGGGCGAGGTGCGGCTGGTGCCCTCGCAGGCGGAGCTGCGCAAAAATCTCGGCGCCGCGCGGGCGCTGGTCGTCGAATCCTTTCCCGTCGGACGCGAGGAGCTGGCGCGCGCGCCAAAACTCAAGGTCGTGCACAAATACGGCGCGGTGCTGCGCAACATCGATGTCGCGGCCTGCGCCGCTGCCGGCGTCAAAGTTTTGAGCGTGCGCCGCCGCGCCAATATCGCCACCGCGGAGCACGCCTTCGCGCTGATGCTGGCGCTGGCGCGGCGCATCCATCGCATCAACGGACTGACCAGCGTCGAAAAACTTTCAGCTGCGAAACTTTCGTACAAGCCGTTCGACCGCCGGCATACGCCGAGCGCGAACTGGGCGCGCATTTCCGGAATGCGCAGCTTGCACGGCAGCACCATCGGCATCATCGGCCTGGGCGAGATCGGCCGCGAGATCGCGCTGCGCGCGGCCGCATTCGAAATGAACGTGATCTATTTCCAGCGCACGCGGCTGCCGAGTGCCGAAGAAGCGGCGCTGCACGCGTCTTATCGTCCGCTGGAGGCGCTGCTCGCGCAGAGCGACTGGGTCGTTCCACAGCTTCCCGGCGGTGAGTCCACCCTCCACTTCATCGACGGCACTCGGTTGGCGCTGATGAAGGAGGGCGCCTGCCTGATCAATGTCGCGCGCGCGGATCTTGTCGAGCGCAACGCGCTCATCGCCGCGCTTGCCTCGGGCCATCTCGGCGGCTTTGCGCTCGACCCGCCGTACGACGTGCCCGGCCGCGCCGATGACGAGTTGCTTTCTTTCGACAACGTCGTCCTGACGCCGCACGTGGCCGGCTCGCCGCGCACCAACGGCCTGCGTGACATCGAGGAGCTGATCACAGGGCTTGCCGCGGCGCTGTCGGAGTGAGGCTGTGAACTCCGTTCCGTTCGTCCCCGCGCAAGCGGGGACCCAGCGCCGCGGATCTGCGGCCCCTGGATTCCCGCTTACGCGGGAATGAACGGGTGGGATGGGGCTGGCGCGCGAGGGTGTTGGTCCGCAACCCGAGCCCTAGGCCTGGTGGCCGCGGACGATGACCGATACAATATGCGCGCGAAGAATGACTACACAAAAAGTTTTTTGAGCAAAATCCATTTTTCTGTTGACACATATCGAGTATGTTCTACATATGTTCCTCGGCCTTGCTCATCAGGCGTGTTCTAGAGACGATCCTGAATGCGGAGCGAGGCGTGGCGTCCTGCGGTAGCGATTCGCACCCGCTGCCCCGGGAGGCAAGGGAAGCCGCCACCGGGCACTACAACCCGGGAGCGAGGACCTCGCTGAGACCGATCCGGCGCAAATGCGGGTGAGGGAAAGCGCGGCACCTGAGCCCAAAATCGCCACGGTGAGAGCGCCGGGAGGCGGGCGTCCCGCGTCATGGGACGCAGGGCGCCTCCGCAAGGCGCCTGCCTGCCGCCGAGGACCGGTGTCCGAGCACCCGTACGTCTCCCGGCGCTCCGCCACCCCTTGATCGGGGTGAGTGAAGCGACAAAGCAAAAACCCGGACGCGAAAACGCGCCGCGGGAACGAAAACGGCTGTGTGAAAAGGGGAAGGAGAATGTATTCGAGTGAAGTCGGATCGGCGCGAGGCGAACTCGGTCTGTTCCCTCCCCCGCAAGCGGGGGAGGGAACCACACCGAGTGCGCCGCCAAAATTATGCGTCGAGCACAAGCGAAAATTCTGCCGCAAACGTCGCGTCAACCAGCCCAATGCACGACACGGACACACTGATCGCGCAGCTCCCCAAATGCGAGCTGCACATCCACGTCGAAGGAAGCCTCGAGCCGGAACTGATGTTTGGGCTCGCGCGGCGCAACGGCATCCGCCTGCCCTATGCGTCGGTGGAAGCGGTGCGGCAGGCCTACCGCTTCCGCAATCTGCAGGATTTTCTCGACATCTATTATCAGGGCATGTCCGTGTTGGTCACGGAGCAGGATTTTTACGACCTCGCCTTCGCCTATCTCGCGCGCGCGCATGCCGACAAGGTTCGCCACGTGGAGATGTTTTTCGACCCGCAGGGCCACACGTCGCGTGGCATCCCGTTCGCGACCGTGCTGGAGGGGCTCAGCCGCGCCATCGCCGACGCTTCGGAAAAGCTCGGAGTCAAAGCGAGCTTGATCATGTGTTTCCTGCGCCATCTCGAGGAGGCGGACGCGGAGCGCACGCTCGACGCAGCGCTCCCCTTCAAGGACCGGATCGCCGGCGTCGGACTCGATTCATCGGAGCAGGGCAACCCGCCGGGCAAGTTCAAGCGTGTCTTCGAACGCGCCCGCGCGGCCGGCTTCTTTCTCACCGCGCATGCGGGCGAGGAAGGTCCGCCGAGCTACGTCTGGGAAGCGCTCGACGTGCTCGGCGTTGCGCGCATCGATCACGGGGTGCGCTCGATGGAGGACGAACCGCTGGTCGAGCGCCTCGCGCGCGAGCGCGTCCCGCTCACGGTCTGTCCGCTGTCCAATGTGCGGCTGCGCGTGGTGGAAGATCTCGCGCATCATCCACTGCGGCGCATGCTGGATAAGGGCCTCGTGGCCACGGTCAATTCCGACGACCCCGCTTATTTCGGCGGTTACGTGCAGGAGAATTACCGCGCCGCCGCGCAGGCGTTGCGGCTCGGGCGCGACGAGGTCGCGGCGCTCGTGCGCAACGGCATCGCGGCATCGCTGATGCCGAAGTCCGAGAAGGCGGCGCTCCTCGCGGAGGTCGATCGCGTCATCGCCGCGAATGCTTGATCGGGGTGTGTGGTTCTTTGCTTGAATTTGTGCAACGATATGCGTCGGCGGTCCGCAGACCGGCAAGATAGAGGAGAAGCTCAATGACACGGATTGCGCTAGCGGCTATCGCGCTGCTGAGTTCTGCCGTGTTGGCAACCGAGGTCGCCGCTCAGAGCGGCCAAGTCACGAATCCGGTACCTCTCACGACGCCGAGCCTCAATCTGCAAACCACCACGTGTCAGACCACGTGTGACACGCAGGCAATGCTGTGCCTGAATACCTGCGTGTCGACCGCCGTCGGGCCGACTTCGAGTGCGACGGGAGTGACGACGCCTACGCTGGCACCGAGTACCGGCAGCACATGCAATCTCAGCTGTACGACGCAGCAGCTTGTCTGCAAGCAGCGGTGCTAAGCGGCTCAATCGAGGATTGGTCGTCGCTTGCGCTCATAGATCCTGCGTGCGCCGCTTCATGGCGTGATCCCAGACCGCGTCGCGGTCGTTATCGAACACGAGCTTTGCGTCCTGCGGCGTCGTGAACCAAAAGCCTTGCGCGAGCTCGCCCTCGAGCTGGCCCGGCGCCCAGCCGGCATAGCCGAACGCGATCAGGCTCTTGCTCGGGCCGCGCTGGTTGCCGATGTCGCGCAGAATCTCGCGGCTCGAGGTCATGGCGACGTCGCGGTCGATGTCGACCGTGTCGGCGCGATGATAGTCGGTGCTGTGCACCACAAAGCCGATGTCGGGCTCCACGGGGCCGCCGGCGAAAATGCGCACCGTCCCGGCGGGTGCCGGATCTTTGTCGCCGAGCGCCGCGAGCAGGGCCGCCAGCGGCCGATCTCCGATCGGGCGATTGATGACGATGCCGAACGCGCCATTGTGGTCGTGCCGCACCATCAGAATCACGGTCTGGAGAAAACGCGGATCGCCCATGCTGGGCGAGGCAATCAAGAGTTGGCCCGTGAGCGAGCCGTCTTTCGGCTTGTCCGCAGCCGTCGGGAACGCGGCATGGACGAGGCTCGCGCACAAGAACATGCCCGCCAGGATCGAGCCCAGGCGTTGCAGAAAGGTCAAGGCCATCGCTGACCTCATCGCAGGGGGCGCGAGCGCGAGCATATCAGCCGGGGCAGGCCGGGCAACTTGTCGCCCAAGCGCTCAAACGCTCGCGCATGCGTGCCGCGCGCGAGCGATGATGGATTTGCGCGCGCGGGGCTGTTACCAGGGCCATCGCCCATGCACGGAACGACCGTCCTTGAGCGGATGCCGAAGCCTCTCGGCGCGGCGCTCGCAATCGCGCTAACGCTCGCCGTGGGCGTCGCCGGCGGTTTTTTGGCGCGCTTGGTGCATCTGCCCTTGCCGTGGCTGCTGGGACCGCTGTTTGCCACCATGGCGCTGTCGCTCGCCGGCGCACCGGTGCGGCTCATTCCCTGGGGACGGCCGGCGGGGACGGTGGTGGCCGGAGCCTCGACCGGGCTGCAGTTCACCGCCGCCGTGGTTGCCAAGCTTGTTGCGCTCTCGCCCTTGATCATCGGCGCCGCGCTTTTCTCCACCATCATCGGCGCCATCGGCGGATTGATCTACATGCGGCTCTCCGGCATCGACCGGGTGACCGCGTTTTTTGCCACCGTGCCCGGCGGCGTGGTGGAAACGACGACCATCGCCCCCTACTACGGCGGCCAGCTCGAGCCCATCATGGTGGCCCAGACCGTGCGGGTGGCGCTCATCGTCGTCTTTGCGCCCTTCCTCGTGATTTCGTTTGTCGGCGGCGCCGGCCCAAATCCGCTGCTCGGTGTGGCGGTGCCTTGGCTGCCACTCGCCGGCCTTCTCATCATATCCGGCGCGATTGCGACCTTGCTCGCACGCGTGCGCTCGCCCAATGCCTGGCTGATGACGCCGCTCTTTATCGCGGCCATCGCCAGCCACCTCGGCTTGATCGAGGGCCGCATGCCCGACGTGCTGCTGATCGCAGCGCAGGTCGTCATCGGCAGCGCGCTCGGTGCCCAGTTCCGGCCTGAGTTTCTCACCCGGCTGTTCAGCTTACTCTGGGCCTCGTGCGTGGCCGTGCTGTTCGCGGCTGGATCGATGGCTTGCTTCGCTGAAGCGGTGGGTTGGCTCGCCGGATATCCGGTGCCGACCATGGTGCTGGCCATGGCGCCCGCCGGCATCGCCGAGATGGTGCTCACCGGCAAGGTGCTGGGACTCGACGCCACGCTGATCGCCGGCTTTCAGCTCATGCGCATCATCATCGTGCTGATCTGGTGCCGCACCGCGCTGGTTCTTTTTCAGCGGGTGGCGGATTCTGTATTCGGCAAGCCGCCGGAGTCGCCGTAGGGTGGGCAAAATCTCGTCTGTACTTCAGCGGCGGGTGGGCAAGGCGCGGCGCGATTTTGCCCACGCGTCGGAATCGCGTGCTGCGCCTTGCCCACCCTACGGCTCACGACAAATGCTTGGTTCATATGTTAGGAGAGCGCCGAGTTTGATCGGCGCCCAGCAAGGAGAGTTCCAATGGCGGCAAACAAACAGAAGATCGGCTGGATCGGCGTGGGTCGCATGGGATTGCCCATGGCCGAACGCTTGCTCAAGGCCGGCTACGAGCTCGCAATCTGGAACCGCACCCGCGCCAAGGCCGAGCCGCTCGCCAAGATGGGCGGGAAGGTGGTCGACAATCTCTTGGATCTCAAGGATGTCGACGTGCTGTTCTCGATCGTCTCGACGGGAAAAGATTTGGATCAAGTGTATTTCGGCAAGAACAGCGTTACCGGCCACGGCGGCAAGCTGCCGAAGATTTTCGTCGACTGCTCCACCATTTCGGTCGAGGAGTCGGCTGCCATCCGCGACCGGCTCAAACAGCTCGGCAGCGACTACGTCGCCGCGCCAGTCAGCGGCAACGCCAAGGTCATCAAGGCGGGCAAGCTCTCCGCGGTCATCTCCGGCGACGAGGCCGCGTGCAAGATCGTGGTGCCGATGCTCGAGGCGATCGCCCCGCGCGGCGTCTCCTACGTGGGCGACGGCGAGCTCGCGCGCATCTGCAAGATCGCCCACAACGTCATGCTCGGCGTGGTGATCGAGAACCTGATCGAGATCACGCTCCTTGCCAACAAGATGGGAGTTCCTCGCCACGCGTTCCTTGCCTTCATGAACAACAGCGTGATGGGCTCGATGTTCACCCGTTACAAATCGCCGGCGCTGGTCAATCTCGACTGGACGACCACGTTCACGCCCGAGCTGCTGCGCAAGGACCTCGATCTCGGCCTGGCGCTCGGACGCGAATGGGACGTGCCGATGCCGGTGACGGCGGCGGCGCGCGAGGTGCTGCAAGGTCATTTCGGCGCCGCGACGCTCAAACCCGACCCTGAAGACTATCTGCAAAAGGACTTCGCAGCGCTGATGGAAACGATGGCGCTGGACTCAGGCATTAAGCTGCAAAGCGAAAATAAGAACGTGCCGAACGGGCGGGAGAGTTGACAGCTCTATACTTCTCGCAATGACAGCGGGTGGCACGCTATCCTTTCGTCGCGATCTTCGCGGAAGTAAACTCGCTCCGCCATCGATCTTCGGACATGTCCGGTACGCGCGAAAGGGTCCGCGATGTCCACGCGCAAGGATGAGTTCTATTACGCCGATTATCTAAAACTTGCCGCACTGCTCGCCGCCCAGCAGCCGGAGAGCGCACGCCAGGGGCGGCCCGCGCACGATGAAATGCTCTTCATCGTCGTGCACCAGACCTACGAATTATGGTTCAAGCAAATTCTGCACGAGCTCGACCGCATTCAGGCCGATTTCGGCGGCGACATCGTCGAGGACGAGTATCTTGGACGCATCGTCCACGGCCTCGAACGCATCAATGAAATCCTCAAGCTTCTGATCCAGCAGCTCGAAGTGCTGGAGACGATGACACCGCTCGATTTTCTCGATTTCCGCGATTTTCTGTTTCCCGCTTCGGGTTTTCAATCGACGCAGTTCCGATTGATCGAAATCCGGCTCGGCCTCTCGCGCGCGATTCGCTCCGATTACGCCGGCAAACCGTTTGACGAGATGCTGAACAAATCCGACCGCGCCCGGGTCGTCGCCGCCGAACGCGCGCCGAAGCTGATCGACCAGCTCGACCGCTGGCTTTCGCGCACGCCCTTCGTGCACCGGCCCCATTACGATTTCTCGCGCGAATACCGCAAAGCGGTGCGGCAGATGCTCGAAGATGACGCGGCGCGCGTGCGCGCGAATCAAGCGATGGATCCAGCACAGAGGGAGATCGAAGCCAAACGGATCGAGGCGTCGCTCGAGGAGTTCCAGGCGATCTTCGCCGCGGAATCGGAGCCCTCGCCGTGGCACATGTCGCGCGCGGCGGTGCAGGCCGCGCTCTTCATCATCGTCTATCGCGACCGGCCGGTGCTGCAGCTGCCGTTCCGCCTGCTTGCCGCGTTGATGAACGTCGACGAATTGCTGACGCTCTGGCGCTATCGGCATGCGCTGATGGTGCAGCGAATGATTGGGGTGAAGATCGGTACCGGCGGCTCCGCTGGCCACGACTATTTGCGCGATACGGCGGCCAAGCATCGGGTTTTCTCCGACCTGTTCCGGCTCTCGACCTACCTCATTCCGCGCTCGCGCCTGCCCAAGCTGCCGCGTGAGCTCGAAGATGCGATGGGCTACCGTTACGCGGCAGAACCGAGCGGCCAATGACGCTCGACCTGCGCGAGCATTTCCGCGAATTTCGATCCGCGCAGCCTGGCCGCATTCATCTAGCGGCGCACAGCCACCATTTCTGGCCGGATGCAGCCTGCGCGGCCCATTGCCGGGCGCTCAGCGATGCCGCGCGCCTCGCTGACAACAAATGGGAGATGATCTTTGGTGAGTTGATCCCGCGGGTACGGCGGGGCATCGCCGCTGTGCTCGCGCTGCCGGATCCCGCGACCATCGCCTTCGCGCCCAACACGCACGATTTTGTGAGACGCTTGCTCTCGGCATTGCCGGCAGGGACGAGACCGCGCATTCTCACGAGCGACAGCGAGTTCCACTCCTTCACGCGGCAAATCGGCCGGCTCGAGGAAGAAAATCTTGTCGCCGTCGAGCGCATAGCTGCTGAGCCGTTTGCAGACTTCGGCGAGCGATTTGCGTCCGTGGCGCGCCGCGGTGGCCACGATCTCGTGTTTGTGAGCCAAATATTTTTCAATTCGGCCGCCGCGGCCGGATCGCTCGACGCCATCGCTAGCGCGGTCGAAGGCGCGCAAACACTGGTCGTGTTTGACGGCTATCACGGCTTCATGGCGCTGCCGACCGTCTTAGCCGCAAGCGCCGATCGTGCCTTCTATATCGCGGGTGGCTACAAATACGCCATGGCAGGGGAGGGCATCTGCTTCATGCATTGCCCGGGAGGCTTTGCCATGCGGCCGCGCGACACCGGCTGGTTCGCCGCGTTCGGTGCGCTTCGCGGCGGCGGCGGCGCAAAGATCGCGTACGGCACGGACGGCAGCCGATTCATGGGCGCTACCTTCGATCCGAGCGGGCTCTACCGTTTGGCCGCAGTGTTCGATTGGATGGACGAGATTGGCCTGACTGTGGATGCGATTCACGAGCACGTGCTGGCGCTGCAAACGCTGTTTCTCGACGAACTCTCGCACGCCAAGGTCCAGCCGCTCTGCAATGCCCGATTAATCACGCCGGTTGAGGCCGGTGCCGGACGTGGCCATTTCCTCACCTTCGAACTGGCCGCGGCGCAAGAGCTCCACGATCGGCTCGCGCGGGCCAACATCGTCACCGACCTGCGCGGGGAGCGGATTCGCTTCGGCTTCGGCTGCTATCACGTCGCTGAAGAGATCGAGGCTGCAGTCGCCGCTATCGCTAGGGCGATTGGCTAACGCATGCGCTGTTTGCAGCCAGCGGCTGCCGCCGGCATTGACCTTGGCCGGCCGATCATCCTAACGCTGCGGGCCCCTGAACCCGCGGCGCGCGCGCGGTCAATCGCTCCAGGGAGAACGCGACAGTAGCGACGAGCACGCTGAGCGAAATCAGGACAACGCCCAGGCCGAGCGCGAGCGGTAGGTCGCCTTTGCTCGTTTCCAGCGCGATGGCTGTCGTCATGGTCCGGGTGCTTCCGCGGATATTACCGCCGACGATAAGGATCGCCCCGACTTCAGCGATGGCGCGGCCGAAGGCGGCCAGCGATGCGGTCAAAAGGCCGGAGCGCCCCATAAACAACAGCTCGCGGATCGTACGCAGGGACGAAGCACCGTCGACCGCCAGCACATCGCCGTAGCGCGACCACAGCGATTCACTTGTGCGGTGCACGAGCGCAATGACGATCGGCATCGCAAGGCATGCCTGCGCGATGATCATCGCGGTCGGCGTGAACAACAGGCCCAGCCCACCGAGCGGCCCCGATCGGGACAGCAGCAGGTAGACGATGAGACCCATCACGACCGGCGGTAGACCGAGAAGCGCATTGGCGAGGACGATGGCGGCAGTTCGGCCGTGAAAGCGCGTAATCGCGAGGAACGCGCCGGCCGGGGCGCCGATGAGAAACGCGATGGCGGTTGCCGAGAGACTGACCCGAAGCGACAGCGCGACAATGCCAACGAGCTCGGGCTCAAACGTCCCGATAAGCCGCAGGGCGATGACGAGAGCCTGACCAAGATCGGACATGCCGCACCCCGACATTTTCGAGCAATCGACCAGAAGGAGCGCAGCATATCCGCCCGTCGCCCCAAGG
>Ga0126376_10002597_pt1 | contig 10267 bp, 6 predicted proteins | sample PanSoiMetPlot_15_FD_92760 | JGI IMG/M metagenome (GOLD analysis project Ga0126376, IMG submission 92760) | Tropical forest soil microbial communities from Panama - MetaG Plot_15 | ecosystem: Environmental > Terrestrial > Soil > Tropical forest > Bulk soil | place: Panama | collected 2016-02-17 | reverse complement strand
GCATGATGTATCTGGTGCGGCTCAGCCGTCACCGCCGCGCGCGCCGCTATACGTTGCGCATCCACGCGGCCACGCGCGAAGTCGTCCTCACCATTCCGCCGCGCGGCAATCTCAAGGAGGCGAAAGCCTTCGCCGAGCGGCATGGCGGATGGATTGCGGCGCGTCTCGGTCGCCTGCCGAAGGCCGTGCCGTTCGCGCACGGCACGGTCGTGCCGCTGCGCAACATGGCGCACCGCATCGTGCATCGCCGCAGCATGCGCGGCACCGTGTGGCGGGAGACCGACAATCGCGGCAGCCGGCTGATCTGCGTCGCCGGCGAGGCGCCGCACATCGCGCGCCGCATCAGCGACTTCCTCAAGCGCGAAGCCAAGCGCGACCTCGACGCAGCCGCCAGCCGCTATGCCGAGGAACTCGGCGTGAAGTTCAGGCGGATCGCGGTGCGCGACCAGTCGAGCCGCTGGGGCTCGTGCTCCACCACTGGCGTGCTGTCGTTCTCGTGGCGGCTGATCCTGGCGCCACCCTTCGTGCTCGACTACCTCGCGGCTCACGAAGTGGCGCATCTCGTTGAAATGAATCACTCGCCGCGGTTCTGGCGTCTGCTCGAGCGCCTGTGCCCGAACATGGCGCGCGCCAAGGTCTGGCTCGACGTGCACGGGCCCGACCTGCACCGCTACGGCGCACCGGAGGCGCGGCGTGGCCACAATGGCCGCCTTTCCGACACGGCCGACCTCTGACCATTGCCGAGTGCAACGGCCTGAGCCGCCGCTGCCGGCGAAAATCTCGACACGCGCCGGCAAAGCCGGTACAGGGCGCCGACCCACCCATGCTGCGCCCCGATACTTTCGCACTGACGGCGCTGCTCGCCCTCATCACGGCGCTCGGGCCGGTGTCGACGGACATGTACCTGCCGTCGCTGCCGGACATCGGCCGCCTGCTGGCGGCAAGCGCGGCCGAGGTGCAGCTGACACTCTCCGCCTACCTGGTCGGGTTTGCCGGCGGCCAGATCGTCTATGGACCGTTCTCCGACCGCTATGGCCGCAAGCCGGTGCTGCTCGTGGGGCTCGCGCTGTTCTGTGGCGCCAACCTGATCTGCGCCGCCGCCCCGAGCATCGAAGTGCTGATCGCGGCGCGCGCCCTGCAGGCGCTGGGCGGATCGGGCGCGATCGTGGTGGCGCGCGCCATCGTACGCGACCTGTACTCCGGCGCCCGCGCCGGACGCGAACTGTCGCTGATGGGATCGATCATGGCGGTGGCGCCCATCGCGGCGCCGCTGATCGGCGGCGTGCTGCAGACGGCGTTCGGCTGGCGCGCGAACTTCATCGTCGCCCTCCTGGTCGGGCTCATCGCCGCCGTCACGGTGTGGCGCGCTCTGCCCGAGACCCTGGCCAGGCGCGCAGCCGAGCCGATGTCGTTCCGCGCCATCGCGCGCGCATATGCGGGCCTGCTCGCCAACCGTGCTTTCGTGGCCCATCTCGGAATCCTCGCGGCGAGCTTTGCCGGCCTGTTCGCCTGGATCTCGGGGTCGCCCTTCGTGCTGCAGGATCTCTACGGCCTCTCCGCCTTTGGCTACAGCATCGTGTTCGCGATCTGCAGCGTGGGCTTTCTGGCCGGAACGTTTGCGGCGAGCGCCATCGTCGAACGGCTCGGCCTCGGGCCGACGATTGGCCTGGGCTCCTGCGCACTGGCGGCCGGAGGCATATCGATGTGCGCCGCGCTCGCGCTCGGCGCGACCTCGGTGGTGGCGATCGTGCTGCCGACCACGCTCTACCTGTTCGGGCTGGGCCTGGCGATGCCGCAGGCCATGGCCGGCGCGCTCACGCCATTTCCCCATCGCGCCGGCGCCGCCTCGTCGCTCGCCGGCTTCGTGATGCAGAGTTCGGCCGCGATCCTCGGCGCCGTGGTCGGTCACATGCTGGACGACAGCGCCTGGCCGATCGCCGGGCCGCTGGCCGCGATGGGCCTCGCGGCGCTGCTCGTGTGGATGGCGTCGCGCAAGGCACGTGCCGGCGAATGGCGAATAGCGGATAGCGAATAGAGCGAGTAAGGGGCCAGCCTTCCCCTATTCGCTGCTCTCATTCGCCAAAGAATCAGTGCCGCCCGAACAGCCGATCGATGAACCAGCCGTCGAGGCCGCCGCCCTCCGGTGGCCGCGGCCGGCCGGGCTCCTGGACGGTTGCCGGCGGGCGCGCCGCCACCGGCGCGGCGCCCGGGAACAGCGCCGGAACCGACGCCACGCTGCCGCGCAGGCCGGGCAGATCCGCCACCGCGATACCCAGATGCGCCGTCTTCATGAAGCGGCTCCAGATGTCGACCGGCAGGCCGCCGCCGGTGGTCCTCTTCATCGGCGAATTGTCGTCGTTGCCGAGCCAGACACCGGTCACCAGATGGGCCGTATAGCCGATGAACCAGGCGTCGCGGAAATCCTGCGAGGTGCCGGTCTTGCCGGCAGCCGGCCAGCCGGCGACGTCGGCCTTGTGGGCGGTGCCGCTGACCAGCGTCTCCCGCATCATGGCGTTCATCATCCCGACGTGGCGCTCGTCGACGATGCGTCCGAGGCTCTGCGGCTCGTAGGCGTAAAGTTGCTTGCCGCCGGCGGTGCGCACGCGCTCCACCACGTAGGGCACGACGCCGGTGCCGCCGTTGGCGAACGGCGCGAAGGCCGATACCAGTTCGATCATCGAGACTTCCGAGGTGCCGAGCGCCAACGAGGCGTTGGCATTGAGCGGTGAGGCGATCCCCAGGCGATGCGCCGTGCGCGCGATCGCCTTCGGCCCGACTTCGAGCGCGAGCCGCACCGCTACGGTGTTGAGCGAATGGGCGAGCGCCTGGGTCAGCGTCACTGGGCCGAAATACTGGCGCGTATAGTTCTCCGGCCGCCAACCCTTGATTTCGATCGGCCGGTCCTCGCGCACGGTGTCGGGGGTAAAGCCGCGCTCGAGCGCCGTGAGATAGACGAACGGCTTGAACGCCGAGCCCGGCTGGCGCTTGGCCGCAATGGCGCGATTGAACTGGCTGTCGCTGTAGCTGCGCCCGCCGACCAGCGCGCGCACGGCGCCGTCCGGCGACATGGAGATGAGGGCGCCCTGCCCGACACTGTACTTGTCGCCGCGCTGCGCCAGTTCGTCGACCAGCGCCTTTTCGGCCGCCGCCTGCAGCGTCGGCTCGATCGTCGTCTCCACCACGATGTCCTGCTCGACATTGCCGATGAGGTCGTTGAGCACGTCCATGACCCAATCGGCGATGTAGTTGGCCGCGGCGGCGGCCGGCGGCTTGATGATGCGCGGCTCCTGCGCGATCGCCGTCTTCGCCTGATTGTCGGTGAGGAAGCCGGCCTCCACCATGGCCGTGAGCACGACGTGAGCGCGGCGCTCGGCGCCGCCCGGATTGCGCGACGGCGACAGGCGGGAGGGCGACTTGACGAGGCCGGCCAGCATGGCGGCCTCGGCGAGCGTCACCTGGCGCGCCGATTTGCCGAAATAGCGCTGCGCTGCTGCCTCGACCCCGTAGGCACCGGCGCCGAAATAGACGCGGTTGAGATAGAGCTCGAGAATCTCCGCCTTGGTGAACTTGTGCTCGAGCCACAGCGCCAGCACGAGTTCCTGAATCTTGCGGTCGAGCGTGCGCGCCTGGGTCAGGAACAGATTCTTCGCGAGCTGCTGGGTGAGAGTCGAGCCGCCCTGCGACACGTTGCGACGAAGGAGGTTGGCGACCACCGCACGCCCGATGCCGACCGGGTCGACCCCGCGATGCTGATAGAAGCGGCGATCCTCGATGGCGATGAACGCGCGCGGCAGGTAGGCGGGAAGCTCCTTGAGCGCCAGCGCGGCGCCGCCCATCTCGCCGCGCGTCGCCAGCGTGCGCCCGTTGAGTCCGAGGATCTGGATCGCCGGCGGGCGCTTCGGCACTTCCAGCGACTGGATCGGCGGCAGGTGCGCGGCAAACCACACGACGGCGCCGACTGCACCGATCGCGCCCCACAGGCCGAGCACGCATCCCCAATAGACCACACGGCCGAGCCGCAGGCGCAGCCTGCCGCTGCTTGCCGGCTTGGCCTCGGCCTTGTCGCGTCGGGCCGGCCTCTCCTCCTCCTCTTCCTCCTCAGGTTCGCGGCGCGGCTGGCGCGCCGACGTCCGCGACGGCTTGTCGTCGCCGGCGCCAGCCGGGCGGTCGCGCGGCGACAGGCGCAGATTGAAGGCGGGAATCGGAAATGCGTCGAAGCGGGGCTCGCGGCGCGCTTTCGCCTTTCGTCGACTCCCCATTCCCCAGGTCCCGTTGATGCGCGGGCGCGCCCGCGCCGTTCCGTTACCGCAAGGTAAATGCAGCCGTTTAAGGGGCGGTTAAGCCGGCAGGCGCGCGGCCGGCCCTGCCATTACGGGACCCCCCGCCCCGGCGCGGCCGCCGTCGCCGGTTCGGCGCGGCCGGGCGGAAAACACCACCGAAGCGCACGGACCGGCCCGTGGCGCGAGCGACACACCGCTCCTGATCGCGTCTAAGAGCGGCCGCCGGGGTATTTTCAAGCCTGATCGCTTGAGCATAATGGTACCGCTAACGTTCATGCGAACGACCCACGGGGAGGACCACCATGCGTAAATTGACCCTTCTGCTTGCTATCCTTGCGCTTGCAGCGACCTCATCGGTGGCTGACGCCGCCAAGAAGAAGGCGAAGCAAGCTGCCGCGGCACCGCCGCCTGCCGCCGCACAGGAACCGCCGGGAGCGCCCGGGGCCCGTGTCATCGCCGGTTACTTCCGCGAAGTGGGCAAGATCGGCCAGCCGCCGGCGCCGGCCGCCCCGGCCAAGAAATCCGGCAAGAAGAAGTAATTCACCTGGCGACGTTCGTGAAATCGGCCGGCGTCTCGCCGGCCGGTTGTTCTTTTGGCTCCCGCACCCCTAAGCGCGGAACTCGCTTGCGTCACACCACCGCCGCCTTGGGGGAGCGCGGCGGCGCGTCTGCCGGCAGCGCGAACAGCTGGATAAGCGCGCGCTTGATCGCCGCCTGGCGCGGCGCCGATTCGATCTTCGCGCCCAGCAGATCCGTGACATAGAACACGTCAACCACCCGCTCGCCGAACGTCGCCACGTGGGCCGAGGCGATATTGAGGTTGAGCTTCGACAAAGTAGCGGTGAGCTCGTAGAGCAGTCCGGGCCGGTCCAGCCCGTTGACCTCCACCACCGTGTAGCGGTTGGACCACTGGTTGTTGATCATCACCTCCGGCTCGACGGCGAACGCCCTGATGCGACCCTTCGGCACCGCCCGCTTGGCCACCACCTCGGGCAGCCGCAGGTCGCCGCGCAACGCCTTCTCGATGGCGTCGGCGATGCGCACGGCGCGCCGCGCCTCGTCCTCGTCGCGATCGAACTCGCGCGACACCGAAATGGTGTCGAGCGCCATGCCGTCGGTGGTGGTGAAGATCTGCGCGTCGACGATGTTGGCACCGGCAACCGCGCAGGCGCCGGCGATCACCGACAGGAGCCGCGGGTGGTCGGGCGCCAGCACAGTGAGCTCGGTCACGCCGCGCGCCGCATCGAACCCGACGCCCGTCGCCACCGAGCGACGCGCCTCCTCGGCCGAGCGCACGAAGCGCGCGTGGGTGAGCTTGTGCGGCAGATCGACCTTGAGCCAGTAGGGCGGATAGTGGCGCGCCACGTAGGCGTCGAGCTCGGCCTCGCTCCAGTCGGTGAGCTCGGCCCTGAATTCGGCCTGCGCCAGCGCCACGCGCTGCGCCCGGTTGACCTCGGAGAAGCCGCCAGTGAGCACCTGCTCGGTCTCGTAGTAGAGCGTGCGCAGGAGCTGCGCCTTCCAGCCGTTCCACACGCCGGGGCCGACGGCACGAATGTCGGCTGTGGTCAGGATGGCAAGCAGCTTCATGCGCTCCAGCGACTGCATCACGGCGGCAAAATTCTCGATCGTCTTGCGGTCGGAGAGATCGCGCGACTGCGCGATGGTCGACATCAGCAGGTGATGCTCGACCAGCCAGGCGACCATCTCGGTGTCGGCCGCCGAGAAGCCGAGCCGGGGACAGAAGCGGCGAGCAATGCGCGCCCCGGCGATGGAATGATCCTCCACCCGCCCCTTGGCGATGTCGTGCAGGAACATCGCCACGTAGAGCACGTCGCGGTGCTCCGGCTGGATGGTGCGCATGAGGTCGTTGGCGAGCCCGTATTCGGGATTGTCCCCGCGCTCGATCTCGGCCAGCACGCCGATGCAGCGCAGCAGGTGCTCGTCCACCGTGTAGTGATGATACATGTTGAACTGCATCATCGCGACGACGCGGCCGAAGTCGGGAACGAAACGGCCGAGCACGCCGGTCTCGTTCATGCGGCGAAGCACGATCTCGGCGTCGTCCTTGGCGGTGAGCAGATCGAGGAACAGCCGGTTGGCTTCCGGATTCTCCCGCAGCTCGCGGTCGATCAGCTTGAGCGAGCGGGTAGCGGCGCGCATAGCGTCGGGGTGCAAAATGAGGCCGTGACGCTGCGCCAGGTGGAACAGGCGGATCAGGTTCACGGGATCGCGACGGAACACCTCCGCATCGGCGACATTGATGCGGTTGTTGTCGACGAAGAAATCCGCGGTCTCGCGCAGGGCGCGGCGCCCGCGGGGGCGAAGCTTGGCGATCACCCGGTTGAGCATCGGCACCGGCTTGGCCTCGCGATCCTCGAGCGCGGAGCACAGGATCGCGGTGAGATCGCCGACATCCTTGGCGACCAGAAAATAGTGCTTCATGAAGCGCTCGACGTCCTGCTGGCCCGGGTGCTCAGTGTAACCCAGCCGCACTGCGATCTCGCGCTGGATATCGAAGGCCAGCCGCTCCTCGGCGCGGCCGGTGAGGAAATGCATGTTGCACCGGACCGACCACAAAAAATCCTCGCAGCGCCGGAACAGCTCGTACTCGCGCTGGTCGAACACGCCGCGCTCGATGAGCTGCGCCGGCTCGTGCACGCGATAGACGTAGCGGGCGATCCAGAACAGGGTGTGGAGATCGCGCAGGCCGCCTTTGCCGTCCTTGACGTTCGGCTCCACCAGGTAGCGCGACTGGCCGACGCGGCGGTGGCGCTCCTCGCGCTCCGCCAGCTTGGCGGCGACGAATTGCGCAGCCGTGCCCTGCGCCACCTCCTTGTTGAAGCGGGTGACGAGCTCGTCGAACAGTTTTCTTTCGCCGAACAGGTAACGCGCCTCGAGCACCGAGGTGCGGATGGTCATGTCGGCCTTGGCCTGGCGGATGCACTCGGACAGCGAGCGGGTGGCGTGCCCGACCTTGAGCCCCATGTCCCACAGGCAATAGAGGATCGTTTCGGCGATCTGCTCGCCCCATGCGGTCTGCTTGTAGGGCAGCAGGAACAAGAGATCGATGTCGGAGCCGGGCGCCAGCAGGCCGCGGCCGTAGCCGCCGGTCGCCACCACCGCCATGTGCTCGGCCTCGGACGGATTTTGCGACGGATAGAGGTGCTTGGCAGCGAACTCGTAGAGCACGCGGATGATTTCGTCCTGCATCAGGCACAGCCGCTCGGCGCACAGCCGCCCGCGCCGGTCTTCGAGCAGCTGACGCTCGGCCTCGGCGCGCCCATGCGCCAGCGCCGCCTTGAGCCGCTGTGCCACCGCCGAGCGCAGCTCCGCCTCACGCCCGGCATGCGTGTCGGCGAGCTTGGCGAGATCGCCGGCGAGCGCTGCGCCGTCGAGAAGGTCGCGAGCCGGTTGCGGAGCGCGGGCGGTTTCGAGCATGTGACCGGAGATATCCGAGCGCGTGGTTGCTGTCACGGCTGCGCTGCGCGCTCGATGACTGCTTCCTGTGGGAACCGGCCACGCCGGGCCCGAATACCAATAAGGAATGATATTGCTCTGCGCCGGATAAAATAGATATTTCATTCTAATTGACCCGGAATGGCCGGGTTCCTATAGGATAAAACTAGCGCCGATTTGAGCAGGCAGCTTGCGGGCGCTCAACAAATGCAGCTAAAGCGCGGGGCCCCGTCCCCTCGCCAGGCTGACGGCGGGCCAAAAAAACCTCCCGCCTCTCAAAACACCCGCCGACTCTATGCCGGAGGCGAGGTGGTGTCGCAATGGAGGTTCGTGATGATCCTGTTTTCTCGGCGCATGCTCCTCGCCTCGGCCGTACTGGTCGGGCTTTCGCCCTCGACGGCGCTGTTCGCCGCCGACAACCCGAAGGAAATCCGCATCGACTGGGCGACCTACAACCCGGTCTCCATGGTGCTGAAGGAGAAGGGGCTGCTGGAGAAGGAATTCGCCCGCGACAACATTTCGATCCGCTGGGTGCAGACGCTCGGCTCCAACAAGGCGCTCGAGTTCCTCAACGCCAGCTCGATCGACTTCGGCTCCAGCGCGGGCGCGGCCGCCCTGGTGGCAAAGATCAACGGCAACCCGATCAAGTCGATCTACGTCTATTCGCGTCCGGAATGGACCGCGCTGGTCACGCGCAAGGACACGGGCATCAACAAGATCGAAGACCTCAAGGGCAAGCGCGTGGCGGTGACGCGCGGCACGGATCCGCACATCTTCCTGGTGCGGGCCTTGCAGAGCGTGGGACTGAGCGAGCGCGACATCACGCCGGTGCTGCTGCAGCATCCCGACGGCAAGACCGCGCTGATTCGCGGCGACGTGCAGGCTTGGGCCGGTCTTGATCCGATGATGGCGCAAGCCGAGATCGAGGATGGCGCAAAACTGTTCTACCGCAAGCCCGAGGCCAACACCTGGGGCATCCTCAACGTGCGCGAGGAGTTTTTGCGCGACCATCCGGAACTGGTGCGGCGCGTGCTCGCCGTCTACGAGGAGGCACGCAAGCTCTCGCTCGCCAACTACGACGAGGTGAAGCGGGTGTTCATCGCCGCGACAAAGCTGCCCGACGCTGTGGTGGACAAGCAGCTCAAGGAGCGCACCGAGCTCACCCACAGCCGCATCGGCGCGCCGCAGCGGGAATCGATCCTCGCCGCCGGGGTGGCGCTGCAGCAGGCCGGCGTCATTCCGGCGAATGTCGACGTCAAGGCCACGGTCGACGCGCTGATCGACGACCGCGTGCCGCTGCCGGCCGGGAACTGACCACGCAGGCGCGGGTCCCCGCCCGCGCCTGGCCCTCTTAGGCATCATTGCATTTGACGGCCGCGCCATGTCTGTTGTGCACGTGACTGTCACGGCCGAACGCCCCGTTGCCACCAGGGAAGCAGACCGGTCCGCGCGCCTGGCCCGGCTGGCGCGGCCGGCGCTCGGCTTGCTGCTTCCGGTCGGCGCCGCGCTCTTGTGGGAGATCGCGGTGCGCGCCGGACTGTCCGACGGACGCCTGCTGCCGCCGCCCTCGCGCATCTTCCAGGAATTCGCCGACCTCTACGGCACTGGCGAACTGCAACGCCACGTCGTCGCAACCCTGCTGCGCATGGCGTTCGGCTTTGGGCTGGGGACGGTCGCCGGGACGCTGCTCGGCGCCATCTCTGGCTACTCGGGACTGATGCGGCGCCTGATCGACCCGACGCTGCAGGGCCTGCGCGCGGTGCCATCAATCGCCTGGATCCCATTGTTCATTCTCTGGCTCGGGATCTTCGAGACCTCGAAGGTGGCGCTGATCGCGGTCGGCGTGTTCTTTCCGGTCTATCTCGGCACCATGGCCGCCATCCTGTCGGTCGACCGAAAGATCGTCGAGGTCGGCCAGGTGTTTCGCCTGTCGGCGCCGGCCATGGTGCGGCGTATCCTGCTGCCCGCCGTGCTGCCGGCCTACGTGGTGTCGCTGCGTTCCGGGCTCGGCCTCGGCTGGATGTTCGTCATTGCGGCGGAATTCATGGGCGCCTCGGAAGGCCTCGGCTATCTGCTGATCGACGGCCAGCAGCTCGGCAAGCCGGCCGAGATCGTCGCCGCCATCCTGGCGTTCGCGGTGCTGGGAAAAATCACCGATGCGATCCTGGCCGCCGCGGCGGCGCCGTTCCTGCGCTGGGAAGACGTGGTGACGCGGCGGTAAGCGAGACGCGATGCTCACCCTCAGCAATGTCGGTAAGACCTACCCGAACGGCGTGCGCGCGCTGGAAGGCGCCAGGCTGGACGTCGGCCCCGGCGAGATCGTTGTCGTGGTCGGCGGCTCGGGCTGCGGCAAGTCGACCTTGCTGCGGCTGGTGTGCGGTCTCGATCGGCCGACCCACGGCACCATCACGCTCGACGGCACGCCGATCACGGCGCCGCACGAGAAGATCGGCATGGTGTTCCAGGAGCCGCGCCTGCTGCCATGGCTCAGCGTCGCCGACAATGTCGGCTTCGGCCTCACCGACCGCCCG
>Ga0126376_10002596_pt1 | contig 10268 bp, 7 predicted proteins | sample PanSoiMetPlot_15_FD_92760 | JGI IMG/M metagenome (GOLD analysis project Ga0126376, IMG submission 92760) | Tropical forest soil microbial communities from Panama - MetaG Plot_15 | ecosystem: Environmental > Terrestrial > Soil > Tropical forest > Bulk soil | place: Panama | collected 2016-02-17 | reverse complement strand
ATCGGCCGCCGTTACGAACAAGTTCGTAATGAAGTCTTCACAGACTGCGCCGCTCGGTCGGCTTCGCTGAACCTCAGGCTCAGCCTACGCCTAAGCCTTCCGAGAGCCGAAGGCTGAGGGAAGGCTCAGGCTGAGGAGAGCTCACGCCGAGGCGGCAGCGCTGCGGGCGCCTACGCGCGGGACGTACAGATGCACGGTGGTCCCCTCGCCGAGCGCGCTCTCGATGCGCAGCGAGCCGCCGTGCGCCTGGACGATGTGCTTGACGATGGCGAGGCCGAGGCCGGTACCGCCGAGCTCGCGCGAGCGCGCTTTGTCGACGCGATAGAAGCGCTCGGTCAGGCGCGGCAGATCATCGGGCGGCACGCCGATGCCGGTATCGGTCACGGCGATCTCCACGAAGCCATCCGGGGCGGTCAGGATCGCGCCTTCCGGGGTGCGGGCGACATCGGTTGCACGCGCGCTCACCATCACGTGACCGCCACGCGGCGTGTACTTGATGGCGTTGTCCACCAGGTTGACCAGCGCCTGCTCGATGCGGTCCTCGTCGGCATCGAGCAACGGCGTGCCCGGCGCGATGTCGCGCGACAGCGTGATGCCGGCCTGCAGCGCCTTGTGGCCCAGGACCTCGAAGGTCGTCTCGACGAGGTCGTCGGGGTTGAGCGCGACGCGGCGCAAGGCGGCGCGGCCGAGCTCGAGGTCGGAGAGCGTCAGCAGGTCGTCGACCAGACGGCCCAGCCGCACGGTGTGGCGCTCGATGATCTCGAGAAACCGGCGCGCGCGCTGCGCGTCGTCGAGCGTGTCGCCGAGCAAGGTCTCGGCATAGCCGCGAATGGCGGCGAGCGGCGTGCGCAACTCGTGCGAGACGTTGGCGACGAAATCCCGCCGGATGCGCTCCAGCCGTTTGAGATCGCTGACGTCGTGAAAGACGAGAATGAAGTTGCGCCGCCCGCCCGGCGCAGCCGGCAGCGGCGTGGCTGTCACCTGCAACATCAGCGGGGCACCGCCGCCGAGCTGCAAGTCGCGCATGAACGGCCGTTGCGCACCGCCGCCCGACATCACCTCGCGCACCAGCTGGTGAAGATCGGGATGCCGTGTGAGCTCGATGAGCGGTTTGCCGAGCGGCAGCTCGGTCCGCGGCAGATCGAGCAGCATCTGGGCCTGGCTGTTGATCAGCAGCACGGTACCGGCGGAGTCGATCACCAACACGCCCTCGATCATGCCGCCGAGCAGCTCCTCGAGGCGGTGCTGCGTGGCGCGCACGTCATCGAGCCGCCGATGCTGCGCCGCCGCGGCGTTCGTCAGATGCACCTGCAGGTCGCCGAGCGCGCCGTCGAGTGGCTCCGGCAGCGGCGGCACCGGCTCGTCCGCCCCCAGCGCTTCGGCGTAGCGGCTCAACAGCCGGATGCGCTCCTGCCGCCGGCGCCCGGAGCGCGCGTTCAATACCGCCGCGATGGCGGCCAGGATCAGAGCGACGAGAACGAATGACCAGAGGGGGGTCATTGCTCAAGCACACTTGCCCTTGCCCCTGCCCTTACCCTTGCCCTGATGAGATGGAGTGGATCCGCTTGAAATGGAGCTGGGGCGGCCCCGCTCCGAATGTGGGGAGCGGTTCATTTTATCCGGGCAAGGGCAGGGGCGAGGGAAGGGGAAAGGGTGGGCGATGGCGACATGCGTGGTTCTGTCACCGATCCAACCCGCTCTCGTTGAACTTGTAGCCGACGCCGCGGACGTTGTGGATGAGCTCCGGGTTGGCCGGATCGCGCTCGACCAGGAGGCGCAAGCGGCGGACGTGCACGTCGACCGTGCGCGGCTCGACGTAGGTATCGTTGCCCCAGACGAGATCGAGGATCGTGAGCCGGTCGTAGACGCGGTTGGGGTTGCGCACGAAGAACTTGAGCAACTCGAACTCGCGCAGGCTGAGCTCCAGCGCCTTGCCGCCCATCCACGCCTCGTGGCTGTCGAAGTCGATCCTAAGCCGGCCGCGCTCGTAGACTGCGGTCGCTCGCTCCGGTTCGGTACTCTCGGAGCGCCGCAACACGGCGCGCACGCGCGCCACCAGTTCGCGGGGGCTGAACGGTTTGGTGACGTAGTCGTCGGCGCCGAACTCGAGGCCGAGCACGCGGTCGACCTCGGCCGCCTTGGCGGTGAGCATTACGATCGGCAGGGAAGCGGTGACGCGCTCGCCGCGCAGGATGCGGCAGATCTCGAGGCCGTTGCCCTCGGGCAGCATGAGGTCGAGCACGACGAGGGCCGGCTGCTCGGTGCGCACCTTGTGCAGCGCCGCTTCGCCGCCCTCCGCCTCGATCACCCGAAACCCGGCTTGCTCGAGGTTGTAGCGCACCAGCTCGCGGATGTCGGGCTCGTCCTCGACGACGAGGATCTTCTTCTTTGCGTCGGTCACAGGCTGGAAGGTGGCCGATCGAGGTGGCGGATGCTCTTCCCCTTCACCATGAAGACGACCATCTCCGCGATGTTGGTGGCGTGGTCCGCCAGCCGTTCGAGATACTTCGAAATGAAGATCAGCCGCAGTGCGCGCGAGATGGTGTGCGGATCCTCCATCATGAACGTGAGGAGCTCGCGCAGCAGTTGATCGGTGAGCGCATCGACGGCGTCGTCCTGGTGGCATACCAGCAGCGCCAGGTCCGGGTCCTCGCGCACGAACGCGTCGAGCGCCTGGCGCAGCATGCCCTGGGCGATGGACGCCATGCGCGGGATATCGATGAGCGGCTTGAGCTGCGGTTCCTTGCACAGCTCGATGGCGCGCTCGGCGATGTTCTCAGCCATGTCCCCAGCGCGCTCGAGGTCGGTGGTGATCTTGAGGGCCGTGGTGATCAAGCGCAGATCGCGCGCCGCCGGCTGGTGCAGCGCCAGCAGGCGGAGGCAGATGTCATCGATCTGCACGTCCATGCGGTTGACCGTCTTGTCGCGCTCGATGATCAGCCGCGCGAACTCCACGTCCCGGTCGATCAGCGCGCGCATCGCGTCGTCGACCTGCTTCTCGACGAAGCCGCCCATCTCCAGCACGAGATGGCGCAGTTCCTGCAGCTCCTCGTCGTAGTGTCGGTCGATGTGTGCCCGTGTTGCCATGCGTCCGCGCCTCCGCCTCATCCGAACCGTCCGGTGATGTAGTCTTCCGTCTCGCGCTGTTTCGGCGCGGTGAAAATCTGCTCCGTCGTCCCGGCTTCGATCAGCTCGCCGAGGTACATGAACGCCGTGTAGTCCGACACGCGCGCCGCCTGCTGCATGTTGTGCGTGACGATGACGATCGTGTAGCGCGCCTTGAGCTCGTGGATCAGGTCTTCGATCTTGGCGGTCGCCACCGGATCGAGCGCGGAGCACGGCTCATCGAGCAGCAGCACCTCCGGCTCGACGGCGGTGGCGCGCGCGATGCAGAGCCGCTGTTGTTGGCCGCCCGACAACCCGAGGGCGCTCTCGTGCAGGCGGTCCTTGATCTCGCTCCACAGCGCTGCGCCGCGCAGGCTGCGCTCGACGATCGCGTCCAGCGCGTCCTTGCGATGGATGCCGTGAATGCGGCAGCCGTAGGCGACGTTCTCGAAGATCGACTTGGGAAACGGGTTCGACTTCTGGAACACCATGCCGATACGCTTGCGCAGCAGGTTCACGTCGAGCGCCGGATCGTAGATGCTCGCGCTTTCGAAGCGGATGTCCCCTTCGACGCGAACGTTGTCGACCAGGTCGTTGAGCCGGTTGAAGCAGCGCAACAACGTCGATTTGCCGCAGCCCGACGGGCCGATGAACGCCGTCACCTGCTTCTCCGGAATGGTCAGCGAGATCCGGTTGATGGCGCGCGAGCCGCCGTACCAGAGCGACAGGGCATCGACCTCGAGCACTGTCCGCGGAGCCGCCGTGGCCGCGACGGCTTGGGCAGGATGCTCATCCGCCGTTGGAGCACCCTCCGCCAGCGGCGCTGCGGTACGCAGCAGCGGCGGGACGACGTTCATGTCTGCACCCTATAGCGGCTTTGCAGCGATCTTTGAAATCGGGGGGTGCACAGCCGCGGTTCGGGGCTCGGGGTTGGGGGTTGAGCGGCCCGACCCCAAACCGCGAACCCCGAACCCCCATTTTGACCAGATGCCGTCGCCGGTGTTGCTCGACACGCGATCATACCGCGCTCCCCGCGTAGCGCGCGCGCAAGCGGTTGCGGAAGATGATCGCCACCAGATTCATCACCATCACTACCAGCACCAGCAGCAACGCGGTGGCGAAGACCAGCGGCTGGGTCGCCTCGACGTTCGGGCTCTGAAAGCCGACGTCGTAGATGTGAAAGCCGAGGTGCATGAACTTGCGCTCGAGATGAACGAACGGGAAGCGCCCATCGATGGGCAGCGCCGGCGCCAGCTTGACCATGCCGACGATCATCAGCGGCGCCACCTCCCCGGCGGCACGCGCCATCGCCAGAATCATCCCGGTGAGAATGCCGGGCGCGGCGGCCGGGACCACGACGCGCCACGTGGTTTCGAACTTGGTCGCGCCGAGTGCCAGCGATCCCTCGCGCACGATGCGTGGCACAGCGGCGAGCCCCTCTTCGGTGGCGACGATCACGACCGGCACGGTGAGCAACGCCAGGGTCAGGCTGGCCCACAAGATGCCGCCGGTGCCGAAGGTCGGGGTCGGTAGCGCTTCGGGATAGAAGATCCGGTCGATGGTGCCACCGATCAGGTAGACGAAGAAGCCGAGCCCGAAGACGCCGAAGACGATCGAGGGCACGCCGGCCAGATTGTTCACGGCGATGCGGGTCATGCGGACCAGCAGGCCCTCGCGGGCGTACTCGCGCAGGTAGAGCGCCGCGAGGACGCCGAACGGGGCCACCGCGAACGCCATCAGGAAGACCATCATCACGGTGCCGAAGATGGCGGGAAAGATACCGCCCTCGGTGTTCGACTCGCGCGGATCGTGGGCGACGAACTGCCAGAGCCGGCGCGCATAGAGCGTGGCGGTGTCGAACGTGCTCATGGTGTTGGGGCGCAGCGCGCTGACGATTTCTCCGACCGGGATCGGCTTCCGGCGTCCGTCGGCCGACTCCATCACCAGTTCCTCGGCGCGCAGGTGCTCGCGCATGGTCGCGAGCTGCTGCGCGAGATGCTCGTATTCGGCCAGCAGGGTGGCGCGTTGCTGCTCGATCGCGGCTTGCTCGGTGGCGCGTTGGGCTTCCGGCATCTCCGTCAGCGCCAAACGGCGCTCGGCGAGGCGCAGCCGTTCGAGCGCGTAATTCACGTCGCCGAGCGGCCCCTGCTCCAGCGCGACGATGGCGGCGCGCTCTTGCTGCTTGGCCGCGTGCAGCGGCCCGAATGCCGCCCACACCGCCTCTGGACCGCTGGCCAGGATCTCCTCGCCGCGCCGCAGCTCGGCCATGCGACCGTAGAAGTTGCCCCACTCGTAGCGCTCGAGCAGCGTGGCATCGGCGGGTTGGTCGCGCCGGGCGATGTCGCCTTCGTCGACCCACCGGAAGTCGAGGCCGTAGAGGTCGCGGTTGCCGACCTTCATGCGGATGCGCTCGCCCGGTTGCGGATTCTCCGCGCTGCCGGGTATCGGCTCGCGCTCGTGGACCTCACCGAGCAGCTGCGTGCCATCGCGCAAGGTCAGCATCACCAGCGGTAGCTGCCAGAAGAATCCCAGGCCGTAGACCGCGATCAGCAGCAGCAGACCGAGCGCCAGCAGCAGGTTGAACGCCAGCGCTCCCCCGCAGAGCCAAGTGAATGCCTGGCCGAGGGCGTCGGTGCGGCGGCGGCGAGTCAGCATGCGTCGTCCGTTGTTCGTTGTCGGTTGTCGTTATCCGTTATCCGCCATGCGTTGAAGCCATCGTGTCTTCGAACGGACAAACGGACAACGGACAACGATTGAGCATTGGGTGCCGATCATAAGCGCGCATACCGTTCCCGCAGCCGCTGGCGTACCAGCTCGGCGGCGGTGTTGACCGCGAAGGTGACGACGAACAGCAGCAGGGCGGCGAGGAACAGGACGCGGTAGAGGGTGCCGAACTGCGGCGCTTCGGGGATCTCGACGGCGATGTTTGCGGACAGGGTGCGGAAGCCGTTGAACGGGTTCCAGTCGAGGATGGGCGTGTTGCCGGTCGCCATGAGCACGATCATCGTCTCGCCGACGGCGCGGCCGAAGCCGACCATGATGGCCGAGAAGATGCCGGGACTGGCGGGGTGCAGGACGATGCGCGTCACCGTCTGCCAGCGGTTGGCGCCGAGGGCGAGCGAGCCGGACACCAACTCGCGCGGCACGTTCGAGAAGGCGTCTTCGGCGATGGCGAAGATGATCGGGATGACCGCAAAGCCCATCGCCAAACCGACGATCACGGCGTTGCGCTGGTCGTACGTCAGCCCGGTGGTCTGCAGGAGCCAGGCTTGGAAGTTGCCGTCGAAGAGTACGCGCTCGACCGAATGGCTGAGCTGGATGCTGAGCCACAGCCCGAAGGCGAGCACGGGCAGGAAGAGCGCCAGCTCGCTGCCGGGCGGAAAGCGGCCGCGAACGCGCCGCGGTACCGCTTCCCAGACTATTCCGGCGGCGATGGTCAGCAGCGGGAACAGGACCAGCATCAACAAGAGCGCCGGGAACATCTGCTGGACCCGCGGCGCCAACCACAGGCCGGCGAGGAAGCCGAGCACGACGCTCGGCAACGCGGCCATGATCTCGACCGCCGGCTTGATGAGCAGCTTGAGGCGCGGGTGCATGAACTGCGACAGGTACATGGCGCCGAAGACCGCCAGCGGAATGGCGATGATGAGCGAATAGACGGTGCCCTTGAGGGTGCCGACCAGCAGCGGCATGAGGCTCAGCTTGGGCTCGAAGTCGTCGGTGCCGCTGCTCGACTGCCAGACGTACTCGGGGCGCGGATAGCCCTCGTACCAGACCTGTCCGAAGAGCGCGCGCAGGCTGATCTCCGGATGCGGGTTGTGCACCGCCAGCACCGCCAGCTCCTCTTCCCCGGCGATGTAGGCGCTGGTGCCCTTCGGCGCGAAGCCGAGGGCGCTGCCGCGCAGAGGCGCGCGCCCGGTCCACAGCGTGCGCTGCGACGTCGAGTGACAGAGCGCCAGGGTGCCGTCCGTGGCCTGGGCGAGAAATCCCTTGTCGCGCGCCGACGGCGCCAGCGTGCGAATGGGCCCCGGCAGCGCCGGAAAATCCCGTATGCGGGTCAGACGCGCACCGCCCTGCGGCTGCGGCACGAGAAACCACACGCTGGCCACGCCATCGGCCTGGCCGACAACCAGCGAGCGGCCACCGATCAACTTGGTCAGCGCCGTGATGGGCGAGCCGTTGGCGCTGACTACCTGCGGTTCGCCGAGCTTCTCGCCGCCCAGTGTCCACCACAACAGCTCGCCCCGCTCGCTGGCGCCGAACAAGTTGCGCTGGTCGCGATCGAATATCAGCTGCGTCAAGCGGCCCGGCACGGGCGCGGTGAGCCGCGTTTCGCTGCGCGTCACCTCGCCGCTGAACTCATTCTCGCTCACCGTCTGGCGGACGACCGCGAGGGTACCATCGGCGAGCTGCGCGGCGACGATCTGGCTATTGCCTTCGCCGCCGACCGCGTAGGCCGTCAGCGGCCCGCCAGCAGGATCGACGCGCACCAGCACCAGCGCATCGAGCGCCGGTGTGATCGCGCGCTCCTGGCCTTCAAAACTGGTCTGCCACCGCATCTTCGCGCTGATGACCTCGCCGGTCGCGGTCGCCGCCGTGAACAGCGTGGTGCCCGGCGAAACCCCGGCCGCCACCAGCTGCACACCCTGTTTATCGGGCGGAAGGATCGAGAGATCGCCCGCCAGCGCCCCGTCGCGCAGGCGAACCACCCGCACGCGTCCGCTCAAATCGAGCGCTGCGACGTGCGCGCCGTAGTCGTCGGCGATCAGCCCGCGGACCTCGCCACCCGGCAACGGCAGCACCGCGGTGGTCTCGATGGTCGGCGCCCAGAGCAGCGGCAGGACCTGCGCGACGATGAAGACGAGGATGGCGAGGATGCTGGCGATGATGCCCAGTCCGCCGGCGCGTACCAGCACGCCGGCGATACGATCGACGAACAGGCGCCGGCGTGCGCGCAGACGACCGGCCGCAGCGGGCGCCGCAGGCGGAGCGGATCCACCGTCCGCGACGCCGGCGGGCGGTATCCTCGCTGCGTCGGCCGAGATCACCTGAGGTCCCTCAGTGCAGTCTCCCCAGCTCCTCCGTCTGGGTCTTGATGAGCAGGGGCATGTAGCCGTCCTTGACGACGACTTCCTGGCCGTCGCGCGCCAGCACGTAGAGCAGGAACTGCTTGACCAGCGGATCGAGCGGCTTGTTGGGAGCCTGATTCACGTACACGTAGAGGAAGCGGGAGAGCGGATACTTCCCCGCGTACACTTCGGTGGGATCAGTGGGGACGAAGGGATCACCGGCTTTCGGTGCCAGCGCCAGCGACTTGACCCCCGAGGTTTGATAGCCGATCCCGCTGTAGCCGATGCCGTAATTGTCCTCGGCAATGCCCTGCACCACCGACGCCGAGCCGGGCTGCTCCTTCACGGTATCCTTGTAATCGCCGTTGCACAGGGCGTGCTCCTTGAAAAACCCATAGGTACCCGATGCCGAGTTACGACCATAGAGGCTGATCGGCTTCGCAGCCCAGTCGCCCGACAGGCCGAGGTCGCCCCAGGTCGTGATGTCCTTGGGTCCGCCGCAGGCGCGGCCCTTGGAGAAGATCGCGTCCGCTTGCTGCAACGTCAACTCCTTGAGCGGGTTGTCCTTGTTGACGAAGATGGCCAGGGCATCGATGGCGACTTTGATCTTGGTCGGCGGATAGCCGAACTTCTTCTCGAACTCGTCGATTTCCGACGGCTTCATCTCGCGGCTCATCGGCCCGAGCTGCGCGGTGCCGGCGATCAGCGCCGGCGGTGCGGTCGACGAACCTTTGCCCTCGATCTGGATCTTCACGTTCGGGTAGAGCTTCTGAAAGTTCTCCGCCCACATCGTCATCACGTTGTTGAGCGTGTCGGAGCCGATGCTGTTGAGGTTGCCCGATACGCCGCTCACCTTCTGGTACCCCTTGATGGCGGGGTCGACCGTTACCGGCGCCGCAGCGGCGGGCCGAGCCAGCAGCGCGGTGCCGAGGGTGAGCGCGCCCAGGGTGAGGTAGCGGTGGCGGAATCGATGTCTCATGGTCTGTCCCCTTTCGTGTACGTCGCGCGGTTAAAAGGAAAGTTGGAAGCGGCCCTCGACGACGTTGCTGTCGCCGATCGACTCGCGATGTGCCCAGACGTAGTTGACGGTGATTCTGGCCACTGAGTTCATATACCAGTTGACGCCGCCGGTGATGTCGTCGAGCGCGCCGCCGTGCACCGAGGCGGAGTTCAGGTCGAGGCGCGAATAGCGTGCCGCCACCTGCCAGGCCCCCCAGTGCGAACCGTCGATCGAGAAGCTGTTGAGGGGGATGACGCGCTCGAAGTAGCCGAATTGCGTTCGATAGAAGCTGGCGCGGCTCTCGCCGGTGAGGAAGTAGCTGGCCTCGATGTATCCACCTTCGAACGACGGGTTGGAGTGGTCCACCTGTTGGACCAGGGCCCACATGTACTCTCCCTGGAGCTCGAGCGGGCCGTGCACCCAGGCAAGTTCCGGATTGAGCAGGTCGGCACCGTCGGTGTTGATCATGCCGGTGTTGACCAGATTGGTGGGGAAAAGGTGCGCCTCGGGCCGTGACGAGAAGCTGATCGTCTCGGGCGACGAGGAGTTCGGGCTGAAGTGACGGAACTTGTGCGAATAGGAAAAGCCGAGGTGGATCAGATCGTGGCCGACGTCATACAGCGGTAGGCCTGTGATGCGCGTCGTGAGGTCGTAGGGCGCGTCACTGCCGAATCCGTTGCCGAAGTTGTCCGTCAGGCGGAAGAAGCCGGTAGCGAACGTCATGCGCTGGTCGAGGAACGTCTGGTAGGCGGCAATGCCGGTGTTGCGATCGGTACCTGACGAGACGTTCTGCGAGCCGGGTTGCGCAAACGCGTTGGGCAGCGCGCGTTCCATGAAGGTCGTGTAGGTGTCCGGCGTCAGCTCCTCGAGCGAGAACGGCTCCTTGAAGTGTCCGACGCGCACGTACTGGATGTACGGGATCTGGCTCATCCCCATGTAGACGTCCTTGAACGACGGTTGCCCCCCGGTCTGCTCGGCAAAATCGTACTCGAACTTGTAGTCGATGTTCCTGTAGACGGTGCCCTGGAATCCCAACCGGGCACGGCGGAACTCGACGCCGCTGTACTTCCCGCTGTTGAGCTTGAACGCTTCTT
>Ga0126376_10002595_pt1 | contig 10269 bp, 6 predicted proteins | sample PanSoiMetPlot_15_FD_92760 | JGI IMG/M metagenome (GOLD analysis project Ga0126376, IMG submission 92760) | Tropical forest soil microbial communities from Panama - MetaG Plot_15 | ecosystem: Environmental > Terrestrial > Soil > Tropical forest > Bulk soil | place: Panama | collected 2016-02-17 | reverse complement strand
TATCTGAACGAGGGCTCACAACAAGGCATTAAAGAAGGACAGAACTTCCAGATCATTCGCCCGCGCGGAGATGTCAAAGGAGTTCACCAACAAAAGCACGGCTTTTTGGGTACTTACGTCCAGGAAATCGGGCAACTACGAGTTTTCAAAGTCAACGAGCACACTGCCGCAGCACGAATCACCTTCACTTGCGACTCCGCACTGCTGGGCGATCTGCTGGAACCCATCCCTGACCGCGTGTCTCCGCTAGTCCGCGCCGAAGGCAATATCGATCGCTTTGCTGAGCCAAGCGGAAAACAGACCGGACGTTTGGTGATGGCGAAAGATAATAGAGAGATGGTGACTCGCAACGACATCGTCTACATCGATCTCGGCGGCGAGGACAAGCTCAATCCCGGCGACTATCTGACGATTTACCGCCCGCTCGGAACCGGCAACATCACGCGCGTCGATAACAAAGAGAATGCGCGTGCTCGTGACAACGGTTTTGAGAGCGATCGTTTTCGCGGCGGCGGTTTTTCGCTTGAAGGCTCACGCGCGAAAGACTCGAATGCGTTTTCTCACAAGGAAGGGCGATATCGATATCGACCGATCACTTCCAAGGAAGTCAAAGCGCACCGGCCGCCGATGCCGCGCAAGATCGTGGGAGAGATGGTCGTCATCAATGTAGAGTCACGAACGGCCACCGCGATCATCACGCGCGTGGTTGGCGAGGTTCATACTGGGGACTGGGTCGAGATTCAGTAAAGGCTTTCTGATCCGCGTTTATTCGTGTGAATCCGCGATAGAAAGAACTGAAGTAACCGTACATCGAAGTACACGCTGAGATCACGACCAGCCAGAGCATGGCCCGGCCGGCTGTGTAGAGCAGCACTTGCCAGTCGTTGCCTGTAGTTGGACCATTCTCGATAAAGTGTTGCCACGCGGTTCGCAGTTCCGGCACGGACCAGAACTCGATCGCTGGGAATGGTCGACCAAAATTCGCTACCGGTGGTTTGCCGGCCACGCTCGAAGCGATGAGCAACGCGACCGTCACCACCTGGGCCAGCATCTTGAACTTTCCCATTTTAGACGCCGAGATCACCACACCTTCAACTGCCGCAATCGAACGTAAACCGGTCACCGCAAACTCCCGGCCGATAATGATCACCACCGCCCATGCGGGCGCGAGTTGATTCTCAACCAGCGAGATCAGCGCCGCGGAGATGAGTAGTTTGTCTGCGATCGGATCGAGTAGTTGTCCGAGACGAGTTACTTGCTGACGGCGCCGCGCGATGTGACCGTCGAGATAATCGGTGAGCGCCGCGCCGAGAAACATAACCACACCCAACAAGTGCCTCGGCACTCCAAACCAATTTTCCGAGAACGGCGTCAACAGCACGACAACCAACAACGGCACGATAAAAATGCGCAGGAGAGTTAGGGCGTTGGGCAGGTTCACAGTGGCTACTCTACCGAGATTTCAAAAGCTGTCAATGCACTCTTTGTGGAACTTTCTTCACGGCTCATGTGAATACCAACATGACCAAACTTCTTTCCCTTCTCGCCCTCGTTGTAATTTGCGCGTCCGTGGCCTTCGCCGACGACGCACGCGCACATGAAATTCTCAAACAAGCCCGCCAGGCAATCGGCGGCGAGGAACAGCTACAAAAGATCCAGGGTCTCCAAATTCACGGACAGTATCGTCGCATCTTCGGCGACCGCCAGATGAGCGGCGATCGCGACATCAGCATCTCGCTGCCGAATAAGTACCTGGTTGAAGACGCTATGAACGCAGGCGGACTCAGCACTGCGCTCATCAACACACGCGGGCTCAACGGTGAAAGGGCATGGAGCGGAAACAGCGGCGGTGGTGGCGGCATGGTCTTTCGCATTGCCGGACCTGGCGGCCAACAAGCGACGCCCGAACAGATGGAAGCGATGCAGCGCCGGATGTACAACGCCGAGTTCTCGCGCTACCTGCTTGCGATGATCTTGACCCCTCCACCCGAGATGGCCGTTGAATACAAGTACGCCGGCGAGTCAGAAGTCGAGGATGCAAAAGCGGACGTGATCGACGTCATTGGTCCTGACAACTTTTCCGTGCGCGTTTTCTTTGACAAGAGCAGTCACCTGCCTTTGTTACTGAGTTATCGTGGACCAAAGCCGCGCACCGTGATGATGACACGCCAGGCCGGTGAAAAAGGAAAACACGAAGACATCAAGAAAATTCAAGAAGAAGCTGAAAAGAAGATGAATGCCGAGGCTCCGGCCGTTCCGGAAGAAGTCGATTTCTACATTCGACTGACGGACCACAAGAAAGTCGGCGGTCTGATGTTGCCACACAAGCTGACATTTTTGACTGACACCGAAGTCTCGGAAGAGTTTGAGATCTCGAAGTATCAGGTCAATCCTCAGTTCAAGGCCGATCTGTTCGAAAAACACTGAGTGCCACAAAAAGGCACAAAGGCACATAAAAAGATGCGAGTTGAGTCTCTCCACTTTCGGGCGATAGGTGTGCTCGTTGCTTTCATGGTCGCGATTTCGCCGTGCGTGGCGCAAAACAGCGCCAGCCTGGAGGTGATCGTTAAAGATCCGACTGGCGCTTTGATTGCCAGGGCGCAGGTCCAGTTAAGCAAAAATGGAAAGCCTCAATCGCTTAGCTCAACCAATCAAAGAGGCGAAGCACGCTTCAACAAACTCGCCGCCGGGCGTTACCAGGTTCACATCGAGGCTGCCGGTTTCAAAGCTCTCGACCTCGACGACGTGGATCTCGCGAATGGACCACAACGCCGCGAAGTGACGCTCGAGATCGACGTCATCAAAGTAGACGTTGACGTCGCAGAAGAAGCCCAGGTACGAAATACAAACCCGAATGGACCAGCCTTCAGCAACGTCCTGACAGCCGAACAGATCGCGCAACTTCCTGACGATCCCGACGAGTTTGAGAACGCCATCAACCAACTCGCCGGACCCGGCGCGCAAATCCGCGTCAACGGTTTTCGCGGAGGCAAACTGCCGCCGAAGTCGCAGATCCGCGAGATTCGTTTTCGCATGAATCCATACGCACCCGAGAATCACGACGCCGGATTCGGCCTCGTCGACATCACCACCAAACCGGGCGTGAACTCGTGGCATGGATCGTTCAACTTCGGATTTCGCGATGAATCGTTGAATGGGCGCCAGGTGTTCGCGCCGTTTCGGGGTCCGGAACAACAACGTCGTTTCGGCCTCTCGATGGATGGTCCAATCTGGAAAAACCGCACGTCGCTTTTTCTCAATGCCGATGGTTCGTTGTTTTTTGACGCGCGGCCGATCTTCGCTACAACTCCGAGTGGTACGCTCTCGGACCTCGCGTATCGACCGTCGCGACGGTTGAATCTCGATGCACGTCTCGAACATGCGTTGACTAAAACCCACACCTCGCGGTTTCAGTTTCAACGCAACGCGAGCGCTCTCGACAATCTCGGTGTCGGCGACTTCGATCTGCCGGCGCGTGGTTATTCACAGGATCAGACTGAATACATCGTGCGACTCGGCGACTCGGGCGTGTTCGGGAAAAAGTTTTTCAACGAGACACGCTTGCAGGCCCGCTGGCTCCAAACTGAAGCGCGTTCGGTGAGCCTTGGCCAGACAATCCTCGTGCCGGGTTCGTTCAACGATGGCAGTGCACAGCGAAGTGGCGGCCGCAGACAGCTCGAGTTCGAGCTCGCGGACAATGTCGACTACGCACACGAGAAACACGGATTACGCTTTGGCGCACAACTCGAAACCGGCGGTTATCGCAGCAATGATCGAACCAATGCATTCGGCACTTTCCAATTCGCAGATCTCGCGGCGTACGAAGCAGGACTGCCGGCGCAATACACGCAACGCATCGGCGATCCGACGGTGAAGTATCGCCAGTATCAGTTTGGTTGGTACGTTCAGGATGACTTTCGCGTGCGCAAGAACCTGACGGTCAGCTACGGCGCGCGACATGAGTTTCAGAATCACGTGTCAGGAATGTTCAACATCGCGCCGCGCCTCGGTTTCGTCTGGTCGCCCAAAAAGAACGGCTCGATCACGATCCGCGGTGGTGCAGGTATCTTTTACGACTGGTTAGCAGCGCAAACTTACGAGCAGACCCTGCGCGTCGATGGACAACGCCAGCGCGATCTCGTGATCGCGAATCCCGGCTTTCCGAATCCTTTCAGCGGCGGGATGCAGACCGTGCTGCCGCCCAGCCGGATTCAGACTGATCCCGACCTCCAGATTCCCTACATCATGCAAAGCTCGATCGGCGTGGAGACTAATCCGTTCAAACGGTTTCGGCTGACTACGAATTATCAATATCAACGCGGCGTTCACCTGCTGCACGGACGCAATCTGAACGCGCCGATTCCGGGTTTCGGACGCCCTGATCCCGCGGTCGGCAATATCACGAACATCGAGTCCTCAGCTTATCAATCGAGTCATCGCCTGATGGTAGGAATCGGCCCGGCGAAGTTTGTCCAGGGACTGTTCTGGAACATCAACTATCTGCTGATGAAAAACACGAACGAAGCTGACAGTCCGTTTAGCTTGCCTTCGGACAACTTCAATCTGCGCGCCGATCGTGGTCCATCAGCGAATGATTTTCGGCATCTGATTTCCGGCTTCATCAGCAAACGCTTGCCGATGGGGTTATCAATTTCGACAATCTTTCAGGCCACCTCTGCACTGCCTTACAACATCACGACCGGTTTCGATAACAACGGCGACACCGTTATTAACGATCGTCCCGCGGGCGTTGGACGCAACAGCGCCCGCGGCGCGGGGCGATGGGAAATCGGTTCGCGCCTGAGTTGGGGCAGGGATTTCGGACCCGAACAACAGCAATCCGCAGGGGGACCCCAAATCAGGATGGTTCGTATCGGCGGTGGCGACGGCGCCGCACCGCCCTCGCTACCGAACGCCGCGACCAAGAAGTATCGTCTCGAATTCTACGCGCAGGCCTTCAATCTCCTGAATCACGCGAATCTGGGCGCGTTTTCAGGCGTCGAGACCTCGCCATTTTTCGGTCACGCCACCTCCGCCCAACCTCCGCGGCGAATGGAACTCGGGCTCAGATTTAACTTTTAATCGACAGATTACACGGATTAATCCGTAAAAAAATCTGTGTAATCTGTGGTTAACTTGCCGAGCGAAAATCGGTCCGTTAAAATGACTGATTTCGCTATGGCCATTGATCGCATCAGTGTCAGAGGGGCTCGCCAGCACAACCTCAAAAACATCAATGTCGATATCCCGCGCGATCGATTTACTGTAATCACCGGCCTCTCCGGTTCCGGCAAGTCTTCCCTGGCTTTTGACACGATTTATGCCGAAGGACAGCGGCGGTATGTTGAGTCGCTTTCGGCCTACGCACGCCAGTTTCTCGATCAACTCGAAAAGCCGGACGTCGATTCCGTCGACGGACTTTCACCGGCCATTTCCATCGAACAGAAGACCGTTTCACGCAGCCCACGATCTACCGTCGGTACCGTCACGGAGATCTACGACTACATGCGCCTGCTGTTTTCGTCAGTGGGCATTCCGCACTGTCATATCTGCGGCGCGGCGATCACGCGCCAGAGCGTCGATCAGATCGTGCAGAACGTGCTCGGACTTCCGGAAGGCGAGCGGGTGATGGTGCTGGCGCCGATTGTTCGCGGTCGCAAAGGTGAGTTCAAGAAAGAGCTGGAAAAACTCGCGAAGGAAGGGTTTCTGCGCGCTCGCGTCGATGGCGAACTGCTTTCGCTGGACGAAGAGATCCGCCTCGACAAACGACGAAATCACACCATCGAAGCGGTCGTGGATCGACTGTTAATTAAGACCGGAATCCGCGAGCGGCTCACTGACTCGATTCGAACAGCGTTGAAATTGACTGGCGGCGCCGTGCTCATTTCGATCGTGGATGGCGAGGAGAAGCTCTACTCGGAACGAATGGCATGCGTGAACTGCGGTATCAACGTGCCGCCACTCGAGCCGCGCTCGTTCTCGTTCAACTCAGCGTACGGTGCGTGCAAGCGTTGTCATGGTCTCGGAACCGTGATGGTGATCGATTCGCTGAAATTGATTCCTGACCCGTGGCAGACTCCGGAGAGACTCGGATACATGGGTTCGCAGGACAAGCAAGGTTCGGCTTATCTTCGCAGTGCGCTACTCGCCGTCTGTAAACACTTCAACGCCGATCCGACGACGCCGTTTGCAGACTTGTCGAAGGAAGTGCGCGACGGATTTCTGAATGGTGTGAGCGGCAAGATCAATTTCAATCAAGGGCTTTATTCGTATCAGAGCGAATGGAAAGGCGCGCTGCCGTGGTTGCAGGAGCGCTTGAGCGAAGCGCCAAACGAAAAGATAAGAGTCGCGCTCGAGGAGCTCGTGTCGCCGACGGTTTGCAGCGAGTGTAATGGGCGCCGTTTGCGTTCCGATTCGCTGTCGGTGCAGGTCGGTGGCCGTGGAATTGCTGAATATACTTCGCTACCGATTGAAGATGCAGTCGCGGCGTTCGAGCAGGTGCAACTCAATTCTCGTGAAGAACAGATTGCTGGTCCAATTCTGCGAGAGATAAAGAATCGCTTGCAGTTTCTGAAGACTGTGGGCCTCGGTTATCTGACGTTGAATCGCTCTTCGTCGACGCTCTCAGGTGGCGAAGGCCAGCGCATCCGGCTCGCAACTCAAATCGGTTCGCAGTTACGGGGCGTCTTGTACGTTCTTGACGAGCCGTCAATCGGACTTCATCCGCGAGACAATCAAAAACTTTTGGAAACGCTGGCGGCGCTGCGTGATCTCGGGAACACCGTGCTCGTCGTCGAACACGATGAAGAAACGATCAGGCGTGCTGACTACGTTGTCGATCTTGGACCAGGCGCCGGAGCGCATGGCGGGCAGGTTGTCGCAGTGGGCACGGCGGCGGACGTGGCTGATAACCCCGAGTCGATTACAGGGCTATACATTCGCGGCGCGCGGAAGATTGAGGTTCCGGCAGAGCGACGGGCGCCGAACGGGAAGTATCTGACCGTGACCGGCGCTTATGCCAACAATTTGAAAGAAATCGATGTTTCGTTTCCGCTGGGATTGTTGACGGTGGTCACCGGCGTGTCTGGATCGGGAAAGTCGACGCTCGTTGAAGACATCCTCTACTACGCGCTCGCGCAGCATCTCTACGGTTCATCAACTGAGCCTGGTCCATACAAGACCATCGAGGGACTCGAACACGTCGATAAAGTAATCGAGATCGATCAATCGCCGATTGGTCGCACGCCGCGATCGAATCCGGCGACATACACCGGTCTGTTCACTCCGTTGCGCGAGCTGTATGCGATGTTGCCGGAGTCGCGCGAACGCGGTTACAAACCGGGGCGCTTCTCGTTCAACGTCAAAGGCGGGCGCTGCGAGGCGTGCGAAGGCGACGGCATGAAGCGCATCGAGATGAATTTTCTACCCGATGTGTATGTGCTGTGTGATGTGTGTCGCGGCGCGCGCTATAACCGCGAGACAATGGCCGTGAAGTATAAAGGCAAGTCGATCGCGGATCTGCTGGATACTACTGTCGAAGAAGCGTTACCGCTGCTCGAGAATATTCCGCAGATAAATCAAAAGCTACAGACACTGCTGGACGTCGGGCTCGGATATATCAAGTTGGGCCAATCAGCCACAACCCTCTCTGGCGGAGAAGCACAGCGCATCAAGCTCGCGAAGGAGCTCTCGAAGCGCGCAACCGGGCGGACCATCTACATTCTCGACGAACCAACCACGGGTTTACATTTCGCAGACGTTCACAAACTACTCGACGTATTGCAGCGCCTCGTCTCGCTTGGCAACACAGTTTTGGTCATCGAACACAATCTCGACGTCATCAAATCAGCAGACTACATCATCGATCTTGGACCAGAAGGTGGCGAGCACGGCGGGCGCGTCGTCGCCGCCGGCACTCCCGAAGAAGTCGCACGCTCCCGCCGCTCCCACACCGGCCACGTCCTCCGCCCACTGCTGAACGGTCGCCTCACTCGAAACGGCAACGGAAATCATCATCAGTAAAGATTTCGGGAGATGCTATAATCCCAAGTTGTTCATGGAAAAAAGAGTTCAATTCTTTAAATCGTTCGCCGAGGCAGAAGAAGCTGACAGGAAATTTTATCAGTCGCTCACACCGGCAGAGAGAATTGAAATATTGCTGATCCTCAGAGATCGATATAGACCGGCCAATGAACCTAGAGGACGACTTAAAAGAGTTTGTCGAATTATTAAACGCTCTTAATGTACATTACTTAGTGGTTGGCGGGTTTGCCGTTGCTTACTACGGGTATCCCCGCTTTACAGCCGATCTGGATCTCTTTATTGAACGTTCCAGGGAAAATGCAGATCGTTTACTGCAAGTTATCGAGAGATTTGGGTTTGGCGATCTTAACCTTTCGGCGGATGATTTTCTAAAAGAGGATCAGGTAATTCAACTTGGCGTTTCGCCAAATCGCATCGATCTCCTGACCTTCATTTCGGCAGTTGACTTTCAGGAGGCGTGGGCCGCCCGCCAGCAGGCTGAGATGCAAGGAGTAAGCGTTCCGATTATTTCTAAGGAAATGTTGAAACGTAACAAGGCAGCCACCGGGCGCTCGCAGGATCTTCTAGACCTCAAACGTCTGGGCTAAACAAAGACTTTGCCTTCCATCCACGACGACAATTTGAACCCGCTCGAACTCGACAAGGTCAAAACCTATCCACTCGCGTCACGGAAGAGCAAAGTTAAACTCGACGATTTTGCGAAGCCGATTAGTGACAGTGCATCGTTGGAGGAGTTCCTCGCGGGTCTACCGAACGTGCTGGCGGTGCAGTCGCTGCGTGAGGTGGTTGAGCGCGTCCATCGCGCGCGTGAACTGAAGAAACCGATCATCTGGGGAATTGGCGGGCACGTGATCAAGACGGGACTTGCGCCGTTGATTATCGATCTCATGAATCGCGGTTACGTGTCGGGTATCGCAGCAAATGGCTCGGTGCTGGTCCATGATTCCGAGATCGCGATGGTTGGTTCAACTTCCGAAGACGTCGACGCGACGCTTTCAGAAGGCCAGTTTGGCGGCGCCGAAGAGACGGGCCAACTACTCAACGGCGCCGCGCGTGATGGCGCGAGAGATCACATCGGCCTGGGTGAAGCTGTCGGCCGCGCTTTGCTCGCACAGAATCCGAAGCATCGCGACTATTCACTACTCTGCGCCACTTACGAGGCAAAGATTCCCTTTACCGCCCACATCACGATCGGCGGCGACATCGCACACTTTCATCCCACTTTTGACGGCGCTGCACTCGGAGCAACAACGCACACAGACTTTCGCGTGCTCGCAGAGTTGGTAAGACGAATGGATGGTGGTGGCGTTTATCTTAACGTGGGCTCGGCAGTTGTGTTGCCGGAAGTGTTTTTGAAATGCGTGACCCTCGTGCGCAACCTGGGCTACCAGTTGTCAGACATCACAACATCGAACTTCGATTTCATTCAGTCGTACCGGCCTTTAACAAACGTCGTGCGCCGCCCAACCGAAAACGGCGCGGGCCGCGGTTTTTCGATCACGGGTCACCACGAACTCACGATCCCCTTACTCGCCGCGCTGCTCACTCGAAAAACATGATCATTCGCGCTTGACCAATCCGGCGTTCTGAACTATTCTGCCTCTAAACCTGAAATTGAAATCGGATTTCAATTTCGGGCACCGTAAGAAAAGTTCTACGTAAGTCTGGCGCTCTCTGGGTGTTTGCTTTCACAGGAAGGTTCCGAATCATGCTTTCGATCTTTGCTCGCTCCTCTTTGCTGATCCTTTTTTCAGCCATTCTACTACCTGCAGCTTTTGCACAAATACCAGTCAAAAAACCGGTCCTTCGCGGCAGGGTTGTTGACCCAAATCACGCAGGTATTCCAGGAGCGGACATCTGGGCCGGCGGTAACGGGCTTTCTTCCGCCTCCGTAGTAACCGATCGCAACGGTGAGTTTTCGCTGACGCTCGATCCGGGCGAGTATCAGATCCGCGTAATCGCCGAGGGCTTTTCCGAAACTACTGAGACCGTAAGTCTCACGGCCAACTCTCAACCATTCGAAATCGTTTTGCCTGTGGCGGCATCGAACGCGATCGTTACCATTACTGACGCGTACGGCGTCAGCACCATCAACAGTGCCACCAAAACCTTGACGCCACTGCGCGACATACCGCAATCGATCTCCGTCGTAACCAAAGAGCAGATTCGAGATCAATCGATGTCGAGCGTGTCGGATGTCGTCACTTACGTTCCCGGCATCACCTC
>Ga0126376_10002594_pt1 | contig 10271 bp, 9 predicted proteins | sample PanSoiMetPlot_15_FD_92760 | JGI IMG/M metagenome (GOLD analysis project Ga0126376, IMG submission 92760) | Tropical forest soil microbial communities from Panama - MetaG Plot_15 | ecosystem: Environmental > Terrestrial > Soil > Tropical forest > Bulk soil | place: Panama | collected 2016-02-17 | reverse complement strand
GGCTGATCAGTGCGTAGGCCATGAAGAGCAGGCCGTTGATGACAAAGACCCAGGCGAAAAAGAGATGCCACTGACGTCCCATGGCAAGCCATCTGGGACTCGGGATCGTGGCCCAGGCCGGGAAGGCGCGACCGGAGCCATTCGAGTAGCCTAGCACGCCCGTCGTGTCAAACTTGTGCCCGAGAATAGTAGTGATCCCTCGCATCTCGCCGCTCTCGGTCTTCATGGGTCGGATCGAGAGCAATGGCTTGTCACGATCGGAGCGATCACCCCAATACAGAGCCGGATGAGCATTGAAGATTTGCAAGCCGCTCATAATCAGAATGAACAAACACACGACATTCAGCCAATGGCCGAGGCGCACTGGAAGCGTGTGTCGATAGACCCGCTCGATCGTCTGAGCAGGAGGATTGTCCGGTGGGAAGGGTTCAGGTGTGGCGGTCATCGATGAAGGAATCGGTATGTCCACTGCATCGGGAACATCGTTCAGGTCCGGCTCGACTTGTTGGAGGTGTGCCATGAGCGGCTCCCCGGTAAGAGGGTTGTTGAGATTGTTGGGTATCGCCTGCCTGTGAGTCGGGTGAGTCTAGTAGTCCTTACAGGCATCCCGGGCCGGTCAAGAAACAGCACGGCCTGCGACCGGAATATCCCGTGCGCAGGCCGTTGAGCCCAAAAGCCAAGGGACCGCCTTACTTGCCCATCTCCTCCATCTTGCCCTTCATCTCGCCTTTCATCTTCTCCTTCTCGCCCTTCATCTCGCCCTTCATCTCCTCGTGCTTACCCTTCATCTCACCTTTCATCTTCTCCTTCTCACCTTTCATCTTCTCCTTCTCGCCTTTCATCTCACCTTTCATCTCCTCCTTCATTTTTCCCATCTCGTCCGCAAACGAGAGTGAGCTGAAGCTTGCCAAGAACATCACGGCTACGATTGAGAGTACGATCTTTTTCATCGAGGACCTCCTGGTGGTAGTGGCATGAGTGGTTAGATTACACTTTGCGCAATTCGAATGATGAAGTCAATGTGAAAATCTTGGAACTCAATTCGACACCGATTATGGCAACCGCCCTGGTTACTCAGATGCCACATTAACAAAGACCTTGATCGCGTTGCGCTCTGTGGTCAGTGTCTGCATCATCTCCTGATAGTTGTCCAGCCCTGCCACCGGATGCGTAAGGAACTTCGAAAGCCAGCCAGGAAATTCGAGCTCTGCGCGCGATAGATCGTAGACGCCAGCTTCGAAATATTCTCGATTGGCGTTAACAGTGCCCACCATCACCTTGTTGCCGAGGACGAATCCCAGATTGATCATGTCGGCCGGCACTTGAACGTTTCTGCCGCCCCCGGTCACGCTGGAAAGGATCAAGACGCCGTTCCTTCCCAAATGCTCCATCGCTTCGAAAACGATAGGCGCGAAGCCAGTGGCCTCGAACATCAGATCAAAGGGCCCGTATTTCTCCGCCGCGGCTTTGATGGACATGTCCTGCGTCGAGATGTAGTGGGCGCCGATCTCGGCTAGCAATTCGGAATTCCGATAAGGGGCGGGGTTCCGGCCGAAGCTCACCACCTCCAACCCGCGCATCCGCAATGACAAGGCCGCCAGCATCCCGATCGTGCCAGCACCTAGCACGGCAGCGCGCTTCGGCCGCCAGACTTTCAACCGGCGTTGGGCCTCGTAGGCTTGGATAATCCCTTTTTCGATCACCGAGGTTGGCTCAAGCAATACACCAACTTGCTTCAACCCTTTGGGGACTTTTACGATGTACTCTGGATCATCCACGAAATATTCTGTCAGATAGCCGTGCCGGAGGTTGATTCCTCGCTCGTAATATGTGTCCTCGGTCGTCATGTCGTACTGGCCGATCTTGTCATAAAAGCTTTCTCCCGGTCGCCGGACGGTGGGGACGACATAATCGCCCGGCATCAGCTCGGATACGTTCGGCCCCACTTCGAGTACGCGGCCGAAGCATTCATGACCGATCACGAGGAAGTCGTAGCCGGGCGGAGCCTGGCCGTATTCGGCGGCATTGATCTCCTTGTCCGTGCCATCGACGCCAACCCGTAATACCTCCACGAGCACGCCCCGTCCATTCGGGATCTCATGCACGGATGGTTTCGGCAATTCGGCGAGGTGAATCGAGTTCGGCTTTCCCGGCAGGACAGCAACGGCTTTCATCGTCGATCTCCTTTTCGCGCACGAGCTGCAAGAGACGGCCCCTTGAGCCTCTGTGCATCAGTCGGAAGCCCAGTAAAAATCTTACGGGGATGGAAAACAAAATCAGGGAATTTCGAACTGGTTACAGAGCCGATGTCCAGGAAGGTCTTCACATACGTCGCATGTTGATCGGATAGCCGAAAGTTTTCGGTCACTGCAAAGAAGTGTGGAACTGGGCAAAGTGCTGGCGGAGGCGCAGCCGGTTGATGGGAGAGGGAAGCGGCTTGTGGAGGAGTGCCGCTGCATCCCGAACTAGTGCGATCTGTTTCACATAAGTGCGACAGTCGGCACAGGATGCCAAGTGTAGCCTGACCCGAACCTTCGTCAGGATTGGAAGGTGCTCATCTAAATAGTCTGTTGTGCAGTCGGCGACGTTGCGGCAGGTGAGTCCGCTGGCAATCCATTGGGACGGGTGATCTTTCATTCAGGGAACCCTTCGATTGAGGTGTCATCCCTGAGTCCCGCCATTCCGCGATTCCTTACACCACTTGCTTCGAGTCTCCATCCCCGCAGGATGCTCAAAAAGTTCGTTCAGCAAGGCCGCAGCGAGCGGCGAAAAATGATTCTTGCAAGCTTGCTCGTCCACGCTTTCCTATGATGGCCTGGATGAGTCGCCTACTGCGCGCGTCCAACGAGGGTCTTCTGAGACCGCGCGTTGCGTGAGCACAGGGGACTCACCGGGCCATCGCATCCCCCGCTAGCGGACTTTTTCAGCTTCCTGAGAGATACGTTTCAACTGCCTGACGTACCCGTTCTCGCGCCCGGTGCAGCCGGACGTAGAGATTGGTTTCCGTAATCTTGAGCAGCTCGCACACTTCTTTGGATTCAACCCCCTCGACGTCGCGAAGAATCAACACATCCTTCAGCGTCGGCGGCAACTCGTCGATCGCCCTCTGCATCGCATTGACCGTCTGCCGATTGGCCAGCAGTTTCTCCGGAGTCTGGTCATCCCAGGGTTGTGGGGGAAAAGCCCAGTGACCAGCCCACTCGCCCGATTGCTGGAATCGAGCCGGGTCGACGGCCTCGTCATGGTCATCATCGTAGGATTCGAACGCCGAAAAATTCGTATGCCGCTTCTCGCGTACACCGCGATCTTTGGCCTTATGAATCAGAATCCCGAAGATCCAGGTGCGGAGCGACGAACGGCCTTCAAATCGATCCAGGCTCTCGATCACCGCCATCCAGGTATCCTGAACAACTTCCTCTGCCACTTCCCGATCACCCACATGTCCCATCGCCATGCGTATGAGCGCGCTGTGGTGCTTGTTCACCAGTTCATCGAAGGCACCTTCGTCGCCCTTGCGGAGCCAAGTGATAAGCTGCTGCTCGTCTTTCGTCAACGCTTGGCCTTTGGCAGACAGCGCGGTGCCTCCAAGCGAAGGACTGTGTCCCAACGACTGCGAATAGGTGGTGGCAACGGGGTTCATGATCGGCCTCCGATGTGCAATAGCTCCATCACATAACCAGGAGCACTGATAAGGGTGACTTGCTTACGGGGAAGGTTCCTGAGCACCTCGACCCCTTTTTCATCTAAGAAATCCACGCCGGCACAATCCAACTCGAGCGAGGTCCGATTTCGCAGCTCGGCACGACACTCTCCGTCGAGGAGCTCGGCCCACTGACCGGTGATCTTGCCTTCCAGCTTGAAGACCATCCTGCTTCCATTCATTTCTGTCTTCGTGATTTTCAGCATCTCGTCTCTCTCTGTTGTTGTTGGGGTATTCAGCAATGCCTGTGCCGGAGTGGAAACACAGGGAGAGAAAGTCCTCTAACCTATTGAAACGGCGATGGGGTTGCGTCGTGTCTCTCTCAGACTGCGACGCGAGGACCGACAGAAATCCCAAAGGCGATTCCCAAAATATTGGGACGGTCACGAAATGTTGGGAATAGATGGGGCGGGCAGTGCTAGTTACATTGGCATGGCGCTTCACGAACGACGCTTCAGGAGAGATTCGCTTCAGGCTGGTCTTTGAATGCCGAGCTTCTTCATGCGTGCTTCCAGCGTGGTGGGATTGAGTCCCAGAATCTTGGCAGCACCTTTGTCTCCGCTCACGCGCCAATTGGTTTGGGTGAGGACCGCAACAATATGCGCGCGCTCAACCTCTTCCAGCGTAGCCGCAGCGCCATTGCCGGCTACAGTCGCGCTCTTCGGCATCCAGTCGCCGAGTTCGAGTTCAGATCCCTGACTCAAGATCACTCCGCGCTCGATCACATGCTCCAGCTCGCGGATATTGCCGGGCCATGGATAATTCTTCAGCATCTCCATGGCCGCCGCCGACACCGACTCGACTTTTTTCCCCATCGTGCCGGAGAAGCGCGTCACAAAATAGGACACCAACAGCGGAATATCCTGTTTCCGATCGCGCAACGCCGGCAACGCAATGGGAAACACCTTGAGGCGATAGTACAGATCCGAGCGGAATCGGCCTTCACGCACTTCCTTTTCGAGATCACGATTCGTTGCAGCAATCACGCGAACATTCACCTTCACCGTCTTGGTGCTGCCTAGCCGCTCGAATTCGCCCTCCTGCAACACGCGCAGCAACTTCGTTTGCAACTCTAGCGGGATTTCCCCGACCTCGTCGAGAAAGATGGTCGCGCGGTCCGCCAATTCGAAGCGGCCAACCTTCCGCGCAAGCGCGCCGGTGAAGGCCCCTTTCTCGTGTCCGAACAACTCGCTTTCAATCAAGCCGGCTGGAATGGCTGCGCAGTTGACCTTCACCAACACGCCGTCTTTCCGGTTGCTCAGGTGGTGAATCGCCCGGGCGATCAATTCTTTGCCGGTTCCCGTTTCCCCCGTCACCATCACGGTCGCATCCGTCGCCGCGACCTTCTCGATCGCTTGGAGCACCTTTTTGATCGCGGTCGATGTGCCGATGATCTCTTCAAAGTTGTGCTCGGTCTTAATTTCTTCCTGCAGGTAGACGTTCGCCGCTTCGAGCCGAGCTTTTTCCTGTTCCATCATCACGCGTTCGGTGATGTCCACAAACATTGTCCGCGTATAGGTGCCGCTGGGGTCCGGTTTCGACCACCACTGAATCCAGAGTGGCTTCCCGTTGTCCTTGCGGCGTAGTTCGAGCACAACACCGCTGGTGTCGGTTCCCCGCCCGATGGATGCGAGCGCTTCCTTCAGACGGCGTTGGGCATCGGGGGTGTCGGGAATAAAGGTCCTGCCATAAGTGCCCTGTACTTCGTCAGGTGTGATCCCCAAACTCCGCATCGCCGCGCGGTTGGCCCGGATAAAACGGGTATCGAGGCCTTCATTCACATACGCGATGGGAGCCTCATCAAACAAATCGCGGAAACGCTCCTCGCTTTCGGTCAGCGCCTGGATCCCCTCACGCCGCAGTTTCTCGTGCGCCAGACAATTGTCCAGTGCCACCGCCACCGCGCCGGCCACTTGCTCAAGGAATGCTCGGCTCAAGTGGGTGTAGGCGCCCTTCGTTGAGGTCATGAAAAACAAGGCTCCCCTTGAACGCCCGCCGCTCACCAACGGCAGCGTGAGCAACGATTCCATGCCTTGGCCCGACATGACCTCGAAGGTCACCGGAAAACGCGTGCGAAATTCCTCGCGCGAAGAGGCCACGTACCACTGTTGGTTCTGGATGACCCAGTCGCAGGCCGTACCTGCCGCCGGCAACACCGTCGGTTGAGTTGGCTCCCCGGCGACGGGACCATGGGAAAGAATATGCCCTTGGAGTTGGTTTCCCTCGATCGGCAGTTCGATGCCGAAATATTCGGTTGGCACCAGGGTCTTGAGGCAGCTCGCAACGGCTCCGAACAACTCGTTGCGATCCAAGTAGCGACTGACGGCGCGATTGATGTCAACCAACGCACCCAGCTCCACATTGAGTCGTTGAACATCCTGGTAGGCATGCAGCCGCTCGATCTCGGTACCCGCGCGCGCAGCGAAAATCTTCAAGAGAGCTATCTGGTGAGGCTGCGGGTGCAGCGGCTTGTCGTCGATCACGGCCAGATGCCCCAGGATGTTGCCCGTGGCATCTCGTAGCGGCACCCCGACATAGCCTTCTGCCGCAAGCGTCACGAGGTCACGATCCTCGGGAAAGAGCTTTTGAACCCGCTCCGGGTAGGAACAGACCTCGCCGGCGATCACGTTCTCGCAGGGCGTCCCTTTCAAGGGAAAGGTGACATTCTCGATAAAGTCCTTGTCTTTCCAGAAGGCCAGGGTGCGGACATGCGTCTTGGCCGCGTCGGTACATTCGGCGACGAAGGAATATCGGACATGAAGTACCTGGGCCAGGTGCTGGACGAGTAACTGAAAGAAACCGCTACCGGTGGCGGTTGCTGTTTCTTGGGTGGCGATCCGCAGAGATTCGAGCGCTTCGTTGAGTTGGGCTTGTTCGCTCCCGGTCAGAGAAGGGACCATACCGACCTCGCAGGAGGAGGGAAGCCTAGCATCTTTACCTAAATACCGGCAAGCCTGGTTGATCGGAAGGTACTCCCGCCGACTGTGGGCCTGCTCTCTCCTTAGGCTTGATTGCGATGAGATCAATCCGCTGTATTGAGGCGGCTTCCGATGATTCACTCACTTGCCGATAATGGCGGGAGTCGACGATCGGTTTGATTGGTGTTCCACAGGCCGGACAGGCAGAGAGGTCGCCCGGCAGAGTAGTCGCAGGCGTGGCAGTCGGAGCTGGACCAAAGAACAGTTGGGCCAGTCTGGAGGATCGATGTCGTTTCAGCCAGGTCGGCAGCAGGATGAAGACGGCGACCAGAAAGCAGGCGGACCCAATCAACAGCCATTGAGCAGACACGACCGAACTGCCCAGGTAGGTGAAGGCAAACGTCGGGGGGATCATCCCCGCGACGGTGGCCAAGGAGAAAGTCCGCAGCGATACCGTGGTAAAGCCTGCTCCGTAACTGATGACGTCGAACGAGAACACTTGAATCAATCGCGCCAGAAAAATCAGCAGGCCCACGTGATAGTCCGAACATTTCTCGCAAAAGACTGCATCCACGCGCAACAATCGCGAAACCCCTTCACGGCCCAACGCCCGTCCGATCAGGAAGCTGACGATCGCGCCGATCGCAGCCCCGACCACGGCGAACGTTGTCCCGAAAAAGGGCCCGAAGGCAGCCCCTGAGGCGAGGTCGAGCGGCAGACTGGGAATTGGCGGGATGATCACTGCCGTTGCCATGAACACAATCAGGATCAGCGGCCCCCAGGGACCCAACGATTGAAGTTGTTCGGCCAGGAGACCGGGGCTCAACGTGCGCTCGAAATCGATTTGCCAGCCGAGCACGAGCGAACTCCCGATCACGATCAACAGCAAGATGAGTTTGAGTGATCGAGTCATCGCGTAGATCCAGCTTACTGGGACACGAGTTGCATTACATGCCCATCCGGATCGCGAATCAATAGGCCTTTACTGAAACCGAGCGTGTGGTCCTCCAATGTCACGACGCCGGACGAGACAAACGGTGTGGTTGCTCGTAATACCGCCGCCGTAGTGTCGACATCGGGGACAATCAGCGTTGTTTGCCAATACCACAGATCGGTCGGGTGCGAGTCCGCCGGCATAGGCCGGCCGGCGGTGGGCAACTCATACTCCAGAAATTCCACGCCTGGTGGACTCATCTGCGGCTGCATTCCGGTCACATGCGCACGGGCACCAGGCAAACTGTCGAGATGTTCCTGCTCGGTTCCCATATTGAGTGTGCCACCTGCGACGGTCATCCCGAGCAAATCTCGGTAGAACTTGATGCTGTTCTCGGTGCTCCGTACAGTCATGGCGGTATGGTCGATTCCCAAGAACACGTCTGTGCCGCTCCTATGCCACTTAGGGTTGCCTTTTCCTTCCGGAAACCAGAGCAATTCCAGATTGTGCCCGTCCGGATCGCGGAACTTGATGGCTTTGATACCGGCGGCCGCGGCGTTCGAGACCGGGATCGTCTGTGGGCGCGGCGAAATCTGCCGGACATGATGTTTCCGCAGTTGCGCCCAAGCCGCCTCCATGTCGCGCACGACAATCGCGAAATGTTGAAACCAGAGATCGTTGCTGTAGGACGGGACGGGAATCGGCCGGACATCCGGCGGCGACAAGAATTCGATCAGCTCCAACTGTTGCTCGCCGAGCTGCATCCGCACGACTCGCGCCCGCACACCGAAGATGCCCCAAAGGCGATCGTACTCCGGCCCATCGACTTCCACGTCGCTGATCGGCTTGAATGTCAGCACGTCGCGATAGAACGAAACAGACCGGTCCATGTCCGACACGGTGAAGCCAATGGCGCCCACTGAAGTCGCGACGACCGCATGGTTCTCTCCCGCCCTCGCCTGCGTCGAGGGCAGACACAGGAGCACCGCAAGGAGCAGAGAGAGGCGGATGAGTCTGCTCTCGAGCTGCATGGGCTAGCCCATACTCGAAGCGATCGGCTCTGGGACCATCTGAGCCGCCGGTTGAGTGGTGGCGATCGCAGCCGGAGCCTGGCCTCGCAGCGTCTGGAACTGAACCAGATCTTTCGAGAAGATCAGATCGAGCATCCAGTCGAGCACCACGCGCAGTTTCTTTTCGATGCGGGGCAGCTTGCTGAGATAGATCGCCCGCCACAAGGACCAGGCAATCACGCCGGAGAAATTGAAGCCGAGAATTCTGGCCACACCGGTCCGCCGGCCGATGGCCGCGAGTTGGCCGATGGTCCTGAATCGAAACGGCTGCTTGGCCGTTCCGCGAAATACCGCAGTGACATTGCGGGCGGCGACCTTGGCTTCACGCAGCGCATGTTGCCCGGTCGGCGGATGGTAGCCGCCGGTCAGCTGATCTGGAATCAACGCACAGTCGCCCAGCGCCCAGACGCCGGGCCAATTCGGCACTTCGAGACAATCGTTCACGAGCAATCGTCCGCCTTTGGTCTGACAGGGAAGCGTGACGAGAAGGGGATTGGGCGCGGTCCCGGCTGTCCAGACGAGCGTCGTCGTGGTGATGCGCGTCCTATCGCTCAACGTGACCTCCTGATCGGACATCTCGATGACCTTCGTGTTGGTCCTGATTTCGACGCCCCGAGCAGAGAGTTTCTCGTGGGCGTAGCGGCCCAACTGCTCGCCGAGTTCCGGCAGAATCACCGGGCCGGAATGCACCAGCACGAGCCGCAGCATGTCGGACCGGAGGTGGGGATAGAACGGCAGCGCCTCGCGGAGAAAGTCATTCATACCGGCGATTGTTTCCACTCCGGCGAATCCGCCGCCCGCGACGACGAAAGTCAGGAGCGGCTTCCGCAATGAAGCCGCGCATTCGAAGTTTGCTTCTTCCAAATGGGCGATCATTCGATTGCGGAGATAGATGGCATCCCCGAGCGTCTTCATGGTCAAGGCTCGTTCCGCCAGCCCGGGAAGATTGTAGAAATTCGTCACCGACCCGAAGGCCAGCACCAGCTGATCGTAGGGAAGGGTGTGCCCGTGGTGCGTCTGCCCGTGTACCACACGAACTTGCTTCTGGGTCAGATCGATCGATTCGACGTCGCCGTGAAAAAACTCCACGCGGCGCAGCAGCTTGCGGATCGGATTCACGATGTTAGTCATGTCTAGGTCGCTGGAGGCGACTTCGTGCAGCATCGGGGTGAAGAGGAAAAAGTTCTCCCGGTTCACCAGGGTCACGTCGACGTCCGAATCGCGGGCGAGCGTTTTCTCAAACTCGAGCGCAGCATAGACCCCGCCGAACCCGCCGCCAAGGACCACGACGTGCTTTCGTCCCGGCCTGATCTGACACGCCTCGTCGTGATGACCCGCGTCCATCCGGGCGATCATGCGCGCAACCTTTCCAGCAGATGGTCTCCCACCCGCAGAGCGTTGGCGATGATCGTCAGCGACGGATTCACCGCGCCGCTGGAGACGAAGAAGCTCGCGTCCACGACGTAGAGATTGTCCAGATCGTGCGCTTTGCAGTTCACGTTGAGCACGGAAGTCTTGGGATCGCGCCCAAACCGGACCGTGCCGCACTGGTGCGCCGTGCCGGCAATCGGAATCTTCTTGCCGAGATAGAGATGGGTCGGCAAAAGATGGTCCTCGCAACCGATGTGGTTCAACATGCTCTTCAGTTT
>Ga0126376_10002593_pt1 | contig 10274 bp, 8 predicted proteins | sample PanSoiMetPlot_15_FD_92760 | JGI IMG/M metagenome (GOLD analysis project Ga0126376, IMG submission 92760) | Tropical forest soil microbial communities from Panama - MetaG Plot_15 | ecosystem: Environmental > Terrestrial > Soil > Tropical forest > Bulk soil | place: Panama | collected 2016-02-17 | reverse complement strand
CTGTGGCTGGTAGGGATGCTCCGTCGCGATTCCGTCCAGCCGCGCCACAAACTCGTTCACGCGCGGGTTGTACTTCATCGTGCAGGACCCTAGCGGATACATCCCCAGATCAATCGCGTAATTCCATGTCGAAAGCCGTGTGAAGTGCCGGATCACCTCGATTTCGCTCACCTCGGGGAAGCCTTCCACGCCCTCGCGCCGGTGCGCCGCGCCCAGCGCCTCCGCATCCATCGCCGGCACGTCCAGCGGCGGCAGCTCAAACGCCCGCTTTCCCGGCGACGACTTCTCAAAGATCAATCCCTCGTTCTGATTCGTCTGCCGCCCCGCCTTTTTGATCATCTCGCCCATTCTTTCCCAACTCTATGTTAGGCCTCAAACAAATGACCTTCAGGATGCCCCACCCTTGGTCTTAGCTCTGCGCCCATCCCGCGTTTTTTGCGGGATGAACGGTGGGTCTTACGATCTAACGCTTCCTACTCTCAGACTCTTCTCTGCGTCCTCTGCGAACTCTGCGTTACTCTTTCTTCCTTCTTTCTACTTCGTTTCCACAACTGCCTTCCTGACTCCACTCACAAACCTCTCAATCTCTTGCCTCGTCGTCGTCTCCGTCACGCACACCAGCGCGTTTTTCGCCAGCTCCGGATACGCCGACCCCAGCACAAACGGCCCCGCAATCTTCTCCCGCAGCAACTCCGCGTTCACCAGCTTCACGGCCTTTGGCAACTCAACTGTAAACTCATTGAAAAACGCTCCCGAAAACGTACGCTTCACGCCCGGAATTTTCTCCAGTTCTCCCAGCGCAAAATGCGCCTTAGACACGTTCTGTTCCGCCTGCTCCCGCAATCCCTCTTTTCCCAGCAGCGTCAAATGCACCGTAGCCGCCAGCGCACACAGCGCCTGGTTCGTGCAGATGTTCGACGTCGCCTTCTCGCGCCGGATATGTTGCTCGCGCGTCGCCAGCGTCAACACGAAACCCCGCCGCCCGTCGTGGTCCGTTGTCTGCCCCGCCAGCCGCCCCGGCATCTGCCGCACGTACTTTTCCTTCGACGCCACCACTCCCGCGTACGGCCCGCCATAGCTCGGCGCCAGCCCGAAGCTTTGCGCCTCCATGGCCACGATGTCCGCCTCCGCCGGCGGCTTCACCGCGCCCAGCGATACGCCCTCGGCAATTGCTACCACCAGCATTGCGCCCGCGGGTCGCGTTATCTCCGCCAACGCCGCGGGCGATTCAATCACCCCAAAGAAATTCGGCGACTGCGCCACCACCGCGCACACGTCCTGCCCAATTGCCGCCTTCAACGCCTTTTCGTCCAGCGTTCCCGCCGCCGTGTACGAAATCTCCTCCACGTGCAACCCGGAATTCTTCGCGTACGTCCGCAGCACCTCGCGGTACTCCGGATGCACCGACCGCGCCACCAGCACGCGCGTCCGCCCCGTCAGCCGCTCCGCCATCAACACCGCTTCCGTCGTCGCCGTCGATCCGTCGTACATCGACGCGTTCGCCACTTCCTGCCCCGTCAATTGGCACATCAGCGTCTGAAACTCGAAAATCGCCTGCAGCGTCCCTTGCGTAATCTCCGCCTGATACGGCGTGTAGGACGTCAGAAACTCCCCGCGCTGGATGATCGCGTCGGTAACCACCGAGCGCAGGTGGTTGTACACACCCGCGCCCAGAAAGCTGGTGTAGCCGCCGGAATTCTCTCCGGCGCGCTTCTGAAAATACTCGATCACTTCTTGTTCGGAATACGGCCCGGGCAGGTTTAGCGGCTTCTTCAGCCGGTAGCGTTCCGGAATCGACGAAAACAATTCTTCAACGGACTTTACGCCGATGGCGGCCAGCATCTCCTGACGTTCCGCCGGGCTCTTTGGAAGGTAGCGCATCAGGCCGAAGCTTCCTTCTTCTTCTCCGCGATGAACGCCTCATACGCTGCCGCATCCATCAACGAGTTCAATTCCGCCACGTTCGCCAGCTTGATCTTGATCAGCCAGCCCGCGTCGTGCGGGTCCGTGTTAATCGCTTCCGGTCCCTTCACCAGCGCCGCATTCGCTTCCGTAACCGCGCCGCTTGCCGGCGCGTAAATCTCGCTCACGGCCTTCACGGATTCCACCGACCCGAAAGTCTTCCCCGCGGTTACCGCCGCGCCCACCGCCGGCAATTCCACGAACACCACGTCGCCCAGCTCCGACTGCGCGTAATCCGTGATTCCCACCGTCGCCACGTCGCCCTTCACTTCGATCCACTCATGGTCCTTCGAATACTTGAATTGCGTCGGATATCCCATCGTTCCTCTCCTTCGTTTGATCTCAAACTCATCGTTTCTGGGGTCGAGGCCAATCCCGCCACCCGGCCCCGGGGATTGGAATCCCTATCCTCCGCCTCGGCTACCGTCATTCTCTTGTGGCACAGGCATTCTTGCCTGTGCACCGCTTGTTAGACCGGCCACCCTATGAACTTGAGGGAATCCTCCCAACCCTCTGCTCTTTATCTTCTCTGTTTCTGGCTAACGGCTAATGGCTAACAGCTAATGGCTTCTTAGCCCTCTTATAAAACGGCGTCGCCACCACCACCGCCTTGCACCGCTGCGTGCGAATCTCCACAAAAATCTCCGTCCCAAGGACGGTCTTATCCGGTGGCACATAGGCCAGCGCGATGTTCTTCCCCAGTGTCGGCGAAGGCGACCCGCTCGTCACCACCCCAATCTCGTTCCCGGTAGCATCCAGGCACCGGTAGCCGTCCCGCGCAATCCCGCGCTCCACCATCTCCAGCCCCACGAGTGCCCGCTTCAGACCCGCAGTCTTCAACCGCACCAGAGCCTCGCGCCCGATGAACTCGCCCTTCTCCAGATGACAGTACCGGTCCAGCCCCGCTTCCCAAACATTAATCGTGTCGCTGATCTCGTGCTCGTAGAGCGCCATCTTGGCTTCCAGTCGCAGCGTGTTCCGCGCACCCAGCCCGCACGCTACTATCCCAAACTCTTTCCCCGCCTCCATCACTTCGTTCCACACGCGCTCGCTCGTCGCCACATCCGACGGCACATAAATCTCAAACCCCTCCTCGCCCGTGTATCCCGTCCGCGCAATCAGCGTGTTCGGCAACCCGCACACTGTTCCGTGCGTGAACCAGTAATTCTTCACGACATCCAGCTTCGCGTCCGTCAATTTCTGCAGCGTCTCCGCCGCCCGCGGTCCCTGAATTGCCAGTTGCGTGTACGCGTCGCTCAAATCCTCCACCTGGCAATCCATCCCGCGCGTGTTTTCGCGCACCCAGGAAACATCCTTCTCCCGCGTCCCGGCGTTAATCACCAGCAGGTAATCATCTTCGCCCAGCCGGTGCACGATCACGTCATCCACAAACGTTCCATTCGGGTATAGCATCGCCGAATAGTGTGCCTGCTTAATCGCCAGCCGCGACGTGTCATTCATCGTCAGGTGCTGCACCGCCGCCAGCGCTCCCCCCGGCCGCTTCGCCCCATGCATGCGGATGTCCCCCATGTGGCTCACGTCGAACACACCCACGCCCCCGCGCACCGCACGGTGCTCACACATCAGCCCGCCGCTGCACGGGTACTCCACAGGCATATCCCAGCCGCCAAAATTCACCATTTTGGCGCCCAGGCGCTTGTGCAGCGCGTTCAGTGCCGTTTTGCGAAGACTTGTGTTGGTAGGAGAGCTTCCGGAGTCCATTCCGTTTACTCAGGCAGACCGTGAGTTTAGCACGCACTCCCCCCACCGTCAAAAACTCCCCTGTATCGGCCGCCTTCTGCCTGCCAATCCCATACGGGAAGCGGGCGCTGTGAGTGGGTGCCCCACACGCCGGTTTTGCGTGTGGGGATTTTGCCATAGGGTATCCGCATCCTGCGGAGTTCAGGGCAAGGACCTCTCTCTCTACTCCCTCTACCTACCCTGAGCGAAGCCGAAAGGTGAACTCTCTGCGTCCTCTGTCTTCATCTTATTCCGTTGTCGCCACTCGTCACTTGTCTCCCTCACCGATCAAAGCATCCTTCCACTCACCCTCTCTTGCCGCCCGCTCTCCCCTCAGGTACAGTTTTCTCCGGAGGCACCCATGGCCGCCCGCCAGCAAATCCTCTGCGCGCAATGCGACAAAGCCGAAGATTACTGTACCTGCGAGAAATACTGCTGCATCTGTAAAGGCATGGAGAGCGTGCGTCTCGCCATGGATGGGTTATATTATTGTCCGGATTGCCGGGAAGCCTGCGACATTCCTTGGGCCAACGGCTAGCACACGTGCCGAAAAATCCTCTCCACCTTCGCCTCACCATCGATCACGACGAACGTCTCGCCGCCGCTGCGGGTGGCGCCATGCGCATCTTTGCCGATGCCGCCGGCCTGCCCGATGACAACATCGAGCAACTCAAGGTCGCGGTCGTCGCTGCCTGCAAGATGTGTTTCGATTTCAACCACGATTGCGCCACGCCCTGCCAGGTTTACTTCCGCCGCCTCGATGACCGCATCGAAGTCGAAGTGACCACGCCCGGCGTCGCCACTCCCGCCGACAAGCCTCACCCCTTCTGGCCCGGTGTTGACGATGTCCTCTGTGTGACCCGCGACGACTCCGGCGTCCTCCGCCTCACCAAGTTCCTCTCCCCCGCCTCTTAGGCGCTTCGATTGGCCGTTAGCCCGGTATCGAACGCAGAGTCCTATTCGGTCATCCCGACCGGAGCGGCCGGATTTTCTTCCGCGCCGTCTTCGGCGCGCCGGCCGCGGAGTGGAGCGATCAGGACAACTCATCAAGATCTGTCCTTCTCTTCTGTAACGCAGGGGAATTACATCTTGAACGCAAACGTATTCTTCTTGATCAAATCCGTCATCTGGTCGTCGCTCACCGACATCCGGATCACCACGCGATCCCCGGAAGGCGTCACACTCGCCTGATCCAGCAGTTGCCCCAGGTCCGGATTCTCCTTCGCCGTCTGATACTTCTTGTACATCAGTCCCGCGGCCATCAACTGGCTCAGCGTATTCGCGTCTTCAGTCGAGCCGCATACCGCCTGGAACTTGCCGTCCATCCCGCTGCCGGTCGTCGCGGTGATGAGCATCGCCTGCATGCGGCCCACCAGCTTCGCCGCTTCGGGGAACTGCTGCACTTCCGGCGCCAGTTGCGACATCGCCAGCTTCGTGTACGCCTGGTTCAGCACCACCCACACCACACCCGTGCCGTTCGCCTCGTTGATCAGGTTGTAAAGCTTGTCGTTCCGCAGCAGGCTTTCCTCTTCGCCGTACCGCACCGCAATCAACTTCTCCAGCAGTTGCCGGTGCCCGAACGCAGCCTTATTCGAATCCACAAAAAAGAAGAAAAGATCGTCCGGCCCCACCCCCGACCCGAACGCAAAAAGAGTGTACCCATGCGAATGCGCCGTAGGCAGTTTCTGCCCCTTGAAATACGCCTCCGTCGAATCCGGGTTGAAATTTCCCAGCGCCAGGCCCACGATCTCTTCGCCCTCCGGCGCCGTACTCGAAGCCTGCGCCGCCAGCTCCGCATCCTTGCTTAGCGCCGACGTCGGCACCAGTCCCCACGTCAGCTCATCCACCTGTGAATTGGTGTCGATCCCTGCCGCGGCCAGGAATTTCTCGAATTGCCGGAAACGCTCCGGCAACATCTGCTGCTCCAGCGCCGGGTACCATTTCATGGTCCGGGCCTTCTTCAAATCCGCGTACGCAAACTCGCCGACTTCCTTCGGAAACATCCCGATCGTGTCCGCGCCCAGTCCGCCCGCCCTCGCAGGCTTCGCCGCTGCGGCCAATAGCGCCCCCAGAGCGCACCCCGCCGCAAATCTTGCCGCAACCTTCCCCCACTTCCTCATCTTGCTTAGCTCCTTTCCCTCGGCCGGGCATATGACCTTGAGGGTGCTTCAATGTGGCACAGGCACTCTTGCTTGTCCTCAGCGAAGCCGAAGGGCCTGTGCATCCCATGAAAGGTCATCCAACGACCGACCTTGAAGGTGCCCCAGGTATCGCGCTTTTTGCGGTACATGGGCTCTTCCGATCTAAGGTCTCCACCGCTCTGCTCTACTTCGCGTGTAATGGCCGGTCTTTAGACCGGCTCTTCTTCCCCCCTAGCCGCCAGCCTTCAAGCCGCTTCTTTCCCAGTGTACGCCCCTGCGCTCTTCTTCATCCCAGTCGCTTGCGCAGTTCGTCAACCTTCCCTCTCATCTGCGTCACGTACGCCGCGTCCTTGAGCCCTTCCAGGTTAATCTCCACGTTTGCCAGCGCGCCCTTCGCTCCCGCCACGCCCATCAGGCGCGCTACCAGCAGGTCTGATTTCATGGATGCCGCCGAGATTCCCTCCAGTTGCACCAGCCGTTCCACCAGGGCCGCCGCCTTCTCCGCCACTTCCAGCGGCACTTCCGACGCGCCCTTCGTCGCCTTCTGAATCGCCGTATCCCGCGCGCGCATCTCTTCCGGATTCCCCTGCGGCAATTTGAACGCCGCCATCACCGTATCGTACGAACTCGCGTCCCGGTCAATCGCTGCCGTCAATTCATCGGCGATCTTCCGCAGCGCGTCCACGTTCTCGGAGAGTTTGTCCACAAACGGCGCCTGCAGTTTCTTCTTCCGGGAAAGCCCCGCCACCATTTGCCCCAGTGCCGCCGCCGTCGCCGCCGCGAACGCCGCCACACTTCCCCCGCCGGGAGTCGGCGAGGGCTCCGCCACCGCCTCCACAAATGGCCGCGCCAGTTGCGCCAGCTTGCCGTCCTTCGATTCCAGCGGCACGCCACCCAGCGCGGCCTCCAGCTTGTTTTCAAACACCTGCGAAGGCGAAAAGTTCTCCAGTTGCAGGAAGTAGTCCGCCGCCATCTCGATGGCCTTCTTCGGCACCAGGCCCACAATCTCGCTGCCCACCGGCATCGTCCCGTAGCGCTCCGCCTCCCGCTTCACCGCTTCGTACACGCGGTGCATCGGTGTCTGCTCGTAATCCGTCAGGTTAATCGACACCTGCGCCAGGTTCCGCGCCTTCAGCTCCACGCCCATGGATTTCACATACCGGAACCCGCCGTTCGAAAACCGGATCGCCCGCGCAATCTTGTTCGCAATCCCCACGTCCGGGGTGTTCAGGTTCACGTTGTACGCAATCAGGAATTTCCGCGCTCCCACCACGGTCACGCCCGCCGTCGGGTGCAGTTGCGGTTCGCCTAGATCCGGCTGGCTGTCGTGGTTTTTCTTCATCTCGTCGCGCAGCCCCTCGAACTGCCCTTTGCGCACGTTCTCCAGGTTTACGCGGTCCGGCCGCGTCGCCGCCGCCTCATAAAAAAAGATCGGAATCCGGTAGCGGCTCCAGATCTCTTTCCCCACGCGCTTTGCCAGCGCCACGCAATCCTCCAGTGTGACGCCTTCCACCGGAATGAACGGTACCACGTCCGTCGCGCCCACCCGCGGGTGCGCGCCCTTGTGCTCGTTCATATCAATCAAATCAATCGCTTTGCCCGCCCCAAGGATGGCCGCCTCGCCTACGGCGTACGGCTCGCCCGCCAGCGTAATCACGCAGCGGTTGTGGTCCGCGTCCATTTCGCGGTCCAGCACATATACCCCCGGCACGCTGCTCATCGCCTGCACCAACGCGTCCACCTTCGCCGGGTCCCGTCCCTCCGAAAAATTCGGCACACACTCAATCAGTCTCTTCATCTCTCTCCGTTCCGCTCCCAAGTAGCACAGGCTTCAGCCTGTGTTCGTCGCCTTCTCCGTGCCCTCTGTGTTCTTTCTCCGCGTTCTCTGTGGTAATTCCAAATCTTCTTCTTTAGTTTGAACCTTGAAATTTTAACTTTGAACTCTCTTTCAATCCTTCATCCACACAATCTCCCCGCTCTTCATCGTCATCCAGCAAAGATTCATCCCAAAATAATAAGGAATTTCCCGATAATCCTCCACTTCGCACACCGCCAGATCCGCTCGTTTCCCCTCTTCCAGCGACCCGATTTTCTTCTCTCTTCCCAGCGCCGCCGCCCCGTTAATCGTCGCCGCCGCAATGGCCTCCGCCGGCGTCATCCGCAATTGATTGCAGGCCACCGACAGCACCATCGGCATGCTCATCGTTGGACTTGTTCCCGGGTTGTAGTCCGTCGCCAGCGCCACAATCGCGCCCGCCTCAATCAACTTTCGCGCCGGCGCGTACTCCTTCAGCCCCAAATGAAAATCACAACCCGGCAGCAGCGTCGCCACCGTCTTCGACTTCCCCAGCGCGCGAATGTCCGAATCATTCACATGCTCCAGGTGGTCGCAACTTGCTGCGCCCAGCTCCACCGCTAGTTGCGTCGCGCCGGTCCGGGAAAGCTGTTCCGCATGGAGTCGCGGCGTCAGCCCGTGCTCCTTCGCCTTCGCCAGCAGCTTCTTCGATTGCCCCACCGTGAACGCCCCCCGGTCGCAAAACACGTCGCCATATTCCGCCAGATCGCCTACCACCAGTTCCGGCAGCAGTTTTTCCATCAGTAGCTCAAGATACTTTTCCGCCCCGTCGGCTTTCCCGCGAAACTCCGCCGGCACTACGTGCGCCCCCAAAAAGGTGGACACAATCTCCAGCGGCTGCTCCTGATTCAACTCCTGATGTAGTTTCAGAATCTTCATCTCGCTCGCCACGTCCAGGCCGTACCCGCTCTTCGCCTCCACCGTCGTCGTTCCGTGCGCTGCAAACTCCCCCAACGCCGAAGCCGCCCGCCGCTTCAACGCCTCCCGCGTCGCCGCCCGCAGCTTCTTTACCGAATTCAGGATTCCGCCGCCCTTCCGCGCAATCTCCTCGTAGCTCGCTCCCTGAATCTTCAGCTCATACTCTTCCGCGCGGCTCGCCGCATGAATCAGGTGCGTGTGCGAATCCACAAATCCCGGCAGCACTACGCGCCCGCCAACGTCCAGCTTTTCCGCCGACTTCGCCTCCGCGCGCCGCTCTACCTGCGCCCGCGGCCCCAGCGCCGCAATCTTTCCTTCGCGCACCAATACCGCACCATCTTTGATCACGCCAATTTTGGAAAGGGAATTGCCACGCCGCGGCCCGCCGCCCCGCAGCGTCACCACCTGCGATGCCCCAGTAATCAGTATGGTCTCGCTCAATCTCTCCGCCTAACTTGTGGCCTTTCGTTGTGTAGTGGCCGATTCTTTACGCAGGCGCTTCTGTTTACGCCTCTATCTGATGCCACCAATCAAATGAACTTAAGGGTGGGTCTCACGATCTACCGCCTCAACTCTCTGCTCTTCTTTTCTTCTCTGCGTCCTCTGCGCTCATCCTCTGTGTTCTTTGGGTTAAGCGTTTTTTGTCTTCACGGTTCACTGGTCGCCGGCCACTGGTCACTCTCTTAAAGCATTGGCACCTTCACGCCAGTCTTCTTCGCAAACGCAATCGCTTCGTCATACCCCGCATCCACATGCCGCGCCACACCCATCCCCGGATCGTTCGTCAGCACCCGCTCAATCCGCTTCGCCATCTCCTTCGTCCCATCCGCGCAAGTGACCTGTCCCGCGTGTTGCGAATACCCAATCCCCACTCCTCCGCCGTTGTGGATCGAAACCCACGACGCCCCGCTCGCCGTATTGATCAGCGCATTCAGCAGCGCCCAGTCCGCCACCGCATCCGACCCATCCTTCATCGCCTCCGTCTCGCGGTGCGGCGAAGCTACCGACCCGCAATCCAGGTGGTCTCTTCCAATCACAATCGGCGCCTTCAACTCGCCCTTGGCCACCAGGTCATTCAGCGCCAATCCGAATTTGTCCCGCTCGCCATATCCCAGCCAGCAGATGCGCGACGGCAATCCCTGAAACTTCACCTTCTTCTCCGCCATCGTAATCCACCGCTTCAGGTGCTCGTTGTCCGGAAACATCTCCAGCACCAGCAGGTCCGTCCGCGCAATATCCGACGCCTCTCCCGACAGCGCCGCCCACCGGAACGGCCCTTTCCCTTCGCAAAACAGGGGCCGGATGTACGCCGGCACAAATCCCGGAAAGTCGTAGGCGTTTTTCACGCCCGCTTCGTACGCGAACGTGCGAAGGTTGTTGCCGTAATCAAAAGTCACCGCGCCAAGCCTCTGCAGGTCCAGCATCCCCTGCACATGCTCGCCCATCGCCGCAATCGCGCGCTTCCGGTACTCCGCCGGATTCGTTTTCCGCAGCTCCAGCGCATGCTCCAGCGTCATCTTGTTCGGTACGTAGCCGCCGATGGGGTCGTGCGCACTGGTCTGGTCGGTCAAAACATCCGGCACCACGCCGCGCTTGGCCATCTCCGGTATCAAGTCCGCGCAAGTGCCCGCCAGGCCCACCGAGGTGGCTTCGCCTTT
>Ga0126376_10002592_pt1 | contig 10275 bp, 7 predicted proteins | sample PanSoiMetPlot_15_FD_92760 | JGI IMG/M metagenome (GOLD analysis project Ga0126376, IMG submission 92760) | Tropical forest soil microbial communities from Panama - MetaG Plot_15 | ecosystem: Environmental > Terrestrial > Soil > Tropical forest > Bulk soil | place: Panama | collected 2016-02-17 | reverse complement strand
TTAAGACCCGCTTGAACTCAGCTTTTGCACGTGGCCAATCGAACCAGTGAAATGCCTGCGCAGCTGTAATGAAGTCAGCGGAACTGCTACCGAGATGCGTATCTTCTGCTGAGCCTTCAACGCTGCGATATTGGCCGTAATGTCCAAGCAGCTGTTGGCCTGCGTTGCGCATTTCTGCGTTTGGCTCAACCGCAAACACGTGGTTGCCGTTCTCGAGAAATAAACGCGCGAGGTTTCCCGGCCCTGAGCCGATATCAGCGATTACCGATTTGGAACTAAGCCCGCAGCGGTCCTTAAGTACGTGAAGTACTTCAGCAGGATATCCCGGGCGATATTTCACGTAATCATCCACGCGATCGGAGAAGCGCGTGAGTACGTTCGCAGGTTTCATCAAGAGGACTTGCGACGCTGTGCAGCGACCCGAGCCGGCTTTCGACCGCCGGCGCTGCGCGTCCTGGATGCTACTTTCGCTGGAGCTTTCGTGCGCGCAGACTTAAGAGCACGCGGACTGGCAGGCTTCTTCAGATCGGCGACCGTTACCTTGTGTGCGGACTTCCACAGCCGCTCGAGATCGTAGAACTTGCGTGATGCCTCGGAAAACACGTGGACCACGAAGTCCACATAGTCGATCAGTATCCAATCGGCCTGGTTGTAACCCTCAACCTGGTTAGCCGGGACGCCCGACTTCTTTAGTCGGAGCTCGACTTCGTCGGCAATGGCCTGAATCTGGCGGGGGTTCTTTCCAGTGCAGATAAGGAAGTAGTCGGTGAATGCCGATGAGTTTTTGTCCATTTCGAGGATGCTGATGTCCTCGCCTTTTTTCTCTTCGCAAGCCTGGACGGCAGAGACTACCTGGCTTCGGATCTGGGCATTCATTCGTGTGGTTGGATTCTTCTCCGTGCTTGGGGTTTTCCTGTAGTCGATTCTAGTCTGTGGAAGATTTCAGCGCCGTGATTTCTTTGCGACAGGCGCCGGAGGAGTGGGCGCTGCGGCTTGTCTGTCAGAAGTGGCAGGCGGGCGGTAGAGGCGAGTCTTGCGGATGTACTCGGCGACGGCGTCACCGACATATCCCTCAAGCTTCCTGCCGGAAGAAGCGGCGGCAGTGCGCAATTGTGTGGACGAGACCCGCTCAGAAACGTCCTCCAGCAGATGCAGAGTCACGCCCGAGAATGCCATCACTGAGCCTGAAGGCGCTAGCCCGCCGCCGGCTTTGCCCGCAGCCTTCAAGACTTCTGGCCTCGGCCGAAGTTGCTCGGGAAGCGCGCCAGCAATGTCGCCCAGCGAGTATCCGGGACGGTTCGCGACGATGAACTCGCATTCCTTCAGCAGCTCGACTGCGCGATGCCAGCTGGCGACTGTTAAAAAAGCGTCGATTCCAACCAAGAAGTAAAGCTTGTCGGCTTTCTTGAGAGTGCTTTTAAGCCGGCGAATCGTCTCCAGGGAAAAGTTCGGCTTGCCGGTTTCGCGATAAAGCTGTGCCTCGAAATCGGAAGGAATGAACGTTGGATGTCCCTGGGTAGCGAGCGCCACCATCGCAATTCGGTGGGCGAAGGGAGTCAGTGCGTGATCCTGCTTGTGTGGCGGCAATTCCGCCGGGACAAACAATACTTTGCCGAGCTCAAAGTGCTTCGTCGCGCTCTCAGCGACGGCGATGTGTCCGCGATGTACAGGATCGAAAGTACCGCCGAAGAAGGCGAGGTTCACGGGAGACAGTGTATATGGCCGATGCCGCTTGGCTAATCGGGTGATCGGGCCATCGGGTGATCGGGTGAAGTAACAGCCGCCACTCGGCTGTCGACAATCGGCGGCCATTACGTTGCGCGCAGCAAATCAAAGGAGCCCAACCTCTGCCCTTACTTCACCGGATCACCCGATGGCCCGATCACCCGATTCCTTCTGCTTTCGACTGCTAGAATGAAATTGTCCCCATGGTCCTGCCCTTTGTCCGCGATCTGCTTGCGGATGTTGAGAAGTCTCAGGCTTTTCGGCGTACGACATCCCACCTTAAGAGTCGTGCGGGGCGGCGTGGTGTCTCTGGGCTCACAAACTCTGCGAAGGCTCTTCACCTTCCGTTACTGTCTACGGCCGCTGGCGCTCCGCTTATTGTCATTGTCGAAAACAATCGCGCGGCGGAAGAAATGCTGCCCGCCCTGCAGTCGATGGCGGAACTCAGCGGAGCCGTCAACCCGAAGGCCATCCTCAAACTCCCTGCCCACGACGTACCGCCATTCGAGAACCTCTCTCCTCATCCGGAGATTCAGGAAGAGCGTGCCTCGGTGCTCTGGAAGATCGCGACCGGTGCGGCGTCGATCATCCTTGCGCCGCTTGAGGCGGCGTCGATGCGGCTGAATTCGGCGGAGTTCTACGCCGATCTTGCTCGCATTGTGCGGCGTGGGGAGACGATTGATATCGATCCGCTGCTCGAACATCTCCGCACCATTGGCTATAACTCAGCCGACGCGGTTGATATGCCCGGTGAATTCGCGCTGCGTGGCGGCATCCTCGATGTTTATCCCCCGGAAGCAGATCGTCCGCTGCGCATTGAGTTCTTCGGCGATGAAGTAGAGACGATCCGTAAGTTCGATCCGGGCACACAAAGGTCGGCGGCGCCCGTAGACGAAGTGGTTCTTCTGCCGCTCACAGAAACTCCGGTGAACGAGCGTGTTCTCGGGGTGATTCACTCGCGGCTATCAGGCAGACGTCTTAGCGGAAGCGAGTCGGAAGTCGAACAGGCGATCGCTGCAACCGGAGTGACAGTGTTTCCGGGTTGGGAGTTCTACGCGCCAGTCGCTGGTTCAGGACAACATCTGTTCGATCTCCTGCCCAACGCCCTCGTGGTTGTCGATGAACCGTCGGCGGTCCTAGCGAAGCAAGAAGAGTGGTGGAACAAAGTCAATGACCGCCACGAGCGCAGCGGTGTCGGATCGCTGGTGCGGCCGGAAGAGATCTATCTTCCTCCTGAGCAGTGGCACGAGCGCTTGTCGAGTGCGCCTGGCATCGACATCGAGCGGCTCGGAATCACCGATGCTAGGGCCGCGGGCGACGTCGCGAATGAAGAGTTCACCTTCCACTCGCGTCCAACCACTCGCTTCCACGGTTCGATTCCGGCGATGGTAGACGAAGTAAGGAGACTCACTACTGAAGGCCGCCGCGTGATCTTTGCTGCTCCCAATATGGGAGAGGTCGAGCGCCTTGCCGACGTTTTCACCGAATACTCACTCCCATTCCGCCTGGGGAGCCGCGTACCTTCGCCGGGAAGTGAGAGCTACCTTGACGAGACTTCGTTCTTCGCAGGGGAGATGAGCACGACAACGATCGTGAAGGCCGTGCTGCCTGAGGGTGTGGAGGTTACGGATGCGAATCTAGTGCTGTTCGGCGCGCGCGACCTCTTCGATGATTCCGATCTTGTCGTTTCGCAGCCACTGCGACAGAAGTCGAAGGTTTCGGCCTTCCTTTCGGATTTTCGCGACCTCGTTGTCGGCGATTATGTCGTGCACGTGGAGCATGGGATCGCTCAGTACCAGGGACTAAAGGAACTAGCTCAGGGGGACACTACCGGAGAGTTTATGCTGCTCGAATTCGCGGAAGCCGCGAAACTTTACGTTCCTCTCACGCGACTCGACCTGATTCAAAAATATCGCTCGACAGAAGGGGCGCGACCGCCATTGAGTCGTCTAGGCGGAACGCAGTGGGCCAAGACTAAAGCGCGTGTGAAGAAGGCCATGCGTGACATGGCTGACGAGCTTCTTAAGCTTTATGCGCAGCGCAAAATGGCGCAGGGCCACGCCTATCCTGTCGATACCCAGTGGCAGCGCGAATTCGAAGACGCCTTCGACTACAACGAGACCGACGATCAGGTCTCAGCCATGGTCGACATCAAGCAGGACATGGAATCGATAATGCCGATGGATCGCCTGCTCTGCGGGGACGTTGGCTACGGCAAAACCGAAGTTGCCATGCGAGCCGCGTTCAAAGCCGTTCAGGATAATCGGCAAGTCGCTGTCCTCGCGCCGACCACGGTACTGGCGTTCCAGCATTACGAGACTTTCAAACGTCGCTTTGCCGCCTTTCCAATCACGATCGAAATGCTAAGCCGCTTTCGCACCAGCAAGCAGCAGAAGGAAATTGTCGAGAAGGTTGAGCAGGGGAAGATCGATATCCTCATTGGCACGCATCGCATTCTTTCCAAAGACATCAAGTTTCCTGATTTAGGACTGCTCGTGGTGGATGAGGAGCAGCGGTTTGGAGTCCGTCATAAGGAACGACTCAAGCAGCTAAAGAAAGAAGTGGATGTGCTGACCATGTCAGCAACGCCGATTCCACGTACTCTGCATATGTCTCTCGTGGGACTACGTGACATGAGCGTGATTGAAACGCCGCCAAAAGATCGCATGGCGATCCAAACGGTGGTAGCTCCGTTCGACGACAAGCTAATTCGTACTGCCATCGAACACGAACTCGAGCGCGGAGGACAGGTGTACTTCGTTCACAATCGAGTCGAGAGTATCTACGAGATCGCGTCGAAGATTCAGGAGCTCGTGCCACGCGCCCGCGTGATCGTCGGGCATGGTCAGATGTCTGAGGGTGAGCTCGAAAAGGTGATGCTCAACTTCATGCGCCATGAAGCCGATGTCCTGGTGGCGACCACCATCATCGAAAACGGTCTCGACATCCCACTTTGCAACACGATTCTTATTAATCGCGCCGATCGTCATGGGCTTTCAGAGCTTTATCAGTTGCGTGGACGCGTTGGTCGATCAAACCGTCGCGCCTACGCCTATCTGCTCATTCCCGCGGAGCAGGAGCTCACGCCGATTGCACGTCGTCGTCTCGCAGCCTTGAAGGAATTCTCCGACCTCGGTGCCGGATTCAAGATCGCCGCGCTCGATCTTGAGCTGCGTGGCGCGGGCAATCTACTGGGTGGCGAGCAGAGCGGGCAAATCGAAGCCGTGGGCTTTGAAATGTACACGACGCTCCTCGAGCGCACGGTTCGCGAACTCAAGGGTGAGGACTTGCCTGAGCGCGTCAGCACGCAGTTGAACCTTGCTCTGAACCTGCGGCTGCCGAACGAGTACATCCAGGAAGAGAATCAGCGTCTGCGCATGTATAAGCGCATCGCAGGAGTCGAGAACGAACATCAACTTGCCGACGTTCGCGCGGAGCTTGAGGATCGTTATGGACCGCTTCCAGGACCGGTGAGCAATCTTCTCGATGCTGCTGCCTTGAAGCTGCTCAGCGAGCGCATTGGGGTCGTCGGCATCGATCGTAAACGCGATTCGGTCCAGGTCCGCTTCTCTGAGCAGGCCAACGCGGATCCGGCACGACTTGCCCAGTTTGTTGCTTCGACAAAAGGTGCGCAGTTTTCTCCCGGAGGGCTTCTGAAGTTCAACTTGAAATCCACCGACGCTGAACTCGTCTTGTTCCAGATCAGTTCAACGCTGCAGCAGCTTGCAGGCGAGCCAGTAAAGGTGGCCTAGCGGCTTCCTGCTCGCTGATGATCACTATCGTTCATCTATAATTCAGGGTTTTATCTACGGTCGACAAAGCCCCAGTTTCTGAACACATCGCGCCGCCTGCGCAGAGGAAGATCACGAATGGCAATGACGGTACGCAAAGCAGTATTTCCCGCTGCGGGTTTGGGCACACGATTCTTACCCGCGACGAAGGCTCAGCCTAAAGAAATGCTGCCGATCGTCGACAAGCCCATCATTCAGTACGGCGTGGAGGAAGCGCTGGCAGCGGGCTGCGACCAGATCATCATCGTCACCGGCCGCGGTAAAAGTGCGATCGAAGATCACTTCGACGTCAGCTACGAACTCGAGAAGATGCTCGAGGAGCGTAAGAAGACCGATCTGCTGACCATTGTGCGGCAGATTTCGGACATGATCCACGTTGCCTACGTGCGTCAGAAGGAAGCGATGGGACTCGGACACGCTGTGCTGATGGCACGCGAGCTTGTAGGAGACGAACCTTTCGCGGTTCTGCTTGCTGACGATGTGATCGACGCGAATCCACCCTGCCTCAAGCAAATGATCGATCAATTCAATGAGACGCAGTCGAGCATCATTGCAACGCAACAGGTAGAGGGGCCGGCGATCTCCTCTTACGGCGTCATTGATGCGGCTCCGGTGCCGGGAAACGGCCGTCTTTACGAAGTTCGCAATATGGTTGAAAAGCCGAAGCTCGCTGAGGCTCCTTCGAACCTGGCAATTATTGGCCGCTACATTTTGACTCCTGCGATCTTCGGGGTTCTCGACGAAACCCCTCTGGGAGCGGGTGGCGAACTGCAGTTAACGGATGCGATGCGGTTGTTGCTGAAGCAGGAGAAGATCTACGGCTATCGCTACGAGGGCAGACGTCACGATGCTGGCGACAAGCTTGGCTTCCTGAAAGCGACCGTCGAGTTCGCACTGAAGCGTCCTGAATTGAGCAGGCAGTTCCGCGAATACTTGAAGAGTTTGGAGCTGTAGAGAGTGCGCGGATCAGATTGATGCTTGACTCGAGCGGCTTTCGTTTGCTGAAACAACCAGGAAAGTTGCAGCGCATTCAACGATCCAGCGTTGACTCATGTCATCGATGGGTCGTACTGTAAAATCGGTTGGCGCTACCCGCCTACTTTTTTCCCCTGAGAACCGCACATTGGATTGGCACAGTCGGCGCATCACTGAAATCCTGGAACGAGCACTCCTAGAAGATCGTGCCACGCGTGACGCCACAACCCAGGCAACCATCGATCCGCGCATGCGGGCTACGGCGACCATTCACGCCAAACAGGATTGCATTCTCTCCGGCCTGGGGGCGGTGAATCGAATCCTTGAGATCTACAGTGGCCTCGATAAATCCGTAGTGGGACACCACGAAGTCATCAGTCATCCAGAGATATTCGACGGAGTTCGACTGCATGACCGGCAGGCAATTGCCGTGATCCGACATAACGCACGGGTCATCCTGTCCTGCGAGCGTGTGATTTTGAATTTACTGCAACGGATGAGCGGCATTGCGACCACCACTCGCCGCTATGTCGACGCCATTGCGGGCACGAGAACACGAATCCTGGACACGCGCAAGACCGTTCCGGGATTGCGTCTGCTCGACAAATACGCGGTCCGCTGTGGAGGCGGGCATAATCACCGTCTCGATCTCTCTGACGGCGTTCTCATCAAGAACAATCACATTTCGCTCGGCGGGGGGATTGAGCGCGTCCTGAAGCGAGCGCATGAGGCGCGCGTCGGCTCACAGCCGATCGAAATTGAGGTACGCACCTTAAATGAGCTCGAAGAAGCTTTGGCTAACGGAGCCGAGGCGATCCTCCTGGACAACATGGATCCGGCGAGCGTTCGCAAAGCGGTAGAGCGAGTTGCCAATCACACTCGGCGCATACCGCTCGAAGCATCTGGCGGAATGAACCTTCAGAATATCCGCAGTTACGCCGAGACCGGGGTGGATTACATCTCAGTTGGCGCCCTCACGCACTCACCGCAAGCCGTAGACATGAGCATGAAGATCACGCCGGCGCTGTTCTGAAGGCAGTGCCCAACGCAATCCCCTGCTTTTCACTAGAATTTCAACTGACACGATGAGGGCGCCCATCACCATCATCGGCGCTGGCCTTGCTGGATGCGAAGCGGCGTGGCAGTGTGCGCGCCGTGGAGTGAATGTGACGCTCCACGAGATGCGACCGGTGCGGAGCACCCCGGCTCATCAGACTGCAAATTTCGGCGAGCTGGTCTGCTCGAATTCGCTTAAAAGTGAAAGCGAGAACACGGCTCCATGGTTGCTGAAGCAGGAGATGCGACGCGCAGGATCTCTGCTTTTGCAGTGCGCGGATGCTAGTGCGGTCCCTGCTGGCCACGCATTAGCTGTCGATCGTCAGGAGTTCTCGCGGCGCATTATGGAGGCAATCGGTGCGGAGCCCTTGATTGAAGTTCGACGTGAAGAGGTCACGAGTATTGAAGAGACTCGCGGTATCACGATCGTCGCAACAGGTCCTCTCACTTCCGATGCCCTCTCACAGGATATTGCCCGGCTGACCGGAAGCTCGCATCTCTATTTCTACGACTCGATCAGTCCGGTAGCGGAAACAGATTCAATCGATCATTCCCGCGTGTATCTTGCGGCGCGTTACGACAAGGGCACTGCAGATTACATCAATTGTCCGTTCACGAAAGAAGAGTATGACCGGTTTTATGACGCTCTGATCGAGGCGCAGTCAGTAGAAGGTCCAGAATGGGAAAAGCTCAACTACTTCGAAGGCTGTCTTCCGATTGAAGAGATCGCACGCCGCGGTCGCGACACATTGCGCTTCGGTCCAATGAAGCCTGTAGGACTGAGAGATCCGCGCACGGGCAAGACACCGTATGCGGTCGTGCAACTTCGCAGCGAGAATCTCCGCAATGATTCCTACAACCTTGTCGGATTTCAGAACCACCTCAAATTTGGAGAGCAGGCTCGCGTTCTACGTTTAATTCCCGGATTGGAAAACGCGAAATTTCTGCGCTACGGTCAAATTCATCGCAACACTTACCTGAATGCTCCGACGCTTCTGCGCGAGACTCTGCAAATGAAGCGGCGTCCCAACGTCTTTTTTTCGGGACAAATATGCGGCGTGGAAGGATATACCGAGTCGATTGCGGCCGGACTGCTGGCCGGAATCCACGCGGCTGCGCTTGTAACAGAAGATGCGCCGATGCCACCACCTCGTGACACAGCGCTCGGATCGCTGATTCGCTACATCTGCAATGCCGACGCAAAAAACTTTCAGCCGGCCAACATCACATTCGATCTGCTTCCTCGAAGTGACGACATCACAAGGCGTCACATTCGGGACAAAAAGGAACGTCACCGCCTGCAATGTCAGCGTGCGCTCGAGTCATTCGACCGTTGGTGGGCCCAAACTTCCCAGAAAATTCTTGCAGGTGAAAATCTTTGCGCACGCGCAACGAGGAATATTTCACCTTAATTACTGACTAAGTAAGCAAAAACTTCTCACATTGCCGCCAAGTTCACTCACGGTTCGTCAATAAAATCAGCAACTTACTGGTGGCCCGGTAAATGCATCCAGATCGGCCATGATGATCGTGGAGGGACCGGTGGTCGAGCGCAGTCAGCGAGCAATCGACATTATGCGCTCGATGATCGATGAAGCACGAAAGGTATCTCGCGTGCATATGACGGTTCCTGCTTCAGTAAGCTGCCCTTCTATCGGTTGCCATAACAAGCTCGCCATTATGCGCGATCTCAGCACCTCAGGAGCATTCTTCTACGCCGAGATTGACGCACACGAAGGCTCCAAGATCTCCGTGCAATTCGTTCTGACTGCGTTCGGGAAGAATATCCGCATGGAGTGCGATGGAGTGATCGTTCGTGTTGAACGCTTTCCTCGCGGCGCAGCAACCGGCATTGCAGTTGAATTCGATCACTGCAACATGCTTCCCGCCGACCTTTCCTAATCCTCAAAATTCTCTATTTATTGCTTGCAGCGGCATCTCGCGCCTTGACGAAATCGTCAAGGTTGCTCTTATCGATGAGCGTTGCTCCGGTATCGACGAACGCCGGCACCGGCGCATAGGGATCATTGACCCAATAGCGATTAATGGATGCCTTCAGATTATGATGCAGGTTGTCGAGCATCATCGTGCCGATGTAAGTCATGGTTGAGGGCTTCTGCGCGATGGTTGCGGCAATCGTGCCGTCTCGAATCGCATCCAGAGTCTCCTGATCTGTATCGAAGGCAACGATGACACGATCGGTGGCCTTGTATCGGCGTACAACCTCCGCGACTTCTTTTCCGGAAGAAGCTTCCAGACATAGGAAACCGTCGACCTTGTCGGCTCCTTTTTTGGCGAGCGAAGCCTCGGCAGCGTCGAAGGCTGCCGTCGACTGTCCGTGAATATCGACCACCTGAACAATCTTCATCTCCGGATAAGCGGCAAAGGCCTTGCGATAGCCTTCCAGACGTTCATCGAGATTCGCCTGTCCCGGCATTGTGAAGGCAATGAAATTCCCTTTTCCGTTTGTCTTCCTGATCGCAACACGCGCGCCCAGCTCGCCGGCGGCCCGGTTGTTGGTACCAACATAGAAGAGTCGCTTGCTGAGCGGCGCATCGGAATCGACTGTGATCACGGCAATGCCTTGTTCGATGGCCCGATCGATCTCGGGAGTCATAAGCTTCGGATCTGCCGGAGATACGAGAATGCCCGCAGGATTGGCAGCTACGGCCTGTCGAAAGGCCTGCACCTCGGCCTGCGCATCGTAGCTGTCGGGACCAGGGAATTG
>Ga0126376_10002591_pt1 | contig 10275 bp, 5 predicted proteins | sample PanSoiMetPlot_15_FD_92760 | JGI IMG/M metagenome (GOLD analysis project Ga0126376, IMG submission 92760) | Tropical forest soil microbial communities from Panama - MetaG Plot_15 | ecosystem: Environmental > Terrestrial > Soil > Tropical forest > Bulk soil | place: Panama | collected 2016-02-17 | reverse complement strand
GGCCGAAAATATAATCGAGCATCCAGACCTAAATGCGTACCAACGGCTTTCAAATGTGATCTATCTCACACTTTATCATGTTGTGGGCTGTTAAAATGCTCCAGCGACATTGCGGCCTAGAGCATGCTTCGATGAGGTCGAAACTTACTAGCCAAGGGCTCCGCCCTTGATATCCTTCGGTCGCGGCCGTAACGCGAACAAAATTCGGGTTGTGGCTACGATAACGGTCTAATGTCATTGCCTGGCTGAGCATTTGTCGAAGCCTTGAGTAGTCCAGTATCCATGGTCGATGTTTAATGAGATCGCCCGGTCAGTCCCCGGACCAGGTCCGGGCAAGGGGATGACGGCGCAGTAGACCTAATAAGATGGGAGTCCCTCGACTGTACCGTTTGCCCTATCCGGGGGTATGACCCAGGCGCGCCATCAACGAAGAGCCCTGTGGCGTCAGGACAATCTTTTTGATACGGCGTGGAGGGAGGGTGAAGATGGACAAGCCGGCGCTCATCGGGAAGAGCCGCTGTCATCTTGAGTTGCTTGAGCGGATCGAAAAAATCGCACCGACCGATGTCGAAGTCCTCATTACCGGACCGACTGGATCTGGCAAGGAGCTCTACACGCAGCACCTACATGGGTTGAGCGCGCGGCGCGAGCGCAAGTTCGTAGCGATTAACTGCGGAGCAATTCCGCTAGAGCTCTTCGAAAATGAGATGTTTGGTCACGTCAGAGGCGCCTATACCGGTGCACAGTCCTCGAGCGAGGGCCTCGTGAAGGAGGCGGACGGCGGCACGCTCTTCCTTGACGAGGTCGATTCCCTGGCATTGCCCGCGCAGGTGAAATTGCTGCGATTCCTGCAGCAGAAGGAATATCGACGCCTCGGCCATTTGCAAATCCAGCGGGCCGACGTGCGCATCGCTGCGGCTACAAATGCGGATTTGCTTGGTGCTGTGCAGAGCGGATCGTTTCGCGAAGATCTGTACTATCGATTGCAAGTCGTGCCTCTGAGCGTGCCTCCGTTGCGAGAGCGAGTCGAGGATATTCCGCTTCTGATCGACGAGTATACGGACCGTATCTCCGACGCCTATCGATTGCCGCGCGTGACGTTGGCGCCACGTGCGCTCGAAACAATGATGAACTACTCATGGCCCGGCAATATCCGCGAGCTCGAGAACTGCATGAAATATCTCACGTGCCTGCAACTCTCGCGTGCCGTGGATAAGTACGACCTTCCGTTTCCCGACCTCCAACCGCCCGCATCCCGGGCAACGGATGGGAATCTGACTGACCAGCGGTTCACGGAGGCTCGCGACGCGCTCGTTGCCGATTTCGAGAGACGCTATGTCCTCGAGGCTTTGCGCAAGTCAAACGGCAACATCACGCAGGCGGCGGAAGAGGCGGGAGAATACCGTAAGAAGATCTCACGGCTCATAAAGAAGCATCGGATCGATCTGGCTCAGGTGATGCCGCTCGGGAAGGTCAAGCAAGGAGCAGCCTGAACCAAGGCTCGAGTTTTGCGAAGCGCGGCGCGGCCACCGGCACCCAGAGGGTCACCGAGTTCGACGTAGAGGCGGCCTCCGGCGAGCGGTTCGGTCTGTAACCCCGCGTCGGAGAGCGGCCGGCAAATCTGCCGTGACGCGCGAATGTTCAGATTGCGGGCCTGTACTCGGACGTGGGAATGAACTGCAGGCCGAGGAGCTGAGCCGACTCAAGTTCCGCTCTCGCCTTTCCCGAGACGATCAGCTGAGTTCGGAACGCCGATAGACGAAATACGTTGCGATTTCCCACTTTGCTTTCGTCGAGCACCAGCTTTTCGACTCTGGACACGCCCGGAGAGTCTGCGAGTCGACGGTATTTCGACCGTTCCCAGTCAAAGGCGTCGACCAGGCCCAGCGCGTTGAAGATTAGATAGCGAAACCCCACGCTGGCATCCCTGCGAAGGGTGAGACGGACAGGGTAGAACTCGCAGGCCTCCGCGACCCGTTCCAGGGCCCCCTGCATTTTCGCCGATACGATCGGCACGGTGACCACGCCGCCGACGAAGTCGGCAGCCTTGGCAGTTTTCTTCTCGATGTACGCGACGGGTGCCGACCGCGCCGGTTTGATCGATTCTCCATCGAGCACGGCATTCGTATAGCGCTCTGGAATGCGCGACTCGGCGATGCGGAGCTGGGTGCGGTCGGCTTGCGCATCGAGAATGAAGTAGTTCGCCATCAAAGGACCTCGTTCACAGTTTTGCCAGCCGAGTTCATGAGCTTGGACTTGAGGCTCGACAGCAGGTCGTCGACCTGCTGCGCCGCATCCGCGAGAGCCTTCGGGCCTTGGCTGCTGAGTCTAAACGCATCCTGGATGTTCTGCAGTTCCTTCAGAACCTTGGCCGAGTAGTCAGTATGGCTGCCCAAGTGGGCCGCAGCCTTGGCCCACTTGGGATTGGCGGCGGCGGCGAGGTCGTCGGGCGGCAGCATGATACCGTTGCGCGCGCCGTCCTCGACGTTGAACTTCAGTTTCCGCAGAAATGCCTTGATTGTCGGATCGCGGGCCACTTCCCTGGGAATGACATGGTGTGCCTGGAAGTTCTTCGGTTGCGGTCCCGGAATGCCCTTGCGCAGTTCGACCGTACCCTCGGCGTTGAAGATGATCCGTCGCGCGTTCTCCTTCGCGATGTCTTCGGGACCCTTGGTGAGTTGCTTGTAGGTGCTGACGCGGTCAGCCACCTTGGTCTTCTTCAACGCGTTGACGTACGAGCTGCCCTTGCCGCGAATGCCGATGACGACTCCCTCGTCCGTGCCGATCTTGAGCTGGTCGCCCACCTCCAAACGCTTGTGTCCCTTCGGCGTCTCGATCTCGACGATCTTGCCGGTCGCCAGCAGCACCCACGGATTGATGAAACCCTCAAGCCGGAACGTGCGACGCTCGAGCACGATACGGAACTTGCGGAAGCGCAGGCGCCTAAGCAGATCGTCGCCAAGCTGCGAGAGCCGCGTAAACATCTTGCCGATCTTGGTCTTGCCGAGGCCCTGCAGAACGATCTTGCCTCGGGAGATTAAGGCCTTCGTCGCGCGGAATGCCGCACTGGCCAGGCGTCGTGCACCGCGCGCGCCGGCCTGTAGCACCTTGACGCCTCCCTTGGCGACAACCTTTGCACCGCGGAGCGCGAGGCCGCCAGCCTTGAATGTCAGCCACGTGATCAACTCGATGGCGCCGGCCGCCAGTCCGTGGGCCAGGCTCTTGCCGGCCGGCCGGATCTGTCCTTCCCAGCCCTTCTCGACGTAGTCCTTGGCGTGGCTGGCCAGTGTGACCACGGTGACGCCGACAAACAGCGGCGTCAGGATCGGCATGAGTGCGGCGAGCACGGCCGTGACACCGCCGCCGGTGACTATGTTGAGCGCGATGAAGCCGACGATGATGGCGGCGGCCGCAGCGAGTAGCACCTTGCCCCAGTTGTCCGACCACCATTTCGCGATTCCGTCCTTCATCATTTGCCACTTAATGGACGCTCGCTGTGTAGGTGTCAGACCGTCGTCCATCGCGGGTTGAGTTTCCTGAGCGGCTTGCGAAGCGCCTTCCTCGCCGCCGGCTTTGGCTTCGCTCAGGATCGAAGCAATCGTGCGTGAGCGGTCTTCGTCACCGCCGATCTCGACGGTACCTTCCTCGTCCTGCACGGTGCTGACCAGTTCCGCAGTCATCTCGGGCGACAGCGCGAAGTCGTGATCGATATCGTCGACCGCCACGTTATGTGGTCCGTAGGGCGGCTCGGGCATCAGATCGTCGCCCACAGGTCCCGCGGCGCTGCCGGCCGCAGTAGCCGCTGGTAACAGATTGTTCTGCGCCGCGAACGCCAGCTCTGCGGGCGACAGCGGTTCGTCCAGATTGCCCCCGAGCAATTCCTCGAGCGCCGCCTGCTCGAACACGTCCGGCACCGTCTTCGCCGCGCCGACGAGGTAGCCGAGCCGGCGGATGATCTCCTCGAATTCGCCCGACACGACCATTGAGACGAACGTCAGGATGCCGCTGTAGATCGACTGGATCAGGCCGAGCAGCTTGTCGATCGCGTTCGCCAGGAAATCGAGCGCGGCGGCGACGCCCTTCTTCAGCGTATCGGCGGCGTCGTTGACGATTTTCGTCGCCGTCTGCACGCCGGCGTCGATCTTCGCGTTGATGCGACGGCGCGTCTCCGGGAACGCGAACAGCGCGATGTTGACCAGCAACTTGAGGCCCGCTGCGAGGCCCTTGATGAGGCCGACGACGGCATCGCGCACCAGGTCGATGACCTTGAGCACTGCGTCCTTGACGAGATTGATCGCCGCCTTGACCGCCTTGCGGACGTTGTCGTAGATGAAATTGACCGCGTCCTTGAGCCAGTCGATGAGCGCCGCCGCCTTGCGGCGGACCCAGCCGAAGAAGCCGCTCGACTTCTTCTTCGCCTTCCTGCGCGCTTCCTCTTCCTTCGTCTTCGCGTCCTCGTGCTCCTTGGCGATCTTGCGATTGGCCTCGGCATAGTGGCCGGCGATCTTGCGCTCGCCTTCCTGTTTTTCGTGCGCGACCTTGCCGCGCGTCTCGGCAACCGCGCCCTCGGCGGCTTTCTCGTACTTGGCCTGGTGGTCGCCGATCTCCTTGCGCCACTGTTCGCGCTGCGCGGCGACTTCCTTCTGCGCCTCGACCTTGCGACCCATCTGCTTCCCGGCAGTGTCGCGTTCGAGGGCCGCAATTTCTTCGCGCGTGTGCTCGTGAGCCGCCTGCTTGTCGGCTTCGAAGCGCTGCTCTTCGGTGTCGTACTCGGCCTTCTTGTCGAGGACGCGGCGATTGAGTTCCGGTCCGAGCGACGCGTCGAAGCCCGCGGTGAGCTCCGCGTCCGAGGGGCCGGCGGCCCCGGCCTTGAGCTTGCCCATGCGCCGGCCGTGGATGCCGACCTTCGTGACGATCATGGAATCGTCGGGTTGCGGAGCGATCGCGTTCTCGCCGAAGTCGCGATTGGTTTCCGCGCGCTCGGCCAGTACGGCGCGCTCCACGTCCGCCGCGTGCTTGCTGCTCTCCTGATCCATCTGTGCCGGGTCGGCTTCCTTGTCGAGCTTGATGGGCTGCGGCTTGCCGGCGTCCTTGGGAATTCCGTGGTCGTCGACGGCCACCGTCGCGAGCTCGGCCTGCGCGTCGTGCGCCATCTTCGCGTCGGTCTGCGGATCTCCCGTCGGTTGCTCGGGACCGGGCAACCGCGTCGGTTCGGGCGGACGCTGGGGCAGAACTACGGGGGCTTTGACCTCTTGTTTGCCCAGTCCGCCTTTGACCTGTGCAACCGCCGCGCCTGCTGTCGCTGCCGGAGCCGCAGTCGGTGCGACCTTCGCTGTGATGGCGCCGGCTGCACCGACGGGCGGTATTCCCGTCGGAGTCTTCAGCTCCGGAATCTCTGCGCGCGTGATCTGAGCCTGGTTGGCGAGCGCCGTCTGCGATGCGCCTTCGGCTTCGCTGATGCCTCGCGCGAACTGCGAGGGCGGCACAGTCGCCAGCGATGCGAGCACGTCGCCGGGACTCGAGCCGCTCACATGCACCGGCGCGCTCGGAGCGACGGTGGGCAGGCCGGGCGTTTCCGGCGCTGCACGTCGAGCCTCGGCGACGGATGCCGCTGCCTCCGCCTTCGCAGGATCGCGCCCATGTTTGCGTTTGCCCTCGTCAGCGGCGCGCTCGGTGTCATCGTCCGGCCCTCCCGCCTTCTTAGGTTTAGTCTCTGACTCGGTGGGCTGCGTCTTCGGTCCCTGATTTTCTTCGGACCTGGCCAGTGGTTCGGCTGCTTTCTTCGGCGGCCGCTCATCGGGCGATGGCGGCTCGGAAATTTCCGGCGCTGACGGCGCCTGCTCGAGCCGCGATGGCGGAATGCGTAGGGAAGCTGTAGCGCTCACGGTGTCAACGCCGCTGGCGGCAGCGCCTGCGGTGTCAGCGGCAGCAGCACCCTCAGGGTGCGCCATGGGTGTGGCCGCACTATTTCTCAGCGCTGCGTTCGCAATCGCGGCATTTCCATAGGTCAATCCAAGCGCTGGGGCACTTTGGGACGCGACAGGTGCTGATCGCATTGCGTCAGCCGAGCGATCCGCGTTGCCGAAAGGTACGCGGGCGTCGCGCACGGTTTGTCCGGAATAGGGTAAAAAGCCGCTGGGCGTTTGGTCTATCTCGTCCGGCCTATCGATCTCAGCGACCGGGAATTGCTGCGGCGTTGCCGTTTCCCGGCGCGATGCATTCCCCAGCTGCAGCGCGCGTTCCACGGTTAGTGCCTCGTGCCGTCGCGGCTCCCGCTCGGGTTAAAGTCGGAGTCGAGCAGCATGCGGGCCTCGTGTCGGAACTGACGCCGCACTCCGCTGACGAGGTGCGCAGTCGCAATCTCTCGTTCCGATGACGACGCAGCGAGTAACGCCGCCGTTCGCGCTGCCGAAACGATGGCCGCGCCCGTCATGTCGAGGCGCGCTAATGCGTCCAGGTCCACGTCTGCCGCGAGAGGAGCCGTTGGCGGCAGCGCGATGCTCCAAATTCGCTTCCGATCCTGTTCGACGGGTCGTGGGAAATTCAACACGAAGTGAAAGCGGCGGGCGAAGGCCGTGTCGATGTTGTCCTTGAGATTTGTCGCGCACAGCACGAGGCCATTGAACGATGGGTCTTCGAGCTTTTGGAGCAGGTAGCTGACCTCCATGTTCGCGTAGCGGTCGACGCCATGGCGTACCTCCCCTCGCTTGCCGAAGAGGGCGTCTGCTTCGTCGAAGAAGAGAATCGCGCGCAGTTCGTTAGCCTCGCGAAACAGGCAGTCGAGCTGCTGCTCGGTCTCGCCGACCCAACGCGAGATCACCTGGCTGAGATCTACTTTCATCAACGGCATCGCAAGCCGTGTGGCAATGACTTCAGCTGCGAGCGTCTTGCCAGTGCCCGAGTCCCCGGTGAACAGCGCTTTCATTCCGCCGGGATTGGCCAGCCGCCCGAGATTCCAATCGTGCCGCACCCGCGCCCAGGCGCGGTAGAAGTCCGCCACTTGCAATACTTCGCCGTGGAGCGTTGCCGGCAGGACCAGATCGTCTGGTTGCCGGTTCGGCTTGAGCACGGTTGCGAACGAGCTGGTTCCACGTCGAGTGACGAGCGCGGCGGCAGCCTCAATCACTTCCGCCGTGGACATCTCCCTTGAATCGACGCTGCTCGCGTTTCGGACAACGTTTCCGAGTGCCGCGGCCTCCGCCGGTCCCAGGCGATAGTGTTCGGCAAGATCGTCCGCAAACAATCCGCTGCCTGCGCTCAACACTTCGGTCATGAGGGCACGGCGGTCCGCGAACTCTAGGTCAGGCAGCGTGAACTCGACATAACGTCTGCACTGGAGTACTGCGAGCGGCCGCGACGGATACGTGGCTGTCAGAATGAGCGGAGCCGAGCGCCCGGGCGCTTCGGACTCGATGACCCGCTGCACCTCCCTGAGCACGGGCGGATCGAGGCCATCGAGATCGATCCAGAAACACGCCCCTAGCGCGGCGGCGCGGGTCAGCGAGGCACGGAACTCATCAGCCAGCGAGTTAGGGGCGCTCGCGCTGACGATTGGGCGCCGCAAAGCACGACTGGCGCGCTCACTGAGCAGTTGGAGCGCTGCTTGAAGTCCGCGCGCCTCGCCGCCCCAGATTCCAATGCAATCGACGGCACCTGTACGCAGCCGATCCCCGATCCGCGCAATCTCTTCCCGGGTGCGGGCATTGGGCAGCACCTGGGGGCTGGCCCAAATGACCGACTCGACGTCGCGCCGACTCTCGACGTACCCTGGATTGGCGCCGACAAGGAACTCGATCAGACCTGCGCCGCATCGCAACTGGCGCCGCAGCTCGGTGGAAGCTTCGCCGACCGCATCGAGCACGCCAAGACGTCGGAGCTTGCCGAGCGGACCGAGCAGCGCGCGTTGCCGCAACTGTGATGGCAAGTCATCGGCGCAGAGAATGATCGCCAGCTCGATGCACGGAAATCTTCGATTCAAGTCATCAAGGATGTATGCGTAGATTCGCTCGTACGCACGATCCAACTCGGGTGCCACACATACGAGCAGCGCGCGCATCTCCATTTCGTTGAGTCCGAGCTGCCGCTCGAGACGATCTAACGGCAGGGCCGCGCGCGTTTCCGTTGCGTTTTCACGTAGCGCCGCCTCGAGTACTGCCTCCTGTTCATTGAGCGCCCACTCCGCTGTGCCCGCGTGGAGTGTCGGACCGCTGGAAACGGACGACAGCAAAACGTGCACCTGTTCGTCCGTCACGCATAGCGGGGTGACATCGGGCCGAATCAGCCGCGCGGCAAGCTGTGCCTGTCGGTCGGCCGCGACACGCACAGCTCGCGCCAGGGGACGAAGGCGCAGCGCCAGATGCCGTGCGGCGAGTTCGGCGAACACAGTCATGAGGCACCAAAGTGCACGACGCGGCTGCCGAGCCATGGAACTTCGGGCACGTCGCTGAGGAGCCCCTCATCGCGCAGATGCCAAAAGCGTTTTCCAAGTGGCAGCAGCACGTGAACGGCCCGTGCGTTCACATTCACCCGAGCATCGAAGTCATGAAATCGCTCGATGGCGAGTAGTGGATGTACGGCCTCGCGGTCATGCCATAACGTCCAAGCGATCGATCCCAGCGCTAGACTGGCTGCGAGCGCGAGCGAGCGTTCGCCAGCCATTTCCGTGCCGCGGGGTAACGCCGGGCGCTCGGCCAGAATTGCGTTCCATGACGCGGCTGCCTGCTCGCAGCGCTCGTCATCGCAAATCCTGTGACGGATCTGCAAGGAATCGAGGGCCTCTGTCACTGAACCGCGCGCTAGCTCGCGCGCCAATACCACCGGAGATCCGGAAGGTGCAACGAGCACTGCAAGGTGCTGAGCCGTTCCTGTCGCAACTGGAAAGAAGCCGTCCGAGTCAAAGAGCATCAGATTGTCGGCGACGTCGCGACACACGATCCACGCGGCCTCCTTGCGATGTCCAGCGATCAGGTTCGTGGCGACAAACTGATCCAGCAACGGCCATTGCGTTCGCAAGGCGAACATGGCGGACACGATCTCGGCGTCTCGCACGGTTTCCTGTTTGCCGGCAAAGCATCCGGCGGCAGCCTGCTGAGCTGGCGATCGAAGCCAGCCGCGTTCCGGAGGGCTCAGCGACTTGCGCGCCAACGACGCGGCGAATGCGTGTGCCAGAGGCATCGCCCGGCCCGCGTCCAATGCAGCGCTGAGAGCGCCGAAGTACCCTACCTTCGCCAGAGGCACCAGCATGAGGAAGGGCAGAGCGCAGGGTATGTCGCACACAAATTCGGTTGGAGACCGGTCGGCTGCGGCAAGGGCGACTATCGCTATCGGCGACCGGGTCCGCTTCGAATCCGCGGAGCTGGGGAGGTCCGCAACCATTGGTCCTTCACCCAGCTGGTCACCGAGCGGCGGACCCGATTGCGCGGAACTGCGCAGCTTGGCTGGGCCGGTCCTGCGCCACCAGATCGCTGATCCGCCAATCGCACCGGCTGGTCACTCTGGCTACCACTGGGTCCCGATAGAGTCCGAGAAAGCTCATGGCAGTTGACAGCACGCCGGAGCGCTCGTTTTCGGACTTGTTGAGAAGCTCGCGGGCCGCAGACGCCACCACCGGATGCGGGCGATCGCCGAGGTGTGGCGTCCTCATCATGACGTCGAGGGTCTTGAGAATCTCCCGGTCGGGATCGGACAGGAAGTTGGCGACGCCGGCGAGCGTCTGGTCCGGTTCGGTGTAGAGCACATGGAGGATCGCGCCGACCAGCAGCGAATGGCTGGTCTTCTCCCAATGATTGCGCCGTTTGAGCGCGCCCTCGGGATCGACCAGGATGTCGGCGACGTTCTGGACGTCGCGCACTTCCGTGTCGCCGCGGCGGACTTCGAGCAGCGGATTATAGGCGGCGGAATGCGGATTGGTCGGATCGAACAGCAGCACCCGCCCGAACCGCGCCCGGAAGCCGGCCGTGAGCTGCCAGTTCTCGCCCTTGATGTCGTGGACGATGGCGGAACCCGGCCAGGTCAGGAGTGTCGGAATGACGAGGCCAACGCCCTTGCCGGAGCGGGTCGGAGCGAAACAGAGCACGTGCTCCGGCCCGTCGTGTCGCAGATAGTCGCCGGCGTAACGGCCGAGCACGACCCCGTCTGGACCCAGCAGTCCGGCCGATCGAATCTCGTTCCTCGTCGCCCAGCGGGCCGAGCCATAGGTGGTGACCGCCTTGGCCTCGCGGGCACGCCACACCGACATGCCGATGGCGATGCCGATAGAGGCGAAGCCGCCCGAGG
>Ga0126376_10002590_pt1 | contig 10277 bp, 11 predicted proteins | sample PanSoiMetPlot_15_FD_92760 | JGI IMG/M metagenome (GOLD analysis project Ga0126376, IMG submission 92760) | Tropical forest soil microbial communities from Panama - MetaG Plot_15 | ecosystem: Environmental > Terrestrial > Soil > Tropical forest > Bulk soil | place: Panama | collected 2016-02-17 | reverse complement strand
GAACACGACGCGCCCGCTGCGCGCCGGCAGCATGCCGAACACGGTCTTGAAGATCGTGGACTTGCCGGCGCCGTTGGGGCCGATCAGGGTCGTGATGGTGCCGCGACGGACCACAAAGCTGGTGCCGTGCAGGATCGTCATCTTGCCGTAGCCGGCAACGACGTCCTCGAGCGCGAGAATGGCATCAGCGGCCAAGGTAGGCCTCGATCACTTTCGCGTCGCGCCGCACCTCCTCCGGGCTGCCCGCCGCGATGATGCGGCCCTCGGCCAGGACGAGGATGCGCCGGCACAGCGCCATGACGAATTCCATGTTGTGCTCGATCACCACGAAGGTGGCGCCCTCGCGGTTGACGGCGGTGAGCCGCTCGCGCAGATCGGCCAGCATCGTCGGATTGACGCCGCCGGCCGGCTCGTCGAGCAGCACGAGGCGCGGGCCGGCCATGAACGCCATGGCGGCATCAAGCAGCTTCTGCTGGCCGTAGCTCAGGGTGGCGGCCCTGCTGTCCGCCACATGGGCGAGGCGGAAGAACGCGATCATGCGGTCGGCAGCGTCCGCAAGCCCGGCATCGGACGCGCCGAACAGGCGCGAGAGCATCGTGCCCTTGTGCTCCTGGGCGGCGAGGACGAGATTCTCGCGCACGGTGAGCTCGGGGAACACCTGGAGAAGCTGAAACGTGCGGCTCACCCCCAGGCGATTGAGATCGCACGGGCGCATGCCGGTGACGATACGGCCGTCGAGCCGCACCTCGCCTTCGCTCGGCGCAAGCTGGCCGAGAATGCAGTTGAAGAGGGTCGACTTGCCGCTGCCGTTGGGGCCGATGATCCCCAGAATCTCGCCCTCGTTGACGTCGAACGACACGCGATCGACCGCCAGGATGCCGCCGAAGCGCTTGCTCAGGTCGCGCACTTGCAGCATGGCGGTCATGAGGCGGCCTCGGCGGCGGCGGGCGCGGCGGCAGGCGGCTTGCGCGCGGGCGCGCTGGCGAAGCGGCGTGCCACGAGCCCGATGATGCCGCCCGGGCTGAACGTCATCAGCACCATGACGAACACCGCGTAGGCGATGAGGTAGTGCTTGGCGACATATTTCGGGACTTCGGGCGGCAGCACGGCGCGGGCGGCGTCGGCGAGCGGCCCGAACACGCCATACATATTGTCGGCGGCCTGCAGCCATTCCGGCAGCAGCACGGCGACCATGGCGCCGAGGAACGGCCCGAAGAAGCGGCCGGAACCGCCGACCACCACCATGAGCAGGAGGTTGAACGAGAGCACGAGCGAGAACGGCGTCGGATCGACATATTGCACCAGCGGCGCATAGAGCACGCCGGAGATGCCGCCGAGCGCGGCGCCGAGCGCAAAGGCCATGAGCGTGTAGCGCCGCGTGTCGACGCCGAGCGACAGCGCGCGCACCGGGTTCTCGCGCAGCGCCACGAAGGCGCGGCCCCAGGGCGAACGGATCAGCCACCAGGCGGCGAAAGCGACCACCGCGAGGTTGGCGAGGCAGAAGTAGTAGAAGTCGCGCGGGGCGCGCAGCGACCAGCCGAACAGACTCGGCCGCGGGATGCCGCTGATGCCGTAGATGCCGCCGGTGATCCATTCCTCGTTGCGGAACACGAGATAGACGAGGGTCGCGAAAGCCAGGGTGACGAAGGCGAGATAGTGGTGCTGCACGCGCAGGGCCGGATAGCCGAGCAGCCAGCCGATGGCGAAGCAGGCGACGCCGGCCACCGGATAGGCGGCGGCGAGCGGCCAGCCCTTGGTGGTGAGCAGCGCCGCCGTGTAGGCGCCGATGCCGACGAAGGCGCCCTGCGCCAGCGACACCTGCCCGGCATAGCCGAGCGTCAGGTTGAGCCCGATCGCCGTGATCGTGGTCACGGCCCACAGGGTGAGAATATAGATGCCGTAGGGTTTGAGGCTGAACGGGGCGGCGATCAGCCCGACCGTCACGGCGAGGGCGAGGGCGGCCAGGACGATCCGCGCCGGAGTCATACGGTGCGCTCCTCGCGGCGCCCGAGCAGGCCCTGCGGGCGGAACAGGATCACGACAATCAGCAGGGCGAGCGGAATGGCGGCGCGATACTGTGCCGACAGGTAGGCGGCGGAAAAATTGTCGATGACGCCGAGCAGCAGGCCGCCGACGATGGCGCCGCGCACCTGGTTGAAGCCGCCGACGATCGCCGCAATGAAGGCGGCCATGCCGAGATATTCACCATTGGAGAATTTGGCCAGATAGATCGGCGTCACCAACGCCGAGGCGAGCGCCGCCAGCGCCGCGTTGATCACGAAGGCGAGCATGATCATGCGCTCGACCGGAATACCGAGAATGCGGGCCACTGCCGGGTTCTGCGCGGTCGCCTGCATGCAGCGCCCGGTGCGGGTGCGGTTGAGGAAGAGCTGCAGCGCCACGATGGCGGCAACCGCCAGCGCCACCACCACGAGGCTCTGCACGGCGATCGCGGCGCCGAACAAAGTCACGTTGACGGCGGCGGCGAGCGGCGGGAACGGCTGCGCCTCGGCGCCGTAAAAATCCTTCACCGATTCCTTGAGGAACAGCGCCAGCGCCATGGTGGCGATGGCCAGCGGCAGCACGCCGTGGCGCAGCATCGGATCGACCAGAAGTTTTTTGAACGCCATGCCGAGCACGATGGTGGAGAGCGCGATGCCGAACACGACGGCGCCCCAGAACGGCATGTCGAGCACGCGCATCGCCGCCAGCATGAAGAAGGCCGGCACCATCACGAACTCGCCCTGGGCGAAGTTGATGGTCTGCGACGTCTGCCACAGCAGCGTGAAGCCGATGGCGACCAGGGCGTAGATGCCGCCGGTCGCCAGGCCGGCCACGAGAAGCTGCAGGAAATCCGCCATGGCTCACTCTGCCCGGCGCGTCCGGCGGCGACGAGAGGAAAAAATCACTTGCCGAGCTTGGGCAGCTCGCCGGTGATCTGCTGCTTGCCGTTGACCACCTCGGCGATGAAGCTGATACGGTCGATGTCGCCTTTGTCGTCCCAGCTGGTCTCGATCAGGATGCCGGGCTCGTCCTTGGGCGAGATGGTCAGCCCGTGCAGCGTGGCGGCAAGCGCCTTGCGGTCGAACTTGCCGATCTTCTCGGTGACGAATTTTATGGCGTAGACGCCGGTATATCCCTTGATGCCATTGTGATCCGGCAGGTAGCCGAACCGCTTGTGGAACTTTGCCTTGAACTCCTGCACGGCCGGCACCGGGACGTCGGCCGACAGCCCGACGTGGCCGCGCACGCCGTTGGCGGCGTCGCCGGCGAGGTCGATCACCTTCTGGCTGAGCAGCGTCGTCTCGCCGATCAGCGGAACGCTCAGGCCCTGCTTGCGCACCTCGCGCAGGAAGCGGGCGCTTTCCTCCTCGTTGATATAGACGAACACCGCGTCGACATTGATGCCCTTGACCTTGACCACATCGGCGGCGAAGTCGGTCTGGCCGGACTCGGTGGAGATGTCGGCCGCGACCTTGATGCCGCGCGCGTTCATCTCCTTCATGAAGTTGTCGCGCCCGCCCTTGCCGAAATCGTTGTTCACCCACACCACCGCGACCGTCTTGGCCTTGACCACGTCGCGCACGTAGTTGGCGATCTTCGGCATGCTTGCCTGCTGGCCGAACGAGGTGCGGAACAGATAGGCATTGCCCTGCTGGGTGAGGTCGCTCGCCTCGCCGCCCATGATGATGGGAATCTCGGCCTGCGCCGCCAGCATCATGCTCACCTTGACGATGCCGGAGAAGATCGGCCCGAGGATCGCATAGGGCTCGTCGTCGATCGCCTTCTGCATCTGCGAGCGCGCGGTGCCGGGATTGGTCTGGGTGTCGTACTGCTTGAGCTCTATTTTCTTTCCGACCAGACCGCCCTTGGCGTTGATCTCGTCGATCGCCATCAGGGCGCCATCGCGGAAATTGGTCGAGGACACGGCGCCGGCGCCCGACAGTTCGCCGATGAAGGCGAGCTTTGCGGCCTGGCCCGACTGTGCCTGCGCGCCTGCCGCCCCCGCCGCCCACAGGCTCAAGGCCGTTAGCGCGGCCACCACCATCCTGAACATCCACTCCTCCCTTTATGACTCGTTGCGTCGCGCTATGACGCCATCGAAGGCGTCGGCGAGCGTGTCGATATCCGGCTCACGGCCGGTGAACAGACGAAAGGCGGCGGCCGCCTGGTGGATGCACAGCTCGCGGCCCGTCATCACGCGCGCGCCGCGTGCCCGCGCGGCCTGCAGGAGCGGCGTCCACAGCGGCGTATAGACCGCGTCGGCAACCCACATGCGGTCGTGAAGGAGCGCGGGCGGCACCGGGTTGTTGCGGTCCGGCAGCATACCGACCGGCGTGGCATTGATCACGCCGCCGACCTCCTCCACGGCTTCCGGCACGTCGGCGCAAACCCGTGCAGCGATGCGGCCGCGCAGCGCTGCGGCGAGCGCCGCGGCCTTTCCCGGCGCGGTGTCGACGAGGCGCAGCTCGCGCAGGCCGAACTCGGCCAGCGCGAACGCCATGGCGCGGCCGGCGCCGCCGGCGCCGATCAGTGCCACCCGCGCATCGCGCAAGTCTCCGAGCACATGCTGGCAGGCGCGGGCAAAGCCGGCGGCGTCGGTATTGTGGCCGACGAGCTTGCCGTCACGCACGAGGATAGTGTTCACGGCGCCAATCTCCGCCGCCTCGGCGCCGAGCGAATCCAGGAGCGAGACCACCGCCTCCTTGTAGGGAAACGTGACGTTGACGCCGGAAAAGCCGAGGAGCCGCACACCTTCCAGCATGACGCCGAGCTTGGCACGGTCGGCCCTGGGCACGTCGATCAGGCGGTATTGCGCCTGCAGCCCGGCCGCAGCAGCCGCCGCCTCGTGCATGCGGCGCGCCGCCGAGCCCTTGATGGGGGAACCGATCAGGCCGAGCAGCAGCGGGTGCGGCGTTGCCGACGCGTCGGACACATCCGGCGCTGAACCGGGCGCGGCGCGCAACGCCTGATTCATGCGTCAAGCCTCCCCCACCCTGACGGTGCCGGCGCGTTCCGCGCCTTGGGGGCATTATCTCCTGGTGCCGGATTGCAATGCAATGCGTTGTAGCCGCCGTGGCGCCCAGCATGTCGCATGCGTCATCCTCCCGCCGTTCACCGATGACGCCCTACCCGGACCGCCTCTACGGGTTGCATCATTTCTGGCGGGCCGAGCCGGGTGTGAAGGAGTTCACAACCGGACCCGGCAGGAACCGCTAGTCTGCGGTTCGGGATCGCCCATCAAGCGACACGTTGGCGGGGCAGTGCGTGTCTCAGCAATATGCCTCCGAACAGGATTTGCTGGCCGCCGTGACGGCGCGTCTCCAGGCGCACGGCGTCGATCCGAACATTGCGGCGGCCGTGTCCGGCGGCGTGGCTGAGGCGGAAACGGAACGGCGCGCCGAGCCGGTCCTGCCGGGCGACACGGCTCTCAATGTCCGGCTCGGCGGCTTCGTCATTCGCGATGACGACCTGCCGTTCCTCGATGCGCTGAGCGCCGTGGCAACCGCCGTCGCAGCGTCCACCGCCACGGCCGGCGTTGCCTCGCCTTTGCTCATCGCCGCCCTGACAAGCGTGGCAAAGCTCTGCTGGAACGTCTGGCGCAAGGGCATCATGCTGAATGCCACGCAAGTGCTGGCGATCGGCCTGTTGCGCGCACATGGACCATTGGAACTGGCGAAGCTCACCGATCTCGCTCGCCAAAAGCAACCTGACATCGACCTGACGACCATGAAGGCCGCGCTGCGCAGCTTGAGCGAGCTCGAACTGAACGACGGGCGGATCGTGGCGCTGGCGACCGTCGACGCATCCGATACGTGGCGCGCCCATGCCATCTGAGGATCGGCTCGGGTCACGTCTGCCTGCCTTTGCCACGCGACACGCGAGTTAGCTGCCCTGGGAGGGAGCACGCCATGCCGATCTTTTCCGTCCTCTTCAACGAGCAGACGCCCGTGCCGCGCCTGCCGCCCGAAGTCGCAGCGCAATTCGCGCCCGGCGCCAACGTCATGATCCTGAATGCCACACGCGCGGAATTTCGTTCGATGCCAGAGCGGCCCGTGCTTGCGTCCAACTACGTCCACGAGGGATATCATCTGCTGCAGACGGTCTGCACCGGTTATGCTTTCGCCCGTGCGCAGCGCATCAAGGAGGTCACGCTGCGCAGCATTCGGCGGTCATTGTGGCGCGATCTGCGCCGCAACCCCGGAGCATCAGCGTTGATTTTCGCCTGCAACGCCGCGCCCGAATTCCTGCGCCGACGTTTCGAGATCGACCGCATCAAGAACGTCGCGGCGGTCCTGATCCAATGGAACACGCTGCATGCGATCCAAATGCAGGCCCCTGCGAACGACCACTCGTTGGCGGGCGCCGATGTGCCCGACCTGTTCCAGGACCTCGCATTGATCCAGCAGGAACTGGGCGAGGCCGGCGCGTCCGGCCTTTCCGCCTGGCACATCATCGAGGGCGGAGCCGCCGTGTTCCAGCTCGCATACGAGGCGACGCAGACCGGCGCGGACGATCTCGACGCAACGCTGACGGCGGGACTGCCGCGGTTCGAGGCGGACTACGGGGTCGCCTATGCGTTCGCGCGCGAGCGATGCGGCGCGCGAGCGGCCGCGCTGTTTCTCCCAGCCGCAGCGCTGGCGCTGCGCTACGAGCGCCCGGGGGAAGCGTTTCCGGGCATCCTCGAACAGCTGCGAACGTGCGAGCCCGGGACCGAGATTGCGCACGCACGATCGCTTGCCGGACGTCGGCCGCGCATGGCGGCGGCCGGCCGCTATTTGGGGACGGCGGCGGAGCTTTCCGCGTGGTCGTGGCGACGGCCCTGGCGCCGGCCACACAGCTATTACAAGGCCCCCCTCGCCTTCTTGTCACGTCCCGACCGGCCGGTGGATGAGATCGATCTCCTCGGCAGCCCCTCGCACTTCTTCAAGCTGCCGCACGAGTTCTTTCAGGGGCTCGTGCTGGTGACCCACGACGGCCTTCTCGCCGCCAGCACGGACTCGCTCGAGCTCCACATGCGGGCGCAGCTGGCCGGCATCCAGCTGCGCTTTGACAAGCGCCCGCGATGGGAAAAGCAGGTCCTGGGCGATCTTTCGGCGTGGGGGCGCAGCGTCGCGCAGCGGATGTTCGCCGGGCCATAGGCGAAGGCCCGACACCCGGCGGGTGTTTCGCATCCACTCGGATTGCATCGACGTGCCGTGCCGCGCGGACTCCGGCATGCGACCCGACCGCTCCGACAGCAGTGGGCCGCAAGCCATGATCGATCACCGCGATCGCGACGTCGAAGACGCGACGATCAGGATGCCACCTTACTCACGCACTTTCTGCACGGCCGGCAGCAGCAGGCCGATCAGGACGGCGATGATGGCGATGACGACCAGGCCGCCGTTCACGGCGTCCACCTCGTCGTCGCCCAGCACGCGCATGTCCGGGCCGAGCTCGGACGCGATGTTCGAATTGCTCATGGCATCTCTCCCCTCACCGGTGCCGTGATGGCACCCAGGCGTTGTGTGTGTGTCGCCGAAGCCGGCCGGGCGGTTCACGCGCGGCGATCATCAACGTGACGCGCGTCACACGCGCGCCGGATCAGCTCGCCGCAAGAAAAAATACCGGCGTCGATTTGTCGATCAGCTTCACGATGATGAACTCACTGTGCTTGATGTCGCCGCCGCCACTCACGGCGTCCAGCTCGTCATCGCGCAGCAGGCGCAGGGCCTCGACCGCGGCCGGTTTTGGGGTTTCGCTCTTGCGCATGGTTTGCTTCCTGGCTCGATGATCCACGTCAGCCGCCGCGCGCAGCCGTGTTCAGGGCACCGCCAAAATTCTTCATGACTTCGCTGACCGCGCTGCTGATTGCAGAGAACACCCCTGCGCCGGCAACGGCATCAACCTCATCGTGGCGCAAGGCCCGGATGTCCTGCTCCGACTTCTGCACTTGGGCCGCAATCTTGCTCATGGCTCACTCCTGTGCTCTTGCCGCGCGGGTCCGTCGCGCGACCGTGACGTCTGGTTCAAAGGAATCAGCCGGCAACGGCCAGCTGTGGCGGGCCTTCGGCCCGCGCGATCTCGGCGATCTGGCGGTCCTTGACCATGAACACGCGCTTGGCGCGCCGGATCAGCGCCGGCCGGTGCGCCACCACGATGCGGGTGATCGGCAGCTGCTCGATCAGGTCGGCAATCGCTTCCTCGGTGGTCTCGTCGAGATTGGCGGTGCCCTCGTCAAGGAACAGTACGCGCGGCTGCCCGTAGAGCGCGCGCGCCAGCAGCACGCGCTGGCGTTGCCCGCCCGAAAGCGTCGAGCCCATGTCGCCGACAAGGCCGAGATACTGCATGGGCGAGCGCATGATGTCGTCGTGCACCTGCGCCGCCATGGCGGCGGCCTGCACGCGCGCCATGTCGAGGTCGGGATCGAAGAAGGCGATGTTGTCGGCGATGGTCCCGGACAGCAGCCGGTCGTCCTGGGCGACCACGCCCACGTGCTTGCGCCAGGCGCGCCACAGCTCGGCGTCGGCGCGGTTGCCGTCGAGGTCGATGGTGCCGGCCGTCGCCCGGTGCAGCCCGAGCATGAGCTTGAGCAGGGTCGTCTTGCCGCCGCCCGACGGCCCGGTGATGGCGACGAAGTCGCCGGGCGCGACCTCCAGGTTGATGTCCTGCAGCACGAAATTGTCGGCGGCGCCGTAGCGGAACGACAGCTCGCGCACCTTGATGGCGCCCTCGACCTCGAGGCTCTGCATGCGCACGGTGTCCGCCTCGGGCGCCGCGGTGACGATGTCGGACAGGCGATCGAGGTGGAGGCCGAGCAGGCGGAACTGGACCAGCTGGTTGATGAAGCCGATGACGCGGTCGTTGAAGGTCTGGCGGAACGACAGGAAGGCGAACAGCATGCCGACCGAAAAGCCCTCGCCGGCGAGGATGAGGCGCGCCCCGATATAGACGATGATCACGTACACCAGGCCGGTGATGAAGGTCTGAATGAACGCCTGCGAGATCTGATATTTGCCCACAGACACGCTGGCATTGGTGACGTCGGCATAGAGATTGCGCCAGGCGCTCTCGCGGTCGGCTTCGCGCCCCATGAGCTTGATGGTGGTGGCCGCCCGGATCGTCTCCATGAGGTGCGACTGCTCCTTGGCGCGGGCGAGGATTTCCTCCTCCATGCGGTGGCGCATGCCGGGATAGAGCGCGAACACGAGCCCCAGGTGCAGCAGGGCCGCGGCCAGCACGATGGCGCCCAGCAGCACCGAGTAGAAGAACAGGATGAAGATGGCGATGAACGCCATGGCGCCGTCGATGATGGCGGAGACCAGCCCCTGGGTGATCGCCTGCTGGATCGGCTGCACGGCGCCGATGCGGGAGAAGATGTCGCCGACGTGGCGCTTCTCGAAGAAGTCGGCGGGCAGCCGCATCATGTGGCGGACGAGATTGCCCACCATCTGGAAGCTCAGCAGGTGCCCGAACACTTTCAGCGCCCAGCCGCGCAGGGCTTCGACCGAGGCCTGAACGACCACCAGGCCGCCGAAGGCGAGCGCCAGCACCTTGAGCAGGTCCTGGTCGTCGTGAAAGATGGCCTCGTCGACCACCAGCTGGATCTGGAACGGCGCCGCGAAGGCGGCGATCTGCAGCACCACGGAGAGCGCGATGACCTGCATCAGCGCGCCCCACAGGCCGGTGATCTGCGACCACAGGCTCGACAGCCGGATCGGCGCCCGCGCCTCGACCGGCTGGAAGTTCGCCGCCGGATTGAGCTCCAGCACCACGCCGGTGAAATGCTTCGACAGTTCCTCCTGCGGCACGGTGCGGATGCCGAGGGCGGGATCGTGGATCACGGCGCCCTTGGCGGTCACGGCGCGCAGGACGACGAAATGGTTGAGGTCCCAGTGCAGGATGGCGGGCGTCGCCACGCGCGGCAGCGCCGTCAGCTCGACCCGCAGCGGCCGCGTCGAAAAGCCGAGCTGGTCCGCCAGCCCCATGAGGCTGCGCAGCGACATGCCGGCGAGCGACAGCGCGAACCGCTGGCGCAGACCGTTGAGGTCGACGGCATGGCCGTGGTAGCGGGCGATCATCGTCATGCAGGCAAGCCCGCACTCCGCCGCTTCGCTGGCGAGCACCAGCGGCAGGCGCCGCCGGCGGGAGAAATTGAGCTGCTGGAGCGCGTTCATGACCGCCTCATCACGGCGAAGAGAGGATCGAACAGCCACTGAATAAGCGAGCGCCGGTCGAACACGACGTCGGCCGACAGCACCATCCCGGGCTGCAGCGGGATGGTCTCGCCATAG
>Ga0126376_10002588_pt1 | contig 10280 bp, 2 predicted proteins | sample PanSoiMetPlot_15_FD_92760 | JGI IMG/M metagenome (GOLD analysis project Ga0126376, IMG submission 92760) | Tropical forest soil microbial communities from Panama - MetaG Plot_15 | ecosystem: Environmental > Terrestrial > Soil > Tropical forest > Bulk soil | place: Panama | collected 2016-02-17 | reverse complement strand
TCAAAGGCATTTTTTACCCCTGTCCGTGCCATGTCAGCCAATCTGAAGAAGTGATGTAGGTCGATCCAACCACCCTTAGCTGTGAAAATATATCGTTTGACATCGCGACTTCCGGGGGCGTCGATCAGGTTGCCAGTCGCATTTCTTGTGTACATTCGATTTGCTTCAAAATGACTAGTCAGTGCTCCTAACTGTTGCGCCTCGGTCGCATTTCGAGGCAAATCACGGACGGCAATATCGAACTCCCTCAAAATGTCGGATAGCCTTCCTAACTGTCCCCACTTTGGTTCTCGGCCATCTTGGTCTACATGGGTAATTGGACGACCGAAACAATACAAATATGTGGATTCAGACGTTTCTGATCGATCATCTGGGCTCTGGTATGCAGAAGAGTTATTGCTCTGTGCGCTGTGGTCCGATCGCCATCGTTTGTCGATTCCGTTTTCGCCCGAATTCTGATAGCGATTATTTCTGTCCAAGGATCGGGCTGGATCACAACTCGTCCATTTTCCCAGCCACGGCGCGTAATACCGCGCGCCGTGATAGTAAAAGCCGCTCTCTTCGTCATGCTCCTTAGTCGTGTACCTGTAACGCTTCGGCACTTCGGTCTTGCTGCGCGTTGCTTGAAAAGACGTGCTGCCGTATGGGTAGTACTCTTCGTAGGAAATGACATGCGCCTTGTCATCCAACTCCAGCGACGACGAGCCGAGATGATTACCGAATTGATAACGGATCAGTTGATCGGGTGATGCAATGGTGCGCGTTTCCACCAACGCGACGCGGTGCTTGTCGTCCATGATGTGCAGCGTTTCGCGCTCCAGCTTCACGGTCGTTCCGCCGGCGCTGTACTCTCGGTAATTTTCGAAGCTGCCGACATAAACACGCTCAGCTTTACGAGTCGGTGTTGCGCCTCCAGTGGCGGCGTTCTCCGTCACCTTGCGCACTCGTTGCCCGCCGGTGTCGTAGACGTACCACGTCGTCTCAGGCGTATCGCCGGGCGAGGTGACTTTCTGCTGCGCTGTGGCCTGAAGCTGATCGTGATAATCCCACTGCATCACTTGCAGGTGAGGCATGCTGATCATGTTGCCGTGCGCGTCGTACTCATACTTCTCGGCATAAAACGGCGTCTCCGCATAATCACTCGCGCACGCATCGTCCGGCTTGTGAGGATCAGCCGGATTGCTCGTACTCAACAAGCGATTGCTGTCCTTGGCATACTGATAGCACCGCTTCCAGCCAGCGTGCGCCGAATCGCTGCCGCGATGGCGTATGCTCATGATGTTGCCGACCGAGTCATAGACATAGCGCTCGAGGTAAATGCCCATCGCTTCGTCGTTGGGATGATCGCGACCGGTGTGAAATCGATTGAAGGCATCGGGCGGTGTCGGTTCTGTAACGCCACCGAGATGCTCGCGGCCCGTTGCTTCAATCAAACGGTAGATTGCGTCGTAAACGTACTCGGCGCTCGGCTCGACCCGGATGTTTTTGAAATAGATCTTCTGCTGCGCCTCGTCCTTGATATGAGTGATGTTGCCGGCCGGGTCATACGTGTAAGACAGATTCTGAACCTGACATCCCGGCCAGTCAGATAGCGGAGGTGCTGGACAGTCGCCCGACGGAACAACTGGAGGAGAAAGAGCGGCGCCGCGCGTCGTCAATAAATGGCGCAGGCGAAGTGTCTCCCGGTCATATTCATAAGTAGTCCTGACGCCGTTGCCGTAATCGATCAGCGTGCGCTGCCCCTTCGCGTCGTAGTCGATGTCGGAAACAAACGGTGTCGCAATTGAGGCGCCTGGCAATTTCGCATCGACTCGCTCGAGAAGGTTTGCTTCATTGTAGACCAGACTGATCGTGCTGTTATCAGGCGTGGCCAATTCAATCGGACGATTGAGCGCATCGTAGCGCGTGCTGGATTTATAGACGTCTGTCTCGAGCGGCACCGAACCCTTGGTGGGCCAATTCAGCGTCGTCTTGTACTCGGTCGCAAACTGCCGCTGTGAACGCAGCAGGTTGCCCTTGAAGTCATACTCGTCAGTCATTACAACTCCCGCCTGATCGTTTACCTCGACTGGCTTCAGGCGGAGGTTTTTTACTTCCGGGTCTTTTCTCTCTTCGCCGTAGACCGTGCGTCCCACACGCAACTCCGATCCCGTTGTCCCTGTGAGGAGATGCGATTCTGACGGCCGGCGAAGTTTGTCATAGACAATGCGCAACCGATGATCGCGGCTGTCCCAGGCGTAGAACGGCTTGCCCGCAATATCGTTCAGCATCCATCGTTCGCCCGCGTCAGCGCTGTGCTGATGGATGCGATTGCTGAGCATGTCGTAGTCATAGCGCATCACGACGGTGCCGCGCGCGTCTTGCACTTCCCGCTGATTGTTTTCAATGTCCAGTTCTACGCGCGTGGGGAAAAGAATGGCTTTTCCATCTGTTTGGAAGCCATTGTGAGCGAAAGTCAAAAACGGCCGGCCAAGCGTATCGAAGTGGGCCATGGTTGGCGTATTGGCATGCAAGGCCGCCTTCTCAGCCGCGCTCTTCTCCTGCGTTCCTTTCCCTCCCGTGATGCGCTGCTGGTACCACGTCTGCCATGTGCTCGGCTTTGTTTTGAAGTACTCGGTTACATAGCCCTTGATGTCGGGGTCGGTACGCGGGTCGCCGGTCTCATCGCTTTGTTTGGCAACCGTGTCATTCACGTCATAAGTTTTTTGACGCCAGGGAGTGAAGACTACTTTTTCGTAAGTGTCGTTTGGAAGAAGCGTGGCGACGACACGACCTATGGGATCGTAGAACAGTATCGGACTGACGCCGGCCTCGACGCCGAATTCGAACAGGTGACGCTTATCATCAAGCTGGCTGAAGAAAGGCTCATACTTACGTACAGGCTTGCCTTTGTTATTGAAGACTGTCCAACCGCTGCCCACCCATCGCGGACTGACATCCGGCCCGCCCTCTTTCAATGGTCCTGGCTCGGCCTGTATCTTTTTTTGAATCTCTCGACCGAAGCCGTCGAAGTACGAGAAAGTGATCTGGATCTTTAGACCAGCGGGCGGCAACGGATCACTCGCGTGAGTCTCGCGCGCCAGGCTCGAGGCATATATTGGTAGCCATTTCGCCGGATCATCAGGGTTCGCTTGTTGTGTGCGACGATAACGATTCGGGTCGTAGACGATGCGTGTAGTGGCGTCCTTGAGCAGGTTGGGCGCCGGTACGTGTGGATCGGAGACATCATAAAACCTATCAAGTTGAGCCTGGGTGAGGTCAGGCTCTAATCCGCTGAGTGAATCGCCCACTTTGTCGTCTTTACCTTTGACCGCTGTGGCTACGACCATGCCCAATGCGTCGAAGGCGGCCTCACTGCGATTGAGGTTCGGATCAGTGATCAAGGCAGGCTGCAACACTCTGTAGTCATTGCCGGCGCGGATAATGTTGTTCAGAGGGTCAGTCGTTTCGGTTATCAACAGGTCGTAATCGTCGAAAGCGACTGTCGCGGTCTCGTCGAAAGGATCGCGGTAACGACACTGCACAAAGAAGTGATGGCGAGCGTGGTCCAGTTCCTCAGGTGGAGTATCAGTTTTGTCGGGCGATAGAAAACTCCTGCCCGATGGAATCCACCAGTGATTGTCGGGATCGGTATTCGGAAATGCTCCGGCAGTCTTGAGGTCCTGACTGACCACGTATCCGCCATGGTCGCCACCGGCGCCTCCGAGTACATCGGCGGGCTTTGGCAGAAGGTTTTCCGTGGACCCTCCACCGAGAGGGCGTTGATATACCTTGGCCAGTAACCCCGGCGTAAAAGCGAGCTTGTAACTCTCGCCCTGCAACGATAACGGCTCAAGCGATTCAAGCTTCAGCAGGGCGGTCAGATCGTCCTTACGATAAAGAGTCCGCACATGCTCGATAGGACGTTTCTGTTTCTTGCTTGTATCAGCACTTGCTTCATAAGCGATCTCCTCCGCCGATTTGAGCAGCGCGAAATCATCGAAGCTGAAGCGATCGGCATCCTTCTCGAGCTTGAAGCCAGTCAGTTCATAAGTCCGAGTTTCAGCAGGAAGCGGCGCACGGTAGTCGTCCGGGTACCTGATCGAACCATCCAGGTTCTTGATTGAATCATCAATCGGATTGGTGACGCTGTTCTCCGTGTAAGTGATCAGTATCGTGGTTTGCTTTTTCTGATCTGCCTGCAGAGAAAGATCAGGATCGGCGTGGCGGCGGCCATAACCGATAGCTACTTCTTTCAACACGTTGCCGAAGCTGTCTACTTTCAGCGTCAGAGCGTGACGAATACGAGGATCGGCCGGATCACGCTCGTAGTGATAATTGATGACTTCGCGTGGATGCGTGAAGAACACTGCGTGACGATTCCTGGCCCGCGGCTGCAAGGTCTCGATGGTGAAATTCTGTTCGGTAACCGTGTACGGATGTTCTTCCTGGGTGGAACCGTCAAGGGCGTAAACCTCCTGACGCAGCATCGAGCCTCTCAACGCACGACAGGCTTCGCGCTCTTCTTCAACAGACAGTCCGGCGGGCAGCACCGTGTCGTCGAGCAGCAGCTTCTTTGCCGCGTCATTGTCGAGTAGAGGCTCGCGGTAATATTCGTCGCGAGCAAAAAAGTTGGAGACACGATCGCGCTCCAGATATACGCCTGTGTGAAACCATGTCTTCGTGTGCACCGGCGGCACGTGAGACACCGCGTCGATGTTATCGCTCGGAGTGAAAGCCTCACCGACAGTGAGAACCGGCAGAGCCTCAGTGTCGAACTGTTCGACAAGACCGAATCCCCGAAACTCTCGCTCAACTCCGTCGAAGTAACCGTGATGATAGGCATAGCGAGTGATGAAGCGGTTGCGGCTGATTCGATCAACGGTTTCGACCTGCTCGACGACATGAACCGGAAAAGGAAGCTTTGTGATCCAGGGCCTGCCGGCTTGTTTGTCCGCCAGATAAAACTTCGTCGAGGGCGCGTAATGCACTCTGGTTTCGGCGCCGAGATTATTCTTCGTGCCGACGAGCAGGTGCGGTTTTTCCTGCATCAGCGAAAGGTACCGGATTGGTTGGCGAGATGCGTTTGGAAGAGGCGAAGACCACACGAGGCAGGCTGTGCCATCGCCGAGTAGATCAACAACCTGGACTGAAGAGACATTATCCGAGGGTGGGAACTGAGGCAGAGCAACGGCATCGCTCCAGGAGTTGCCGCTCTGGTTGAAGTAGATCTGCGTGCTGTTGCGATGGAGATAGAGAATGTCCGTTGTTCCCGATCCATCTGTATCTGCCAGACGGATCCGCCGCGGATCGAATTGATCATGCAAGTCGAACCACGGAGCATTGTCCATGGTCACTTTGGGACCAAAACGACCGTAGCCATGGTTGGGCCAGTAGCACACTTCCCCGTTCCTGATGCGGACCAGATCGCTCAATCCGTCGCCTGACAAATCAGCCAGATAGATCGATTGCGCCGCATCTGAGAAGACCAGACGTGAGCCGATCTCTTCATCCCGCGATGCTCTTATTCGGACTGCCGGGCCAAAACCCTCTTCTGCCAGCGAGGCGTACCAGGTGAATGTCTCGTCTTCCGTGATGAAGATGTCGGCGTGACCATCTCCCGTCAGATCGACAAGGCGCAGATTCGCATCGTACCAGTCGACGTTGGGCAGCGATCTGAACGGCTTGAACACATCCCAGTTGTTATTCTTCGTGCGTTCGTAGAAACCCTGGACCGCACCGCTGAATTGAACGACGTCGAGTTGTCCGTCTCCGGCCAGATCGAGAAATTGAGGTGAACGGCTGTGGCTGCTGGAAACAGCGGGGATCGAATTGAGTGTCTGAAGACTACCCAGGTGGCCCTGACCAAGGTTGGGCTTGTAGAACCATGCTCCAGCCTGTTCGCTCAACACGCCGGACAAGCCTTCTCCGTCGAGATCGATCCATTGATACTGCCCGCCGTAGATGCCGGCAGGCAGATTTGCGATACTCTCGGCGTCGAGTTCCTTGACCTCGTTATTGATCACCGCTTTCGTGTAGTCGAATTCAAGTGGCGGTATCGATTTTTTCAAGTACATTCCGTCGCTGCGGCGCACGTAACCTGACTGAACTACACTGGTGATGAAAGAGGCTATCGGTTCTTCTCTGTAAACAAACTCGGTCGAGCGCACGAGATAATCTTCGACGCCAAGCTCCGCCTTGAAGTGATGAAACATCAAAACGCGCCGGCACAGGCGGTAAGTTCGTACCTCGAAACCCGCTCGATGACTTGAGAACGGATCACGGCGAACTGGCCAGGCGCTGCCGTCATCTTTGCTCGCGTTTACGAATTGCCGGCCATCGATATCAGGAGGCGCAGGTTGGTAGTGTCCTTCGCCATAGTCAAACACTACTTCGAACAACCACCTCGCCGTGTTGAGATCCGGATTGATCAGTCGTGATTCCAAATTCCCATACTTAACTCGCTTCAGGTACCGGTTTGTCGAACGGATACTTTCGGTCCGGTTCCGCTCATTCGCCTGTGACGAGACCACACCAGCCGAGTCTTCGGGTTTGTACTCATAGACGATCGCGTTTCCTTTATCGTCGTAGCTTTCGCAAATCAGCCAACTGAAAATGCGGCGATGGTCGGCGGGGTCGTAGATGCGGCTTTTCTCAGTCTTGCCGTAGACGGTGGTGATGTTGTCGCGGCTGATCGATCTCCAAAACGTGTCCTCAGGCTTGTCCTGATTGGTCCAACGCTCGATGGTGGCGAAGAGGCCTTCAATTCGGGGACGATATTGTTTGATCTGATATGTTTTGCCGTCAATTGTTCGCGGAGGAAGGGGCTTTGACTCCCACTCGCCGTTGTTTTCCGTCAGCACCGGAACCAGGTCTTCAGCGCCGGAGAGGATGAACACGTCCGACTCGCCTGCGTCGTCATAACGGGGCAAGCCTTTATCCGTCTTGCGCGTGATGGCGGGCAGCGACAGGCTCCAACCCAAACCGAATGGTCCATTTCCCGAGCCGGAGTCATAAGAGAGCGAAAGCTGTGGTCCAAACGCGGAACGGCCCGGACTCACGGCTATTGGCACGCTCATCGAACCCGTTCCAGTAACAGGATTCGCGGCGAACTTCTCGCCTATACCACGAATCGCGCCGCCGCCCTTCGGCAAAGAGATTGCCGGTGGCGAGAAACTGTTCCCCGCTTGATTGGGGTCAGTTTTCCTGATCTGTTCAGACATTGCTGCTTTCCTAGAGATCTCAACCTACTGTCGCCTGACGCTGAGGACAGTCCTATTCATCGGACTTATCGTCACGGCGTTGCCTCTGAGTGAAAGGTCTTCCCCAGGTTCGATGCGGTATTACTCTGTTTCCCTTGTTTATCGGAGAAGTCTCATCGGGCGAGATGAAACTAATGCTTGCTCGTTTGGCTAGAGCAACTTCGATAAGGACGCGAGGGAGTCCCTCTCGTTAAATCTCGGGCGCCTGTTGGTATTAACTGCGCCCGATCTAATAAGGATTACAGATAACGGAAGTGGTGAGTATAGCACCCGCACAGTTAATTGCGTAAGATCTGTTTCTTCGGTAGTGGTACAGTTTGCTAAGAATAACTACGCCGTTGGCGTTTTCAAACCGTACCACTATTTTCTTTTCAGCCCCACGCTCTCGCTAAATCCATATACCCCAAGCTTGCACAACAACGTAACACTCGTTACACTCAGTCTCAAAGTTACTTATGCCAACCAGGAACACAACATCGGCGCACGAATGGGTTTTACTGATTCACCAGTTGCCGCCCAAACCGACCAATCTGCGCGTGAGGATCTGGCGCAAGCTGCAAAAGCTGGGCGCGGTGGCGATCAAGAACTCAGTCTACGTGTTACCCGCAACCGAAAAGGCCCACGAAGACTTCCAATGGTTGAAGCAGGAGATCGAGTCGGCCGGAGGTGAAGCCTCAGTTTTCAAGGCTGCTTCAGTCGAGGGTGCGACAGATCAGGAGATTATCGCTGCATTCCGTAAAGCACGTGATGAGGAGTTTGCAGCGATTGCAGCGGAATTCGACGGTTTGACAGGGGCAATTCGGGAACAGGCTCGCGGCAAACACTTGTCCGCCGGCAGACTAGCGGCGCATGAAAGCGAGATCGACAGACTACACAGTGAGTTAGAACGCATCGCCGGCAATGACTTCTTTACTGCGACAGGTCGTGCGGCGGCCTTCGCCGCTTACGAACGATGTCAAAAGGAACTTCGCAGTGCCCAGGGGCCGAAAGCAAGCATATCTTCGTCAGAATCCAAACGTGGAAAACTCGATGTCGCAGATTATCAAGGTCAACGTTGGGTGACCCGCCGCAATCTCCATATCGACCGGCTGGCCTCCGCCTGGCTGATCAAACAGTTCATCGACAAACGTCCGCGCTTCTATTTCATTGCTGAAGGCGAAACGATCGAAGGTGCGATTCCCTTTGACATGTTTGGAGCTGAGTTCACTCATCACGGAGAAGACTGCACCTTCGAGACGATGCTGAAGCGGTTTGGACTGGGTGAAAACAAGGGGCTGCGCGAGATCGCCGAGATCGTTCACGACATCGATTTGAAAGATGACAAGTTTCATCGTCTCGAGGCTGCGGGACTGAACGCAATCATTGACGGATTAAGTAAAGTGCTGCGCGACGATCGCAAGTTGCTACAACAGACCGGCGTTGTTTTCGATGGACTCCATGCGTTGCTGAGTAAGGACGCTGTGAAGCCGGCACAAAAGACCAAACGAAATCGACCAAGGTCTAAAAGGTAGCACCGCGGTACAAGCCAAAACCGATCAAGTTACGCTAGTTGGGAGCTGATTATGGAAGGCTTGCTTACAGACATTCGCTACTCTGTTCGTTCACTACGGAGACGGCCAACATTCTCACTGCTCGTGGTGTTGGTATTGGCCGTAGCAATCGCTGCTAATAGCTCGATCTTCAGTATCGTGAACGCTGTGATTCTGAAGCCCCTGGCTTTCAAGGAACCAAATCAGTTGGTATGGATTTGGTCAACACGCAAAGGCGTCAGTCGCGCGTTTTTCTCGATTCCCAATTTCATTGACACACGCGATCAAAACCAGACCTTGCCGAAGTCGCACCATTAGCGATTTGGCCGGCAAACCTGACGGGGCAAGGCGAAGCTGAACGTTTGCAGGGAGTGCGGATCTCGGCAAACGCAATGCAGATGTTGGGTGTCGAGGCTGCCGCAGGGCGTGCGCTGGCACCTGATGATGACAATCCAAAAAACCCTCGCGTCGTCATGCTGAGTTATGGCTTATGGCAAAGACGGTTCGGCGGAACAAACGAAGTGCTGGGGAAAACGCTGACGCTTAACGGCGACCCGTACACAATTGTTGGAGTCTTGCCACCCCGCTTCGTCATTCCGAACGCCGAGACTGAGATCATGGTCCCCTTGAGGATAGCTCAGGATCCACGCCGAACCGAAAGAGGCTCAAATTTTCTACGACTTGTAGCTCGGCTTAAATCAGGCGTTACTCCAGCTCAGGCAGAGTCCGATCTTGGCGCGATTAGTAATCGTCTGCGTGATCTTTATCCGGATGACAACGGGAATCTCACGCCACCTCGCGTGTTGAATTTACAGGACGAGGTCGTCGGTGGATATCGCGAAGGACTCTGGCTGATCCTCGCTTCAGTACTGGTGGTGTTGCTGATTGCCTGTGCAAATCTGGCGAGCTTTCAATTGGCCCGCGCAGCCTTACGGCATAAGGAGATGGCCATTCGTACCGCACTGGGAGCCAGGCGCAAGGTTTTGATGCGTCAGATTCTAACCGAGAGCATGTTGCTCGCAATTCCGGGCGGTGGGTTAGGGTTGCTGCTCTCCTTCTGGGCCAGGGATCTATTGTTGGCAGTGAGTCCGGCGGATTTCCCGCGCGCGTCGGCGGTGAGTATCGATGGTCGTGTACTTCTCTTTTCGCTGCTTGTCACCTTGTTTGCAGGGCTCGCTTTGGGCCTCGCCCCAGCTATTCAGAACACCCGAAGCGATCTCAACTCGGAGCTGAAGGAAGGTGGTCGCGATGCTGGTGGTGAGACGCGAAATCGTGTTCGCAGTTTGTTTATCGTGAGTGAGATTGCCCTTTCGCTGATGCTGCTGGTAGCCGCCGGCTTGCTGCTGAAAAGTTTCGGCCAGGTGCGCGGCGTTAACCCGGGCTTTGATGCCAACCGCGTTCTTGCCGTGCGTTTGTCTTTACCCGCAGCGCGATACTCAAGCGGTGCGTCGGTAAAAACTTTCTACGACAAGATCACACCACGCATTGCTGAGATACCCGGAGTAGAAGG
>Ga0126376_10002587_pt1 | contig 10282 bp, 12 predicted proteins | sample PanSoiMetPlot_15_FD_92760 | JGI IMG/M metagenome (GOLD analysis project Ga0126376, IMG submission 92760) | Tropical forest soil microbial communities from Panama - MetaG Plot_15 | ecosystem: Environmental > Terrestrial > Soil > Tropical forest > Bulk soil | place: Panama | collected 2016-02-17 | reverse complement strand
AATGGGCTGTCGTGAGCCTCTTCTATGGGATACTCCTTGACGTCCGGGCATTTTTGTTTCAGTGCGTGCTCACGGTGGCGACCTATCCCGTGGTGAGCTATCTGCTCGTGCGCGTTCAGCGCAACGTGCTGATGCGGGTCTGAGATGCAGCGGGACAACAGACGGCTCAAGCTGTTGACACGCCGGGCGGCGCTGGTCGCCGGGGGCCAGGTCTTGCTACTCGCCACTCTCGCCGGCCGGCTCTATTACCTCCAGATCGTGGAAGCGGACAAGTACGCGACCCTGGCCGATGAAAACCGCATCAATCTACGGTTGCTGGCGCCGCCGCGGGGCCGCATCGTTGACCGCTTCGGCGTGCCGCTCGCGGCCAATCGTCAGAATTACCGGGTCTCCCTGATCGCCGATCAGGTCGCGGATGTCGATGCCACGCTCGACGCGGTGGCGTCGCTGATTCCGCTCAGCGGCTCTGATCGCCGCCGCGTGATGCGCGAGATCAAGAGCAAGCACAGTTTTGTGCCGGTGGCGCTCCGCGAAAATCTCAGCTGGGACGAGATGGCGCGCATCGAGGTGAACGCGCCGGAGCTCGCCGGAATCTCGATCGAGCAAGGACTGACGCGCGACTACCCGCTGGGCGACATGGCCTCGCACGTGATCGGCTACGTCGCGGCGGTGGCAGAGAAGGATCTGACCGGCGATCCCATCCTGGAGCTGCCGGATTTCCGCATCGGTAAGAACGGTGCCGAGAAGCAGCATGACCTGGACCTGCGCGGCAACGCGGGCACCAGCCAGGTCGAGGTTAACGCCTTCGGCCGGGTCGTGCGCGAGATCTCCCGCGACGAGGGCAGTCCCGGCCAGGAAATCGCGCTGAGCTTGGACGCGGAGATCCAGCAGTTCGCGGCGCAGCGCTGCATCGCCGAGGGTAGCGTCGCCTGCGTCGTCATGGATGCGCCGACCGGCGAGGTCCTGGCGATGGTCTCGACCCCTGGCTACGATCCCGCGGCCTTCTCAGCGGGACTCACCTCGGCCATGTGGAACGAGCTGCTGCGGGACCCGCTCAACCCGCTCAGCAACAAGGCGATCAGCGGAACCTACGCACCGGGCTCCACGTTCAAGCCGATGGTGGCCCTCGCGGCGCTCGAATTCGGGATATCGCCGGAGACACGCGTCACCTGCCCAGGGCATTTTCAGCTCGGAGACTCCGTCTGGCATTGCTGGCGCAAGCAAGGGCACGGCACGCTCGACATGCGCGGCGGGATCAAGAACTCCTGCGACGTGTATTTCTACGAGATGGCGCGCCGACTCGGCATCGACCGCTTTGCGGCGATGGCCAAGCGCTTCGGCCTCGGCGCCACGCTCGGCATCGATATGCCCGGCGAGAAGGCTGGACTGATCCCCACCCGCGACTGGAAGCTCGCGACCTTCGGCATCCCCTGGCAGCCCGGTGAAAATATAAGCTGCGGCATTGGGCAGAGCTACATCACGACGACGCCGCTGCAGCTCGCCACGATGGTCGCGCGGCTGGTGACCGGCAAGGGAATCGTACCGCGATTGACCCGCGATGCCGGCATCATGAAGCCGGATCAAGTGCTCGCCGAGCCCGTGTTCGCCGCCATGGGGGTCGCGCAGAAGGACATCAACATTGTGCTCGACGGCATGTATGCGGTGGTCAATGAGCCCGGCGGCACCGCCTATGCCGCCCGCATCAAGGAGCCGACCATGGCGATGGGCGGCAAATCCGGCACCTCGCAGGTGCGGCACATCACCCAGGCCGAGCACGAGCGCGGCGTGCTGAAGGCGAAGCAGGTGCCGTGGCTCGAGCGCGACCATGCGCTGTTCGTGTCCTTCGCCCCCGTGGGTGCGCCGCGGTACGTCTGTGCGGTCGTGGTGGAGCACGGCGGCGAGAGTGCAGGCGGCGGCTCGGCGGTGGCCGCGCCGATCTGCGCCGATATCCTGGTCGAGGTCCAGAAGCGCGATCCCGGGCGCCGCGTACCCGGGGGCCAGGTTGCCGACCGGGTCTCGACGAGAAGCTGAGCTCCCGATTGGCATGACCATGTCGCATCTCGATCTCGGCCGTCGCCGCGAGCTCACGCTCCCGGAAAAGATCTGGACCATCAACTGGGGTCTGGTTCTGTTGGTGAGCCTGCTCGCCTGCGTGGGCTTTGGCATGCTCTATTCGGCCGCGAACGGTCACTGGGATCCCTGGGCCAGCAAGCAGATCGCCCGCTATGGGGTGGCGCTCGGGGTGATGCTCGTCGTCGCGATCGTGGACCTCAGGTTCTGGTACCGGGCGGCCTATTGGATTTATGCCATCGCCTTCCTGCTGCTGATCGCGGTCGAGGTTCGCGGGGCGATCGGCATGGGCGCGCAGCGCTGGATCGATCTCGGCGTGATTCAACTGCAGCCCTCCGAGATCATGAAAGTAGCGGCGATGCTCGCGCTCGCCCGCTATTTCCACAACGTCAACATCGACGACATCGGACGGCCGCTGCTGCTGATCGTGCCGGTGGTCCTGGTGTTGGTGCCGGCCGCGCTCGTGATGAAGCAGCCCGACCTTGGCACCGCGCTGATGCTGGTGCTGGGGGGCGGCGTGATGTTCTTTCTGGCGGGCGTGCGGCTCTGGAAGTTCGCCGTCCTGATCGCTGCCGGAGGCGGCCTGGCGCCGATCGTCTGGCGCTTCCTTCGCCCTTACCAGAAAGCGCGCCTCTTGACCTTTCTCGACCCCGAGAGCGATCCGCAGGGCGCCGGCTACCACAGCCTGCAATCCAAGATCGCGATCGGCTCGGGCGGCACGGTTGGTAAGGGTTTCCTCGAGGGGACCCAGAGCCATCTGAATTTCCTGCCTGAGAAGCAAACCGACTTCATTTTCACCATGCTGGCAGAGGAGTGGGGCCTGATCGGCGGTCTGGCGCTGCTGGCGCTCTATACGCTGGTCCTGATCTATGGCTACGCCATCGCTTTCAGGAGCCGCAGCCATTTCGGCCGATTGCTGGCGCTCGGCATCACGGTCAACCTGTTCCTCTACGTCTTCATCAACACCGCGATGGTGATGGGGCTGATCCCCGTGGTAGGCGTGCCGCTGCCGCTCATTTCCTACGGCGGCACCGCGATGCTGACAGTCATGTTCGGCTTCGGCCTGCTGATGAGCGTCTACGTGCACCGCGACGCGCGCATCGGTCGTCCCGGCGACGCCGACGGCTGAGTGTTCTGTCCTCGCCTCGCCGCGGAAACTCGGCTCGACAACCCCGGGGGACCTTGGTATACACCCCGCCTTCCCGCGGCGGGTGCATAGCTCAGTTGGTAGAGCAGCTGACTCTTAATCAGCGGGTCCCAGGTTCGAGTCCTGGTGCACCCACCATTTAGTCCCTCCTGGTATTTGCGTCTTCGAGAGACTCAGAAGCATCTGACTTTGCCGGTGAGCATGCAATTGAGATATTCCGCGCTGAGTCGTCCGCGGCAGCTCGCGCTGCGTCGCATGCGGCGGCTCGCCCCAAGTTGCGTGTGTGACGACCTAAATCCGGACGAAGCAGCGGCCGCCGAGCACCCACTTCCATTTTCTGCTAATCTGTTTCGGGAGCACGATTCGCAACATTGCTTGTCGACGAAACCTTAGGAAGGAAGGGAGAGATGGCTCAGCGCAAGAAGGGTAAGGTAACGCGGCGAGGGAAGACTACCAAACGGCGCAAGACACGCAGTCGCGCCGCCGTCGCCGCGAAGGGAAAGACGCGGAAGCGCGGTTCGGCTAAGGCGATGCCACACAAAACATTGGCAAAGACTGAGACCAAGCGCGTCATCTCAAGGCTGACTCAGGCCAAAACGGCCGCCCCGCGGCAAAAACCGAAACAGCTGCCGATCGAAGTCGTCAAGGTAGAGCAGATCGACGAGCCGGCGCCGGGTGTCGTGGTCGTTTCTGAATACGAGTCGGTGCAGATCGGTCCAACCACGGTGACCGTCGTCCCAGACGAGGCGAAGTAGAGCGCGATAGTCCGTCGAACGACAGCGGCTTGGAGCGGTGAGGCCGGAGGGATCCATGTCAAGGTCCCTCCGGGCGCAAGGATGAGCCCGGTCCATCAAGCAATCCTCTATTTGTCGCTTGTTTTCCTGGGCCTCAGCCTCGTCATCCCCGGGTTGTTTGACATGCTTCGACCGACGGCAGGCAGCAAGTGGCTAATTGCCGCGGACGCGGATGCGAGGGGCCATCTTCGCGGGCTCAGCGGGATGATGGCCGCCCTCGGAACGATCGCGCTCTGGGCCTGCTGGGACTTGCCAAATGCCCGGTCTGTAGTCGAGGTGCTCGGCGTAGTGATGGTATTCGTTGCCGCTGCTCGGATCTATTCGATGGTTGTTGACGGATCTCCGAGGCTTGCGGGCAAGCTCTACCTCGGCGCCGAAGCGGCGCTTGCCATGGTTTTCCTGAGTTGGCCACCGCCAAATGGCGTGTAGAAGCAGTGCGCAGACGACGAAACTGTCGTCGAGCAATGCGGCGATCGATGCTTTCTGGCTGTTCGCACTGAGCCCGCTGTTACCTCACAGGAGAACGCGTCGAGTTTAGGTTCGATCTTGTCGCTTGCCGGGCGGAGATGAGCCTGAGCGCAGGGAACCTACCGACGCCGGTCGATTAAAGTGCCGTGCTGTGCGCGTCTTCCCAATACTGCAATAGTTCTTTCAGCGATGCCGTGTCGCCGCTGTTGTAGGCCCGGACCATGACGCTGTTGAGGAACCTGTCTTCGTCCGAGACGAAATAGGAGGTTTGCGCCTGAAGAACGGGCACGGCGCTCGCTTTTGGCTGATAACTCGTGAGCAACGCCACGGCGGCGAGTGTCAGCACTACTTTCATGGTGTCTCGAGACTCGCAAGCGTGGCAGCCCGCCGCGGATGAATGTCGACGCTGTCGTTGGGGTAAACGACGAGCAGCGACACAGGCGCCGAACGGAGCGTTCCGCTGATCGGCGCGAGCGCTTTTGGGGCGCTTGCCTTGGTCAGATAGATGCCTGGCGCGACCGCGGTCACGTTGTTGAGAACGACCAGCGCGTAGGCCGCAATCGCAACGAAGAGGAAGGGGCGGGCGAGCCGCGAGAGGCAAGCAAAGATGGTCGCCCAAAGGATGAGCGCCAGCTTGAAGACCGTCGTAGCCGTGAGGATCCCTGCGAACCCGAAGGCCAGGGATGCGACCGGGTTGATCTCGGCCGCTCCTCGCGTGAGGGCGGCGTAGGTCGTGCCCGCATCCGCGAGCTGGAGCACGGAGAGGGCAAGGAGGGGAATCAGGTTGCGGCGGATCATCGATGCAAATCGGGCCGAAATGAGAGGTGCGATCATCACGTAATCTCCACGCCGCAATTTATCTCCCTGAATCGCCCGTTCGATTCTCCGATCGCACGTCCAGGAAGCCGTCTCCTCAACATCGTTCGTTGGAGGCGAGCGGGGGCTATGGATTTTGAAGTGCCCTGGGGTGTGGGTTGATTCATTGTGCATCCGCCATCAAGCTGTTCTCGGCAGTGGCATCCCTGATGACCTGACGGGCGGTAGTCCTATTCCTAGCGCCTGCCCTCACGATCGCGTTTCCCGACCGCCGGAAAAAGCGATCACTCGCGATAAATGGGGACGCCCTCCAATCAGCCAAAATAAGCATCGATTCTGGTTTCGATAATCGGCAGGCATCGAGACCGCCCAACCCTCCCGGCCCGGCGCGTCTCCGCGGCAATGGTCGTTGGCGGGGGTTTTCTCTCCGCGCGTGCACCCGTGACGCGCCATCAAATGTTTGCGACCTCGGGGTGGCCTTTGCGCGGAGATGGGTCAACCCCACGCCGATGCAGCACTAATCTGCTCTCGACACCAGAAGCCTCGCTGCAATCTGATCAGCGTTGCAGAAACGCGCGAGCAGTTGGTGCCGTGGCGTGCCCATCTAAAAGCCAGCGAGGATTCTTGATTTCGCGGCAGTGAAGGCTGTCATGGATGTCATGTTGCGCGGAAAATCTCTGATCGGAGCGGTCTTCGTGCTTATCGGTGTCGGGCTCGCCTTGTCGGGCTGTGCGGTGTCCGGACCGGAGGGCGCTTACGCCAATGGTTACTACGAGTACCCCGACTACGGCCTGGACTCGTTTGGGTTTGTGGTCCGCGACCGGGACCATCATCGACGCCATGATCACGATCACGATCGCGACGACGGAAATCGTTATGGGATGCGCGACGGCGACTACGCGCGCACTGGAACGACCGGAATGGGAATTGCCCACGGACCGTCGGTCGTGACGGGCCCACCTCCCACGCCCCCCGTCGGCCTCGGCAGCGGACATAGTTTCGGTGGCGGCCGCAGCGGTGGCGGCCGTCGCTGAAGACTACCGACGCGGAGCTTCTCTATGCGCCGCCGGGAATTTTGATCACGACGCAGCTAATCACGGCCACAAGGGAGACGCGCGGCACCGATATCGGCAAGATTCTGCAAAGTCCCGCCATATCCGCCAAGTCAGTAGCGCCTTACCGACTGCATAAGGGAGTGCAATTCGAGAATCGAACGGGCGACCAAGGAAGATCAATCGCGGCATCTAGAAAGATAATCCCGGGCGAAGCTCGAGCCTGATTCAAAATCGGAGATTTTGCATGTGCAGAGTATTGATGAGCTTGGTGACCCTAACGTTTCTATTACTCGGCGCCTGCACCGATCCCTATGGCATGAATGGCTCCGGCTTCGAGCGTGGCATCGACGCCGACATTTTGGCGACGCACGATGCGGGCGCGCCGACGCTGCGCAATCTGAGCCTGCGCGATACCTCGCCGTTACTGGTCGGTCGGCCTGAGTGAGGGCCGAAAGCAGCAGAGGAGCGGGCTTCTATGATGCAGGATCTAATAAGGGACTGGCGGCGATGGACCGCCGCGGAACGTGTCCTCGCAGGGGTGATAGCGGTAGTGGTGGTCGGGACGACCACGCTCTTTGAAATCAACGTTTATTCATTTCTGGGCTAGAGCCGCGTAGCGCCATGACGCCAGCAGAGGAAAGAGACCGGGACACTGCGATTGGCCGGATCGCCTGGGGCGAAATCGAACACACGCGGGTCGGAGATGTGATTCACGCCTGCGTGTGTCTTACCGTCGTCCCCGTGATCTTCGCCAGCGCCATTGGCTTGGGAGCTACGGCCTTAGGGCTTTGGTGAGCAACGTTGTCGAGCCGAGATAAACCGACACCGTGGCCCAAGAAAGCGCAACCCCTGGTGTCGCGCGGGTGACCGTCATGAGAGGCGACGGCCACCCCGACGTGCAGAGTCGATATCAGCAAGTTGGGCAGCTGATCATGATTTGCGTCGGCATATAGAACTCGCCCGCATTGGTCTGGGTCTTGCCGTTGTTCGACAGCTTTATGAGTCCGGCGACTTGCGGGGCCACGGCGGTGATCGTCCAGTTCCGCTCGTCATTCCGCGTCACCGTTACCTGAGTGCTGCCTGGATACGACCCTGGGTTAAACCGGACGAACCATCCCGGAAAATTGATGTTCAGATTGGCGACCCCGGTCGTGACGCTGCCGGACGCCGGCACGGGCATTCCAAGGAGACCCGCCACTGTCTTGCCCCCAACCGCAACGCCAGTCGTGCTCATGAACGCGTCTACGAGCGTGGGGGCCGTAAAGGGCGGATTGCAGTTGGTGCAGCCTGAAATCGGCTGTTGGAAGGCGAGTGCGAGCCTCCGGCCTCCCGACCTCCCTTGCTGGTCGGTATAAAAATGGAGGTCCCCTGAGGCATCGAAGACCGCCTCTACGGCGCCTCCACTGACATAGGCTGTGCCGTTATCGCTGCCGATCTGATCGCCGCCGGCGAGCGGATAAGCCTCGCGGAAGGTGACCTGAATAGGCGTCGAGTTTGCAGCCAAAGCCGCTTGCATCAAGCCCACGACTGCCAAGATGCCAAATGACCCGATGCCGATCGCAAATCGCCATTTCCTGTTCATGACCGTTCCCCCCAAAGGTTGCCTTTCGAGTTGGCCAACGCCGCCTATGGGGGCTCGGTTTTGAACGGGGCTCCGCTTTGGGCTGGCCCCCGATCGCAATCCGCCCATTGCCGACGCGACGATAAGCCTCTACGCGCTTAAACTGCCCTCAAATACTGCTGCGTTTGGTTTACCGCACAGTCAAACGTTACCCGTTGCTTTGCTTTCCGAACGCGTTATTTCGCGTAATGAAATATAGCTACCGCAACCAGACGGTTTGGGTCAAGTCGTGAAGTTCGCGCATTGCGTTCACTTCCGCCGTTGTGGTGGGAGGACGCCTAGCGAGCGGTAGATTGGCTCGCATCGTTCGGCGTTATCGCCAAAGGCGGCAGAGATACATAGGTCGCGAGTGACGAATGGTGGCGCGACATTTCGATGTCCAGCCCCATGTTCAACACGGCCGTATCTTGCTTCAACGGATATCGCGCGGTGGCATTGCCAATGGGCAAACAGCGCTCGAGCTAGCGCCGTGCGCCGGATGGCGAGATCGAATAGGCGACAGTGCCCGCGCAGGAAGTCAGCTTTGCAAGCGCCGGATGGAACCGCGACTGCCGATAAGTGCCGATCTGACTACGCATGGCGTCCTGATCTAACACGATGACCATCGGACCCATCCACGGCATCAAGATGGCCTCGACGGGCCAGTCGAAGTTGAAGCCCCAGAATACGGCATCCCAATCACCGAGCTGGCCGAGATAGGTTTCGGCGATGTCGACGAAGTCGGGATGGAAGATCGCATCGTCTTCGGCGATATGAAAAGCCTCCGTCCCGTCGGCGCAGGCCTGCCAGAGTGCGGCATGCGAGGCGGCGATCCCGATCGCCCCCGGCGCGTACTCGTTTGCCCCCGTGATGAGCCCGCTGCGGATGCACGCTTCCCGATCGAGCTGCCTGCCATCGGTGGCAGAGACCCGCTCGATGGGCAAGTCCGGATTGTTGGCCTGGAAAGTGGCCAGTCGGTCCGTGCTGCGATCCAGATTGATGACGCGCACGATCAATCCCATGCGCGGTGACTCCCGTTTTGGGCGATTCGTGGATCGACTCTAACGCTTCCTTTGTCTTTTTAACATCGGCGAGGAGGGCGACAGCACAGTGCGTGCGCTCGGCCGAAGTGCGAACAAGCGCCGGATGTCCGCGTGTGCACTGCGCAGGTCCGGACCCACAAGCCGTCAAAGCCGCCCCGCTGGGTGAGCCCGCCCAAACCGGCTCAGGGAACGCCCTATTCCGCGGCGAGCGCAGGTAGGCGAAGGGCGCCCGTTGGGTTGGCGGAGTTGCGGAGCTCGGCGGCGTAAGCCTCGCGCCAGGTCAGGCGCGCGGGCGCCACGAAGTTGCCGCTGTGGGCCGCGAGGCAGATCCCCGGATCGTCCACGATCGGCGGCTTGGCACCCGTCTCGGCGAGCGCTCGCGCCGCATTCAGGAGGCGCCGCCGGGTGCGCGTCACCATGAGGTCACTGATCGCGAGATTCTCGAAGCCGCGGTCGACGATCGGTCCCATGCTCTCGGTCACCGCCTGGTCCTGTAAGTGAATGCCCTCGATCCCCGTGAAGCTTCGCTGGCGCTGCGCCTCCCGGTCGATGCCGTAGTCGTTCGTGGCGTTGGCTGACAGCCGCCAGCGTCCCAGCCAATCCGTCGTGTTCGGGAGATAGTCGAATTGCGCGGGCGCTGCCGCGTCGGCACCCGGCAGATTCTGCTTTCGTGTCACGATCGGCGTAGTGCCCGCCTTCCACGCTACGGCCAGGAACATGGTGTGGGTGTCGTCCATCGGGACCCACGCGCGCGTCACCACGTTCCGCTGGAAGGGTCCGTTGGGGATCATGGTCCAGAACGGGAAAATGAAGTGCGCGAGCCGATAGTAGGCGTTGCCGGGACCTGCCGGCCAATGCCCCGCGTACATCGTACCCCATTCGGTGTCGGCGACGTGGATATCCGGGTTCCGGTTGGCGACCACATGGCGCTGGATCGCATCGGGCGGATAGTCCTCAGGCTTGACAAGGCCGTCGTGCAGGAAAGCCACATGCGAGGTGTCGATATCGCCCTCGAGCGCCTGCAGCCAGTGACACTCGCGTTGCGCCCGGGTGATTCGCGTTTCCGCTTCCGGCAGCAGCAGCGGCTCGATCGCGGGCAAGGGCGGCGCCTCCCGGCGCTCGCCCATATATGCGTAGACGATGCCGGCGCGCTCGACCGCCCGGTATGCGCGCGCCTTGACCTTGTCGGCGAAAGCGTGCTGCGGCGGCACATTGGGCATCTCGAGGCACTGGCCGGTCACGTCGTATTTCCAGCCGTGGTACGGACAGCGCAGGCCGTGCTCCTCGTT
>Ga0126376_10002586_pt1 | contig 10283 bp, 4 predicted proteins | sample PanSoiMetPlot_15_FD_92760 | JGI IMG/M metagenome (GOLD analysis project Ga0126376, IMG submission 92760) | Tropical forest soil microbial communities from Panama - MetaG Plot_15 | ecosystem: Environmental > Terrestrial > Soil > Tropical forest > Bulk soil | place: Panama | collected 2016-02-17 | reverse complement strand
GTACGATACTGAAAGTTCGCGACGCCGGACGGGATTGCTATCATCAGCCTGTACAAGTCTTTCCAGCATCGCCAGGGCACGCTGGTACAATGGATGAACTTGGTCGGGCGGCACCCTGCTTCGCAGGACGTCGCCGAGCCTGATCAGGAGCCTCCAGGTCGGTCCCGCAAGATTTGCGGCCTCCGCGTGATCGCAAACTTCGCGCACATGCGGCGCCAGCAAGTCGAGCGTGGATTTTACGCGCAGGTCATTAGGCTCGCCGCGGAATGCTGCATCGATCCAGCGGTGTGCTGACATGAGCGTCAAACATGCGGCCTCGCCGGTCAGCTTGCGCCTGGTGACGTCTTGCACCAGCTGATGGACAATGAAAGTGGGTGCATCGGGCGCCCGGGTGACCAGCGAGTACGTTTCAAGCTGCGCCAACGCCGCCCTTTGATCCGCGCGAGTCTCCGTTTCGCCGGATATGACCACATCGAGGAGCAGTTCCGGAATGGCCTCCTGGCCGAGCCACGCAAGCTTTTCGAGCAGGGTCCTCCCGGCAGGCCCCAACTGGTCGACCGAGGTCTGCCAGGTAACGGCGACACTCGCGGGATATTTCGTGACTCGGGGGTCGAACCACGCCGTGACCTCCTCGCGGTTGGCGTTCCAGTCGACGAGATACTGCGCGAAAGTCTGCCGGTGATGGTTGATATAGGCGCTGGCCTGTTCGAGCATCAGTGCAAGATGGCCGACCTGTCGTGCGAGCTTAGATGCCTGCGCCGGGTCGTGTTCTGCCTTGCGTCTGCCTTTCTCGGTTCGATCGAGGAGAAATGCGGCCGCCGCTCCGTCGGAGAGCACGCGGAGTTCGAGCTTCTCGACCAGGGGGCTCCATTTGGTCAGCCGGGTGGTGATCAGCACCTGCCCGCCCTTCAATTTGGCCACGAGATTTTCGACCTCGGTGGCGGCCTCCTCACTGTCGACATTGTCGATGATCAGGAACCAGTTCGGGTTGGCGCATAGCCAGCGCAGCGCGGCTTCGACTCGCTCCGTCTCCTTCTCGTTCTTCTGCTCCGGTAGGTCGAGCACCATCGGCCCGGTCAAAGCCGCCAGGTGACAGCGCAGATTCTCGGGCGTGTCCGCCACCACGAACAGCACCGCGCTGTAGTCCTCGTGGTGTTGCCAGGCATACTCTACGGCCAGCCGGGTCTTGCCGACGCCGCCAAGCCCATGGACCGCCTTGCTGACGACCGCCATCGCCGGTCGCGCTGTCGCCCGCGCGAGACTTCGACGCAACTCGACCATGAACTCGTCGCGCCCTTTGAACAGAGTGCCGATGCTCCCGTAGGGGAGGGCAATGGGCTTCGGGCGCTTGGGCGCGCCAATCGGAGCGTCCTGCTTTGGTCCCAATCGCTTGGCGATGCCGGCTTCGACCAGGAGATCATGTATGGACGAACGCCAGATGCCGTTACAGAGTTGATCGGCATTGCCGAAGGTGATGCCGGAATAGCGTTCGAGGTCCCGCAACCGCGCAAGGTGCGCCTGTTGCGCCGCCTGCATCGCCGGGTCGATCCGATGCTTGGCGTCGCGCGTCGCCCCCGGCTCCGCCACTGCGATCACCAATCGTTTCCGGTGATAGACCGCGAGATAGGCTTCCCACTGCGTATAGGAGATCGGCGGCTCGTGGGTTTCGAGGGTGCGGCGGAGTGATGGGATGCAATCGGCGAAGTCGCCGTAGCGCGATTTGATGACGGCGGTCGAGGCGGGCTTTGCGGCCGCGCCGGTCATGTCGCCCACAAGGTGGATCACCGCGTCGCAACCTTTAATGTAAAGATCCAGCATGTCGAGCGTCTCGGTCCCGGTCGGGATGAAGTCCTCCTGAACATGGACCGTGACGTTGGGCCGCTGCAGCATGCGGCGCAGCGCATCGCGATAGCTGCGGAATTCGTCCGATACGGTCGATAGAAAGAGTTGGACCGGGCCCAGCATGCCCCCAAACCTATACGCGCAAACCAAGGCCGATAAGCGGCTTAACGAAAGTTTAGCTTGGCAGTTGGCTTGCGCGAACCGGATCTTGTCCGGGTCTCCGGTGCCCAAAGAGACTCGGGGCTGCGCAACAATGGCTACAGAGGTGTTGCTAACGCTTGGCGTGTCCTAAGGAATTCGGAAATCACTGTTCACATCGCCAAACGTTGCCTGACTTTTGGTAAGCATCACCCCAGGTTATACCCGTCCCGTCCGCTGAAGGGTGCTTTCATGAAGCGTAGTGGTGGTGGGGCGGGATGCGGCACCCACGGGTGCGGTTGGCAGCTGCATCCCCCGGGCCGATCCTGAAGCAACCCGGTCGGCTACTGCCCGGGCCGGCCTAGGTCCGGACACCCACGCGGTCGATGACCGCTTGGTGCCCAACAGCGGCGCCAAAGCGGACATCGCTCGAGGCCCCGAGTCGGTCCAACAGCGGAAGTGGCTGTTGGTTGTTTGATGCATAGGGTGATTGCACGAAGAAGCGGCCGCTATGTGAAGGTCAAGCTGGGGCTTTGACCAATAGGCCAGTCTCCACTTCAGAACTTGTCCCGAACGACGACTCAGTGCGTCATCAGAACGGGTGCCGGCATCCTGCTCAGCATGAGACGCGTCACGCCGCCGAAGACAAATTCACGGAAGCGCGAGCTTCCATATCCGCCCATCACGACCAGATTCGCGCGGAACAACTCGATCTGGCGCAGAACAGCTTGCGGCACGTCGCGCTCGCGTCGTTCGGCGAGTCCGGCATCAAGTCCATGCCTGCGGAGATGTTGAACAAGTGCAGTTCCCCGAAACTCGGCTCCTTTGGCAGCTTCTTCGACTGTGAACACCTCGATTGTGGCGCCGGGAGCGAGAAGGGGCGCTGCAGCTGCGACCGCGCGTGTGGCATGAATGCTGGCGTCCCAAGCGATCAGAACGCGCTCTAGCGAAAACGGGCGCTGAAAATCACGGGGAACTATGATGAGGGGTCTTCCAGACTGAAAGAGAGCAGATTCCAGAAATAGATCGCCGAAACGCTCCAGTTCACCAGTCTTGTGTTGGGTCAGAACTCCGAGGTCAGCTGTACGAAGTCGGTATGCGAAATCAGATGCGGCCAATTGGACGGGGCAACTTTCCTTTTCAAACGCATGCTCGACGCCTGCATTGCACGCTGCCTGTTCGAACCTGCCGCGAGCAGCCTCCACGGCCTGATCCGCCTCCGCCAGAACCTTCTGGGCGAGACCGGTCACGAACTCAGGATAGATGCTGAACGGCAGATCTGGAGTTAGCCCGTAGGCGACGGCGGTCACATGAGCTCGATATTTTGCCGCCAATGCAAGTGCAAAATCGCGAGCTGGATCTGGCTCGTCTCGGGTAGCGAGTCCGATGAGGATGTCCTTCACAGTCATGACACAAGGCCTGGTGGTCGGTTTCACGCATGCGAGTTGACGGATCATGTTCAAACGACATTGATAGGTCACCGACCTCGGCACGGCGTAAGAGAATCAAATCAGGATGGCGGTTTATTAAAATTTCGCACCGTTTGAGGTGGGGCGTCGATGTTGGGTGAATCTCACCAGAAGTTACCGATGTCCCGTCCACTGAGGGCCTTCATCAGGCGTCGTGAAAGTGGGGCGGGGTGCGGCACCGGCGGCTGTGGTTTGCAGCTGCGCCCCCGGGCGGACGGATCCCGGGGTTCACCCGGCGAGAGAGCCCCAAGGATAAGCACGCGATCACCAGCGTCGTGCTAATCCCTTTTTTTATTGAGCAGAGATTTGGCCGGCTGCGTTTGCGGACGCGGCTGGACAGGCGATTTCTTGGGGTCTCCCAGCTTTTGTGCGTTACTGGTCAGGGCCCTCTCGACCCATGTCTTCCCGCGCTGCAGCTTGCCGCCAACTCTTGGCTGGCCGTGCGACTGGTCACCCTGTCCGTTCCTGGCGACCGTCGCATGAGGAATTCCGGGCTTGGGGCGCGGCAACGGCATCGCCTTGCCCGCCGCAACCATGTCGAGCTCGCGAGGAAGCAGAATCACGAAGCGGCCCTGTTGTCGGATCCGACCCGCGATCCGGCCGGCGGCATCGCCAGCCCCCCAATAGATGTCCGCGCGGGCGGGACCGACAATCGCCGAGCCAGTATCCTGGGCGACCATGAGCCGACGGAATCCAGCATTGGGTTTGCCATCCGCGAGCGGCAGTTCGGCCTCGACAAAAAACGGCGTGCCATAGGCATGGGTCTTGTCGACGGCGATCGAGCGGCCTGGCGTCAGCCGCACTCCTTGCGCGCCTAGCGGTTCGTCCTCATTGTTCAGCCCAGTGATGCGGAAGAACACGAGCAACCTGTTGGTCCCCCGCACCTGCTTGGCCTGATCGGGATTGGCCTGCATCCAGCGCCTGATGCGGTCGGTCGACATCTCGTCGCGTTTGAGGAGATGGCGCTCAATCATGATGCGCCCGATCGAGGTGTAGTTGTAGCCGTTGTGTGCATCGTAGGCGAGGCGAAGGAGGGTGCCATCCTCGAGCCGCACCCGTACTGATCCCTCGATTTCGATCGACATGGCCTCGAGCGGATCCCTGAGCCAGCAAATCTCCAGGTGTTGCCCGTCGAGCGCGCCGTTCTCGATCGCAAGGCGGTCGTAGTACGGCACGACCTGCTTGTTCCCGTTGAGCCGGCCCACCGCAGCACGGTTCGGGATACTCGCGGCTGCAGGCTTCTTGCCATTCACCAGGATATCGCGCGGGCGGCGGTAGAGCGGCCAGTGGAATTCGGGAGTGGGAAAGCGCGAACCGTCGACGATCGGTTCGTAGTAACCAGTGAGGAGCCCGGTTGATTTGCCCAGCTTGGCGATCCGCACCGGTCGGAAATTCTCCTCGAAGAACTTCCGCGCCTCAGCCGCGTTGGCAATCTTCGTAGCCAATGCGCGCCGGCAGGCGTGCAAGAGACCCTCGTAGATGGGCCTTGGGTCGCCGGGTCGCCCGATGTTGAGAAACGGCTTGCAGCTTGCGAGAAAGGTCGCGAAGGCCATGACGTGATCATCGGCCGGCCAGCCTTCGAGATCGGCCCATTCGACCGGCTCAAGCTGAGTGTCGGGAATGTTCAGCGGATCGATACCGGCGCCTTGCGCGACACAGCCAGCCCCCAGCAGCCAGGCCATTGCAACAACAATCACACGCGGCCGGGACATGCGCACCCCAAGGCTGTCGACTCGCATCTGAACTGCGGGCACGTGACGCCCTGATGCTTGCGCAAGTGTGGGCTTAACGAGAGCCAGAACCTAAACGGCCGATCCTATGGATTTGTTTCGTCGCCGGGGTGCAATTGAAGCGAATGAGTTGTCGTCCGACAAACTTGCCGAAACGTAATGGCGGGATGCGATAACCGTCCAATAAGCATACGCGGCGGTATCAACGGATGGAGTTGCCGCGCTTGATCCGTAAGCCGCCGCAGGCGGGCTACCTGATCACTGGGGAATCGATTGCTCCATCGAGGCCGGCTGGGCGCGCGGTTCGACGCTCACGGCGCGGTGCAGGTTGGGCTCGACGGTCGCGATGCTGGCGCCGAAGCGCGCGCGATAGACCTGTAGGTTCTCCATGACGCGCTGGACGTAGTTGCGCGTCTCGGCGATTGGGATGCGTTCGACCCAGTCGACTGCGTCGACCTTGGGATCGCGCGGGTCACCATGCTGCGCCACCCATTGCTGGACTCGGCCGCGGCCGGCATTGTATCCGGCGAACGTCATGACATAGGAGCCGCGGTAGTCCTTGAGCAGGCCGGCAATCTCGGCGGCGCCCATCTGCATGTTGTAGACCGGGTCGGACACCATCCGTTTCCAGTCGTAGACGGCGCCAAACCGCTTGGCGGTGTCGCGTCCCGCTTGCGGGGTCACCTGCATCAGGCCGACGGCGTTGGCCGACGACTTGTCGCGCTGGTCGAAGGCGCTCTCGGTGCGGACGATCGAAAAGGTGATACAGCGATCAACCTGGGGACCGATCGCGTTGTAGGGCGGCACGCCGATATCGGGAAAGGCGTACAGGTCCATTGCCAGGCCGCGCGCAAGCGCCGTCTTGCCGATGAGCAGCATCGCCTGGGCGTCATTGTAGCGCGCGGTAAGCTCGCCAAGCGCCGCGAGCGCGGCGGCGTCGGCGCTTTGTTCCGCGAGATCGCCCACAAACGACATGGCGAGGTCGCGCTCGCCGATCGCATAGAGAATGTCCGCGGCGTGCAGCAGCTCGCGCGAAACGTCGTGCACCGGTTCTGGCGGAGGCGGGCGCAACGCGACCTCGTCGAGGCCGAGCCGGGCGCGTCCCAGGTGGCCATAATAGGCGGTCGGATGGCGGGCGGCGGCCTCGTACTGCACGCGCATCTCATCGAATTGACCGGCCGCCTCGGCGGCGCGGCCGCGCCAGTAGGCGGCACGCGCTCGGACAATTGGATCAGCCGAGCCTTCGTCGACACGGGCAAAATGCTCAATCGCGGTGGCCGGATCGACGAGGAAGCGCAGTGCGATCCAGCCGGCCATGAAATGGAATTCGGCGCGGTAGTAGGGATTGGCCGGGGATGCAGCCTCGCGCACGACCCGATAGGCGGTCTCCGGTTTGTCGAGATCGATCAGCCTGCGGGCCAGCACGCGACGCTCGCGCCACCATTCGTCGGTGTCCTGACGCACCAAATCCTGGCGATGCAGATCCTGGCGCTGCTGATCCTCGCCCGACGCTGCAAGCAGCAGGCTGGCCGCGCCCGTGACGTTGTCGCGCCGCAGTAGCCAATGCAGGCGGCACAGCACGTAGCCCAAATCCCGGCGTGCCTCGCCGGGAACGGCGTCGAGCAGGGCTCCGGCCTTCTTGGAGTTCGCCTCGGCGGCGGTGCAAGCCTTGACGATCGCGACTTCGTTGCTGCCGAGGCGCTTGGCTGCGCGCATCGCCGCGCCGAAGTCCTTGGCGCCGATGCGCCGGTCCATGCGCGCCGTATGATCGGCGCGGGTCAGCACGTCGCGGAACTCCTCGAGTGCTGCGGATTCTGTTTCAGCCGACAGGTCCGCCGACTGCCATGCCAGTCGAATTTCGCGCTCAGCGCTGGCGCGGTCACCTTCGCTCATCAGCGCCCGTGCGAGCGCGAGCCGGCCCATGGCGCTGTTCGGTTCCCTGTCAAGGAAGCGGCGTACCGTGGCGGCGTCGCGCCGCGCCTGCCATAGCCGCGCCTCCGCGCGGCGGCGCAGCGACGAGACGCTCGGCCAGTGGGGATTGGCGCGGATGAAGGCGTCATAGCGTTCGAATCCGGCTCCGCTCTCGGAGCGGCGCAGCAGCGCCCATTCGACGAGCTTCTGCGCCACCGGATCGCCAATCGATGTCGCAAGGGCGGTCGCTTCGCTGGATTTGCCCTGGCGCACGAATCCGATCGCCTGCTTTACCGCAGCGAAATCGGGCGGTAATGCCGGCGGCGCCGAATCGGCAACCGCCGGTCCGTCAGCCGGCGGACGCTCCCTCGGCAACGGAATGCGCTGCGCGTCTTCCTGGGCTCCGCCGCGACGTTGCGCCGCCCTGCGCTCCTTGTCCGACGTCGAGCCGTGCTTGTGGTGCTTCCCTTTGGCGGTCGTGCTCTTGTGCACCGACACATGCTTCGCTGCGGCGAGCGCACCAGCAGTGCCGAGCGCGACCGCGGCCGCGCCGAGCAGCCAAAGGAGAACCCATCGACGTGCTCGTGATGTCGCCCGCCGCCGCTGCCCGCGGGCATTCGCGTTCGCGCGGCGACTGAGAGCTGCAACAAACATTCGATCTAATCTCGGCCCCGAGGCGGGAATGATGTCAGTGCTCCCCTCGGCAATGTGCTGGGATGCAAATCTAACACGTCCGGTCGGGCTGATCACCATGTCCGGATCCCTCGATAGTCCTTTCAGCTTCGCGCCGTCGATGCTGCCGTGGCGGTTTTTCGTTACCGGCCGCAATGTGCGCAATAGTCGGGAACACGCCTGATAGGCGGCTCACGTTAAGAAGCCGCTAAGCGGAGGTCGAGGAGAATGTGTCCCTAAGCCCGAGGACGCAAATCCGTACACTTGGTTGACCTCGCTGGCACGGGGGATTTCTGACCATGATGCGCCACATTGTGAGCGCCCTAGCTGCAGCTGCGTTTGCATCTGCCGCCATGGCCCAGCAGCCAGATCCATTCGGAAGGCAGTTCGTGCCGAGTGGGCCCAATCGCGAGATTACCCGTGGCCTCGATGACCGCGTAGCATTTCTTGGGCAGAAGCTATTCTTCGATGCGCGTTTGTCTGGAACCACAACGACCGCCTGTGCCAGTTGTCACGATCCGGGCTACGCGTTCGCGGAACCGCGCCACGTCAGTATTTCCGACAGTGGCAAACTCGGGCGGCGGAATGCGCCCTCGGTGTTGGATGTGGGCTTTCTGCCCACGCTCATGTGGGATGGCCGATTTCGCACACTCGAACAGCAAGCCCTGAGTCCGTTCCAACGCGGGGAGATGGGTATCGGCGTCGATCAAGCGGTGAAGCGAGTGAGTTCAGATCCGCAATACGTGCATCTTTTTCGGGCCGCTCTGGACCGCCCGCCCACGGCAGACGGCGTGGCGCGCGCGCTGGCTGCGTTCCAGCGGACCTTGGTCTCGCCGGCGAGCCGCGTCGATCGATTCCTGGCGAACAATGAGGCGGCAATTTTGACGCCGGTGGAACAGCATGGATTCTATATCTTTACCCAGAGGGCGCCGTGCAGCACCTGCCATCAGCTGTTTCCGTTGCGACCCGATGGCACAGTGTACAGCCGACCATTATTGACGGACTTCCGGTTCCACAATCTGGGCGTTGGTTACAGCTTTGGCGGATTTGCCGATACGGGTCGCTACGCGCTTTCGCACCTCGACGCTGAATGGGGAGCATTCCGTACGCCGTCGTTGCGCAACAGTGCAAGGACACCCCCATACATGCATGACGGAAGCCTCGCCACGCTTGAAGATGTGGTGGAGTTTTACAGCGCTGGAGGGCGACCCAATCCCAATCTCTCGCCGCTCATCAGGCCTCTGTTTCTTGATGGTTACGAGAAAGCGGCGCTGGTCGCCTTTCTACGCGCCTTGAGCGATCCGGACTGCGAATGCTGATGGTGCCAGCGCGATTGGGAGCGCCGCAGTGTCCCGATTCCGAAGTTCGCATCATTCTGCGGCACACTCGTTTGCGAACTTCGGAATCGAAGGACACTAGCACTTGTTGAATCTAGTGTGGCTTTGGTTCAGAAGTCCGCATGTTGGACTCGCGGCACAATGATGCGGACTTCTGAACCGCCACACCGGAGGGCATCGCGTGCACTTACCGCTTCACGTCGCTTGGGGCTATTGGCGGAGTTCGAACACCTGGCCACGGTGTCTCGGCCCATCGTCCATCGAGAGTTAGCCTCGTGCGCGCCAGCCGCGCGGCGCAAACGGCTCACGGCTGGGCGCCCGCGGTAAAGCTAGGCGGCCTCAATGCGCCGACGCAGGATGTGTTGGGGGCGCCCGGATCGGCGAAGAACGACACGACGACTGTTTGGGCGCAAGGAGACGCGGGGGAGACAGAATGGCCGATGCCCGGAATGCTGATAATGGTCGCATTGGCAAGACGTACCGCCGCAGCCTTGGCCCCGGCGAGTGACGTCAGGGTGTCGAAGCTGCCTGAAATGAGGAGCGTCGGGATGCTGCTCGTGACGGGCTGGCGCATTGTGACCGGCGCGGCGGGGACCTGCCAGACCTCGCGGCAGTCTTGGTTGATATATGCCCATCCGCCGACGCCCTCGCGTTGTATCGAAGCCGGATAGTCCGGAAATGCCAGCCGGCCGGCCGCGACGAGATCCTCCGGCGTCGCAAACGGGTAGTCTTCGCGACAGGTGATGCCATAGGACAGCCCGTAGCCGAGGGCCGGGACATCCGGACCGGGCGGCGGTGCCCGGCTTGCCCGGTCCTTGGCGATCGCCTCGATGGCATCGGGGCGGCCGGCGGCGAGCGCATCGATCCGATCTGGCGCGGCGCGGAGCAAGGGCACGGCATAGTTCTGGTTGCGCAGCCAGTCGACCAGTGCCCCGCCGTCGAGTAGCACCTTGAGGTCTTTGCCGGTGGCGGGATCGCTAACGGTTGTCGTCAGCGGCTCGGCCTCGAGTCTGTTGACCAGTCCGATGAAGGTTGTTTCGAGATGCGGATGGGTCGTGTTGCAGGCCCTATCCGCCGCACAGGCGTGGAACAAATTGTCAAAGGCGGCGCGCGTGATCCACCAGTTTCCAGGAATGGTGTAGGCCGGCGGCAAGACCGAATCGAGGACGACGCTGCGGGTGCCC